>Ga0105046_10003460_pt1 | contig 25023 bp, 24 predicted proteins | sample MAT03_FD_78385 | JGI IMG/M metagenome (GOLD analysis project Ga0105046, IMG submission 78385) | Freshwater microbial communities from Lake Fryxell liftoff mats and glacier meltwater in Antarctica - MAT-03 (megahit assembly) | ecosystem: Environmental > Aquatic > Freshwater > Ice > Liftoff...
CGGCGCTGAACCCCCTCCGCATCGTGGACGGCCGGGCGCCGAGCGCCCAGGCCGAGGTGGCCCTCGACCAGGCCACGGCCGATCGTGTCGACGCCACCGTGGGCGCCACCGTCGACCTGGCCACCATCATCGGGAAGCAAGGCGCAACCGTCGTGGGCATCACCGAGTTCGGCGACAACGCCACCTTTGGCCGGGACGGCACGATCTCCGTGGCCGCCTCCTGGGCCTTCGCGCTGCTCGGCGACGGAACGCCCAGCTACACGCGCGTGCTCGTACGGGGCGCCACGACAGGCGAGGGGCAGACCGAACTGGTGGCCTCGGTGAAGAAGGTGACACCGGCCGGGTACGAGGTCCTGAGTCGGGCCGTCTTCCTCGACGAGGTGCAGGGCCAGGCCAGCGCCATCGCCGAGCTGCTCCGGCCAGTGCTCGTCGCCTTCTCGCTCCTGGCACTTTTCGTGTGCGCCTTCGTGATCTACAACACGTTCTCCGTGGTGGTCGCCCAACGCACCCGCGAGTTGGGTCTGCTCCGGGCCATCGCCGCGACCCCGAAACAGGTGAACCGCTCGGTCCGAACCGAGGGGCTGGTGATCGGGCTCCTGGGCAGTGTGCTCGGGGTGGCGGTGGGTGTCGTCCTCACCCTGGCCCTGCCCCCGATCCTCTCGCGGTTCGGCATCTCCCTCACCGGCATCGGTGTCACCGTGACCGCCGGCACGGTCGTCGCGTGTCTGCTCGGCGGCACCCTGATCACCATCGCCTCGGTGCTGGCGCCGGCCTGGCGGGCGGCCCGCACGCCTCCCGTCGAGGCCTTGCGGTCAGGTTCGGCTCGCCCCGTCCGATCCGCGACAGTGCGCACGGTGGTCTCCGTCGCTCTCCTCGGTGGCGGAGCCACCCTCCTCCTCGTCGGGTCCAGCGCCGCTCAGGGTCTCCTGCTCGGTTTCGGCGCGTTCGTGTTCGTGATGGGGGTGCTGATCGGCGGACCCATCCTGGCCGTGGGTTTCGCCCACCTGGCCCGCGCCCTCACTCGATCGGTGGGCCTGGCCGGCCGGTTGGCCAGCGACAACCTGATCCGTAATCCCCGCCGGACCGCGACCACCGCCAACGCCCTCGTCATCGGTGTCCTGCTCGTCACGTTCGTGTCCACGGCGGGAGGCACCCTGCGCGACTGGACCGTCGAGCAGGTGAACGAACTGACCTCGGACGCCATCACCGTATCGGCCACCGAGGGCGGGGTCGATGCCGACCTGATCAGCAAGATGTCGGGGATCGACGGCGTCACCGGCGTCGTCCCCATCACCTCGGCGCCTGCGACCATCGATGGGACCGAGACGACGATCTCGGGAGCCGACCCCACGGCACTGGAGAAAGCCACCGGCCTCGACACCACCTCGGGCTCGCTCGACTCGCTCACCGCAGGGGGAATCGCGTTGTCGCCCTTCGCGGGTCTCGCAACCGGCCCGGGCCCCACCAGCACCGTCACCCCGTCCTCGGCCGCGACGCGCACGGTCGTCGTCATGCCGGTCGGCGCGACGGCCACCACGCTCCCTGTCTCGGCCGAACTCGAGTTCTCCATCACCACCCTCACCATCGGGACGTTGGTCAGCCCAGCCACCTTCGAGAAGCTGTTCGGGACCGTCGCGCCCAGCACCGTCTTCGTGACCTCGGACGCCACCGACACCAGCCAGGTCGGTGACGCCCTCGACACGCTGACGGCCGACTACGCCAACATCATCGTCACCCGGGGGAACGCCTTCGGTGAAGCCCTCGAATCGCTCTTCAACTTTCTCATCAACGCCGTCATCGCTCTGCTCGGCATGAGCGTGATCATCGCCGTGATCGGCATCGTGAACACCCTGAGTCTCTCGATCTTCGAGCAGCGGCGCGAGATCGGCATGCTGCGCGCCGTCGGCATGCTCCCCCGCGACGTCCGGCGCATGGTTCGTCTCGAGGCCGTCCTGATCTCGATGGTCGGCACCCTGACCGGTCTGGTGGCCGGTGTGTTTCTCGCCTTCACCATGACCAGGACCCTCGATGCGGGGTTCAGCCTCCGCCCCGCCACCCTGGCGACGATCCTGGCCATCGGCGTGGCCGTCGGCTTCCTGGCGTCAGTGGCGCCGGCCCGCCGCGTCACGCGCATCGACCTCCTCGAGGCCCTCCGAGCCTGAACATGCTCGACCCTGATCGATGCGAAGGCCCGGCCACCGAACCGGACCTCGCATCGATCAGACCATCAGCGGTGGAGGTGAGGAGAATCGAACTCCCGACCTCTACGTTGCGAACGTAGCGCTCTAGCCAACTGAGCTACACCCCCGCAGGGAACTTCACGTTACCCGCGGGCCCAGGCCGCCGAGAATCCACGATCAGAGGCCAGAGCGACTGCGAGTGTGATCTCGAAGAGCATCGCCGGGGGACCGTACCCTGAGCCGCACCCATCGCGGTGGCCCGAACGCTAAAGGTGAGCGAAGGCGGGGTCGACAACTGAACCATGGCTTCTCAGACGCTCGTCACAGCTCCGCCCTCGACTCCGCCTTCCCGGCGGCGCACCCGTCGGATCGGCGCCGTCGCTGCCCTGGCGCTCGTCGTCGGTCTCCTGCTCGGGGCCTGCACCCCTGAGGCCTACCGCACTGGCGACCTCATCAACGGGTCGCGGGCCCAGGCCGGCCTGGCTCCACTCGAGTTCAACTCGATGCTGCACTTCAAGGCCCAGGCCTGGGCCGACCAGCTCAACCGCCAAGGCCGCCTGTCGCACTCGAACCTGACCGACGGCAACTGGTCCACAACGTGGTCCCGCCTGGGCGAGAACGTCGGCTTCGCCTGGTCGCTGGAACAGGCCCACAACGCGTTCATGAACTCGGCGCCCCACCGCGCCAACATCCTCGGGGCCTACAACAAGGTGGGCACCGGCGTGGTCCAAGGCGGCGACGGCCGCCTGTGGGTGGTACACGAGTTCATGCAGGAGAGATAGACCTGCTGCTGACGCAGACCGCGACGAGATCCCCCTGACGTCGATGGCGCCCACCACCCCGGGGGCGCCATCGTCGCGTCCGGCGAGGCTCGTCGATCCCCGCCGGGGTCGACGATGGGGACCACCTCCGGCCCGAGCCGGCGGGCATCGAAACCGCCACTGCAGGCCGCGCTCAGCACTACTCGGTCGCCGGCGGTCCTCGAAGGGACCAGACCACCGGACGGAACAGACCTCCACCGACGACCGCCGATGGTCACCTCTCCCAGACCGAGCTGAGGTCGAGGCCGTACCCGATCGACTCGAGTGTGCGAGTCAGCGCTGGACGCTTGCGTAACGCAGCTGGGCGGCGGTCCCGCCATAGGTTCCGTCGGTTTCCCACTCGTCGCCTCGACCGAGATGGCGAACTTTGCTCTGCTGTTCCAAGACCCGCTTCTGGGCCTGGGCCAGCAGGGCCACGTAGCCGACGGTGAGGGCCAGCACCAGCACGAACAGCACCCGGAACATCCCGCCGACGAGGAGGGCAGCCACGGCCGTGGTGGCCGCCGCCGCCAGCAGGCCGGTGAGAATGTCCTTGCGACGCTTCTTGGCCGGCGACAGCGTGGGCCGCCGGACCACGCCGACCGGCGCCAGGCCCGCCCGCGCCCGGGCGGCGCCGAAGTCGGCGCCTTGACGCGCTCCCGGGGCGGTGCGCTCGAGCACGGAGAGATGCCGGCTGAACGACGAGATCGAGTTGACACTCCTGGTCTCTTGGCGCGAACGCAGCCACGACACCAGATACAACGCCCAGACCACCGCGAGGATGACCAAAACCACGAATGTCACGCTCCGGGCCTTCGCTTTCGGTGATCGGGACCGTAGCGGTGACCGGAATCCAGGCGGTGGATACCCGGTCGACGCCCGCGGTCGGTTCGAATCGGAACGTTACGGTTCTACTACGAAGCTCGGGCCGGTTCCACTGCGGACAACCGACGTTCACCTCCCCGTGACCGTCGCCACAGGGGGTTTCGGTGTCTCACCGCTAGTCGTCGAGGTCGAGGCCCAGCCCGAGGTCGTCATCGGTGCCCGAGAGCCCACCGAGGCCCTCGAGGCCACCCCCGTCGATGTCGGCGAGAGGGTCGCGCCGGTAGGTCCCCGAGCGTCCGCCGGTCTTCTCCCACAACGTGACGTCACCGATCACCATCGATCGGTCGGCCGACTTGCACATGTCGTAGATGGTCAATGCGGCCACGGTGCAGGCCGTGAGGGCTTCCATCTCGACCCCGGTGCGGTCGACGGTCTCGACCTGGGCCTCGACCTCGATGTAGCGGTCCTCGATACGGAAGTTGATGAACACCGAACCGACCAGCAACGGGTGGCAGAGGGGAATGAGGTCGGGCGCCTTCTTGGCCGCCTGGATGCCGGCCACGCGGGCCACGGCCAGCACGTCGCCCTTCGTGACCGACCCACGGGCGATGAGCGACGTGGTGTCGGGCTGCATGAAGACCTTTCCCCGGGCGATCGCCCGACGGTGGGTGACCTCCTTGGGAGTGACATCGACCATCCGGGCTCGACCCAGGGGGTCGAGATGGGTGAGACCACGATCGGACATGGGCGCCGAGTGTAGGCGGCCCCGGCGCTCCCGAAGATGAGTCGTCGGTGGATCGGGCGCGTCGGTCAGCCGCCGATCTGGCTCATCGACCGGGAGGGTCGGATGAAGTGGACCTGGTTGATCTGGTGGCCGGCCCACTTGGCCCCCACCTCGGCCCTGATGGCGTCGGCCAGGTCGTCGTCGGAGGCGCCGGCACGCAATGGCGACCGGAGGTCGAGCTCGCGGGTGGCGAACAAGCAGTGGCGCAGCATCCCCTCGGCGGTGAGGCGAACCCGGTCGCAGGACTCACAGAATGCCTGGGTGACGCTCGGGATCACCCCGACCTCGCCGCCACCATCGCGATAGCGCCACCGGTCCGCCGGCGCCGAACCACGCTCGGTCGGACCCACCCCTTCGAGCGGGAAGACGGCGTCGATCGTGGCGACGATCTCGGCTTGGCTCACCACCTGGTCGTTCGTCCACGCCCCCTGGGCGTCGAGGGGCATGAACTCGATGAAGCGCACCACCACCCCGCGCTCACGGCCGTAGATCGCGAAGTCGACGATCTCGTCGTCGTTGACGCCCCGCATGACGACGACATTCATCTTCACCGGCGCCAGCCCCGCCTCGATGGCCGCATCGACGCCGTCGAGCACCCGGGCGAGCTCGTCGCGCTTGGTGATCTCGGCGAACCGCTCGGGGCGCAGGGAGTCGCAGGAAACGTTGATGCGCCGGAGCCCGGCTGCCGCGAGGTCGTGGGCCACCAGACGGAGGGTGGCCCCGTTGGTGGTGATGGCCAGGTCGACATCGAGGGCCGCCAACTTCCCGACGAGGACGGGCAGGTGAGCGCGTACGGTGGGCTCACCCCCGGTGAGACGGATGCCGTCGAAGCCGAAACGCTCGACGCAGACCCGAGCGACCCGCGTCAGCTCTTCGTAGGTGAGCAGTTCATCGCGAGGCAACCAGGGCATGCCCTCGGCCGGCATGCAGTACGTGCACCGGAAGTTGCACCGGTCGGTGACGGAGATGCGCAGGTCTCGGTGGACGCGTCCGAAGTCGTCGACCAGCGAGTCAGGGGTGGAACGATCCGGGATCGACGGCGCCATAGGAGCCCGAGGGTACTGGTTGGCCTGGCGGTCGGCCCCGGCGTCCGCCTGCTCAGAACCCGAGGGCGGCGTCGAGCAGGTGCACGGTCACCGTCGACCCCACGTCGAGCGAGGGCCCGTCGGGGAGCTCGGCCAGCCCTTGCGCCCCCGCCATCGCCGTCAGTTGGTGCGACCCCTGGGGTCCGGCCGAACGCGCGTGGTACCGGCCGTCGTCGTGGCGGTGATGGACCAGGACACGGGCGAAGTGCACCTTCTGGTCGGGCTGGCGAGAGAGGGCCTCGTCGACGACGGCCGAGACCGCGGGCCGGAATCGGTCGACACCGGTCCGGCCCGCCATCTGGCGAAGGGCCGGACGGCAGAACAGCTCGAAGCTCACCAGCGAGGACACCGGGTTCCCGGGCAGGCCGAAGACGGGCACCAGGGTGCCGTCGGGGCGAGCCACGGTGCCGAAGGCCAGCGGTTTGGCCGGCCTGATCGCGACCTGCATCCAGCGCATGGCGCCGATGCGGTCGAGCACCACCTTCACGAAGTCGAAGTCCCCCATGCTCACCCCACCGCTGGTGACCAGGGCATCACATCGGGCCACGCCGTCTCGCAATGCCGCCTCGATCGCCGACTCGTCGTCAGCGACGAGACCCAGATCGACGACCTCGAAACCGCTCACACCGAGCAGCGAACGCAGGGCCAGCCGGTTGGAGTCGCGGATCTGTCCGGGCGCCAGCGGCCGGCCGCCCTCGACCAGCTCGTCCCCGGTGGAGAGAACGCCGACGACCGGCCGGCGCACGACCGACAGCTCGGTGACGCCCACGGTGGCCAGCAGTCCCAGGTGCCCGGCGGTGAGCACGGTCCCGGCCGGCGCGACGACGTCACCCACCTCGATGTCGTCGCCGACCGGGCGTACGTGGCGACCAGCAGCGACCTCGGCCCGCACGGCGACCGTTCCCGAGGAATCGTCGGCCTCGGTGGCCTCCACCATCACCACCGCGTCGGCTCCGGGAGGCATGGGAGCCCCGGTCATGATCCGGGCTGCCTCACCCGCCCCGACCGGGGTGTCGGTGCCCGACATACCGGCGCGCACCGTGCCGACGACGCGGAGCTCGACCGGATGCTGGGTGTCGGCGCCGATGGTGTCCGCCCCTCGCACCGCGAACCCGTCCATCGCCGTGTTGGCGAACGGGGGCACCGCCTCCCCTGCCACCACGGCCTCGGCCAACACCGCGCCGAGCGCGTCGGGGAGCGCGAGGCTGACAGTGGGTCCGCACACACTGCCCGAGAGGACGAAGGCCCGCGCCTCGTCGAAAGGGATCACCGCAGGTCGCGCTTGTCGACCAGGTCGACGAGGAATCGGCGGAACTCCGGACCGAGGTCGGGCCGGTCGAGGGCCAGCTCGACCGTCGCCCGTAGGAAGTCGAGCTTCTTGCCGATGTCGTAGCGGCCCTCACCGAAGACCCAGCCGTAGACGGTCTGGTCGTTGAGCAGCAGGGCGATGGCGTCGGTGAGCTGGATCTCGCCCCCCACCCCGGGCTGCACGTGCTCGAGGGCATCGAAGATCTCCGGAGTGAAGACGTAACGACCCATGACCGCGAGGTTGGACGGGGCGTCTTTCGGGGCGGGCTTCTCCACGATGCCGCGCAGCTGCACCAGGTCGGCGGTGAGGATCTCCGGGTCCACGCAGCCGTAGGCCGAGATCTCGCTGGGAGGGAACTCCGACAACGCCACCACCGACCGGCCGTACTGCTCGTAGGTGCGGATCATGTCGGAGAGCACAGTGGAGTCGTCGACCATGATGTCGTCGCCGAGCATCACCACGAACGGGTTGTCGCCGACGTGCTTGCGCGCCACCGACACCGCGTGGCCGAGACCGAGTGGTTCACCCTGGCGTACGTAGTGGATGTCGGCCATCTCGGCGAGGGCCTGGATGTCGGCCAGATCATCGGTCTTGCCCTTCTGCTCGAGGTAGTACTCGAGCTCGAAGTTGCGGTCGAAATGGTCTTCGAGGGTGCGCTTACCCCGGCCGGTGATGATGAGGATGTCGTCGATGCCTGCCCGCACTGCCTCTTCGACCACGTACTGGATCGCCGGCTTGTCGACGATCGGCAGCATCTCCTTCGGCTGGGCCTTCGTGGCCGGCAGGAAGCGGGTCCCGAGACCCGCGGCCGGGATGACCGCCTTGGTGACACGTGATTTCGGCACAGCTCGGACCTCTCCCTCTCGAGACTCATGGGCGTCTTCGGTCGCATCGTAGAGGCCACGGTCGTGGCCACGAAGGACGGTGACCGGGGGAGATGCGGACGACGATCGGCCTTCGGTATGCTGGCAGTCGCCCCCGGAGAGTGCCAGCGACGGGCGAAGCACCCCACCGGCAGCAACCGCGGAGGACGACGGATGCCCACCTATGAGTACCGCTGTAGAGACTGCGGTGACGAGCTCGAGGCACAGCAGGCCTTCACCGACGACCCCCTGACCGAGTGCCCGAGCTGCAGGGGCGTGCTGAAGAAGCTCTTCGGGTCGGTGGGCATCGCCTTCAAGGGAAGCGGTTTCTACAAGAACGACACGAGGGGCAGCTCGACGACCACCAAGACCGACGACACGACGAAGCCCGGCGACTCCACGAAGAGCTCTGAATCCGCGGCGTCGTCGAGCGACTCGTCATCGAAGTCGGAGCCTGCCGCGTCGACGGCCAAGAAGGCCGACTCCAGCCCCGGCACCGGCTCGGGCGGATCGTCGACCACCAGCGCGGCCTGAACCACTGTTCAGGGAGACGGGGCCACCAGCGCCACCGCCACCGCCCCGTCGAGCACCGCCCGGGCCACCGCCGGCGCCTCGACGCTCTGCACGCCCACCGTCAGCGTGGTGTCGTCGACGGCGAGGACCTCGGCGGCGCGAGCCACCCGCCGGGCCGTGGCCGAGCCACCCGCCGGGCCGAGGGCGTCGGGCGCCAACACGTCCACCCGATCGCCGATCGTCAGTTGGACCCTGACCTCGTCTCGTGGCAGTGCCAGGGCTCGCCGACCGGGCGACAACAGAGCGCCGGGCCCACTACCAGAGCCCGCCAGGCGAGCCTCGACGACGACCTCTCCTGCGAGAAGCCGGTCCCGCACGACCCGTCCCATCGGCTCCGCGGCCACACCGTCGGGCACGGCGAGCGCGGGCCGATCACGGAACTCCACGTCGGACGAGGTGATCGTGGCACCGGGAGCAAGGTCACGAACCACGACCGGCACCGACCGCCGGGTGGCGTAGGCCTGGCGGGTGGCTTCGGCATCGCCGACCACGTGGGCCGTCACCGCTCCCGCCATTACGGCCAGCGCGGCCGCTGCCAACCACCGGGCCGGAGGGCGCCGACGCCGAAGGCGAGCCCGACGACGGGGCGTGAATGACACAGAACCCAAGAGAACTCCTCCGCAGGGAGGGGACGCGAGGGGGAAGGAACCCACACTAGGCCGACCTCCACCGGGCTGGAAAGGGCCCGATCCGCATGCCCGAGACAGGTTCGCGACCGGCGGTAGCGTACGTCGTCGTGCCCGACCTCAGCCGCGTCTCCCGTCCCCGGTGGCGACGATTCGTCGCCCGCCCGATCGCCCTCGTGGTCCTGGTCGCCCTCGGACTCGCGACCCTGACCGGGCTCGTACTCGGCGACCAGCGGGCCGTCAGAGCCCAGGACAGCCCAACCGTCACCCTCACCGGCGGGCCGGGCCCCGCGGCCACGATCTCGTCGACCGACGAGATCGACGTGCAAGCCGCCGGCTCCGAGATGACGGGATGGAAGGCCGCCGTGCTCGGCGTGGTCGAGGGCGTGACCGAGTACCTCCCGATCAGCTCGACGGGTCACCTCCTCATCACCCAACGACTGCTCGGCATCGGCGAGGACCCCGCCACCAAGGACGCCGCCGACTCGTACCTGATCGCCATCCAGTTCGGCGCCATCCTCGCCGTACTGGTGCTCTACCGGCGTCGCATCGCCACCGTCGTCGCCGGCCTGTTCGGTCGTGATGTCGACGGCCGACGCCTGCTCATCGCCCTGGTGTGCGCCACTGCGCCCGCCGTCGTCATCGGGGTCCTGTTCGAAAAGCCCATCAAGGACAACCTGCTCGGACCCTGGCCGGTGGTGGCCGCCTGGATCGCGGGGGGAGTCCTGATCCTGGCCATCGCCGACAAGGTCCGCGCCGACCGGCCGGGCCTGAGCCTCACCCACATCGGCCCGAAGCAGGCACTCATCATCGGGGCTGCGCAGGTGATCGCCATGTGGCCAGGCACCAGCCGCAGCCTCGTGACGATCCTCGCCGCCCTCGCCATCGGATCGACGCTGGCGGCCGCGGTCGAGTTCAGCTTCCTGCTCGGTCTGGTCACCCTCACCGGAGCCACCCTCTACGAGGGAGCCAAGAACGGATCGACCGTCGTGGACGCCTACGGGGTGATCGACCCGGTCATCGGCCTGCTCTTCGCGTTCGCGGCCGCCGCCCTCGCCATCAAGTGGATGGTGAGCTGGTTGCAGACCCGCAGCCTGGCCATCTTCGGCTGGGAGCGGCTGGTGGTCGCAGCCATCACCATCGGGCTGCTCGCCGCCGGAACGATCTGAGCGCCGCCGGGGCGCCGAGCGCTCAGGTGCCGCCGAGGCTCACGTCGGCGATGACCAGCGTGGGGCAACCCGTTCCGCCCGGCAGCCACTCGACGTCGGCGCCGATGGCGGTTATACCGAGCAGCAGCCGTTGCAGGGTGGAGGCGATGGTGACCTCGCGCACCGGTTCGGCCAGGTGGCCGTTGCGAATCATCAGGCCCTCGGCGCCGACCGACACGTCGCCGCTGATCGCGTTCACGCCGGAGTGCCAACCGGTCATGGACTGCACGTAGAGACCGAGGTCGACAGAGGCGAGCAGTTCCTCGTGCGTACCGACCCCGGGGGCCACGGCCAGGGCCTGACAGCCCACCGACGGCGTGGAGGAGACGCCTCGAACCGCCGACCCCGTACTGGCCGTGCCCGCCCGCCTCGCGGTGGCCGTGTCGTAGAGGTAGCCCTGCAAGACGCCGTCGGCCACGAGCACGTTGCGACGACAGGCCAGCCCTTCGCCGTCGAACGTGTCGGCGCCGTAAGAACGGTGGTCGGTGGGGTCGTCGACGAGCGTGAGTCCGGCCACGGCGATGGTGTCGCCCAACCGGTCGGCGAAGGGCGAGCGGCCCTTCAGTACCCGGTCGCCCGCGAGGGTGCCGCCGAGGAGACCCACGACGGCGGCGGCGAGGCGGGGTTCGAGCACCACGGCCAGGCGCTGCGACGGGACGGGTCGGGCTCCGAAGAGCCGGACGGCCCGCACCACGGCATCGCCGGCGGCCTCGTCGAGGTCGAGGTCGTCGGGACGGAACCCGACGGTGGACCCGGAGCCCGTATAGGTCTCGGCGCCGTCGGTGGCCAGCGCCATCACCCCCATCGAACACCATGCCGACCGGCCCGATCCGGTGATGCCGGTGCTGGTGGCGACCGCGGCCCTTTGGCTGGAGTCCGAGAAGGATGCCACCCGCACCCCGGTGATACGCGAGTCGCCAGCAAGGACCCGAGCCTCGAGGTCGAGGGCCAGCTCCACCTTGCGATCGGTGGGGAGGACGGCGACGGCCGGGTCGAACGGGTCGAACGGCACCGGGGCCACACCATCGGGCTCGGCCAGGCCGACCCAGTCGTCGGGCTCGGCGAAGAGGGCGTTGTCGCGTGCCTCGGCGAGGGTCTCGACGATGACATCGGGGTCGAGGCTGCCGGCCCACGCGAAGCCCTGGCGATGGTCACGCACCACCCGAATCCCGATTCCGGCGGTGGTGGCCGACGACAGCGACTCGATCGCACCGGCGTGGGCCCGCACACTCGTGTACGACGATCGACCCACGAAGGCTTCGACCTGCTCGTCGGTTCCTGCTCTCCGGGCCACGTCGGTGGCCACGGCCAGAAGGTCGGCGCACTCGTCGTCCGGGGCATCGAGGCGAGGGTGGAGAGCGGTCATGCGCCGGAGACGGTGACGTCGGCGATGACCAGGCTCACCCCGGATGCGTTCATGGGCAGCCACTGGAGGTCGCCACCCACGGCGGTGACGTCGTGGAGCATGCGCTGAAGGGTGGAGGCGATGGTGAACTCGCGTAGCGGCTCCGCCAGTTCGCCACCCCGGATCCGCAGGCCCTCGGCGCCGGTGGAGAAGTCTCCCGACACGGGGTTGACGCCGGAGTGGAGCCCCGAGACGTCCTGCACCAGCACGCCGTCGCCGACCGAGGCCACGAGCTCGGCCTGCGTGGCGGTTCCCGGGCGCATCGAGACGGCCATGCACCCCACCCCCGGGGTGGAGGAGTAACCCCGCACCGCGTTGCCCGTGCTCGCTGTACCGGCTCGACGGGCGGTGTAGGCGTTGTGCACGAAGCGGTCGAGGTGGCCGTCGCTGATGAGCACGTTGCGTCGCGCCGCCAGGCCCTCGCCGTCGGTGTCGGTGGCGGTGAAGGCGCGTGGGTCGGTGGGGTCGTCGACCAGGGTGACGAGCGGTGACGCCACCTGCTCACCGAGGCGGTCGGCGAACAGCGAACGCCCCTTCAGCACGGCCTCACCGCTCAGGGTGTAGCCGAGGAGGCCGAGGAACTGGGCGGTGACCCAGGGGTCGAGCACCACGGTCACCCGTTCGCTCGGCGGCTTCTGCGCGCCGAGCAGGCGGGTGGCCCGGTCGGCGGCGTCGGCCGCGGCTCGGGCCACATCGAGTTCGGCCAACTCGCGACCGACCGAGAAGCCGAACCCCGTCTGGGTGTCGGAGCCCTCGCTGGCCATGGCGTAGGTGGCCACGTAGCAACTGGTCTCGCGGCCGACGCTGCGGATGCCCGTCGTGGTGGCGATGGCGGCCTCGGACAGCGAGTCGACGTACTCGGCCGACTCGATTCCCGAGATGCGCTGATCGGCGGCGCGCACTGCCCGCTCGAGCTCGACGGCGAGCGCGACCTTGGCGTCGGTCGAGCTGTCGGCCAGCGCGTTGCGGTAGAGGTGGAGGTCGGCGACGGCGACCCCGTCGGCCTCGGCCAGGCCGGCCCACTCGTCGATCGTGGCGAAGCGGGCGTTGTCGCGGGCCTCGGCGAGGGTCTCGCCGATCACCTCGGCGTCGAGGGTGCCGGCGTAGGCGAACCCTTGGCGTCCCCCCACCACGACCCGCACGCCGACGCCCTGGGACTGCGCCGACGACAACGACTCCACCTCGGCCTCGTACACCTTGATCTCGGTGTCGAGGCCCCGGACGACCACAGCCTCGACCTGTTCGCCGTCGGCGGCCAGGGCGACGATCCGATCGGCGATGTCGAGCAGGTCGCTCACGCGGCGGTGCCGCCGATGGTGAGACTCGACACCCGGAGGGTGGGCACGCCGTCACCCACCGGCACACCCTGGCCGTCCTTGCCGCAGGTACCCGGAGGGCCCATGGCGAAGTCGTTGCCGAGAGCGTCGATGCGTTGCAGGACCTCGGGGCCGTTGCCGATGAGGTTGCCCTCACGGAGCGGTTCGGTGACCTTCCCACCCTCGATCAGGTAGGCCTCGGTCATGCCGAACACGAAGTCGCCGGTGGCGGTGTTGACCTGCCCACCCCCGAGGTGCTTCACCAGCACGCCCTTGTCGGTGGACGCCACGATGGCATCGGGGTCGTCGTGGCCGGCCAACAGGTAGGTGTTGGTCATGCGCACCATCGGGAGGTGTTGATAGCTCTGGCGCCGGCCGTTGCCGGAACTGGCCCGGCCCTCCTTGCGGGCCCGCAGCAGATCCCACATGTAGTCGCTGAGGTAGCCGTCCTCGATGAGGACGTTGCGCTGGGCGGGGTTCCCCTCGTCGTCGATGGCGAGGTTGCCCCACTCGCGTTGCATGGTGCCGTCGTCGACGACGGTGACGCCGGGACTGGCGACCCGTTCGCCCACGCGCCCCTTGAACACCGACGCCCCCTTGGCGACGAGATCAGCTTCGAGGCCGTGGCCGCAGGCCTCGTGGAACAGCACGCCGCCGCCGCCGCTGGCGATGACCACGGGCATCTGCCCGCTGGGCGCGGGTCGGGCCTGGAGCTTCACCATGGCCCGATCGGCGGCCCGCGACGCGAGCTCCTCGATGTCGTACATGTCGAACAGCTCGAAGCCGACGGTGTGGCCGATGCTCTCCCTGCCCGTCTGCATGCCGGTGTCGCCGGTGGCGACGCAGCTCACCGCGAAGAAGGTACGCACGGTGTCGTCGGCGGCGAGGACGCCGTCGGAGTTGGCCACGAGGATGCGTCGGCGACTGTCGCCGTAGCTCACCGAGACCTGGGTGATGGCCCCATCGGTGGAGCGGGCGACCTCGTCGGCGCGGGTGAGCAGCTCGACCTTGCGAGCCTTGGGGACGTCCTCGGGATAGGTCTCGATGGCATAGCCCCGGTCGGCCGTGCGTCGGGTGAGGGCCACGACCTGGGTACCTCCGCCACCACCGCGAGCCGCTGCGGCCGCGGCGTCGGCCGCGGCGATCAGACCGGCCTCGGTGAGATCGGCGGTGTGAGCGAACCCGGTGGTGTCGCCCACCACCACCCGGATGCCGGCTCCACGATCCCGGCCGGAGGTGAGCTCCTCCACCTTCTCGTCGTCGAACAGGGCCGACGACGAGCGCTTGTCCTCGGCGAAGACCTCGGCGAAGTCACCACCCGTACGCAGGGCGGTGGCGAGCACCCGGTCGATGACGACCTCGTCGATCACGGAACGATCCTCCTGGGTCGGGTCTCGTGCCCCATCCGGAGCACGAAAGGACTACTGCGATGGCCACGGACCCTCTGTCGGCGAGGACGGTCGGGCGTGACGGTCGGGCCCGCGGCTGGCCCGAGGGGGGTGAGCGACGTAGCGTACCGTCGATGCCTGTCGAAGTCGGCCAGTGCGCCCGTGTCGAACTGATCGTGACCGACCGCGACACCGCCATCGCGTTGCGTTCCGGCGAGGTGCCGGTGCTGGCCACCCCCCGTCTCATCGCCCTGTGCGAGGAAGCGGCGGTCGAAGCCGTGGCCGGCGAACTCAAGCCGGGCGAGACCACCGTGAGCATGAAGGTCCAGATCGATCATCTGGCCCCGTCGGCGGTCGGCCACGAGGTGACCGCCGAGGCCACGGTCGAGAAGGTGAACGGTCGCCGGGTGTCGTTCACCGTGTCGGTCGGCGACGACCGAGGGCTCGTGGCCGTCGGTCGCGTGACACGCGTCATCGTCGACGCGCAGCGTTTCGTCGACAAGTGCCTCTGAGCGGTGTGGAAGCACCTGGCCCACCCGCTGGACCCTCGCTCCCAGGCCCCCGATGCGACGAGAAGATCAGTTCCCGAGCCTCGGCAGCAGTGAGGAGTCCCCGAGCCCCCCGCCGCGCAACGAGTCGACGGGCGTGACCTCTCCGGCCGAGGGCACGTCGATGGTGATCGGCTGATTCGGATCGAGCAGATCGGCACTCACCACGACGGTGCCGCGACCCGTTCCACCGGCGTCGGAGCTCAACGTCACGTCGTCGAGTCGCAGCTGCACCCGTCGCACGAGGCCCCCACCGTCGATCCAGACCACGAACGGGATCTCGCCAACGGTGAGCTCGGCCAGACCGTTGCGGGCCCGCGCCTGCTCCTCGGCCGGCAGCTGGGCGACCAGTCGGTCGAGATCGATGGTGCCCTCGTAGCGGGTTGTCGTCACGCCCTCGATGTCCTCGGATCCACGCTGTTGCACCTGGTCGGCCACGCCCTCGAGGTAGGTCACGAAACCGCGCGCCCGGTCGAGGCGGTCCAGCTCCAGCGGATCGGCGAACCCGCCGGCCGCCACCTCACCCTCGGATCCGCTGACCGGAGCCGACACCCACGGGGTCGGGCTGCCGACCAGGCCGACCAGCGGGGACCTCACGTAGATCGTCTCCCCGTCGACGACGGCGGTCGAGGGCTCGTCGAAGAGGCCGGGCAACAAGGCCGCACCGAACCTCCCGAGACCGCCACCCAGCGCCTCGGCCACCTGAGTCAGGTCGACCGACATCGTCGCCCGCCCGGTCGAAACGTCGAAGGTCCCGTCCACCCTGACCTCGGAACCGTCGGCTGGGGCGAGTCCCCCGGAGAAGCCCTCGAAGGTGGTGGTGACGACCGAACGCCCGGAGGTGACGTCCGCCGTCCGACCCGCGGCGTCACGCACCACCGAACCGGATACCTGACGGGCGGCGGCATCGGACTCGACGGTGCCGCACGCCGTGGCCAGGAGACCGACAACCCCCGCCGTCGCCAGGACCACAGCCACCGTGCGTCGTCGTGTCGCCATCTCGGGTCTCCGTTGGTCGATCGTCGGCCTTCTTGCCGACATGCCTGTCGATGGTACCGGGAGGGGTGGCGCCATCGTCCGCAGTCGCACCGCCGAGAAGCGCATCGCCGGCCGAGTTCATAGACTCTCCTCATGGGGCCGCATCCGTCTTCACCAGGGAGCGGGGCCCACGTCGCCCCATCGCCCGACGGTGATGCGGCCCCGCACGATCGCGAGTGCGCCGACCTCCCGGAATGTGGCGTGGCCCAGATCCTCACCGCCGAGTCCGAAGGCGTCCTGCCCGGTCCGACGGCACCGGCTCGCACGCCGGCCCGGCGTCGGACCGTTCTGGCCCTGCGCGTCGGGGCCAGCCTGGCGATGCTGGGCATCCTCTATTGGCGCATGCCCCCGTTCGAGTGGGGAACGATAATCCCCGAGTGGTCGTCTCGGAGCGGGCTCCTGCTCACCGGCGCCGTGGTACTCACAGTGATCGCTCTGGTCCTGTCCGCGCTGCGGTGGCAGAAGGTCCTCCAGGCCCTCGACATGCCCACGGGCCTCCGGCGCCTGGTCCCGCTCACCTTCGCCGGGCAGTTCGTGTCCAACGTGCTGCCGACCACCGTCGGCGGTGACGTCCTACGGGTCTCGCGCCTGAGCAAGGACAACGGCGAGCCGGCCGACACGTTCGCTTCCGTGGTACTCGAACGCCTCAGCGGATGGCTGGTGCTGCCCCTGATCACCTTGCTCGGCCTGCTGATCAACCCCGGGCTCCGAGACCTCGGCCCGACCACGCTGCTGGCGTTGGCCATGGCCGCCGGCACCCTGGCCGGGCTCATGGGCATCCTGATCCTCGCCGACACCCGACGTTTCGGTGGTCGTTTCACCACCGCGCCGGGCTGGCGCCGGTTCGTCGGTGCCGTCCACCTCGGCGTCGAACGCCTCCGTCACCATCCGTTGGCCGCGGCCTGGGTGATCGCCGTGGGCATCGTCTACCAACTCGTGCTGTGCGTGGCGGCGCTCATGGTGGCCGAGGCCCTCGGGATCGCCAACATGGGCCTCACCCCGCTCCTCGCCTTCTTCCCCGCGGTGCTCATCGCCCAGGTGCTTCCCATCGGCATCGCCGGGCTCGGCATCCGCGAAGCCGCCTTCGTGGTCTTCCTGACGCCGCTCGGGGTGCCGGCCGAGCAGGCGGTGGCCCTCGGGCTCGTCCTCTACTTCGTCAACGTGGCCGTCAGTCTGCTCGGCGTGCCGTCCTTCGCCGTCGGGCATCGCCAACGCCTCGCATCCCGGTGACGATCGACCTCTCGGACCCCGTCGTCATCCAGACCGTGATGGTGAAACGGAACGAGGTTGAGGATACGTTTGACTCTCGTTGCGGCACCGCGGCGAACAAGCAGCCCCCGGCTCGCACCCCTGCCCTCGCCGGCTCCCCGGCCGCCAAGGAAAATACCTCTTCATGATCCTCGAGACCATCTCGTCGCCCGCCGACCTCCGAGTCCTCTCCTACGCGGAACTCGACGTCCTCGCCGAAGAGATGCGCCAGCTCATCATCGACGCGGTGACGGCCAATGGCGGTCACCTGGGTTCGAACCTCGGGGTCGTCGAACTCACCCTGGCCGTTCACCGGGTGTTCGACTCGCCCCACGACATCATCCTCTGGGACACCGGGCACCAGGCCTATCCACACAAGATCGTCACGGGCCGGGCCCAGGACTTCACCACGCTCCGGCGCGCCGGGGGGATGTCGGGCTACCCCAGCCGGGCCGAGAGCGAGCACGACTGGATCGAGAACAGCCACGCCTCCACCGTGCTCTCCTACGCCTACGGCCTGGCCACGGCCGAGGCCTCGCCGCAGGGTTCCGGGCGACGCGTCGTGGCCGTCATCGGCGACGGGTCCATGACCGGCGGCATGGCCTTCGAAGGCCTGAACAACCTCGGCCACTCGGGTCGGGACTGCATCATCATCCTCAACGACAACGGCCGCTCGTACGCCCCCACCATCTCCAAGCTGGGCGAGAGCCTGGTGAAGATCCGCAACAACCCGGTGTACATGCGCCGCCAGGCCAAACTCGAGAAGACGCTCGCCGAGATGCCGGTGGTCGGCGGGTTGGCCGAGCGGGGCATGGAGGCCACCAAGGCCGCCATCCGCGAGCTGTGGGAGCCCACCGCGTTCTTCGAGGCCCTGGGCGTCCGCTACGCCGGTCCCTTCGACGGCCACGACATCCGCACCCTCGAGGAGGCCCTGCGCAACGCCTGCCACATGAGCGGCCCGCAGGTGCTGCACGTGCTCACGCAGAAGGGGCGCGGCTACGGGCCGGCCGAGAACGACCCGATCAAGCGCATGCACGACATCGGCCAACCCAAGCCGGGCAGCTACACCGCCGCCTTCACCGAAGCCCTCATCGCCGAGGCCGAGGTGCACCCCGAGATCGTGGCCATCACCGCGGCGATGCCCGACTCCACCGGCCTGCTGCCCTTCGGCGAACGGTTCCCGGACCGCATGATCGACGTCGGCATCGCCGAGCAGCACGCCGTCACCGCCGCGGCCGGCATGGCCATGGGTGGTCTACGCCCCGTCGTCGCCCTGTACTCGACCTTCCTCACCCGGGCCATCGACCAGGTCAACCTCGACGTGGGCCTGCATCGCCAGCCCGTCATCTTCTGTATCGACCGCGCCGGGGTGACCGGCGACGACGGCCCTTCCCACCACGGCATCCTCGACATGGTTCTGCTCACCAAGGTGCCCGGCATGACCGTGTTCGCGCCGTCGTCGTACCAGGAGCTCGGGCAGATGCTGCACGACGCGCTCGACATCACCGACGGACCGGTGGCCATCCGCTGGGCCAAGACCGCCGCCCGCCAGGTGGCACCCGGTGAGGTCGGCTCAGGGTTGAAGGCCCGACAGCTTCGTCGCGGGAACGACCTGTGCATCATCGCCGTCGGCAAGATGCTCGATGCCGCCGAGGCCGCGGCCGACCGGCTCGAGGCCGACGGTGTCTCGGTGACCCTCTGGGACGCCCGGGTGGTGAAGCCGCTCGACCCGGCCATGCTCGATGACGCGGGGCGCCACGCCTTCGTCGTCACCTGCGAGGACGGCCTGCGCCAGGGAGGTGTCGGCATGACGATCACCGACCGTCTGGCCGAGCTCACCGTCGGCCGCCACGAGCCCCGGGTGAGGGTGTTGGGTATTCCCTCCCAGTACCTCCCCCACGCCAAACCCGACGCCATCCTCGCCGACCTCGGCCTCGACACCGCCGGCATCGTGGCCTCGGCGGTGTCGCTCATGGCCGCCGACCACCCCGAAGGCGCCTCCGCGTCGGTCTGACGTCGAGGTCCGGGGCTCTGCGGAGATTCTGCGGATGGATGCGGGAGAGGAATCCGAGCCCGGTACCGGCCGACGGTTTCGTGATGAGCGCAATGTGTGGCTGGCCACGGTCAGGGCGAACGGACGACCCCACCTGGTGCCGGTGTGGTTCGTCTTCGTCGACGATTTGTTCTGGATCGGCACAGGCCGGCGCAGTGTGAAGGCGAGCAACGTGGCGGCGCAGCCGTCGGTGTCGGTGTGCCTCGAGGACGGCAACGCCCCGGTGGTTGCCGAGGGAAAGGCCCGCCTCGTGCCACCTCCCTACCCCGATGCCGTGATCGCGGCCTTCGCCACCAAGTACGCGTGGGACGTGACCCGCCGGGACGACCCCGACATCGGCGAGCTGGCGATGCTGCGCATCGACGTCGCCCGATGGCTGATGGGCGGCCCCGGCTGAGGATCTGACTGAGGCGGCGAGGCCTGCCGGTCAGCCACGGCCGAGCCGTCCGCCTGGCCACGCCCACGCGGCGCGACGCCCTCCTGGTGCGCGACCAGGGGTGCCGGTTCCCCGACTGCGAGGCCCCGGCTCAGTGGGTCAACGCTCACCAAATCCACCATTGGGAACACGGCGGCCGCACCGATCTCGCCAACCTGGCCGGGCTGTGCGCCACCCACCACGGCGTCGTCCATCGCGCCGGCTGGTCGCTGCGCCTCGAACCCGACCACACCCTGGTGTTCACCACTCCCGACGGCACCATCCTCACCTCACCCCCACCGAGGCGGCACCGACCCCCGCTGCTCGGCCTGCACCTCCGCCCCGTCGACGACCTCGTTCCCGAACCGCCGCCCCCGCCGAGAGCCGACTGATCCCGGCAGCCCTCGCGCCGAGCAACTCGTACGACCCCTTCAGTAGCGATGATCCCGCGGAGGGGGAGAACCTCCCGATCAGAAGGCGAACCCCCGTGGGAGCTCCAGAAAGCCTGGGTCAGCGGGTGCGTCGACCGGGCGGAACGGCGCGCAGGTCCGTGACCAGGCGGTCGAGCTGGTCGACCAGGGCGTGGAGTCGCTCGGGCGTCCAGTCGGCCAGTTGCTCGGCCATCAACGAGTCGGTGGCCGCGTCGACCCTCCGGTACGCGGCGCGGCCGGCCCGGGTGGCGGCAATCACGCTGGCCCGCCCGTCGGCGGGATCGGGGCGACGCCGCACATAGCCCTCGGCCTCGAGCGCCTGCACCTGGCGGGTGAGGGCCCCCGGTTGCATGCGCCCAGCCGCGGCGAGCTCGCTCATCCGGATCGGGCCATCCTCGATGACACGGCCGAGGACGCCCACGGCGACGAAGCCGATGGACACACCGGATCGGGCCGCGTTGAGTCGATCGAGGCGCGAGCTCCCCGTGATGCGCGACAGCGCGGCGAGGGCGTCTCGCAACTCGCGCCGAACTCCGACCGGGTCAATACGCGGCCGGGGCTCGGTCGCGCTCACACCCACACCTCGGCCACCATCTCGACCACCGAAGCGGCCTGGGCCCGGCCGGCCTCCGCCGACGGCACCCGCGTCGCCGGGTCGAGCGGGTTGGTACCGAAGGCCAGCGTGCTGGCCCGGTCGGCCGTCACCACCGCCACCGACGCCCCCTCATCCCGCAGGGCGGCGACCTCGTCGTCGACGCTGCCTCCGAGGCCCACCGAGAAGGGCGCCACCACCACCACCCGCTGGTGGCCGGCGGCGAGGTCGGCGTTGACCATGGACCGGACCCCCCCGTCGACCAACCGGCGGTCGCCGACGGTGACCGGCGGCCACACCCCGGGGACGGCACAGCTGGCGCCCACCGCCGACACCAGGTCGACCCCCGACGAGCGGTCGAGCGCCACGAACTCGCCGGTGGCGGCGTCGACCGCAGTGACGACCAGGGGGCGGTCGGGCCAGTCCTGCACCGGCAATCGCCCGGCGATGACGGCCCGGCGGTCGGCCTCGGTGGGCGTGGTGGCGGCCAGGGCCAACGCGCCGATCCGTCGACGGAGCTCGACGGGGTCAGGCTCGTCGGCCAACAACTCGAACAACGTGGTGACGAATGCGTCCGTGTCGAACTCCACGGCCATCTCGGTGGTCTGGTCGAGGGGCCGGAGCTGGCCTTCGTACAGCTCGGCGAGGGGAATGCCCGTCGTGATCTGGGTCGCCACCACCGACCCCGCCGACGTGCCGACCACCAGATCGGCGTCGGTCAGGTCGACACCGGCATCGGCCAGGCCGAGCAGCAGCCCGGTCTCCCAGGCCACCCCCGCCACTCCCCCGCCACCGAGCACCAGTGCCTTGCCCACACGAGCCTTTCCGAAGAGGAGGCGAGGGCCGGCTCGCTCCACGCGGCCGGCCCTCATCTGATTCAAGTTTCCGGCAACCTACCCCAGCGGATCGAGCGAGCTACCGACGGCCCACATGGCGAAGAACTGGGCGTTGGCCCCGTAGGCCTGGGCGAGGGCCAGCTTGGCGTCGGGGACCTGATGATCCCCGGCCTGGCCCCGCACCTGCAGAGCCGCTTCGGCGAAGCGCAGCAGGCCCGAGGCGCCGATCGGGTTCGACGACAGCACTCCTCCGGACATGTTGACCGGGAACGAGCCCGTGAGCTCGGTGTCGCCGTCGGCGGTCATCCTCCAACCATCGCCAGGAGCGGCGATGTCGTGGGCCTCGAGCCACATCGGCTCGTACCACGAGAAGGGCACGTAGAGCTCGGCGCAGTCGATCTGCTCACGCGGGTTGGTGATCCCCACCTGCTTGTAGATCTCCGCAGAGCACATGTGGGCCCCCAGAGGGCTCACCGGGTCGCGTCCGGCGAAGGTCGACGGCTCGGACTTCATGGCCGTGGCCAGCACCCATGCCGGCGGCTTCGAGGCCGCCTTGCCGCCGTCCTCGTCGGTGAACACCACCGCGCAGGCACCATCGGAGGACGGGCACGATTCGAGGAAGTGCAGGGGGTCCCACATCATCGGCGACTCCCTGACCTTGTCGATGGTGATGTCGGCCAGCTTCAGGTGGGCGTAGGGGTTCTTGGCCCCGTTCTGACGGTCCTTCACCGCCACCTTCCACCCCACGTCCTCAGGGGCGCCGGAGCGACGGATGTAGGCCCGGATGAACGGAGCGAAAGCCCCACCGGCACCGATCGACCCGCCCTTGCCGCCACCGAGGGCGAACTGGGCGTTGCCCTCCGACTGCTTCTCGAAGGCCACCGACAGCACCCGCTTGTGCCGCCCGGCGCCGACGAGATGCGAACCCACGATGCCGGTGGAACCACCGACGGAGCCGGCGGTGTGCACCCGGAACATGGGCTTGCCGTTCGCGCCGAGGGCGTCGGCGAGGAACATCTCGGGCTTCATGACCCCCTCGAAGAGATCAGGGGCCTTGCCGAGGACCACGGCGTCGATGTCGCCCCAGTCCATGTTGGCGTCCTCGAGGGCGCGGCTCGCGGCCTCGCGCACGAGACCGGCGATGGAGACATCGCCCCGCCGCTTCTTGTGATGGGTCTGACCGATGCCGACGACGGCTACGGGCTGGTGGCTCATTCGTCACCCTCCAGGATCGCAACGAGGTTCTGCTGGAGGCAGGGGCCGGACGTGGTGTGAGCCAGCGTGCGGCGCTTGCCGTTCTCAATGATCTGCTTGGCGGCCTCGATGATGCGGATGAGGCCGGTGGCCATGACCGGGTTGGCGGCCAACGCGCCACCCGAGGGGTTGATCTGGGTGTCGGCGTCGAGCCCCAGGGACTCGGCGAGAATGAGCTCCTGGTAGCTGAACGGCGCGTGCAGCTCAGCCACCTCCACCGGTCCCGCATCCAGGCCGGCCCCCTTGGCGGCCTGCGTGGTGGACACCGAGGTCGTGAGGTCGCGGAGTGTGGGCAGGTGCGGCTCGATGCGATGGTCGATACCGGTGATCCACGCGGGGCGCTCACACAGCTCGTAGGCCTTCTGACCCCGGGCCAGCACCACCGCGGCGCAGCCGTCGGTGATCGGTGGCAGGTCGTGGCGACGCAACGGCGTGCGGATGTAGTCGGCGGCGAGGAGCTCGTCGACGTCGTAGTCACCCGACACCTGGGCGTGGATGTTCTCCTTGGCCGACGCCCGGTTGCGGGCGACCAGCTCGGCCACGTCGCGCTCGGTGGTCTTACCGGAGTCGAGCAGCGCCCGGTACTGCAACGCGTGCAGCGACCACGGGTCGGCTCCCAGCGGGGTGAGGTAGTAGGGGTCCATCTCGATCGTGTAGAGCGTGCTCGGATCGGAGTTGGAGTTCTTGCCCACCCCGGCGGCGAGGGCCGTGTCGATGTCGCCCTGCAGGAGACGCACGAACGCCTCGTACAGCGCGAACGACCCGTCCATCTCCACGTGCGATTCGTTGATCGGTGGCCAGGCCCCGTACGCGTCGACGTTGGACACGAAGGAGAAGGCCTGACCCGACAGGTAGTCACACGAGCCCGACACGGTGAACCCGATGTCGTCCTTGGTGAGCCCGGCGCTCTTGATGGCTCCGGCCACGACCGGCAGCATCATCATGGTCTCGGTCTGATCGGTACGCCGCAGCATCGGTGAGATGGCGTAGCCGACGATGGCGATGTCGTTCTCGGAACGGGGCATCACATCATCCTTTCCACATAGTTCTCGGCCGGTTCGTCGGGCTGGCCGGTGGGCCGCCAGCCCCGCATGCAGTCGCCGCCGACCCCCCAGCCACGATTGCCGACGTCGTCGACGTTGCGCTCCTCGGGCGGAGCCCAGACGCACTCGACGTGAAGACCGACCCGCACCTCCGAGGCCGGGATCTCGAGCACCGTCTGCTGGTTGAGCACGGCGTCAGTGCCCTCGAGCAGGATCGAGCACCGCACGAAGGGCTCGGTCTCGGTCTGGCCGGGATAGGGCGTCGGCGTGATGATGGTGAAGTTGGTGACGACCCCGCGATCGGGCACTTCGACCAGGTGCGTCTCGTCGAGCTCGATGGCGTCGACGCAGCACAGGCCCCGGGGGCCGACGTAGGTGCGCCCGCAGACCGGGCAGGTCTGCCCGAGGAGCTTTCCGTCGAGCAGCGCCCGCATCCAGATGAGCGTGGCCGGAGCAGAGTTGTCGACATAGGTGAGGTCGCAGTCCATCTCCATGTGATCGACGGGAAGCTCGGCGGGTGCGACCCAGGGCTCACCGGCTCCGTCGCTCGGGCCGTCGTCGGTCGCAGGCACGAAGGCCTCGAGGTCGTCGATGCGTCCTTCGCACTCGGCCCGCCAACGGGGTTCGACCCGCATGCCGGTACGCATGTCATCCACCGATCCGACGTTCACGGCGTGGAACATCGGGGTGTCGGCCCCGTCGAGCAGGACGAAGGCAAAGGCGAAGGGGTGGGCGAGCGGATGCAGGTGGGTGGGTTCGGGTACCCACGTCCAGGTGGTGACGGTGCCTTTCGGTCCGACCCTCACGAAGTCGGTGCCGGCATCGGCGCCGTTCTCGGGGTCGTACTCGAGCGGAGGGGTGATGACCCGATCGCCGACCTTCACCCCGATCAGGGTCTGCTCGGCCAGCGCCGACGCGAAGGCCCCGATGGTGGGGCCCAACGTGCGCTGGAACGGGAACTGGAGTCGGAAGACCGACTCGCGGACGACATCTGCCATGTTGGGTCTCCTCGTGGACGACGTGAGATCTCGACGAACCGGAAGGTACCAGATAGTTCACATTGCATAGCAAGTTTGTTGCGGTCGGGACAGATTCCAGCCGTTCCGGGGGGACGTACCTCGGGGTGGAGGCCGGGCCTTCTGGCACCGGGCTCGGCGCGCGATGGGATTCCATCTCCGTGGCACAGCACCCGATTCCGCAACA
>Ga0105046_10003465_pt1 | contig 25002 bp, 11 predicted proteins | sample MAT03_FD_78385 | JGI IMG/M metagenome (GOLD analysis project Ga0105046, IMG submission 78385) | Freshwater microbial communities from Lake Fryxell liftoff mats and glacier meltwater in Antarctica - MAT-03 (megahit assembly) | ecosystem: Environmental > Aquatic > Freshwater > Ice > Liftoff...
AATTTTTTATTTTATTTAATATAATTTTTTAATTTATTTTTTTTTTTTTTTTTATTAATAAAAAAAATATAAAAAATTAAAAATAAATAAAAATAATAAAAAAAAAAAAAAAAAAAAATGAATTTTACAAATTATTTAATTGGTTTTATATTAATTTATATTTTATTTTGTTTTTTTAATTTATTTTTATTTTTTTCTTATAAAAAATGTATAAAATTTGAATAATTAATTTATTATTTTTAAAAAAAAAAAAATTTAGTTATTAAAGGATAAAATTATATGATATTTTTTATATGTATTAATTTCTTTTTTTGTTTGGCTAATTTCAGTTTTTGGAATTAATTGTTCATTTATTAATAAATCATCATCATTAAAGTTTAAGCTCTCCAAAAATTCTTTTACAATATCTTCATTTACCGAATTATCTTCAATATTTTCAGTATTAATTTTTTCTAATGAAACTTTATTTAATTTAATATTATTAATTTCATTTATTCTTTTTTTAATAATTTCTGTTAATAAATCATAACTTATATTATATCTATCACATAATATTACTATTAATTCAAATTGTTTTTTATTATCAAAATTATAAAAATCTTTATAATAATGTTCAAAATACTCACTATTAGCATAATCTAAAAAACTATCCATTTTTATTTTTAATATTTAACAATTATTTACAAAAATATAAAAAATTTATTTTATTATTATTATTTAATATAAACAAAATATATATTTATTATTCATAAATTTTTTTTAAAAAAAAAAGAAGAGAAAGAAAAAAAGAAGAGAAAGAAAAAAAAAAAATTTGCTTTTAATTTTAAAAAGACTGTTTTTATTATATAAATTTTACTTTTCATAAAAAAAAAAAGAATCTAATTAAATTTTTAAACTCTTAAAACATTTTAATAAAGGAATATTTAAATCTTTAACACTAATAAATAAAAAAAAGATTACAAAATAGTTTTTAATAAATATTTTCTTTTTTTATACCTTATAATTTCTTTTACATTGTTTATACAATTTGAACAATGACAATCTTTTAAATTATTAATACTATCTAAATCTAAAGGTATATTTTTATCTATATATTCTATTATTTCACAAAATTTTCTTTTTCGTGAAATAAAATTTTTATTAGCATTTGTTTTTAAAAACATTTTTTCAAATTTTTCATCATTTTGATTAAACATAATTTTTCTTTCATTTTTATTTAATATAAAATATGTATCATACCAATCTTCAAAAAATTTTTCTGTGAATATATTATTATTAAAATTTATTATTTCATCATTTGTATTTATTACTTTTTCCGTATTTATTGTTATGAGTTGTTTATTATTATTATCATTTATTATATTTATTTGTAATATTTTATATAATATAATATTAATATTTATATTATTTTGATTAAATAAATATTCTTTATATAATAATTCTTTAACTTCAGTATTTAATTGATTTAAAAAATATTTTAATCCAATAAAATAAATTTTGTTTAATAATAAAATAATTTTTTCATTATAATTTTTGTTTATTTCATAAATTTGAAATAATTCGTTTTTATATTCATCACTTAAATTAATAATATATTCTTCAATATCTTTATTAATTATTTCAGATTTTAAAATAAATTTTTTTATTTTAGTTTTATTTTGATTAGATTTTTTATTAATAAAATTAAATTCTTCTTTTAAAATTGAAAATTTAACATTATCTATAAAATCTATCCATATAAAAGTTTTTATAATACTTTCTAATTTTTCTATTAAAAATTTTCTATCATGTATTCTATACATGGTTTTTGTCACATTTTTTATATCATTTTGTTTAAAAATTTCTATTATTGTGTTATTTGATAGGTTTTTAATAAATTCATGAATTTTAATTTTTATATCATAAATATTAACTATATCATAATTCATTTCTTATCATTTTAGTTTTTTTTTAAAAATAATAAATAATAAAAAAGAAACACAAGAATTTAATAAAAAAAAAAAATTAAAGAAACGAAAAGGAAAAAAAAAAATGTAAAATTAAAAAACATAAAATAGTTAATAATTAATTTTTTTTATTGAATATTAATATTAAAGAAACAATTTATTTATTAGTCGATAAATTTTTTTTATACCTTTATATATAAACATTAATAAAAATTAAAATGACTGAAGAAAAACAACAAAAAGAAAATTATGATTATCAATATAAATTGGTTTTAATTGGTGATGGAGGTACAGGTAAGACAACTTTTGTTAAACGTCATGAATCTAAAGAATTTGATGATAATTATATACCTACTATTGGTGTTAAAATTCATCCTATTATTTTTTATACAAATAAAGGAAATGTTCAATTTCTTATTTGGGATACTACAGGACAAGAAAAATTAGGAGGACTTCGTGATGGATATTATATTCAATCAGATGCTGCAATTATTTTTTTTGATGTAACATCATATACTAGTTATAAAAATGTAAAAAATTGGTATACTGATTTTTCTCACATATGTGAAAATATTCCTATAGTTTTAGTGGGTAATAAAGTTGATTTAAAGGATAGAAAAGTAAAACCTAAGATGATTAAATTTCATCATAAAAATAATATTGAATATTATGATATTTCTGCCAAATCTAATTATAATTATGAAAAACCTTTTCTTTATTTGATTCGTCGTCTCTTAAATGATCCTGATATTCAAATAATTAATCCAACCCCTATAAAACCTCCTGAAGTTGAAATAGATCCTTCTATAACTCTTATTTATGAATCTGAACTTAAAGAATTATCTCTTGAAAAATTAGAACCTAATTTAGAAGATGATCTTTAAATATTGATATAAATTAAAGAAATATATTAAAGAAAGAGAAAATTTTTATTTCTTTTTAAATTTTTATAAAATATATTAATAATTTTTAAAAACAAAAAAAAATATATATATTAAGTTTTAATTAATTTATTATTTTTATTTTAACTACTACAAGTAGTGCAATTAATATCATTTAATTTACATTCAAATTGATCATTAATATTGTTTGATTCTTTTTTATCTTCTATTTTTGAATAATTAGAAAGTTTTAATAAAGAATTAGAAGAATTAGTAGGTTTAATTTTAGCTTTAGTTCTTAAATAATACATTCCAGTTTTTAAACCTTTTTTCCATCCATAAAAATGCATTTTTGATAATCCTTCAATATTTGGGTTTGACATAAAACAATTTAGACTCATACTTTGATCTAAATAAACAGCTCTATCAGCAGCTAAATCTAAAATATATTTTGGACTTATTTCCCATATAGTTTTATAAATATTTTTTATCGATTGAGGAATATTTTCTATATTTTGAATTGAACCTTCATTTAAAATAATTTTATCTTTCATTGTATTATTCCATAATCCTAATTCAATTAAATCTTTTATTAAATTATCTATGATAACAATAAAAGATCCAGAAAGAGTTTGTCTTGAATAAATATTTGACGTTATTGGTTCAAACATTTCAACATTTCCTAAAATTTGAGATGTTGATGCTGTAGGCATACATGTAGTTAATAAACTATTTCTAATTCTTTTTTTCACTCTTTCTCTCATTTTTAACCAATCAAAACGTCCACTTTTAGGTTTATGATTCCACATATCAAATTGTAATATTCCTTTACTAAAAGGTGAACCTTCAAAAGTAGAATAAGATCCATCTATTTCAGCCAATTCACATGATGCTTCTAAAGATCCATGATAAATAGTTTCAAAAATTTCATCATGAATTTTTCTTGCTTCTTCAGATTCATAAGGAAGTTTAAACAAAATAAAAACATTTGCTAATCCTTGAATACCTATTCCAATAGGTCTATGTTTTAAATTAGAATTTTTTGCTTCTATTAATGGATAATAATTCTTGTCAATAATTTTATTTAAATTATATACAATAACTTTAGTTATTTCATGTAATTTTTCATGATCAAAATATTCATTTCCTAAATTATTTTTCATTACAAATTTAGGTAATGAAATAGATGCAAGATTACAATTATGAGTAACAATATTATTTGCAATAAAATGATGTCCTTTAGGAATATATAAATCATAAACTTTTTCTTCTTCTTGACATTGTATTTTTTCATGGATAATAAAATAATTTCTTGATTTTTCAAGAATACCAAAATCTAAAATATCATTTAAAACTTCTAATTTTTCTTTTGATGAACAAAAAGAAATTCTTTTAGCAAAATTTTTAATATCTTCTGTTGTACTAATAATTAAAGAAGAATAATTATCATTTTCTTCATTAAAATTAATTAAATTAATTTCTGAACGTATTCCAAAACAATATAATAAAGATTGTATTTCAAATAAAAATTTTTCATCTTTAAAATTAAGTAAAATAGATGGATTACTCTCTCCAAAATCTACAAATCCATTTTTAGAAAATAATCCAGAAATAAAAGATGCTAAATTTATTGGAGATAATTTTTCAATTTTATATGAAAAAGTTTCCATAAAATTAGAATTATTACTATAATTTTCATCTATATTATAACCCATTTCTAAACATTCAGAATTAACACAATGTAAAATATTTATATCATAAGATGGTAAAACTTTAATACTTGGTGAATATAATTTATCTCCAATTTTTAATTGTTCAACTGTTTTCCATTCAAATTTATCAGTTTCATTATTAATAATAAGAAATTTATGATTTTCTGTTGCTTTTATTTCTCTTGAATTATTTAATTTTAATTTATATACTTTTTTAAATCCATTATAAATAAGTTTTGCTAATTCAAAATGTTGTTCATAATTTAAATTTTCATCTGATATAAATGGTACTAAAACTTTTTTATTATCACATTGATCTATTCTAAATAATCCATTTTTAGTAACTATTTTTGTATCTCCAGTTAAACATACTGCTATTTCATCTGGACTTGAGTATTGTATTATTTCAGTACAAAGATTTGATGATTGAATAGTCCCTATATTTTTTTGATTTGATTTCATATTACATGCATCTTTATATAATACATAAGGAGTTCCTGTTTCGATTTGTGCTTTTAATATAATAAACCAAATTTTCCTTGCTTTTATTTGAATACCAAAATAAATTTCAGGTTTACTTTCATATTCTATATATAATTTTTCAAATTCTTCTCCATATGATTTTGCTAAAGAACCAACATCAGTTGGACAAAATAAAGTCCAATTTTCATCATTTTCAACTCTTTTCATAAATAAATCTGGGATCCATAAAGCATAAAATAAATCTAATGCTCTAAATTCTTCTTTAGCTTCTTCATTTTTCATATTTAAAAATTCTATGATATCTTTATGCCAAGGTTCTAAATATATAGCAAAAGATCCTTTTCTTTTTCCTCCTCCATTATGAGCAATAGTAAAATTTGTAACATAAGAATGATCTTTTTCTATTTCATAATCATAAAGATCTTCTTTTTTAAGATCACATTCTAATATTGAAAAAATTTTAGTAAATAAAAATCCTTCATAAATAAAAGAATCTTCTATTAATTGAATATTATTATTTAATTGAATATTAAATATTATTATAACTTGTTTAGTTAAAGGAATTTTTAATTTATAAAAATAATTAAATAATAGAAAACATTCACAAATATTTTGTTTACAATCTTCACAATGATATTTATAAGAAATTATTCCTAAACATGATAACATATATTGAATATTTTCTAAAATATTTTTAGAGATAATATTTAAATAAATATATTTTTCATCATTATAACTATTTAATTCAAATAAACCTTTTAATAAACTAATACTTTTTTCTATAGGTAAATTAATAAAAGATGAATGAATTATTCTTTCTTTATTTTTTAAATCATAAATTAATTCATTATTCATTATTTTTGATAATTTTTCATTAATTTTAAAATCAATATTTTTAAATTCATATGATCCTTGTGATATTTTATATTGTATGCCTTTATATCCTTGTGATGTATAATATAATACTTGTTTATTTTGAAAATATTTTTCACAAAACTCAATAGTTTCTTTTTTACAAGAATTAATTCTAACCCAATCAATAAATAAATTAGAATAAATTTGTGTACATATAATCCCATAAATTCTACAATCTTCTTCATCCCAATCAATTAAATCTATTTTTTCTGTAAAAATAGGAAAACATACATAATCTCCATCTTTTAATTTATTTGCTTCTAACCAAATAGGAAAAATCATATTTTTATTTAATCGTTGTTGTAATTCTAAATTTGTTAATTTATTTGTATTTGTAAGTACAAATAAAGGATGTTCTCCTGTTAATTTAATATTTTCTATTAAATTTTTATCAAAAAAAATATTAATTAATTTTTCTTCTTTATTATATTTAATTATTTTATTAACTTTTTGGAAATTTCCAGTATGAGTTAATACTTTATCATTTTTTTCAATATTTTCCATTTTTTTTGGTCCTTGTTGTGTATAAATAATTGTTTCACCTGGAAAACATTGATCTACATATCTAGCTGTATCATTAAAAACTCTTAACATAGGTACAATTCCATTTGAATATCCATTAGTTCCTTTAATATAAGAAGATTTTGATCTAATATTATGTATAGATAATCCAATACCTCCAGCCGATTTTGAAATTAAAGCACAATTTTTTAAAGTTTCATAAATTCCATCAATAGAATCTTCTTTCATAGTTAATAAAAAACAATTTTCAGTTACTAATCCTTCAATAGAATAAGAATGATCATCTTCAATTCCTAATGTATAAACAAATTCAGGATTTTTATCATTAGTAGATTTAGAATTTATTCTAACTAAATAATTTTCATCAATTTTTATATATTTTGAAGAATTTATAGGTAAACCATCATCATTATTATATTTAGTAAGTAATAATAATTGTTCAATAATATATGGATCATTTTTAATAATTTGAAGAGAAAAATGTGATTTACCATTTTCATTAATAATATTTTCATATGAAATTAATATTCCATATTGTCTTGATAAATGATAAATATGTGTACCTAATTCTTTATTATGTATAGATGGTAAAATAAAAAATTCATTATTTATATTTTGTTCATAATTTGAAAATAATCCAATAATAAAAGATTTAACCATATTTCTTGACCATGAAAAACTTTCATTTGGTAAAATTTTAAAAAAATTTTTATCAACAATTTTTGTATAATTAAAAATAAAAAATTGAGCAAAAAATTTTGATTCAATTATAAAATCTATATCTCCATTATTATTATCCATTTTATAAAAAGAACCTGCATAATCTCCAAAAAATTTTTTACAATAACTTTCATAAAAATTTTTAATTGGATTTTCTTTTTTAATTTTAAATAAAATACCACCAATTTTAGGATTTTTTTCAGATCCTTGTTCACATACAAAAATTCCATTATCTATCCAAGATCCTAAAAATTTACAAAAATCTTCATTTTTTTCTATATATCTAGGAATAATTTGATTAACATTATGATAAGTATCAAAAATTTCAATCATTTCATCAGTAATTAAACATTTTGAATCAGGATTTTTTTCTTTATAAAATGGAATAAAATCTGATAAATCTATTTTACTATTTATTTTTAATATTTGAAGATTATCTAATAAATTTTCATCTTTTTTATTAGGAATAGAAATAAAATCTCCAACTTGTAAATCTTCTATAGAATTCCAACTAGGTTTTAAATTTGTTGATAAATCAATTTTTTTAATAGACATAAATTTATGATTATCAGTAACAGTAAAATTAGGTGTTAAAAAACATTTAATATCATATAAAAATCTAGAATTAAGTGGATTCTTATGTATTTGTTTTACTAGTTTATTATTTCCTTTATGTGTTACAACATAATCATTTATATTCACATTTTCAATATTTTTTATTCCATTATTTATTGTTAATACTTTTGTTCCTTCTAAAAAACAAGAAGACATTTGAGCAAAATTAGTACCTGCATTAAATAATGTAGGAGTTGCATGAATAAAAAATTTTTCAGACATTAAATGATATGTTTTAAAAACAGATTCAAAATCTTCAGAATGAATCCCTATAGATATTCTCATAAACATATATTGAATTGTTTCAATTAATATTCCTTGACTATCTTTTATTAAATAATTATTTGTAAGTGTACGATATGCAAAAAAATCATATTGATAATTTCTTATATTAACAATTTCATTATTAATTAATTGTTTATTCTTCATAACAATATCATATAAATTTTTTGAACATAAAGGAGTTTGTTTATTTCGATATTTATTATTATATAATCTTTTTACTGCTTCTGAAAATTTTTTTGGTGTTTCTTTTTCAATACTTGAAGCTATAATTCTACCAGCTAATAATCCATATTCAAAATGTTTACTAGATAAATATGCTGCTACTTCTGCAGAATAATTATCTAATTCTACAGTTTTAATACCAGGAACAATTTGTTCAATAACTTTTTTTGCTATTAATGCAGGATCTATATTTTTTAATTGTGGAGAAATATTTATTAAATAATTAAGTCTTTCAGTAATTGCATCAAATTTAATTTCTTCAGATTCTCCATTTCTTTTAATAACATATAATTTATTATTTTCTTCCATTTTTTTTTTTTTATTTTATTTATTAATAATATTAAAATTATAAATAAATTTATGGAGGAAAAAAAATAAAAAAATTTTAGTAAAAAAATAAAAAATAATTTATTAATAAAATATCAAAAATAATTATATAATATTTTTTTTAACGCAGAAATTTAATAATAATTATTTTTTTTATTTTATTATTTTAAATAAAGTATATAAAACTTAAAAAAAAATCTTACTTTCTTATTTTTACAAAATGGAAAATTATAATGAACCAATTCTTACAGAAAATCGATCAAGATTTGTTTTATTTCCTATTTCAAAAAATTATAAACCAATATATGATATGTTTAAAGAAGCACAATCTCATTATTGGACAACTGAAAAAATAGATTTATCAACAGATACAATTGATTGGAATAATAAATTAAATGATAATGAAAGACATTATATTAAATATGTTTTAGCTTTTTTTGCAGCTTCAGATGGAATTGTAAATGAAAATCTTGTTTTAAGATTTTATAATGAAGTTAAAATTCCAGAAGCTAGAGCATTTTATGCTTTTCAAATATATATGGAAACAATACATTCTGAAACATATTCAGTATTAATAGATACACTTATTTCAGATGAAAATGAAAAAGCAATTTTATTTAATGCTATTGAAAATATTCCATCTATTAAAAAAAAGGCTGATTGGACTTTAAAATGGTTATCAAGTAATGCAAGTTTTGGTGAAAGAATACTTGCATTTGCAGTTGTTGAAGGAATCTTTTTTTCTGGATCTTTTTGCGCAATATTTTGGTTAAAAAAAAGAGGTTTAATGTCTGGATTAACTTTTTCTAATGAAGAAATAAGTGCAGATGAAAATCAACATTGTACTTTTGCATTATTATTATATTGCTATTTAATAAATAAACCCAACATAGAAACCATTTATTCAATATTTAAAGAAGCAGTTGAAATAGAAAAAGAATTTGTAAAAGAATCATTACCAGTAAAATTAATTGGAATGAATGCTGATATTATGTGTCAATATATTGAATTTGTTGCTGATAAATTATTATGGTCAATAGATATACCACCAATTTATGGTTCAAAAAATCCTTTTGATTGGATGGTATTAATGTCATTATCAAAAAAAACAAATTTTTTTGAAAAACGTGTCTCAGATTATGCAAAATTTTTAAAAAATATTGATCAAGAACATAAACATGAAATTAAAAATGAAGAATGCTTTTATTAAAATTTTCAATCCAAAAACAAAAAAAAAAAAATTTTTTTTTTAATATTCAATAAATATATATTGTATTTTAGATTATTTAAATTTTTTTTAAAAAAAATATAAAATAAAAATTAATAATAATAATAATAAAAATGCATAAAAGAAAACTTACTACTAATAAGAGAGAAATTGAGATAAATTTTCATCATAAGGATTTTATTGGACCAAAAGAAAGTAAAGGTAAAATAATAAAAAAAGATTCAGAATTATATTCTTTTTTAGTTAATTTTAGAAATTTCTTAATGAAAAAAAATGATAATCTTCATAATTTAAAACAAGATTTTAATTTAAAAATTTACAAAAATACAATAAAAGATAATTTTGAAACAATTAAAAAATTAGAAAATATGATAATAGATATATATGAAACAAAAAATTATAAAAAAATAGGAAAAAGTTTTGTTTATTTATTACTATATAAAAATATGAAATTCTATATTTGTATATATTTTTGTGATAAAACTTTGTCAATAAAAGAATTTTTAGAACAATTAAACCAATTTATCTCTTTGTCAACAAAAAAACCAAAAAATTAAATATTTTCTTCATTATGTAACATAAAAATATCTTATATTTATATAATTTGTTTTAATAAAGATTTTAAAAGTTATGTCGGATATATATTTTTGTATATATATTGAAATTTTTTTTTTAATAATAATTGTTCAATTTAAATTGATAAAAATTTAAAAGTAAATAATAGATTAAAAAAACGAAAAAAATTTATACCCTATAAAATATCTGTTTTTATGATTTGTTTATGATATTGAACTAATTATATTATTGACTCCCTTAAAAATTTTTATTATAATCATTATTAATTTTTATAATACCTGTTATAAATATTTGTATTAATAAGTGTGTAAATTTTTTTAAAAAAAAAAAAAAAAAATGGATTTAAATGATTTATTTAATATTTTTCATCAAATTACTTTTTTATTATTATTAAACCTAAAAAAAGTGGAAGATGTATTAAATTTTAGTTTAGTTAATAAAAATATTTATAGAAATATTAATGAACTAATTTATAAAAAATTATTTATTAATCATATATTTTATAAATCTTACAATAAAATATTTGTACCAAAAAAAGAAATATTAGAAATTGTTCTTAATGAAAAAAATATTAATAAAAAAAAAAATTATTTAATAAATTTAGATAAATTTATTTATATAAATGAACAAAATACTGAATTACATAGTTATTTTTTAACTTTAGATAAAAGTGATTATATAGAAACTGAAATAAATAATGGATTAATAATGATTATATCAGAAACTAATAATAATAAAAGAATTAAAAATTTATCTAAAAATAGTGGTCAAAAATTTTCAATGAAATTTAATAATATAAAGAAATTTGAAAATTCAAGAACAAATAATGAAATTCTTTATAATTATTATAATTATGATTTAAATTTAAAACAAAGTATTATAAAACATTTAAAAGAATTAAAAATAAATTTTTCTGATGTAATAAATATAAATATTGAAAATAATTTTAGTATAATAGAAACAAATGAAATGAATAATATTGAAAAATTAGAAATAACCATAGAAAATAATTCAGATTTAGTATCAGTAGAACATTTTTCTGAAGAAATGATATTAAAAGAAATACAAAATAAAAATTTTATGGAACATGGAGAAATTCATGAAAATAATCCAAAAAGATTTTATAAATCAAATTTTATTAATCGTATTAAATTTTTATTACATTCTAAAAAATTAAATTCATTAACTATAAATCGTTTTATTGTTTTAGAAGTTTTTTTAAAAATGTTAATTATTTCATCTTCTGATTATAATGATAATAATGGATATAATATTTCAAAAAATTATTATAAAAATATTATCAAAAATTTTAAATTTTTAGAAATAAAATCAACAAATAATTATATTAAAACAAAAAGAAAAATATCATTAGAAAAAATGAACAAAATAATAGAGTTTGTTCCAAATTTAAAATCATTAATAATAAAATTTGGTTCTATAACTAAAAATCCTTATATTAATAATAAATTAATTAATAAAATATTAATCAATTGTAATAAATTAAAAAATTTATCTATTATCAATAAAATCAATTATGGAATTATGGGATTAGATTATGAAAATGAATCAGATAAATTAGTAATAATAACAGAAAAAAAAAAATTAAAAATAAAAAATTTATCTTATAATTTAGCTGTTGCTAAAAATTTAGAAAATCTTACACTTAATGATAAAGATTTTTTAATTGATTTTTCATTTTTTAATTATATCAGTAATAAATTTGAAAAAATAAAAATTTCAGATTTAATTTTTATTCATGATGAAAATATGTTTATAAATAAATTGAACACAAAAAATTATTTTAAAAATAATATTTCAATAAAAAAATTAATATTAAATATATCTGGAAATAATACTTCAAATTTAATTGCCGATTTATTAATTTCAATAAAAAATTGTAAAAAATTAATATTTAAAACTAAAAATTCTTCAGATGAAATTCAATATAAAAATAAAATAATATATAATAATATACCAATAGAAAATTTCTCTTTTTGTTATATTAATACTTTATTAAAAAATTTACAAAAATTAGAACTTATTGATATATTTTTACAAAAATCTGATATTACAGATAATTTAAAATTCGATAAATTAAAAACTCTTATATTAAAAAATAATAATTTACATTTTTTTTCTGATAAATTTTTTGAAAATTTTCCTAATTTACAATATTTATCAATTAATGAAAATAATCTTAAAATAATACCAATTTCTATTTATAAATTAATAAATTTAATTGAACTTGATTTATCAAATAATAAATTAACTGAAAATAAAAAAAGAAATATTCATCAAATATATAATAATAAAAATCTTTTTCTTAATTCATATCCTCCTTCTAAAAAAAATTTTACTCAATACGTTAATAATATTAAAAAATCAAATATTCAAGATGATTTAAAAGGTCATATAAATTTCGATTCTTATCATAATAATAATAATTCAAAACAAATTTATTCAGATAAAGAATTTATTGATAAAAGTACAATAGATTTAAAAAATATTTTTAAATTAGAATGTCTAATAAAATTAAAAAAATTAAATTTATCAAGAAATAATTTAATTAAATTTCCAAATTCAATATTTAATTTAACATGTTTAAATGTTTTAAATTTATCATTTAATAAAATAAATGAAATTTTTTATACAGATTCAAATAATCCATTTGAAAATTTAATAAATTTAAAAGAATTTTATTTAAGAGAAAATCCTTTGAAAATATTCAATTTCCCTATGAAATGTTTATCTAATTCTTTAATAATTTTGGATTTAGCTTTTGTAAATATATTTAATTTAACTAAAGAAATAAGATGGTTAAAAAATTTACAAGAATTTTATTTACAAAGTATTAACTTAAATTCTATACCAGAAGAAATAATAGAATTGAAAAATTTAAAACATATTACAATATTTGATAAAAAAATATTAGGTAATAATGACATTATATTAAATTTTTTAAAAAATTTTTATTAAATAAAAAATTTATTTTTTTTTTTTCTATCAATAATAATAAAAAGTCAAAAACGATCAACTAAAAAAAAAAAAATCGGAAAAATTGTGTAGTCACTCAAATCACAAATTATAGATCTCTAGTTTTCCTATTAAAGAAAAATAATTGTAATCTTAACATTAAAAAGAAAGTATGAAAGGTTGATATTATCAATTAATTTTTTTTTTTTTTTATTTAAAAATAATAATAAATTCATTTTTCTAAAATAAAATAATCTTTTCAAATATCTAAAACACTTTTTCATATGTAAAAACCTCTCTAAATAAAAGAATATCTTATGTACTACAATAGTTTTTTAAAAGGAGAATTAAAATAATCCTTTTGTAATTTTTTTATTTTTTTTATATTATTAAAAACATTAAAAAAAAATGGACAGTAGTAGTAGTAATAGTATTAGAAAAAACCCACAAGAATTTAAAATTAGAATTTGTAATAATTGTTCAAATGCATCATTAATTGGACCAAAAAATAATATTATTGGTGGTAGTAAAATTCATTATTGTCGCACATGTCCTGATCATTCTAGTATTTTATGTGAAGATTGTAGTAAAATTTATCTTTATAAAGTAAATTTTTATTTATTTTTTTTTTATATTTAATTTTAAATTTTTTAGTGTTGTATTTCAGGCTGTAATCATGAATATTGTCATCAATGTATTTCAAAAGAAGATGAAACAGCATCTAAAAAAAATGACGAACTTATTCATTTTTTATTTCATCCAGATAATATTGGGTTATTTCTTTATTGTAATCCTTGTTATAAAAAATTGTAAATTTTTCTTTTTTTTTTATCTTTTATAAAAAATTTCTTATTTTATATATATTTAGATCAAAAGATTTTCAAATTAAAAAAATAAAAGAAAATACCCCCAAAAAAAAAAGAAAATTAGAGGAAGATAATCGTAATGAAGAAAATAAAAGAGAAAATGAATTAAAACCAATTAAAAAATCTAAATCTGAAGAAATAATAACTAAAAATAATTCAAATAAGGAAGAATTAAATTCTCCTTTATATTTAAATTATAAAAAAAAAGAATTTAATTTTAATAACAATAATGAAATGAAGGAACATAACAATGAACTTCAAAATCAAATATTTAATCAAAATAATATTATTGAAGAACTTCGAAATCAAATTGAAACATTAAAGAAACAATTTAATTGGTTTTCTACTTTTTATATTAGTAAATAAAAAAAAAATCAAATTTTTATTTTTCTTATTCAATAATAATTAATTTAATCAATAATTAGATGACAAATGAAAAATATCTGATCAATAATACTAATTTTTAATTTATAACGCAATAAAAAAAAAAAATTTATTAATAAAAATATTTTGTTTATTTTTTTACTTAAATTTTTTTATTTTAAAATAAATTATTATAAATCAAAAAAAATTCATAAAATTTTTATATGTATATATATATTTTTATTAATTTTTTAAATGGATGAATATAAAAATACTAAATTAACAAAGTATTTTAAAAAAACTTCATTAAAACAAATTTTTGAAATATTAAAAAATGAAGAAGAGTTTAATGACGAAGAATTGGATGAAAATTTAAATAAAAATTTTATAAAAACATTTGTTATTGATTTTAATGGAAACCAATCAGAACTTGAATTAATTAAAAATTTTCGTCATATAAACAATTTTATATATAAAAATGATACATTATTAAAAGAATTTTTACCAAAAATAAATGAAAATATTGAGACTATTGATAAATTTTTAGAAAATGGAAAAAAAAAGAAAAAGAAAATGGTTAAATATATAAAATTATTTGATATATATATTTATAATATAAAAAATTTTTATTTTTATGTTAATAATAACAAAGAAGAATTTTGTTCCAATGATAATAAAAAAAAAGATGAATTTTCTAATTTTATTGATCAAGAACAATTTAATAATACTTTTAAAAAAATAAAAAAATATCGTAAAATAATTTTTAAAGAAGAAAAATTATTTTTAGAAAAAATAAAACCAAAAATAAAGGAAATAATAATTAATTTTTCAGAAGAAATAAAAATCAAAAATATTAAGTTGGATTCTGAAACTCAAAATATTTTACCTAATTTAAATTCTTGTAAATTAAATAATCAAGAAATAAAACATTATAATGATATACAAGAAGAAATTAAAAATAAAACATTAGAATCATATCAAAAATATTTTATTGAACAAAGAGAATTTTTTAAAAAATTGTTAGAATCTTTTGGAATAAATGAATCTGTACAAAAAATTTTAATAAATTCTAATAAAAATTTTCAAAAAAATAATCCTTTATTTATAATTAATAATCTTTCAAAAGAAAAAAAATTAATATTTAACGATTTTTTAAAAAATTTTAAAGATATTCAAGATTCTTTATCAGCTCAAATTAAAAATTTGATAAATAATAAACCAGAAAATTATAATAATAAAAAAATAGATGAATTATCAGAATCTTTAAAAAATTTAAACATCAAAGATTCTGAATTTTTTGAATCTTTAAAAATTATAAATGATAAATTATCAAAAGATTTAGATGAATTTAAAAAATTATTAATTAATTTAGAACAAGATCAAAATAAAATTCAAATTTATAAACAATTTTTTAATAGTGATTCAAAAATAGAGAAGATTATCAATAATAAAAAAGCAAATATTAAAAATAATATTGAACTTATTCAAAAATCAATAGAAAAATTAGAAGAAAATTTATTTGAAAATGAAAAAAAAATACTAGATAATTTGAAAGATCAATTAAATAAAATAAAAGAAGATGAGTTTTTTATTGATACAAATAAAATTAAAGAAATAAAAAATTTCTCAATAGATTTTAATAGCTTTATTATAAAGGATGATTTAAAAATTAATAAAATATCAAAAGAAAAATTTAATTTATTGTTACGTTTTAAAAGTTATAAAGAAAAAATTCTGAATATAGCAGAAATTTTTGAACCTTTGTTAAATAAAAATAGTGAAATAAAAAATATTCAAAATTTAAACAATGAAAAAAAAAGTATAGAAGATGAAATTAATCAATTAATAATGGAAGATAATAAAAATGAAGATCTAGAAAAAAAGGAAATAAATGAACTGAATAAAAAAATAATTAATATTACAAATAATAAAAATAGTTATATTGAAGAATTAATTAAAATAATAAAAATTTATGTTAATTATATACAAAAAGTTTCAGAAGATACGAATTTAAAAGAAAATATTGTTTCAAAAGTGAATAAAGAGATAGAAAATATTGAAAATTACCAAAAATTAAATTTTGAAAATGACCAAAAATTAAATTTTGAAAAATTAAATAAAATAATTGATGAATTTTTTATTAAAAATGAAAATAATAATAATGAAAAAAACAAATTATTGAATGAATTTTTTGAATTTTTTAAAAATAATGATAAACCAAATAATAATGATGAAATAAAACAAATAGAAAAAATAGAAAAAATAATATCTTTTACTAAAAATAATTTTAAAAATCAACAAACAGAGATACAAAAAATAAATAATATAATTAATAAGAAGGATAGTATTGATAGTATTGATACAAAGGATACAAAAGAAACTTACCTTAATTTAAAGAATTATTTAGATATAGAAATAAAAAATTTGAAAGAGAATATAATTTTAAAAAAAAAAGAATTTTTGGAAAAAAAAGAATTAGTTAGTAATTTAAATTTAAATTATCAAATTTTTTTTAAAAAAAATGAAGAATTTATTGAAAAAATAATTGAAATACAAAATTCAGAAATTGAAAAAAATTTATTAGAAGAAAATTTTAAAAATAATTCAATATTAATTGAACAATTGAACGAACAACTTAAAAAATTGGAGATGGATAAAAATTTTATCTATAAAGATATTGAAAATTTAAAAGATACAACAATTTTTCAAAATCTAAAAATTGCAGTTACAAAAAAAGTTATAGAGAAAGAAATACAAATATTAGGTACAAATAATAAAAATTTAGAAAATACAAATGTAGAAATAAATAATAAAATAAATGAGTTATCTGAAAGTGTTTTAAAAAATAGTTTATTAAGAAATATGTTATACATTTATTTTTATGAAGAAGATAATGAGAAAAATAATAAAGTTAAAAAAAATTTTATTAATCAATTTAAAAATTTGATTGAAAATAATTCTAAAAATACTGAAAATGAAGTTTTTAGTAAATTTAATTTTTTTAAAGATCTTAATGATGAAAACACAAAAATAAATAATATTTATGAAAACTTAAATAAAAAATCAATTAATAATATTGAAAAAATCGATTCTAATATAAAGGATTCTAATGTATCCAAATTAAATGAAATAAATAAAATAATTGAAGAAAAAAAAAAATTAATTGAAGAATCAGACAAAAAATTAATTGAAGAACAAAAAAATTTAATTGAAGAAAAAAAAAAATTAATTGCTGAAAACGAAAAATTAAAAGATGAAAAATTAGAATCAGACAAAAAATTAATTGAAGAAAAAACAAAATTAATTGAAGAATCAGACAAAAAAATAAAAAACATTGTTGATGAACAAAACAAATTAATTAAAGAATCAGACAAAAAATTACAAAAAATTGTTGTTGAAAACACAAAATTAGATAATGAAAAAATGCAAAATCAAATAAAATTAATTGCTGAAAACAAAAAATTAATTGAAGAATCAGACAAAAAATTACAAAAAATTGTTGATGAAAACACAAATTTAATTGATAAAATAAAATTAATTGAAGAAAATTCTTCCAATCTAAAAATTCAAAAGGAAGAAATAGAAAAAAATAATAAAATAGAAAAAAAAATATTAATGGATTTAAACACAAATTTAGATAATGATAACAAAAAATTAAATGAAAAAAATTCTTCCAATCTAAAAATTCAAAGTGAAGAAATAGAAGAAATTGAAATAGAAAAAAATAATTTGAAAGAAAAAAATAATGAAATGATTAATAATAATATTATATTAATAAATGAAATAAATGAATTATTTGATTCTTTAAAATTACCAATACTTCTAAAAATTAAAGAATCTTTGATAAAAATTGATAAAAATGTAAATGAATCAGAAAAACCTTTCTCCATATTAGATAAGGAAATAAATGAATTAAATTCTATTAAAAAAGAGACGACTTTAAATGAGGAAAATCCAGAAACACTGAGCATTGATAAAAAACTAGAAAAAATAAATGAATTTATAAAAACCCTACCTAATTTAAAAAAAGGATTTTTAAATGTAAAAGATTTTCAGGAATATATTATTAAGAATTATTTATCAATACTAAAACTTCAAAATAATATGGAGGAAAATATTGAAAAAGAAAATATGATTATTAAGAATTATACTTCTAATTTTTTTTTGGAGGATAAAATTGACACTTTAATATTTATTAATAAACATTATGATAAACGTCCCAAAATATATAAAATATATTTATATGATTACTTTTTATTTTTTTATGAAAATAAAAAACATCTTAGTATAACTGATTTTATAAATAATTATGAAATTGATTCAATATTCATTAAAAGTAAGATATTTTATTATTTATATTTCTCGAACTTTGAAAAAGGATATTTGAATTTAATGCAAAGTAATTTTATTATTTTAAAAATTTTTTTAAATTTAAATAAAAAAAAAACAATTAATAATTTTCAATTTATGAACTATATAATATTTATTTTTGATGATAATGAAAACCCAGATCTTATGATAACAAAGAATGACCTAAAAACCCAATCAATATTAGAGAAATTAAATGATAATATTATTAAAAATTTAAATTCTTCTTTAGATTTTATAAAAAATTTAACAAAAATTGATAAAATAATTCATTACAATGATTTATTATTTTCATATTTAATAATAAAGGAAGCTGTTTTAACATTTAATATTATTTTTAAACGTATGTTTAATAAAACAGACTTGATAATTAAAGAATATGGAGTTGAATTAGGCTTTAAAAACGAAAAAGATTTTAAAGACCTTTTAAATTATTTAATTTTACAACAAATATAATTGTCAATTTTTTTTTTAGTTCTTTTTTTCTAAATCTAAATAAATAATATTTTGATTACTTGTCAATTTTATTAAAATAGATTTGAGATTTATTCTATTACCTTATTTATTAAACAAAAATTTCATTCAAAGTTCAAAAAGGTTTTTTTAAAAAATTCATATTTTCTGGTGTCATTTTATTTATTTTTTTTATTAAAAAATACTTGTCATAATATATATATTTTTTTTATTTTTTTATATTTTTAATTGAACTTATTAAAATATTAAATTTCTTATTATTTGAATTCTATCAAAATATATTTAACAAATTTTCAAGAAAAAATAAATTATGGCTTTTTTATTTAAATCTAAAAAAAATAATAAAAAATCTCTTGAATTAAATATTAAATTACCAGATTATAAAGAAGAAGATGATATTTTTGAAACAAAAATAAATGAAGATGATCAAAAAAGTATTGTTAAAGAGAAAAAAAGAAAAAAAGATACATTAAATGATAAAACGAATGTAACAAAACATAAAAAACAAAGATTAATTACAAGTTATCAATTAGAAAAAAATAATGAAATTTCTAATATTAAAAGGAAAGAAGAATTAGAAATAGAACAAAGTGATAATATAAAAGAAGAAAAAATTGATCCTATAATAATAATAAATGAAATTAAAAATAATGATAATATATTTAAAACAATAAATTTACATCCTAAATTAATTAATGAAATTGATATATGGTTAAATAATATTAAAAATGAAGTTATACAAACAAATATGATTAAAGTTATTATTGGTCCAGCAGGAGTAGGAAAAACTTTTGCTATTAAAAATTTTTTAAATGAGAATTCTAATTTATATGAAATGGTTTATTTTAATATTAATGAAAAATATTTAAATAAAAATGATACAATTAAATTAAAAAATTTTTGGGAAAGAGAATTTTATCCTTCAATAACACCAAATTATTCAAATGGAGTATTTGAAAGTGAAAAATTGATGAATTATGATAATAATAAAAAAGGATTAAATATACAAAAAACTAAAGTTATAATAGTAGATAATTCACAATTAATTGAATCGGATTCTGAGGATGGTATAAATGTTTCTAATGGTAAAAATGCATTTATTAATCCTGGATTTAAATTTTCTTCTAATATTATGTTACCTATTAAAAAATTTTCTAATGTTTATACAGAATTAAAAAGAATACCATCTAAAAATCATAAAGGAATTTTTATAAATGATAATAGTAAAAGTAATTCTTATGAAGATAATAAACAATATGAAAAAAAATGTTATCCAATAATATTTATAACAAATGATTTAGATTGTGATATTATTAAAATATTAAAAAAATGGGAAGAATCAATTACTAATAATTTTAATAACAGATTTGTTAAAAATAATCCTGGAATGTGGCAATTTTTTAATTATATTTTTTTAGATAATCCAAAAGATAAAGATTTAATAAATTATTTTTATATATATTTAATTCCATATTATCAACAATATTTTATTAAAGAATTTGGTTTTAAATTTATTGTTGAAAGGGAAAATTATAATATAATAGCTCGTAAATTAATAGAATATTCTGGTAATAATATTTATAAAATGAAAGAAAATTTTCAATTTATTATTTATAAAAGTATGTTTATTACAAATTCTTTGATAGAATCAAAAAGTAAATGTAGTTTATCAAAAATTAATTTATTAAATGATTTTTATAATGAAGAAGAAAAGGAATTAGTATTATCTTCATTAATAATTTTAAATGAAAAATGTTTAAATTGTTATCATAAAAATAAAAGAACTGAAACTATATTTTCAAAATTATTATCAGAAAATATTGAAGAATTTTTTCTATATTCAACAAAAAAAATAACTTTATTAAATAAAATAACAACAGAAAATTATAAAAATTTAAGAATGAATGTAATAACTTGTTATAATTGTGATAATATTATTACGAAAATAATTTATAGTACAAATTCATTAAAGATTATTTCACCAATAATACTTTCAAATTTATTAGAAAAATATAGTAAAATAGAATTAATTAAAAAATCTTTTGATATTAATAATAAAAAAAATATAGTTAATATAAAATTCAATTTTTTAACTAAAAGCGAAGAACTATTTTATGATAATATTTATAAAAATATTTTATTCAATAACAATAAAAAAATAACAACAAAATATATTGAAGAAAATAAAGAAAATAAAGAAAATGAAAAAAATGAAAAAAAATCATTACCTGAAAAGATGATAAGTGTTAAAATTTTTAATGAATTAATAGAAAAATTAAATATAAATTATTTAAAAATTAATGATAGAAAAAAAGGAGAAATACATATAGAAAATAGATTAAAAAATTTTGTTAGTTTTAAATCAGGAACACAATTATTGACAAATTTAAAAAAAAAAGATGAATCAAATTCTGCAAAAATAATTTTTTTAAATTCAGGTAATGTTTATATGAATAATAAATATAATGAAATGTCATTATTAAAAAAAAAAGAATTTAATGAATTTAATAGAGAAAATTTATCAATACCTTCTTATTTAAAAAATACTTCTAAACATAAAGTATTAATTTATTTTTTATTTTTTCCATTATTAAATGCGAAAAATTATTCTAGATTTGATGTTAATTGTAAATATTGTAGTGAAAAAACTCATTATTATTTATTTACTTATAAAAATCATACATGTTTAGAATGTTCTATTTTTGTAATATTAAAAAAATTTTTATTAGATTATGGTTATATTAGTTTAAATAATTTTGAATTATTTAATTTTGGTCATGATTTAATAAAAGTTTTATTATCTTTTCATATGATAATAAAAACAAAAATATCTAAAAAAATTCCTTTAAATGATAAACTTGAAATTTTATTTGAAAATTTATCCATAGAAAAATGTAAACAATTAGATAAAATATTTGAATCTTGGCTAAATGAATTTATAAAAAATTTATCAGAATGTGAAATTCAAACAAAAACAAATGATTTTTCATATTATTATTCCACTGAAAGATTATTAATTTTATTAAATAGTATAATATTTTATCCATTATTAAAATTAAATAAAATTTATACATCTTTATTGGCAGATTTTTTAAATGAAGAATCACATAAAAAAAATCCAAATGATTTTATTGAAATGGTAACAATTAATATGATTTTAGATAATTATACAAAAATAATACAAAATAATAAATTTTTTTCTCAATTATCAAAAATTGAAGAAAATAATGATAATAATAATAATTTTGATTTATTAATAGATAATGAAGATAAAGTAAAATTAAAATCTGAAAAATCAAATCAAGGATTATTTTCAAATCCATTTTGGATAGAAAAAGAAAATCATTTTTCAAAAAATTGGGGGAAACTTTTTGTTTCTCCAATTAATAATGTTTTAAGAATTATTGAATATTTCCCTCATTTAACAAATATTATTATTTGGATTTTTAATAATAATAAAAAATTTAATTGGAGTTATAATCCTATAAATCTTTTAATAAGATTTGGATGTTATAATGAAAAATATTTTAATGAACTAAAAAATAATTATTTATTTGAAGAAGTTACTAATAATTATATAAAAATTATTGATAATTCAATAGACCTTATTAAAAATATAAAAATTAGTAAAATACCTAATTATGAAAAAATAAATAAACAAATTTGGATAAATAATATTATTAAAAATACCAATATTCTTAATAAAAAAGATTTATTAAATTTAAAATTAGTTAATCATTATTTTAGAAATATGGTTAATAAAATATTAATTATAAATAATTTTATAGATTATAATATTAAAAATTCTACAAATATTTATCAAAATTTAGGTTGGATAATATCTGAATTTAATTTTCCTTATAAATGTATTCATCCAGAAATTAATTATTTAAGTTTATTTTGGTATGATTATACTAATAATTTAACAAATTTATCATTAAATAATGAAGAAATTAATCAATTTATACAAAAAGAATTACCACAATCAAAAGATAAAATAATTCTTATGAATAATAATAATACAAAAAGATCTATTTCAATTAAACCAACTAACAATTTAAAAGGAGATATGAAAAAATATGAAATTTTTTTAAATAATTATTATCTTAACAAAATATTTACATTAAAAGAAAAACAACAAATTGAAATAATATTTTTTGATCGTTTTTATCAATATGAAAGATGTTTATTACAAGAAGGATCTGAATTAATAAATCAAAGATTATCAATGTTTCAAAAATTTAATATAACTTGGAAAACTTATACTTTTATAGCTATATTAAGTGGAATAAATATCTTTGAATTTCATGATCATTTTCAAAATAAAATGACTAATAATGAAAAAAATAATTTTATATTATATGCTAAAAATTATTTTATTAAATATCTTATTGCTTTTTATTTTATTTTTATTGGAATGGATATAATTACTATAAACTACTTTTTTAATAATAGTTATGAAAATTCAGAAAAATTTTCTTTACCAGGTTATTATGCTTCAACTAACCTTAAACCTTCATTTTGTAATCAAGAAGTTTCATTTCAAAATTTAATTAAAAATCTTATAAGTATAGTTATTGAATCAAAAAAAAATAAAATAAAATAAATAATTATTTTTAATTTTTAAAATCTATATTTTTTAATCTTTTATTTTTATGTTTTTTTAATTTATCTACAAAATCGCCTAATCCTTTTTTATTTGATTCATCAAGAAGTTCTATTGTTATCCCACCTTTAGTATCTTTAATAATAACAAAATAAAATTCTTTATTATTTTTTCTACTTTCTTTATTACTGCCTACATAAACAGGTAAATTTTTAAATTTTAAACTAGTTCCATGTACTAAATCCAAATTTTTTAATTCATTTTCTCGTAAAGTTGGATATTTTTTTTTTAAAAAAGAATCAAATAAATTATCCTTTTTTAGATCAGAAAGTTTCTTTTTATTATTTATTTCTTTAACTTCATCTCTATTCATAAAATTGTTTGCTTCTTCAAAAGTCATATCATGCATTATACTTCTTTCAAGTTTTTTTGTTCTTTCATTTTCTTTAAAAAATTCAGGTATTATTATATCTTTTTTTTTTATTATAAAACGACCATCAATAATAAAAGGATTATGTTTTATTTTAGAAGAATTAGTAGAAGTATTAACAATTTCTGTTTGTGTTTTCTTCTCTTTTTCTTTAATTATATCAATTTTTTTAGGTGATTCATTTGGTTTCAAAAATTCATCCCATTTTGTATCCGATATTTGTACTTCAGGTGATTTTGATGTTTTTGATGGTGATTTTGATGTTTTTGATGGTGATTTTGATGTTTTTGATGGTGATTTTAATGTTTTTGAAGGTGTTTTTAATATTTTTGATGGTATATTTATTTTTTTGGATATTTCAATTGTTTTTGATATTTCTGTTTCCTTTGGTATTAATGTTTTTTTCTTTTTTTTTTCTTTGGTTGTATTAGGAGTATTTACTGCCATTTTTTTTATTTTTTTAATCTGCTTTAATATAGATGATAATGAT
>Ga0105046_10003466_pt1 | contig 24996 bp, 21 predicted proteins | sample MAT03_FD_78385 | JGI IMG/M metagenome (GOLD analysis project Ga0105046, IMG submission 78385) | Freshwater microbial communities from Lake Fryxell liftoff mats and glacier meltwater in Antarctica - MAT-03 (megahit assembly) | ecosystem: Environmental > Aquatic > Freshwater > Ice > Liftoff...
ACGAGACCAACGATATCGAGTGACTCGGCAGAGTCCGGAGCGATTCGTCCGGGAATTGAAAAGGTTAGGTAAGCTAAAGCCCAAATGGCGACGATGACCCAAGCCCGCTCGGCTCCTTGCGATTCTGATCTTGCCCCGACTCCAACGGCAGTTCTCAAGTTTGTCAAAGCATCGTTCATGGGAAATGTCTCGCTGTCTGCGCTTTTGAACCGAATTCAAAGCTTTGATCGAAATCTGAGTCGACAGAAATCCCTTGACGCCACTCGAAAAAGCCGTCTTCAAAATCTGCTACTTTTGAAGGGGAATCGTCGCAAATTTTTCGAGTGCTTTTTCACTCCACGCGGGGGTCCATGGCGCATCTAAGTCATCATCGTCTTGGTGCCGCGCGGTTGGTTCGGTTTGTTGATATCGAATTCGATCGCGATCATACATGAAGAACGGGATTCCAATTGCGGCGCAAACGGCGGACATGCTGCCCAGCAAAAGGCACAGCATCTTCTTCGGCGAGACTGGTTTTTCCTCAAAGCTTGCGGGCTGAAGAATACTGATGCTAGACATTTTTTGATCTCGTATGGCTCGCTCGAACCGAGATTGTTCAACGCGCTCGATCTGTGCGCGATACTGTGCCTCCAAAATATCCACGTCACGGCTCAACCCGGCAATCTTGTTCTCCTCCCGGTTTAAAGATTGAATTGACTTTTCAAGTTCAGTTGAGTGTTCTTGTGCTTGAGACAACTTTTTCTCGAGTCCCGCTGCAGTCGCCTGATCCATCAACAGCTGCTGCTCAAGCTTAACAAACGTCGGATTGGATCCCGAGACGGTTGTCTCGCGGTCGTCGTTCAAGCTCGTTAGGATGTACTTGAGCTGCTTAACTTGTTCGTCGACAATGATACGTCGCGGGTGATTGTCCGTCATTTTCGCCGCCAATCCTTTTTGGTCCGCTTCGAGCGCAAATAACTGCTGGAAAATTCCTTCATAGGCATTGTCACCGAGTCCGGACGTCGTGCTCATGACTTTTTCGGCATCAAGTTTTTCAACCAGCATTCTCAACACTTCCGTGCGGCGATTGGTTTCGAAAAGCTGTGATTCGGTATCGACAAGTCGGTCGGCCGCAATCTTGAGTCGCTGCTCAAGTAACTGTTGCTGGCCTTGAACGGTAACTAAACCAGAAGCGTCTTTCTTTGCCTGAAGCTTATCTCTCGCCTCGGTCAACTTCGCCAACAAAAGGTCTGCCTGAGCGGATAGAAAATCGAATGCCCCTTGATCTCGGCTTAGCGTTACGTGTTGATCGACGTAGCACTTCAACCAAGTATCAACGACTTGTTGGGCGAGATGTGACGACTTTGTTTGGTATCGAACCGAGACCACGCTTGACTCTGCAGGTGCGTCGATTTCAAGGTTCTCCTCGAGTTGGATAACCGCGGCTTCAAGGTCACTGACGGGATCGAGCTTCGGGATCGCTGAACTTAAGCTGCTGAGTATCGACGACACAGCGTTGCCAATAAACGATGACTTGGAATCCCCAGTGCCTGCGGGAAATCCATCGAGAATGGCATCGACACCAACCTTGGCAACAACATTTTCTAGAATCGGTCGACTCGCCATCTCCCCGATGGCCGTATTCATTTCATGCTCGCTCGTGCGATGCAATTGGATCATGTTCCCTGAATTCGTCGCCGTCGGATCAAGGATCATGCTATCGCGACCAACTTTGACCATCAGCTTTGCACGAGAATGGTACTGCCTCGGGCTAAAGATGATGATCAATGCAACGAATGCAAGTACCAGCACAAACGAGAATAACGCAACGCGAAGATGGCTTCTAACCGCGTAATACAATTCCTCGATCAAGATCAACACTTCGTTACTCTCCAACCAAACAGCAAACAACTTCGGATGAGCGGGATCTAGACTAATCCAATCGACTCCAATCGACAAGTTATTACGCTCATTCATCCTGTTTATCAGTGTCGAAACGAACGGTATTGCGGCCTCGACCGGTTGACCTTAACCGCCTGAGCCGGATTTGGAAAAAGGTGCGAGCATCCCCCCTCATTGGCGTGGTGCCCCCATGCTTGGCGGGGATGACATCGCGATTGACGAATCAGAATTGACACGCTGACCGGTTCGTTTCTACGCTCGACGAAGCCTACTGTCAGGTTGCAGTTCTGTATTTTCCCGTGCGAGAAGACGCAACACGGAAGTTGCCGATGAGTCTCGGATCGAAAAGTGTGCCATCTCATTCGAATAAGCCATTCGTGGCCAAGGTCGATCGGCTAGAAATCCGTGTTTTGTTGTTGTTCCTGCTATTTCTTGGTTCGACTCAAGTCGGTTGTACGACCACTCGGTACCTTTCAAGCAGATCCAGTCGCGAGAATGCGCTTGAGGGCCAGTTGGCGCTCCTCAATCGGAGTGGGCCCAAGGTCAGTGATCGAACCTGGAGCGCGCTGAAGCGATTCGGGTTAAGTGATTTGTATTCTCATCAGGGCGGTAAATCGCTCGACGGAATTCGCCAGGCCGTCGATGAAACCGACGACGCGGAGTTGATTTACGCCCTCAGTGAGCTTGCGTACGTCGAGGGAAAACGTTCCGAGCGTGCCGGGGACGATTCGGCGGCGTTGAATTTCTACGGTATCTCTTTGACGAACAGCTACGACTATTTGTTTTCGGAAGACTTGGCCGACAGTCGCAATCAGTACGATCCGCACTTCCGCGGTGCCTGTGAGCTCTACAACGAATCCTTAGAAGACACGCTTCGATTGCTGTGCTCAGACAAAAAACTGCGACCGGACCATACGTACACCATCAAAACATCTGAAAGAACTTTTACCGTTCGAACGGCAGTCCGGGGGGCTTGGGACGCGAACGAATTTGATCGATATGAGTTTGTCAGCGATTACAAGATTGAAACCCTTCACAATCGGCATACAACGTACGGGCTCGGTGTTCCCCTGATCGCGGTCCGCAAACCGATCGATCCGACTGATCCTAAGGAACGCTACTATCCGGAAGGGCTTTCCTATGCTGTTACGGCATTGATGCGGTGTACTGCAACGAGTGGCGACGAGCGGTTGGGTCGGTCGCCCGATTGTATCCTTGAATTCTATGACCCACTGACGGTCAACCAGATTCAACTTGCATCAAACTGGGTGCCTCTGGAAACAGACTTAACCACGCCGCTTGCGTTTTTTTTGGATAGCCCCGAGTTTCGCCATCGCAATCGCGCGACCGAGGGATTGCTTGATCCGAACAAGACGCAAAGCCGCCGTGGGCTCTACATGATCGAGCCTTACGATCCAAATCGCATTCCCGTGGTGATGGTTCATGGATTGTGGAGTAGTCCGCTGACGTGGATGGATATGTTCAACGATCTTCGTAGTTATCCCGAGGTTAGAAATCGTTATCAGTTTTGGTTTTATCTCTATCCATCTGGTCAGCCGTTCTGGATGAGTGCGACCCAACTTCGAAACGATTTGGCAGATATGCGAAATGTCGTCGATCATAATCGAAAACATCCGCCGCTGGACCAAATGGTACTTGTGGGTCATAGCATGGGTGGCTTAGTAAGCAGGATGCAAACGCTCGAAAGCGGCAATGATTTTTGGCACATCGTCAGCGATAAACCCCCAGAAAGCGTTCGTGGACCCGAGGACATCCGAGCGAGATTTGTAAGTTCGCTATTCTTTCACCCTAACCAATCGGTGCGCCGGGTTGTTACGATCGGAACTCCTCACGCGGGCAGCGAATTTGCCAACGATTATACTCGCTGGCTTGCCCGGAAGTTCATTCGTCTCCCCCAGATGACGATTTCTGCGGGCCAGCAGTTGACCCGCGAGAACCCTGGTCTATTCCGAGACAACGACATGATTGTGGTGAGCAATGCGATCGATTCATTGGCGCCCGAGTCTCCGATTTTCCCCGTGATGGCTCGTGCAAAGAAATCTCCTGGCGTTGTCTATCACAACATCATTGGGGTCGTCGAAGATGACTCGTTCTTTCCGTCTAAGAAGCAAAGCGACGGTATCGTAGATCTCGCTAGCGCAAGAACACCAGACGCCGTCAGCGAAGTGATCGTTAATTCCGAGCACACGACGATACACACGACTGACAAGGCAATTCTTGAAGTGCGCCGGATCCTGCTGGAGCATCTTCGTGAGATCGATTCTCAGAACCGCGTTGCCATGGCTAGCGCGGAAGAGTAGTTTTCAACCGTCGACGAATCGCACTGCGGAGGGCAAGCAACCAACTCGGTTTTCTCTCTCGGCAGCATCTCGATCGCATGGAGGGATGACGAGCAATCGATAATTCTCTGTATTTTTTGGCGAAAATCTAGGTTTTCTAGCTGTTTTGCAGTGATTTTACCTCGAGTCGAGGAGCGGTGGTTGGCCCAGCAACGGCTTGCTCGATCTGATTTTAGGCCGCTCCCGAAGTAGCCGCTTTCGCTTTAAACTCTTGTCCTTCAATCGTTCGCATCCGACTCCGTAAGCAATCTGTGCTTTATGAAATACGCGATCATTATTCCTGATGGCTGTGCCGACCAACCGATTGCATCGTTGGGCGGGAAAACGCCACTTCAAGCGGCTCGGCTGCCAAACATGGACGCCCTCGCGGTCCGTGGTATCGTCGGGCAAAGTAACAATACGCCGCTCCACCTTGCCGCTGGCTCGGAGGTCGCGAATCTTTGCCTTTTGGGCTACGACCCCGACGTCTATTTTACCGGTCGTGCACCGTTGGAGGCTGCAGCTCAAGGGATCGCGCTGGGGCCCAATGATTGGGCGGTTCGCTGCAATTTAGTGACCATCGAAAACCAAATCATGGTTGATTTCACCGCCGACCATGTTTCGACTTCAGAGGCGACTGAACTTTTGGCCGCTGCCCAAAGCTCTCTAGTGGATGCGGCTAATGAGGCAGAACTTTTTGGTCTAAAGCCCGGGAGGCTGCAGTTTGTCCCCGGGGTCAGCTATCGCAACTTATTGATCTATCGTGGTGACGATTCGAGCGGGCCGCCGTTTTCGCGCGAGACACGTTCGCGAGCTCCGCACGACATTACGGACATGTCGGTTGACGATCATTATCCGCGCGGGCCGGGGAGCGATTTGCTCGTTTCGTTAATGAGCCGTAGCTTTGAGTTGTTCGCCGACCATCCGGTTAACCGAGCCCGCCAATCTGAAGGAAAGCGACCCGCGACGAACTTATGGTTGTGGGGCTTAGGCGGGGCACCTCAACTGCCGAGCTTTGAATCGAGATTCGGAATCCGTGGCGCGATGATCACGGCCGTCGACTTGTTGCGTGGTATCGCCGCGCTCTGCGGTTGGCCCCGCATCGAAGTTCCTGGCGCGACGGGTTACTTGGATACCGACTATGCCGCGAAGGGGCGATACGCATGCGACGCCGTGGATCACTACGACCTCGTCTGCGTTCATATCGAGGCACCTGATGAAGCCTCTCATGAAGGCAGAGCGGACGCCAAGATCGAAGCGCTCGAACAGATCGACGAATGCATCGTTGGCCCGTTGGCGGCCGCGTTATCAAAACACGGTGACCATCGAATTCTTGTCTTGCCAGACCATCCGACTACCTGCGAATCGAAGAAACACAACCATGGTGATGTTCCTTTCGTGATCGCTGGAAAAGGGATCAGCCCAGATTCGCAGCAGACTTACGACGAAGTTGCGGCCAAGTCATCCGGCCTTCACCTGTCGAAAGGCTGGGACTTGATGGACCTGTTCATCAAGTCGTAGTCGCTAAGCCCCCAAAATTTTCATCACACATCCCCGTCATTAGCATACCGTGTCATTGTCATGTCAGCGTCCAAGTCATTGATCGTCCAGAAGTTCGGCGGCACAAGCGTCGCCGATCCCGAAAAGATTCGAGCGGCTGCTCGCAAAGCGATTCGTGCGCAGCGAGAGGGCCACCAAGTGTTAGTGGTCGTCAGCGCCATGGGGCACCAAACCGATATCCTTCTCGACCTTGCCAGTCAAGTGAACAGCAGTCCGCCTGCCCGCGAGATGGATATGCTGCTCAGCACTGGCGAACAAGTCAGCGTCGCCCTTGTTGCCATGGCGATCGACTCCCTTGGTTCCAAGGCGGTCAGTTTAACGGGCGGCCAAATCGGGATTCGAACGGACAAGACCTACACCAAGGCTCGCATTCAATCGATCTCTACCGATCGAATTCAACGGTTGCTTGACGAGGGAAACATCGTCATCGCAGCCGGATTTCAAGGCATCGATGACGACTTGAACATCACGACGCTAGGTCGCGGCGGAAGCGATACGACGGCCGTTGCGCTTGCCGCCGTGCTCGGAGCCGATGCCTGTGAGATCTATACCGACGTCGATGGCATCTATACAACCGACCCGCGTCTTTTGCCCGAAGCGAGACGCGTTGAAGTGGTGAGCTACGATGAGATGCTTGAACTCGCAAGCCTTGGTGCGGGCGTCATGCATAGTCGATCGATTGAGTTTGCCAAAAAGTTCGGCGTTCCTATCCATGTGCGAAGTAGTTTCTCAGACATCGAAGGATCAATGATCGTCGCCGAGTCGCAATCGAAGTCCTCGGCGGTCAGCGGCGCGACCCTTACCAAAGACGAAGCCCGCGTCACGGTTCTGGGTGTACCCGATGTGCCTGGGACCAGCCTCGCCATCTTCTCCGCGATTGCCGCAAAAAAAATCGCTGTCGACATGGTCGTCCAGAATGTCGGAAGTGAAGGTCGGGCCGACATTTCGTTCACGGTTCCTGGTGGCGAGTTATCGGCAACGTTAGACGCCTTGGCCAAGCCAGCCGCGACGCTCGGTGCGTTTGGCGTGACGCATGATAGCCAGGTATCGAAGGTCTCCGTCGTCGGCCTTGGGATGGCGTCGCAAACGGGTGTTGCTTCCAAAATGTTTCGGGCACTTGCCAATGCCGGCGTCAATATTCACATGATCTCGACAAGTGAAATCAAGATCTCTGCTCTCGTACCGCGAGAGCAAGCGGTTGCGGCGCTACGTGCGGTACACCAAGGTTTCCGTCTCGACGTTGCGCCGACAGACTCTCGTTCTTGGTTGCAAATTCGAGCCGATCGTGAAAAGGCAACCGACGTCGACGCAGTGGTTGCTAGACTTCGCGACGATGCACTCGAGGAATTAACTCTCACGGACATCTCGATCGTCGATGGGCAAGCCCGCGTAACACTTGCCGGTGTTCCGGATGAACCAGGCATTGCCGCCTATGTGTTCGAGACGATCGGCAACGCAGGGATTTTCGTCGACATGATCGTCCAGGGTTACGACGGTGAAGACGGCTCCACGAGCCTTAGCTTCACAACCTCTGAAAAAGATCTCAAAAAGAGTCTTGAAGTCGCAACGCAAATCGGTAGCAAGCATAAAATGCGAGGCGTTCAAGGTGCAGGCGGTATTGCGAAAATTACCGTGAGCGGTATCGGCCTAAGGAGCCACACCCAGGTCGGCACCGTGCTCTTTAAGACGCTTTCCGATGCCAACATCAATGTTCAAATGATCAATACGAGCGAATTGCAAGTCAACGCCGTGATCGATTCGATTCGAGCTTCTGACGCATTGAAGTTGGTAAACATAGCCTTCGCTGGATCTTTGCCTACCGCCGCAAGCAATAATTAGTGGCGTTCGATTCCTTATCTGGTCAAAGCCTCATGTTTGTTCTGACGGTTCATTTTCATATCCATCCCCAGCACGCCGACGCATTTCGCGCGGCGGTGACGCGGCAGGCGATCAACTCCAAAGAGAAGGAGGCTGAGTGTTTGCAATTCGATGTCGGACGCAGTGAAGCGGACTCCTGTCATTTTTTTCTTTATGAGATTTATACCGATGCGGCCGCATTCGAAGCTCATAAACAAACACCCCATTTCGCTGACTTCTCAAAAACGGTCGCGGAGATGATCAAGAGCAAGGAATTGGCAAGCTTTGGTCGAATCGAACCGTGAGTATCTGGTGGTTGGTCCTCGCTTCCGCGACTCTTATTCTCGTCGCCGTGCTCTATTTCAAGACGCATGCTCTACTTGCCTTGCTATCGGCTGCGTTCTTGGTTGCGGTGCTCACTCCCGCGTCCGCACTTCGGGGTTACATCGATCCGCAAGTCGCTAGTGGCAAGGTCACGGCAAAGCAAGCCGATGCGTTTGTCGATTCCACTGGCCCCGAACGTCTTGCCACGGCGTTTGGCGAAACGGCTGGGCAGGTCGGCATCATGATCGCGCTGGCAAGTATTGTCGGTATTTGCTTGATGGAAAGCGGTGCCGCAAGGACCATCATCGAGAAGATGTTGATTTGGTGCGGAGTAAAACGGGCTCCCGAAGCGCTCGCAGCGAGTGCCTTTATGCTCAGTATTCCCGTGTACTTCGATACCGTTTTCTACCTGATGGTGCCGCTGGCGAGATCACTCCGTCGCACAACGGAGAAAGACTACGTGCTTTACATCCTCGCCATCATGGCCGGTGGCTCGATCGCGCATTCGCTTGTGCCGCCAACGCCAGGTCCACTGCAGGTTGCCGAAATCCTGGGAATCGATTTGTTAACGATGATTATCGCGGGGCTGGTAATCGGCTCCTGCAGTAGCTTTTTCTCCCTTGGTGCGGCTCGCTTACTCAATCGATTTACGAATGTGCCGTTGCGAGAACTGAGTGGGTCTAAAGAAGCAGATGCGACGTTGGACGTAAATCAATCGCGGCCGCCATTTTGGTTGTCAATTCTGCCCATCGTGGTGCCGGTTGCATTGATCGCTCTTGGCGCGACCAATGATGCCGCAAGCTTTGCTGGCGAATCGAGCGTCGCGAGGTTGCTTGACTTGCTAGCCGACAAAAACGTAGCGATGGGGATTGCTGCGATCATTGCGTTGTATCTATTTCGATACGTGCCAAAAGACTTTGATCGAAGCGGTGCCATCACGCGTGCCTTGGCTAGCGGTGGGCAAATCATCTTGATCACGGCCGCCGGCGGCGCGTTTGGCGCGATGCTAAGGCAAGCGGGAATCGCTCCCGCGGTTAGCAGTCTTGCGTCCGATGTGTCGGGAGCAATGCTATTGATCGTTGTGTTTTTAGTGACTGCTGCGATTCGCACTCTTCAAGGCAGTGCAACTGTATCGATGATCACGGCTGCTGGGATCTTGCAAGGCTTGGCGGATGTGAACAACTTGCCTTTCCATCCCGTATATGTAGCGATGGCAATTGGCGCAGGAAGCAAGCCGATTTCCTGGATGAATGACAGCGGTTTTTGGATCATGTGCAAGATGAGCGGCATGACAGATGCTGAAGGCTTGCGAACCATTTCACCGTTGACCTGTGCGATGGGGTTTTCAGCGCTCTTCTGGACGCTCCTCTTCTCTTGGATCTACCCGGGCATTTAACGCAAAGCGAGGAGAGATGTACGACGTTCTCGCCGAACAGCCGTTGCTGGTCTCAGGTCTCATGGCCTGCTTGGCAGTTGCCCTGGTGTTTGGTTGGATGCAAACCGGCAACAAGATCGTATTAGCGGCCGGTTTGATTTTTCTGCTCCTTATTCCTGTCGCATTCTTAATTGCTTCGAACTGGGTTACTGATCGCGAACAGATTAGTGCCGCGATCTATCGCACCGCCGAAGCGGTCGCGCGCAATGATTTTGATACGGCGCTCGCAATCATCGACCCATTGCAACGAGACAAGATTGCTGCGGCGAAGTCCGATCTTTCGCGTTTTCGATTTGACGAAGCAAGGGTCAACAAACTTCGCACGGTCGACATCACCGAGGGAAGTGTTCCTCTTAGCGCTGAAGTCGACATGTCGGTAACGGTCGTGGTTAGCGATCAACGCGGCCAAATTCGAGGGATGCGAGTCCCCCGGAGAGTCATTCTGAAGTTTCGAAAGGCTGCTAACGGCGAGTGGTTTGTTTATGACTACAATCATCTTCCGATCGTCGGAGCGCCCGACGGCTTCAGTCCACAGCAGTAACTGATCGTCCAGGGTCTATACTGCCATCACTCCCACCACCATCCATTCTTCCGCGGGTTTTGCAATGAGACTTTTACTAGCCATTTTGTTGTTTTCGTTTGGCGTATCGATACTTCACGCCGAGGATTCCAAGAGTACCGATCCGTGGGTCTCGTTGTTCAATGGGCAAGACCTAACAGGTTGGGTGCCAGTCAACGTTGCCCCTGGTACTTTCACGGCGCGCGATGGCATGATTATTTCGACTGGAAAACCAACGGGCGTCATGCGAACCGAGCGAATGTATGAGAATTGCATCATCGAGCTTGAATGGAGACACATGCGACCGGGAGGAAACGCAGGCCTTTTTCTTTGGGGTGACGGAGTTGCGTCGGTTGGAATTCCATTCCCGCGCGGAATCGAGGTTCAAATCCTTGACCACGGGTACAACGCAAAAGGGAAGAACGAATGGTATACGACGCATGGCGACATTTTTCCGATTCATGGTGCGACGATGACTCCCGCAGGCAAAGTCGCCAAGAGCGGTGTGAGAAGCTTTCCCGCCGAAGAGTTGTCAAAGCCATCACCAGAATGGAATCAATACCGAGTGGTTGCCAACAACGGCGAGGTGCGGCTGAGCGTCAATGGGAAGGAAGTCACGGTCGGCAAGGATTGCTGGCCGCGAAAGGGCTACGTGTTCCTAGAATCCGAGGGGTCCGAGTGTCACTTTCGAAACGTGCGAATTCAAGAGCTTCCTTCGACTGGCGCGACGGAACAAGAAACCGCACGCCAGTGCGACGGTTTTGTTCCTCTGTTCACGGGCATCGATCTCGAAAACTGGAAAGTACCCGAGGGCGATAATGGCCACTGGAAAGTGGTTGGCGAAATTCTGGATTATGACGGAGAAAGCGAATCGTCGGGTGAGAAGTCGTTATGGTCGGAGCGTGATTACGGCAACTTTCACTTGATTGCAGATTGGAGAATCAAAGAGACTCCTTATGTCAATCCGAAGATTGCTCAGGTTTTGCCTGATGGTTCCGAGGCCGTCGATGCCGATGGCAAGCCGATCACCTTGTCGCTTCCTGATTCTGATTCGGGGATCTATCTGCGCGGTGACAGCAAGTATCAGGTCAATATCTGGTGCTGGCCTATCGGCTCTGGCGAGATGTACGGCGTTCGTCGAGATCCGAATTTTTCCCCCACAGTTCGCGCGGCCGTGACGCCAAAGGTCAAGGCTGATAACCCGGTGGGTCAGTGGAACCGATTTGAAATCACTGTCCACGGTGAATCGGTAACGGTCATGCTCAATGGAAAAACGGTCTTGGATAAAGCCGTGATTCCTGGTTTGCCATCTCGCGGTCCGATTGCGTTGCAGCATCATGGAAGCAAAAAGAACGGTCAATGGACCAGTCCGCCGTCGCTGGTCCAGTTTCGAAACGTTATGATTAAGGAGCTACCATAAACCAGTCAACAACGTCAGGGCCGGCGAATGCAACTGAACCGATTGAAGCTTTTCACGATCATGATCATCGTTGCTTCCCAAGCGTGCGCGCAGGAAATTAAACTTGCGCCGGCAGCGTCGCCGGTCGCCAATCCGCTGATTTCTAGAATCGCGTTCGGATCGTGTTCGACACAAGACGATCCTTTGCCGATTTTTCGCACGGTGCTGGAATGGGAACCTGAGTTGTTTGTCTTCTTGGGCGACAATATCTACGGCGATACGCGAGACATGAAGCTGCTCGAATCGAAGTATGCAAAACTGGGAGCGAAGAAGGATTTTCAAGCTCTTCGCGCCGCAGTCCCGATAATCGCGACATGGGATGATCATGATTATGGCGACAATGATGCGGGCAAAGAGTTTCCCTTCAAAGCGGAGTCAAAAGAAATCTTCCTGCGGTTCTGGAACGAACCCACACCGAGTCCTCGCCGTGATCACGAAGGAATCTACGTGAGCTACCGGTTCGAGGATCCGACACTTGGGAAGACGCTGCAGGTTATCCTGCTCGATACGCGAACGTTTCGCGACCAACCATTAGAGAACCCGTTCTCGTCTTGGAAGAATGATTACCTTCCCGACACGAATCCCGACAAAACGCTTCTGGGTTCCGCACAATGGGCGTGGCTTGAAGAAAGACTAAAGGAACCGGCGGATCTTCGAATTATCGGCAGTAGCATCCAGTTTGGCCACGAATACAACGGGTACGAGTCGTGGACTAACTTTCCGTTGGAGCTAATGAAGATGGTCGACCTAATCAAATCGACCAAAACCAATGGCGTTGTGTTCATCTCCGGTGATGTTCACTGGGGCGAACTTTCGATTTTGAATCCGCCGGGTTGCTATCCACTGCATGATTTGACCGCCAGCGGGTTGAATCGAGATTGGTCTGAAGTCGAGCCGAACCGCAATCGATATGGAGACGCCTGCATGGACTTCCATTTCGGTATGATCGAAATCGACTGGACGGATCGTCCTTCGATCGAACTTCGTATTCACGATATGACAGGCAGGGGGCGAGTGAGAAAAACAGTTCGTCTCGACAGCTTGCGGTTCGAACCGTAACGTGGGACGTGAATGAGAATGAATGAAGCGGAGCGTTAAACGAATCGTTGATTTACCTGCCGACTAGAAGCTCGCCGAGCACGAAGGTTTCGAATGTTCATCACATTGGACGGTATCGACGGGTCTGGAAAATCGAGCCAGGTCGAATTGCTTTGCCAGCACCTTGAATCAACGGGGCAACGCGTCCTGAGGGTGCGAGATCCCGGAGGTACTGCACCGGGTGAAGCGATTCGGTCGCTGCTTTTGGACAGCCTGCTTGACATGCATCGACGCTGCGAGGCTTTGTTGTTTTTGGCAGCGCGTGCTCAGCTCGTCGAGGAACAGATCCGCCCCGCTTTGCAGTCGGGAATGATTGTCATTTCGGACCGGTTTTTGCTGGCCAATGTGGTCTACCAAAGTATCGGCAGCGATATTCTTCCTGACGACCTTTGGCGCGTGGGTGAATGGGCCAGCGGTGGGTTACGGCCGGACCTGACTTTGTTGCTCGACATGCCTGCCGCCGACGCGATGACACGGCTCGAACGTCCCAAAGATCGCATGGAATCGCGAGGGGTTGAGTATATGGAATCGGTACGAATGGCGTTCTTGGTTCAACTGCCTCGGGCGGCTCAGGCAACGGCGATTATCCCGGCGAACCGATCGATGGACGAGATTCACATCGATATCGTCGCCGCCGTGCGCGAAGCCAGCCAGTGATAGGTGCCCTCGCAAGTTGCGGAGAGCGCGGCCCAAGAAAATGGGGAGGATCGATTGAAGGATGAGGATATTAATCATTCGGACGACGACCTCACCAGCTTTTCGATGCAATTGATCTACCTTTTTTTCAGAAATACTGCTATTCCTCGCGCCGACCATTGCGAAGTATTGACAGACCTCTGCCTGAACCACCAAAGGCCGGCCATGAAGCGCCCTACCAAATCACTGCTGTTTGTCGCCGCCGGGCTATCGATCTTTGGGTCAACCGGTTGTCAGCGATCCATGAACGGTTCCATGGCGACTGGTCCGTTTGCGCCCGCGGGTTCGATGGCTCCAACGAGCAGCGCTCCGCTCATTCCGATTGGCCCTGTCAATGGTGCGACTCGAGTGCCGCCACCGTCGACCGGTAGTTCATCGCCCAATAGTGCGTATCTGAGTACTCCAACGACCTCGAGCATAGACAATCGATCGGTCAACACGCTTCAGGCCAACGCCGGCAACGTGAGTCCGAATTTCGGCAACGCTGGTTTACCACCGGCGACCTTTCGCGATTCACTTGGTGGTATGCCAATCAATGACTTGACATATCAATCAACGATTAATCAATCCGTTCCCGCATCGTATTCTGACCCGTACCAGACAACGGCTGTCGGTAGCGGGCTTAACCAGCAATACGCGGCGGCACCGACATCTCTCTCGGCTCAGCAACCGAGTGATTTGCTTCGTTCAATCGAAACGCCTTCAAACGCGGTTCCTGTTCCGCGCTATCGCGGCATGGAAAGTTATGAACAGGCGTACAACCCTGCAGTACAGCCCGTGCCTGGATTTACTACGACGGATTCTTGGCAGACAACCCAACCCGTCAATCCTCCATCAACGGTTGGCCAGCCCGCAATCCGCCAGACGTCAACGGCGTCATCGACAGGACCTATCTCAAATGGTCAATCAGCGGTTCAAACCGCCAGCCCATCGTTGCCTTGGCGTTCTCCGACGACGGCGAGGTAGTCAGCCGCGTGAAGCTTGTTACGGTGTCATTCAAAGAAAAAAGGCGAGGCCGATTCCTAAGAACCGACCCCGCCTCGCACGGGGGGACGCATTAAGTCGTGGTGTCTCGTTTTGGTGTTTGCATCCCGCCCGAGATACTAAACAGTAGGTTGAACAATTGACATCGCTAACCAAGGCGGTCCAATCTCGTTTTCCTTTTATTCGAAACGGTTGATGATGGGCGCTCTGTAACGGTTCTCGCGAATGCGTGGTTGATCGTTAGTTGTTTACGCGTGGGGAGTGATGAATTGATGAACGCAAACGGCCTTTTCGTTGTCCATGTGGCCAGCACGTTCTATCTGGTCGGCCTGATTTGGATGGTACAGATCGTTCATTACCCGCTCATGAAACGCGTTGGGAGCGACGAATTTGCTCGATACGAAACAGAGCATGGACGCATGATCACTCCGGTGGTTGCCCCGGTCATGGTCGTTGAGCTTATCACAGGGATGTTGTTGGCCTTCGGATTCGGGCCATCTTGGCTGTCACTTCTGGCTTCATGGCTTGGTTTGGCGGCAATTGTCTTGATCTGGGGTTCCACCTTTTTCTTGCAGGTGCCCTATCACAGCGTTTTAACAAACGGATTTGACGCGGATGCTCATCGTGGTCTCGTCGTGACCAATTGGATTCGAACTGTTTTGTGGACCGGGCGAGGAGTCTTGGTCGCTTTCTTGTTATGGCGTGCCCTACAAGCATCGACGGTTGTTCCGCTAGAATCGTGACGAGATCCTCTGTCACTCGAACGAAATCAACATGTCAAACACCCTTGGGTCAACCTCGTCCGCGTTTCCTGCGCCAAGCCCTCAAGATCCACCGATTGTGGGCGTGATCATGGGCAGCCGCAATGATTGGGAGACGATGAAAGCGGCGTCTGAAATGCTCGATCATTTCGGCATCGCGCACGAGCGACGCGTCGTCTCGGCGCATCGAACACCGATTCAAATGATGCAGTATGCTTCTTCAGCGATGCACCGGGGGTTGAAGGTAATCATTGCCGGCGCAGGCGGAGCGGCTCACCTGCCGGGAATGATTGCAAGTGAAACGATTCTTCCCGTCATTGGCGTTCCTATTCAAAGTAAAGCACTGAACGGAATCGATTCCTTACTATCGATTGCGCAGATGCCTGGCGGTGTACCTGTCGCAACGATGGCGATCGGCAGTTCCGGAGCAAAGAATGCCGCGATACTTGCGGCTCGTATTCTTGCGATCAGTGACGTAGGACTTCGAGACCGCCTGCAAGCCTTTGTTCGGAAGCAAACTGACGATGTATTAGCAACGGCAGAACTATGACACACCTACTTGTCGGTTCGAATCTACAGCATTTGCAAGCCAAAGTTTCCCCCGGTCAAACCATTGGTATGCTTGGCGGCGGGCAACTGGGACGCATGTTTGCGATGGCAGCGGCACAACTTGGTTACCGAGTGATCGTGTTTTCAGACCAAGCAAACTGTCCTGCTGCAACAGTCGCGTCGCAAACGATCATCGGAGAGCTTTCGGACCAAGATCGTATCGATGAATTTGCGGCTCAGTGCGATGTGGTCACACTTGAGTTTGAGAACTTGCCCGTCGAAGCGGTACAGTACCTGGCCTCGCGAGTTCCGGTGTACCCAACGCCTGAAGTACTTCGCATTGCCCAAGACCGTCGCGTCGAAAAACAAACCTTTGCGGACGCCGGGCTTCCGGTAACACCGTTTCGTGCTGTCAACGATCACGAAGATTTGCAGAACGCGATCTTTGAACTCGGTTTGCCTGTCGTATTGAAGACCTCAAGGGATGGCTATGACGGTAAAGGACAATGGAAGATCGGCCCCGAGCAAGCGGACGACCTTTCGCAATTCATCATCGATCGCCCAATGATTGCAGAAGCATGGATCACCCATCAACGTGAGATATCCGTGGTAGTCGCACGCGGCCTCGATGGTGAAATTGCAGTCTATCCGGCGTTCGAGAATGACCATCGTAATCACATCTTGGATGTCACCGTCTGTCCGGCGAGGATTTCTCCTGCGATCGAATCGGAGGCCAAGAGGTTAGCGATCTCGGCAGCTGAGGCGATTTCACTCGTCGGTCTCATGTGCGTCGAAATGTTTCAAGGCGCAGACGACCATTTGATGATTAACGAAGTTGCCCCGCGCCCTCATAACTCCGCGCATCTCACCATCGAAGCGTGTCACACTAGTCAATTCGAACAACAGGTACGCGTCGTTTGTCGACTTCCGCTAGGAGATACCTCGCTGCGCGTTCCAGCCGCTGCGATGGTGAACCTGATGGGCGAATTGTGGAACGGCGGAGAGCCCGACTGGAGCCGCGTGCTGGCTACTCCTGGCCTGCACTTGCATCTGTATGATAAAGGCCGCGCGGCCATCGGTCGCAAGATGGGCCACATCACTTCAACAGGGAAGGATGCGACCGAAATTGCGACGAGATTGAAATCGGTTCGTGATTCGCTTTAGTCTTGAGCGTCGTCACCGACTGCGAGCATCGATCAAAATCAAGAACGCAGACAGATACGATCGAACGGTATCAACCTCAACCGATTGCCAGCCGGTTGCTTTGTGACGGACGACCGCAAGTTTTAGCAATTCAACGGCGTCGGCGAGGTCATCGGGAAGTGCCGGAAGACCTGCAAATGGTTGCACCAAAACACCGGGAGCAGGTGCGTCATCACCGAGGTCCGCCGGGGTTGAAACGAGAGTCGTTGGCAATGCATTGAGCGACTCTTCTTCGCCGAAGTCCGGCCCTTCGATCGCAGGCCCCGATGAAATGTTTCTCGGTTCATCATCGTACTTCTTCGATGAGCCACCACCCTGTGCGGGTTGAGTGTAATTGCTGCCTGAATCGCTTTTCGTCGAATCGACATTGACAAAGTCTTCGTCGAGTTCGCTGGTCATTGCGTCGGCATCGATTGGGTCGACGTCTGTGCCACCGACGGTTTCGAAACGTCGTCGGCGCATCCCCGAGACACTCCAGCCGCCATCGCTTGCCCCCTGCAACCAGAGCGGAGCGTCATCCCAATCCATGGCCACCAAGAAATGCGTCCAGGACAATTGGGAATACGATTGACAGGTGTCGCCGAACTTGTCGTAGACACGTCGAAGTCGCCCCACATGCGGAGCAGTGACGCCGCCAACCTGCCGAGCCCAGGTTTCGTCGGAGTAATGCGTCGATGGCATGTCCGAAGCAATCAACGCCTCACGCCAATCGCTGATGATTCGACCTTTTTCCCAATTGGTACGACTGACCAGTTCGTGCCATTGGCCGACGAACGGCGTGCTAAGTTCGGTCGTTATGGATTCGCCATTGCTGTCAATCGCAAGAGGGCCGCGGACCCCGTCGGCATCCATTTCGCCGTCGAGCCACGCTTGAGTTGCCTCTTCGAGTTCAGGATCGGTTAATTCGGCATCGGTTTCGGTGTCGAAAGGGGCTTCGTAGTTTTCGTGGTTGGGCATAGGTTCCTAAATGCAACAAGAGGCAACTGCGGAGACAAATCCGTTGGCACACACGCTACCTTTCAAAGTCGAAAGAGGAAAAGGGGCGACGGTCAAACGAGCCGCTAGAGCAGGAAAATCGGTGTCGAATGCGCCAATGTGGCAAAAAATGACGGTGGAAAAAACCTTGACGAGATACGTTGGCTTGTTGTTTTGCATTTCGATGCACAGAGGGTACAATTGTAACTCCAAAGGTGGTTCGCCAAAGCGTTCTGGCTTTGCCGACCTCGCGTGCGATGTCCCGCCCGGTAGACCGCGACTGCGGTTTTGCAGGGTTCCCACCAACGACTCGCCTTTGAATTCTAAGACTTTCATCATGCTCCTACGATTGGCAAATTTAACGCAGTTTGACGCGCCGCGGCAAACTTTCGGTTTGCTCCTCGGTGTTCTTGTCGCGTCGTGTTGCTTCGATCGAATCGCCGTTTCTTCGTGTCATGCGGAGGAGATCTCCAATGTCGATTTTTTCGAGTCGAAGATTCGGCCGATGTTGATCGAGCATTGCTACGAATGCCATTCAATCGAATCCAGTGAATCTGGCGGTAACCTGCGGCTCGATACGTCAGAAGCGACCCGCCGCGGTGGTGATCGCGGGGCTGCGGTCGTTCCCGGCAATGTTGACGCCAGCCTGCTGCTCAAGGCGGTCAGCTATGCAGATCCCGATATGGAAATGCCGCCCTCGGGAAAAATCTCCAATGAAGAAATCGAGCAATTGCGAAATTGGATTGCTTCGGGCGCGTTTGATCCGCGCGTCGATAAAGACGATTCGGCGGGCGAGAAGAAACCGTCGCCGATGGATCGTTCTCCTGAAAGTCACTGGGCTTACGTCGCGCCTGAGCGCGCTAATTTCCCATCGAAGATTCGGCCAGATGCTGCGGATGGAATCGATGTTTTATTTCTTGAGGCGGGCAGCGTGAAGGGACTCAGTCCTTCTCCGGTCGCGGAACGCTCGACCTTGATTCGGCGTTTGTATTTTGACCTTACTGGCTTAGTGCCTAGCGAAATTCTGATTGCCGAGTTTGTAAGTGACCGACATCCACTGGCCTACGAACGTTTGGTAGACCGTTTGCTGGCGTCGCCTGAGTTTGGAGAGCGATTTGGTCGTCACTGGATGGACGTCGCAAGGTATGCGGATACCGTAGGCTACGATTTTGGCGGCAAGGATCGGCGATTGGTCGGGAGCGAGCGATTTCGCGACTGGTCGATTCGGTCGTTCAACGTTGATATGCCCTATGATGAAATGATTCGAAATCAATTGAGCGGCGATCGTACCGATCCAGATAACGCCAATGGTAATTTGGATGCGATGGGTTTTTTGACCGTAGGGCGCAAGTTTCAGAATCGCAACGATCTCATCGATGATCGAATCGATGTCATTACTCGCGGATTGCTGGGTGTAACGGTCGCCTGTGCGAGATGTCATGACCATAAGTTTGACCCGGTTCCGACCAAAGATTATTACGCTTTGGCAGGAATCTTAATGAGCAGTGTTGCGCCTGAGAATGGTGCTTCACCACTGATGATGAAGGATTCGGACAAGCCTCAAGATGAACGTGTTATGTTACGTGGGCAGCCCGATAATCGAGGTGAAATTGCGCCCCGACAGTTTCTTACGGCATTGCGAAAGCCCGGAGAACCGCGCTTCAATGACGGCAGCGGTCGGGCCGAATTGGTTGAACGAATTGTTGCGCCGGATAATCCATTGACATATCGTGTAATGACAAATCGTGTTTGGAGTCAACTGATTGGTGTGCCGCTGGTTGCCACGCCGAGCGATTTCGGATTCCGCACGGAACCTCCTGCTGTACCCGCTGTTTTAGACGATCTTGCACTCGATCTTTCTCAACACAAGAGCATCAAGCGACTCGTTCGTCGGATCGTGATGTCGACAACCTATCGCCGATCAACGCAGACAAATGCCGAAGCGCTGGACCTTGATCCTGAAAATCGATACGCGATGCGAGGTCAACGTCGTCGACGTGATTTTGAATCGTTGCGTGATTCGATGCTTGAAGTTTCCGGCGCGATTGAGCGTCTGATTAGCGGCGAACCGATTGACATTAGCGTCGTCGGTTCAAGGCCTCGACGATCCGTCTATGCATTCATCGACCGACAAAACTTGCCGGGAGTTTTTCGCACGTTTGACGTAGCGAGCCCAGATACTCACACACCAAGTCGTCACTACACAACTGTGCCGCAACAGGCGTTGTATCTGCTGAACAGTCCCTTAGTCGTTGAAACGGCGATCACGACCGCAGGACGAGTGACTTCGATGTTAGGCGAGTCGTCAACGGATGCTCAACGTTTTGCAGAGGCGATGTTCCTTCGAATTCTGGGGCGTCGTGGAACGAATGCTGAATTGATAATCGCCGAGGAATTTCTGCGTAAAGAACTAAACGCGGCAGGACCGATCCCCGCTCCACAAAGCCTTTGGAACTATGGCTTGGCGACCATTGATGAATCCGGTTTCGTTAAAAAACTTGAAACGCTGGCGACGTTCCAAGACAAAGCTTGGCAATACAGTTCCACGTACCCCGATCCTGCCGTGGGCTATGCTCGGCTTGCCGACGATCACGGTCATCCCGGCAACGGAAAGACGGGCGCTGTCGTCAGACGTTGGAAGGCTCCAGGTACAGGGACCATCCACGTCAACACGTTTATTGGTCACAAACAGGATCAAGGCGATGGTATACGAGTGACTTTCGCGATCGGAGAAAACATCCAACTACAAACGGCTCAAAAGAATGGTGAACGGTTTTTGGAGCCGATGAGTTGGCCGATTAAGAATGGTGAGTTCTTGGACCTGATCGTTGATGACAATGGTTCAACATCGCACGATAGTTTTACATTTCGCACAAGGATCCGTTTTGAGGGAGATGACGGCCGAAGCATCGAAGCAAACTCCGTTGACGATTTTTCAGGCCCATTCACCGCGCCTCAACGCGATTCGATGACGCGTCAAGAACAACTTGCACAACTGCTTTTGATTTCGAACGAGTTTGCGTTTGTTGATTAGGTATTCACTACCATGAACCGATTTGAAAAACCGAATGCGACACTCGATCGTCGCCAAATGCTTCGTCGCTGTGGTATGGGAATGGGCTCCCTGGCGCTCTCCCATTTGATGCCCTCGACACAGGTTTCTGCGTCTCAGGATCACATCGTTCCGCATTTTCCGGTCAAAGCAAAGTACGTCATTCACCTGTTTGCTAATGGCGGCCCTTCGCATCTCGATACCTTCGATTACAAGCCCGACCTCGACAAGTTTGACGGCAAGACGGCGCCGACGGGTAACCTGAAAACAGAACGTCCCACCGGGAACGTGATGCGTTCGCCATTTAAGTTCAAACAGCATGGCGAGAGCGGCTTGTACGTGAGTGAACTTTTCGAGAATACGGCTCGTCACATCGACTCGATGGCGGTAATTCACTCGATGCATGCCGACGTTCCTAATCATGAACCGTCGTTGATGCTAATGAATACGGGCGACTCGCAATTGATTCGACCCAGCGTTGGATCGTGGTTGACCTACGGACTTGGCAGCGAGAATCAAAACCTGCCAGCGTTTGTTGCGATGTCACCTGGTGGATATCCAATCAAAGAATCGGAGAACTGGCGAGCGGCGTTTCTTCCTGGAAAATATCAAGGTACCTTTATCGATTCCAGTCATCAGCGAATTGATCGACTGATCGAGAACATTACCAACAATCGGATCGCGCCGGAGGATCAACGCGTCGCGTTGGACTTTCTGGCAAAGTTGAACGCCGAACACGCATCGCAGCGAAACGATGATTCGCGACTACAGGCTCGCATCGAATCATTCGAGTTGGCGTACCGGATGCAAGGCGAAGCGGCCGAGGCGTTCGATGTCAATCGCGAACCGCAAGCGATTCTTGACGCGTACGGCCCAGGTGACCAAGCACGCCAAACGTTGATCGCTCGCCGATTGATCGAGCGTGGTGTTCGTTACGTGCAATTGTGGCACGGCGCTGGTCAACCTTGGGACCACCATGACGACATTGAGACGGGGCACCGAAACCTCGCGAATCAGTCCGATCGCGCGATCGCAGCGTTGCTGGATGATTTGAAGCGGCTTGGACTCTTCGAGGAAACCCTAGTTATCTGGGGAGGTGAGTTCGGACGCACACCCACCGTTGAACTACCCAAGGAAGGTGCCAACCAAGGCAAGAAAAACGGGAGAGACCACAACCATTACGGGTTTACGATGTGGTTAGCGGGAGGTGGTGTCAAAGGCGGGCAAACGATCGGTGCTACCGATGAAATCGGCTTCAAAGCGGTCGAAAATCGAGTTCATGTTCACGATCTTCACGCGACGATTCTGCGATTGATGGGCTACGATCACAAACGATTGACGTATCGCTACGCCGGACGTGACTTCCGTCTAACCGATGTCCATGGTCATGTTTGCGAGGATGTGATCGCCTAGATGCCGGGCCTTATAATCGCAAAAGTTTTTAACAATGGATAGCGATTGGGGCGTCTTTCGGCGAAAAGCGTGATAAACGTCCGGAACCCCTCCGAGCATTCTGGCCATCTTGAGATACCATAGGGGGCCAAGTTGCCAAAACCCATCTCATAGTTTTTCGACAGTCATGACGTTAGCAGATACCTCTTCCGTTGACCGCACATCGGGCACCGACGATCAACGGATCGATCAAATCGTGCCTCTTCCGCCGCCAGAGTCGCTGATACGTTTTTTCCCCATCGCCGGTTCGCCGACGGAGAAGCTTGTTCAGGATACTCGGCGGCAAATCGTACGCATGCTGTCCGGTGAAAGTGATCGGTTGCTTGTGGTGATCGGTCCCTGCTCGATCCATGATGCCAAAGCGGCGATCGAGTACGCGACGCGTTTGCTCGAGATGCGACAGAAGCATTCAGAAGATCTCGAAATCCTTATGCGGGTCTACTTTGAGAAACCCCGAACGACCGTCGGTTGGAAGGGTTTGATCAACGATCCCTATCTCGACGAAAGTTATCGAATCGATGAGGGTTTGCGAATCGCACGCGACCTTTTGGTCCAAATCAATCGCCTGGGCATGCCCTGTGCTTCTGAGTTCCTGGATGTCATCTCACCACAATATCTTGGTGATTTGATTTGTTGGGGCGCGATCGGAGCACGTACGACCGAATCTCAGGTGCATCGAGAATTGGCATCAGGGCTTTCCGCCCCAGTTGGCTTCAAAAATGGAACTGACGGTAACGTCAAGATCGCGATTGATGCAATTCAAGCTGCCTCGCGGCCCCATCACTTTCTCTCAATCCATAAGAATGGGCAGGTCGCAACGGTCCAGACGCGAGGCAATCAAGACTGCCACGTGATTCTCCGAGGCGGGAAAACGCCCAACTACGAAGCGTCCTTCGTCGCCTCCGCAGTGAAAGAATTAACCGCCGCGGGTGCGACGCCTCGCGTGATGGTCGACTGTTCGCATGCGAATAGCGATAAGGACCACGATCGCCAAAAAGCGGTTTGTCACGACATCGCGACGCAAATTTCCGGCGGAAGCCATTCGGTTTTCGGGGTGATGGTGGAGAGTCATCTCAAAGCCGGAAATCAAAAGCTGATTCAAACGGCTGAAAAGATCGCAACGCTTGAATATGGTAAGAGCGTGACGGATGCCTGTTTAGGATGGCAAGACAGCGTTGCATTACTGGATGAGTTGGCAGTCGCAGTGCAGCAACGCCGCAGCGGAATTAAGTAGACGCAACGATTTATGTAAGACTTAATACGGCTCATCATCGTCGTCATCGCGATCCGGATGAAGTGGGTCATCCGGATCGAAGAAGAAGTCGGCAAGCCCTAGTGGGACCGCGTCACCACCGAGCGTTCGTCGCTTGCGTTCGGCAAGATCTTCGAGATCGAGTGCCTCTTCACCGAGACATTTTTCGAGCGCCTCACGCCATGCTTTGTCGCGCGAGATCGGATGCTTTGGGTCTTGCATCATGCGTTTAATTGCGAACCGCAATAGATTGATTCCGTCGCGAGGCGAGAAGTCAAGCTTCAACTCATGTGAGTGCTGTAGAAACTCAACTGTCATGGCCAGCATTTCCGCTTCAGCAAAGGGAAGATGGTACTGCAGTATCGCCATCTCATCTTGCTTGTCGGGAAAGCCGACGGTCAATGTTGGCTGCAAGCGACTGAGGATGTAATCAGGAATCTCAAACGTCGATTCATCTTGATTCATCGTGATTGCAGAACGAAAATTCGCATTCGCCTTGATCGTGATCCCTGCCACGATCGATTCGACATAGCGTCTTTGATCGAACAGGGGAGCTAAGCTGGCCCATGATTTTTCATTCATCCGGTTGCCTTCATCCAAGACGCAAACGCCTCCCGTGACCATCGCGGTTACAAGCGGCGAAGCGTGGTAAGAAATCTGGCCGCCTTGGCTTAATACGGGCGTGACCAGCAGATCTTCGGGGCGAGTATCGGCTGTGCACTGATAAATATACAGTGGAAGCCCTTGGGCTTTCGCAGCGGCGATGGCAAGCTGTGTTTTGCCGACACCAGGTGAACCAACCAATCGAGGTGTCAGCGGAAGATCGGTCTCATCCACAGTCAACCAACAAGCGAGTAACTGCATCAAAACTTCATGTTGTCCGATCCATTGACCAGGCCCGTCATAGGGATGTGACAGCTTGAGGGAAACACCGTCGATGACGACGTAGCCGTTGACGATTTCAAGCGACTCTGAGTTCGATTTTGAAGAGGCTTGATGCATCGAATTGGGGAGTTGGCGGAAGATGGCATCGTTAGCCCGCAATAGACGCGGCTCAACCGACGAAGTCTCTCCATCCTACCGGGCCCGCCAAGCGGAAACAGTCCCCTTAGCCTGGGCTGCTAAAAGTTTGCTAATGAACGGGAATTTCCCCGGTGTGGATTTCGTTGGCGGCCGCAACCACTGGAATCGCGACGGAACTGCTGGCTGCAAATCCTGCTTCGCCGATCTCCATTATGGGAATTGCTGAAGGCTCAACCGCACTCTATGAATTACCGCCGTCAATGGTTTTGAGGATAAGTAGCCGCATCCACCAACTGATGCTGGACAGTCGCTGGCGGACTTCAGCGCACTTGACTAAGCAACCGGCGATCGAGTTAATCTCGGGTTCCGTCGGCGGCGGTTCCGCGGAATCTGCTGAGCGTCGGTGAGGGCAGAGCATCAGCCAGCGACGTGCGACCTCACGGTCATCCCAGGTCGCAACGACACCAGGCCGCGTGCGGAGGATCAGGTGAAAGTGGTTGGAATGGATCGCGTAGCCGAGCAGATCAATGCCAAACG
>Ga0105046_10003467_pt1 | contig 24990 bp, 15 predicted proteins | sample MAT03_FD_78385 | JGI IMG/M metagenome (GOLD analysis project Ga0105046, IMG submission 78385) | Freshwater microbial communities from Lake Fryxell liftoff mats and glacier meltwater in Antarctica - MAT-03 (megahit assembly) | ecosystem: Environmental > Aquatic > Freshwater > Ice > Liftoff...
CGCAACGACCGGCTGTCGAACCGGGGGAGCGGGGCGGGCCTGAATCAGAATCGCGACCAAAACAATCTGGGGGCTCGCGACCGGATCAACAACCTGGTGGCCCCGAGCGACCCGAACTCGTTTGGCGCGATTAACGCGAACGAGGACATCGCCGTGATGGCGGATTATTCGAACAACACGATTGTTGTGAAGGCGCCCTACAAACTGCAAAAGCAGTTCAAGCGGCTGGTGGAACGGCTCGACCAGCGGCGGCCGCAGGTGTATATCGATGCCAAGATCGTGGTGATCAACGCCAGCGACTCGTTCCGGCTGGCGTTTGAGACGCAACTGATTAACGCCAACGGCACGGGCGGTGTGGTGAATACCAACTTCGGGTTGGGCGCGCTGCCGGCCGGTACTGGCGCGGGGGCGGTGGCGCAGCCGCTGCTCAACAACAAAACGGTGAGCGGAACGTTGGGCGGGCTCACGGCGGCGATCATCAAGAGCGATCAGGTGCCGCTGGTGCTGACGGCGCTTGCCAACACGTCTGACACGCGGCTGGTGGCCAATCCGCAGTTGCTGGTTGACGATAATGAGACGGCCGAGGTGGCGAGTCTTGACCAGCGGCCGACGAGCACAACGAATCTGGGCGGCTCGAGCGGATCGACGACATCAACGACTTTCTCGGGCTTTGAGCCCGCCGGGCCACGCCTCACCGTCACGCCGCAGATCAGCGACGGCAACTACATGCACCTTGAATACGAGGTTGAGCTTTCGAGTTTCAATGGCGACCCGCCGTTCGCCGGCGGCCCCCCGGCCAAGTCGGAGAATTTCGTGAACTCGGTGGTCACGATTCCTTCGGACTCGACCATCATCGTGGGCGGGCTGGCCTTCGAGCAAAGAGACAACACCGTTATCAAGGTGCCGTTTCTTGGCGATATCCCCATCATCGGCCAACTGTTTCGCGACGAACGCAAGAACAACTCGACGCGGTTCCTCTATGTGTTCATCACGCCACGGATCATGCGTGATCCGAACTTTATCGATCTGCGGATGCTGACGATGGGGCCGGACAAGGTGCTGAAGGAAGGGCAGAACGCGAATCAGCCAATGCAGCCGGCGGACCGGATGGAGATTCTGCCGCTGAACAACCGATCTGGCAACTCCCGGCCGGCCGCCGCGCCCGCCTCTTTACCAGCGACGAACCCCGCTCAGATGCCGACGAACGAGGCGCCCTCGACGGGCGAGCCACCGAAAGGTCCGTCGGATATTCCTCCGCTGCCGCTCAGCGACCCGGGCTGAGGATTGAGTGTTTGTCGCCTTTGTGCTGCGTTCCTGACTTCTCTTTCACCGCGTGTTCGAATCGCTCTTCGTAGGATCATGCTCCTTGGCAAAAGCTCTTCCCAACTCTGCTGGTGACGGTGCGAAGAACGGGCGCGGCCAGAACGCCGGGGGCATGGCGTCGCGCGGGGCTTCGGGCGCGGCCGGGCCGGGCGGCTCGCAAATTGTCACGCGTGATCATGCGCGGATTGCGGAGCTGTTTGGCGAACTGTCGCTCAAGCCCGAGCAGGTGCGGGCGTTCCCGCAGCTGGCGGGGTCGGACGTTGAGCCGTGGGACACGCTGCTGTCGATCCTGGCGATCGACGAGCATGCGGGGCTTGAGAAGCTGGCGCACCGGACGGGTCTTGAGATGGTGAGCGAGCCGAAGCCGAGCGATGCGGCGCGGTTGTTTTATGAGGTTATTCCCGGCACGCTGGCGCGCGAGCATCAGGTGGCGGGGGTGGCGTATGACGGGCGGGTGATGACGGTGGCGACGAGCCAGCCGATGCAGCCGGCGCTGTTTTCGCTGCTGGAGGACAAGCTGGGCGTGCCGGTGCGGATCGTGCTGAGCCCGCGGGGCGCGGTGACGAACCTGATCAACCGCGGGTATGAGCAGAAGCAGGACCTGGTTACTGAAATTGTTGACGAGATGCCGCTGGATGATCGGGCGATTGCATCGGCGGCGGGCAGCGTGAAGGCGGCGACGGATTTGCTGCAGTTGGCGCGGCAAACGCCGGTGATTCGGCTGGTGAACATGATTTTGTTTGAGGCGCTGCGGCGGCGGGCGAGCGATATTCACGTGCACCCGATGGAGACCAAGCTGGTCATTCGGTTCCGCATCGACGGCATGCTGGTGGATGCGTTTTCGCCGCCGCTGACGCTGGCGCCGGCGATTTCGTCGCGTTTGAAGGTGATGACCGAGCTGGATATTGCCAACCGGCACAGCCCGCAGGACGGGCACACGGGCGTGCGGGTGGGCAGCCGGAAGATTGACATTCGACTCTCGGTGATTCCCAATGTGTACGGCGAGCGGCTGGTGCTGCGTTTGCTCGACCAGAGCCAGACCAAGCTGTCGCTCGACGAGGTGGGCATGACGGCGCCGCAGCAGAAGATTCTGATTGATCTGATCAGCCGGCCGACGGGGATCATTCTGGTGACGGGTCCGACGGGTTCGGGCAAGACGACGACACTGTACGGTGCGCTGGGCAAGGTCGATCGATCGAGCCGCAACGTGATGACGATCGAGGACCCGGTTGAGTATCACCTTGAGGGCATCAGTCAGACGCAGGTAAACGTAAAGCGCGGCGTGACGTTCGCGGCGGGGCTTCGGGCCTTGCTGCGGCAAGACCCCGACGTGATCCTGGTGGGCGAAATTCGCGATGCCGAAACGGCGCAGTTGGCGGTGCAGGCATCGCTGACGGGCCACCTTGTGCTGGCCACGCTGCACACCAATGACGCGCCGAGCGCGATTGCGCGGTTGGTGGATATCGGTATGGAGCCGTACCTCATCACCAGCACGCTGCTGGCGGTGCTGGCCCAGCGGTTGGTGCGGCGGGTGTGCAAGGTCTGCGGCGGCGCGGGCAAAGTGGCGAGCGCGGGCGGCACCCCGGAGCGCTGCGAAAAGTGCATCGCCACGGGCTATTACGGGCGGGTTGCGATCTACGAGATCATGACGATGAACGACACCCTCCGCCGGCTCACGATCCAGCAGGCCGACTCGGTGACGCTCGCCGAAGCGGCGCGGGCGGGCGGCATGAAGACGCTGGAAGATGACTGTCGCGAGAAAATGGCGCTGGGGCTGACGACGGAGGCGGAGTTGGCACGAGTGCTGGGGTGAGCGCCCGCCGCCCGAAACTCACCTCGCATGCTTTTGAGCGGCTCACCAATCACGACCAGCGATGCCATTCTCCGTGAACCGAAGCTTCGTTAACTCTGCTTCTACGAGCGCCGTCTCTGGGCGGGAAATACCCCGGGCTGGGACGCCGGGCAACACGTCCGAAGTCCTTCGCGCTGCGGCCGACCCGTCGGCGGCCCCCACGATGAGCAGCCATGGGAACGGCGGAGTGATATGGGTCTCGGGCACAAACTCGGTCATGTGATAGGGAGCCGCCTCGTACAAGGATGCTTTGCTTGATGGAAAGACAATATCCGCATGGCGCGCGAGTTTGAACGACCTCGGCCCCCACGATGGGCTTGCGCGGCGAAGGGCCTTGGGATCGAGGAACATCGCCACTGAGAGTTTTCGAACCAGCGTTCCGGCGACCTTCTGCGAATCAACCCCACTCCCTCCACGCTCGACCATTCGCTCGTGCTCGGGCAAGGTTCCGGAATCGGCAGAGCAGATCAGCGAACGATCGAACGTGCGATACCCGAAGGCATTGAGTAGCGGCAGGTGCCAGAGCGCTGCCGCTGTCTCGTAGTCAACTTCCAGCGAGGGCGAACCGATGACAAACGAGCCATCCGGATGGTCGCGATGGAGCGCAAATGGAAACATATCCTTGTAGTCCACGGCGTAAGACGAAATAATCATTTGGAGCGAGCGAATTTCCGCCGCGCACGCGACCTGTTTTGCCTGCGATTTGGTCGGGGATAGGGCCGACATGGCGAGCCCCAGCAAGATCACGAGCACGCCAATGCTCACCAGTAGCTCGATCAACGTGAATCCGGGCACGACCGTCGAATCCGGTGCAGCCCGGCCTGCTCTTTGAAAGGGAGACATGCACCATCAAACACCTCAACTGCGACTGTTTCAAGAAAATTGCTATTTTTTACTTGATTAATGGGGGGGGGTGTATTTTCTCCTACAATAGTCGTTTGCCCCGCTGACAAGGAAACCCGCCGCGACAACTAACAATCGCCGAAACTTCTTTCAAACCGGATCGATCCTGCTCACGCTGTGGGCCACTACGGCCGCATTCGCCTGTATAAATCTGTTTTCGCCGCCGATTGGGACTACCGAGTGGGCACCGTGCGGAGGCGTCTGCAACTCATATGTAGTGTGCCCCCCTGACGAGACTTGTCCTGGAGGTGATCGGACCGGTTATCACTTCTGTACACCGACGCCGTTCGTTGTCTCGTGCTTGCTCTTCAGCGGAGGAATCACCGCCAACGGCGCGTGTTGCACCGGAGGTATTGACACCGGCATGACAAGTCCTACCGTCACGAGGACGAAGCAGTACCAGACGTCCGGCGGGCTGTGCACAACTTACATTTTTGGTGAACCCGGCCCGGCAAACTGATCTCTACGATCCATGCTATCCAACCTATTCGCATCTCACTTCGCGATCTTGTTTGTAAGCTGTAGCCCCGCGCCACCACCAACGGATGCTGGTGGTGGAAGCGACGCCTTCGCTTCACTTCGCCTGCCGGTGGCAGTACGTATCGAGACCCGCACATTTAATAACGGTTTGACAGGTGATCCGTTTGACCGCAAGGTTGCCGAGATTCGGCCGGACGGCGTGGTCGGCCGTCAGGAGCGGTATCGGGGGTCGCTCGGATTTGTGCTTTCCGAGACGTTCTTCGAAGACATCGAGCAGACTTTGCGATATGAACCGGGGCCGAACAGGGCGACCAGATCGGATCTGTTCCCCAAAAGCCGGATCAGCAGCTTCGAGATTTTTGTAAGCCCTTTGGGATTCATCCGACAGTCTCGGTTCCTGGCAGCGGAAGCGACACGAGCCGACAAGGACGGGCTCATCATCATCACCACTCCACCGCCGCAAGCGGGAAGACCCACCATCGAGATCACGATTGACCCGGTCACAAGTACCGTGCCCCGTGTGCGGGCGCTCCAGGCCAATCAAGATATGACATTCGAGTACAGCGACTATGCCGATTGTGGAGAAGGCACGGTTCACCCCAGAAAGGTGACGGTGTATTTTCCGAACAATCCGAAACCGCAGATCATCCTGATAGATTCGGTCAGCACGCTGACTTCGTTGGCACCGTTGACGCCGCCCAAACTCCCGAAAGGCGCGATCATTCACGATACGGTTAAGGGCGTCTTTCTCGATGAGTCGGGGCTCCCGCTTGCGAACGCACCATCGATGCCCCAGAACCCGGGCAATGCCAGCTGGCTGACGTTGCTTTGGAAGCGCTACGGCAGCGCGGCGACGATCGGGATTGGAGTGCTGATTGTCGCGATCGCCGCGATTCTGAAACGTCGCGGCAAGACGGGTGTCACGTGAGCGTCGGGGCTCGCCATACGCTCCGGATCGCTCTCGGCGTGGCGCTCCAGTTTCTGCTGGCAGTGTTCTGGCTCGTCGTAGGTTTTGAAAAGCTCGATCGGCTTTGGAATCCCTCAACGGTGCATCCGGCCGATATGGGCCCTTGGTCTGAGCAGTTTCCCGTGCTCTTGCTGGTGATCGTCGCCGTTCACGAAGTTGTTGCTGGCTACCTGATCCTCGCAGGTCGCCGAGTTGCTGGCTTGGCACTCGGTCTTGGGTTACTGGCGAGTTTCTCACTCGCGCTGTTCGCCTGGCCCCCTGCCTTGGGCCAATCATGCGGCTGCTCGTCGATTCGACTTGGTACTCTCGGTGAGTATGTTGACCCCATTGCCAAGAATTTCCTGCTCGCAAGCTTTCACTTGTTAGCACTTTGGGCCCGGCCACCGGCTATCGTCACGAACGCTCCTGCTGGGCATGACGGCGGAGGTTGAGTTGGCACGAGTGCTGGGGTGAGTGCGGGCTGGGGTGAGTGTGGGCTGGGGTGAGTGCGGGGTATGGATGCACCACCAAGCGGCTGGATTCACTTGGGTGTTGCGGCCGGGAAGTTTGGGGGCGGGGCCCCGGCGCTATCGCCAGTTGGACGGGGCGGGAGTTCAGATTGCACCAGTTCGCGGGCGAGTCGCTTGCGGCGGACGACGATGAATGCGATGCCGCCGATCCAGAGTGCGGCGAGCACGATGTAGCCCAGGCCGACGATGATTGTTTCGATTCCTGGCTCGACGAAGGACATGTTTGGCGTTGTGCCGGCGGCGGTCGCGAAGGTGGCGACGCCGGGAGTCAGGGTCTTGAAGGGCATGGCGGCAACATTGGTGAAGGACGACATCGCCGTCGCAGAGAGGACCTTGGAGAGCTCTTTGATTTCGGCGGCGATCGTGACGTTGGTGGTGTCGATCTTTGCGGAGTCGTAGAGGGCTTTCACGTCGGGCTCGTCGCCCATGGCGCCGGTGTAGAGAACCGTGCCGGCGGAGTCTGTCACGCGGGAGGTTTGGGCGTTGGGGTCGATGGTGAGTGTCCACTCGGTGCCGGCGTTGTCGGCCAGCACGACGGTGATATCTGATCTGGTGACGCCCCCGCCGCTCATGTTGCTGGTGATTGAGAGGGACCTGTAGAGCGTGGTCGAGGAGGTGAGCGGGGTGGTCGCGACCATTGACATGCCCGCGGCCATGGCGGGGGCGATTCTCGAGAAGGCCATGATTGAGACGACAGCGCCGAGCATGATGCCGACGAAGGCCATGAGCAGCGTCCAGCCGGCGATGGCGCCAACGGTGCTGCCGCGACGGCGCATTTCCATGGCGGGGGTGATGATGCCGGTGCGGCGGAGGTCAGTCCCGCACTCGGGGCAGGTGAAGGTGCTCAGGCCGCCTACGCGGTAACGGCAACGCTCACAGACGGGCTCGGCGCGGTAGTTGGCGGGACGGGTGAGGGCGAGCCACAGGGCACGGATCGAGATCACAAGTGGCACGGCGAGGAAAGGAACCCAGAAGAGCAGGCCCGTAAACATAAAACCCATGAGAATCACTCCGTGCTGGGCCGGGCTGGTGGGCCCGGCGGTTTGGTCACACGCGTGGGGCGGGGCGAGTGGCTCGCCGGGCTCGCGTCAGATTCGAACAGATGACACGACTCACACGTCGCAGATTTCGACGGCTTGGCGCAGGCTCTTCATGGGGTCGCGCTTGGGCATGAACTCTTGCCCGAGATAGCCGGTGTAGCCAGTCTTGAGGATGGCGGCGCAGATGGCCGGGTACTGGAGTTCCTGGGTGGCGTCGATTTCATTGCGGCCCGGCACGCCGGCGGTGTGGTAGTGGCCGATGGCGTCTTTGTGGTCGGTGATGGTGCGGATGACATCGCCTTCCATGATCTGCATGTGGTAGATGTCGTAGAGCAGTTTGAAGCGCGGCGAGCCGACCTGCTTGACGAGCTCGGCGCCCCAAGGGGTGCGGTCGCACATGTAGTCGCCGTGATCGACCTTGCTGTTGAGGAGTTCCATCACGATGGTGATGCCGAGGTCTTCGGCGAGGGGAGTGATTCGTTTGAGGCCCTTGGCGCAGTTTTCGAGGCCTTGCTTGTCGTCAAGGCCGGCGCGGTTGCCGGAGAAGACGATCTGGGCGGGGATGTTGGCCTTTTTGACGAGGGGCAGGCGGGCTTCAAGGTCTTTGATGATCGAGTCATGATGTTCGACACGGTTGAAGCCGCGGCCGATGGGATTGGCCTTGACCATGGTGGCGACGGCGCAGGTGAGGCCGTATTTTTCGAGGGTGGGCCACTGCTCGGGGCCGAGGAGTTCGACTGATTTGAGGCCCATGGCCTTGCCCTCGCGGCAGAGGTCGTCGAGAGGCATGCCGCCGAAGCACCACTGACAGACGGATTGCTTGAGGGTGCCCTTCAGTTCACGGGCGAGCGGTGCGGCGGGGTCGTCGCTGGGGCTGGGGCTGGGGCCGAAGGGGGCACCACGGGGAACCGGCGCGGCGGCCATGGCGGCGGCGGAGAGGACCGAGGCGGCCGAGGCACCGGAGGCAGCGATGAAATCTCGACGTGTCATGGCGTGGAGTGCTTTCGTGATGTTGGGCCATGGGGCCAGCGAGGTGATTACGGCGACTTGGGCGGGGTTGGCGCAGGCTTGGTGAGCACGCGATAGACCCGCTCAATGAGTCGATCATACCGATTCGGGACGAGGCGGTCATCAACGGCGCGCTGGGCGGCCTCGGCGGCTTGGCGAACGGCCACGCCATCACCCTGGCCGGAGGCGGTGGATGTTCCGCCCCCCCCACCGGGTTTGCTGTTTGGCGACATCCATTCGCCGATGACGCGGCCGCCGTCGGTGGAGGGTTTTTTGTCGCGGACGTCGAACGTGCCGTTCTCGGTGGCTTCTTCGCGCGAGGTCTTGTCGGACAGCGTTGGCTTGCCGCCGCCGGTGCCGGGCTGGTTGAACTCTTTGGGGGGCGATTGGGCGGGAAACTGACCGGGCTGATTGCGGTCGTTCCCGTCGGCACCAGCAGCGCCGGCGAGTTTGCGGGCCGCTTCCATGTCGCGATCGGTGGCGAACTTCTTGGCCAGATCCATGAGTTTCTGGCGTTCTTCGGGAGAGGCGTTCTCGAACATCTCGCGGGCTTTCTCACGGAGAGCCTGCGCGTTCTTCATGTCTTGGGCGGCGTTGGATTTGCCGGAGGCGAGTTTTTTGAGCTGGTCGGCGAGCGCGCCGAGGCCGCCGGGGGATTTTTCGTTGCCGCCGGGCTGGTTGCCTGACTTTGTGGCGTCTGGCTTTTCAGCGGTTGGTGAGTCGGAGCCGGGCTTGGAAGGGTTTGGACTGGCGAGGTCAGGCTTGGCGGGATCTGGCTTGGGTTGCGAGTTGCCGGGCTGGGCTCCATCTGGCTGGGCTCCATCTGGCTGGGGTCCGCCTGGGCCCTTGGGTTGCGAGTCGCTCTTGGGCGGCTGGTTGTTGCCCGCTTGGCCGGGTTCTTTGCCCACTTCAGGCTTGGCGCCGGGGGCCGCGCCATTAGGCTTGGCACCCTGGTTTGCGATGGGTTTCGCGTCAGCGGGTTTTTGAGAGTTCTCAGCACCGGACGGTTGATCGCCCGGTTTTGGCGCGGACGAATCAGCGGCTTGCGGGGTGCGGCCTTGCGGAGCGGCCGTGTTCTTCTCGCCGGGTTGGCCGGTGGCGGCGGGCTGCTTTTGGGCGGACGGGTTGGCTGCGGGCGAGGACCCGGCGCTGGTTGCGCCACCGGGCTGATCAGCGGGTTTGGGCTGTGGCGATTCGCCTGACTTCTGGCCGGGTTGGTCGCCGGGTTTCTCGCCGGGTTTCTCGCCGGGTTTGTCGCTGGGGCTGTCGCCGGGTTTGTCGCTGGGGCTGTCGCCGGGTTTTGTGGCGGGTTGGCCGTTGTCGTTGGATGCGGGTTTTTCGCCTGGCTGCGACGATGGATCAGTGCCGCTGGGTTGGGGGGCGGGGGTGGGTTGGGGGGTGTTTGGGCCGGGCGTGGGAGAGCTGGTCTTGTCGGGCGATTTTTCGCCGGGTGCATCGCCTGGGGAGCTGGCGGGTTTCTCGGCGGGCTTTTGGTCGGACGGATTGGCTGGCTTGTCGCCCGATTTATCGCCGGCGGGTGATGGCGCGGGCTTCTCGCCGGTAGGGTTGGCGGATGGCGATGGCGGTTGGTTCGCGCCGGTTCCGGGCTGCTTGGGGGCGCTGGGATCGGGCGTGCTTGGCGCGTTCGGGGGTGAGGACGTTGGCGAAGTCGGCGAGGTGGGCGAGGGCTTGGCCGCTGCGGGGCTCGCATCGGGACTGGACTTTTCGCCCGGCTGGTCGGCGGCCTTGTTCGGCTCGCCGGACTTGCCTTGCTCGGTGTTTGGCTCGGCAGTCTTGGTTAGCTCGCCAGACTTGGTTGGTTCGCCAGTCTTTGCACCAGTCGAAGGCTCGCCGGGTTTTTCACCGGCTTGCGGGGTGCCCGCGGGGTTTGGCGGTTTCGATGGGTCTTTGGGTTGGGGCGGCGACTGCTGACCACCTTGGCCCGGTGGCTCGCTTGCCGATGGGGGCTTTGAGGGGGACGAGGAGGTGGGCGATTGATTCTGCGGATCGCCCGGCGGGCGCGGCTTGGAAGCGTTGGCAGGGGTTGGGGGCTGGGGCGTGGTGGAGGGCTGCTGCTTTTCGCGGAGGTCTTTGGCTGCCTCGTCGAGGCGATTGGCGAGGTTCTCGCTTTCGCGCTCTGCATTTTCGGTGGCGCGCTGCTGGCGATTTTCTTCGGCGATTTTTTCGCCCAGCCGCTGGGCATCGGCGGGGTCAACGCCTTGGCGCTCGAGCTTCTTAGCGATCGAGGCGGGGTCTTGGTCGCGCTTCACGCTCTCGCGGGTTGGCTCGCTCACGTTTCGCTGGGCGAGGTCTTGCTGCGAAGGTGATGGCTGCTGAGACTGGCTGGCAGGCTTTGAACCATCGCTGGCGGATTGAGCCGGGCTCTTGTCGCCAGCGTTGCTGGGCGGGGTTTGGCGAGGAGCAGATTCGCTGGGAGCCGCACTGTCTGGCTTGCTTGAGTCAGTGGGCTTGTTTGCATCGGCTGGCTTCTCGGCGGGAGGGCGTGGAGAAGCGTTCGGCGCGCTCGGATTGGCGGGGGTTGTCTTCTGACCCGGCGAGGGATTGCTCGCGGCGGGTTTGGCGGGAGGGTTTGGTTGCTCGGGTGGCGTGTTCTTCGCGTCTGCATTCGAGAGTTCGCGGAGTTCGCTGGCGACTTTCTCGAGTTCCGCGGCGGCTGCCTCGCGCTCGGCAGGGGAAAGTTCACCGGCGCCGGCCTGCTTGGCGAGTTTTTCGGCTGCGGCGAGCGCGCCTTCGACATCGCCAGAGCGGAGGGCGTTTGAGAGATCGGCGGGCGTGCTCTTGGAAGCGTCTGGATCACCACCGCTGCCCGCAGCAACACCGCCAGCACCGGAGCCCGAGGCGCCGCCGCCGCTGGTGCTGCTGCGCGAGAGTTCCGAGAGCTTCTTTCGCACGGCGTCGATGTCGGCGTTCTTTTGCTCGGCACGCTGCTCGGCCTGGGTGGCCATTTGCTCTACTGCGCGGGCCGTCTCGCTCTGGGCCTGAGCGGCGGTGAGTTTGCCGCTTCGGAGTTCTTGCTCGATCTTATCGAGCTTGGCGAGTTGGTCTGTGCCGCCGGTGGAGTCGGGCGCGGCGGGATCCATGGCGGGGGCGACCTTGGCGGCTTCATCGCGCATCTTGGCGATAGCGTCGGCGGCCTTGGCCGCTTCATCGTTCTTGACCTGCTGGGCCACTTGCCGGGCGGGCTGCGGAATCCAGAGGCCATCGGGTGCGAGCATGCCCACAGCCGCAGCGCCAGCAACGAGCGCGGGCACGACCAGCCATGCAGAGCCCGGGCGCACGTCGGCGACTGAGCGTGGGTTCACGCGCCCGGCGAGGGCTGCGGCATCACCGGCGGCGATGGCGGCGAAGGCGGGATCGATGCGGCCCCCGCCGCGGGCCGCGTCGTCTTCGAGCGCGAGCGCTGAAGCGATGCGGTCTTTGAGGCCCAGGGCGAGGTCGAGCCGCTGGGCCGCTGAGAGCAGGGAGGGTCGGCGGAACCACGCGAGCAGACCGGCACCAAGGAGGCCGGCCCCGGCACCGGCGGCGACGAGCGACCACCAGCCCGCGCTGCCGACTGGTTCGCGCATGGCCTTGGCGACGACGACGGCGAGCAGCCCCGCGCCGGCACCGAGGGCGAGCCCGACGCCGGCGCGACGGACCAAGTCGGCGACCAGAAGGCGTCGCTGGGCTCCGAGGGCTGCCGATCGAACTGTGGCGGGCGTGGCCATGTCTTATGGTACAACTCGGGGCGCGGCGGGGTTCACCTCTTGGCCATACCGGGGCAATACCGATGCTGATTGACGCCTTGGGAGGCCAGAGCCCGGCCAGCTGCCTCGGCCGAAGCCAGCCAACGATGGCCCGTGATCGTTACCGGCCAACTACTGCTTCCTACGACCGGGCCCTGTCCAGGCCTTGGCCTGGTTCCGGGGGGCATTCGCATCGATCCTGATTCGGGGACGATTGCCGAGGTTTTCGACATGCAGGGTGGCCCGGCGGGCGACTTGGGTGGGCACGGGGCGATCATCGCGCCGGGGTTTGTAGATGCGCACGTGCACCTTCCCCAGTTTGACTCAATCGGCGTGCACGGGCGGACCTTGCTCGACTGGCTGGACCGGGTGATTTTTCCTGCTGAGGTGCGGTGGAGTGACGCAAACTATGCTGCGGCGATGGCGGGGCGGGTGGCGGAGCGGCTGCTGTCATGCGGAACCACGAGCGTGTGTGCGTACGCCACGGTGCATCATGAGTCGGCGCGGCGGGCGATGGCGGCGCTGAGCGCGGCGGGTGTGAGTGGCTTGGTGGGGCAGGTGCTGATGGATCGCAACGCGCCACCGGAACTCACGCGTCCGGCTGGGCAGTTGCTGGCGGAAGCGGCGCGGCTGGAGCGGGTGGGGCGGGTTGCGCCGATCATTACGCCACGGTTTGCGGTGAGCTGCAGCGAGGAACTGTTGCGGGGCGCGGGAGCGCTGGCCGACAGCACCGGACAACGGATTCAGACGCATCTGGCGGAGACACTTGAGGAAGGTGCGTTTGTTGCGAGTCTTTTTGGCGGTTTAGCGTATACCGAGGTGTATCGGCGGTGCGGGCTGGTGCGAGAGGGCACGATCTTCGCGCATGCGATTCACCTTTCACAACAGGCGATTGGTGACCTTGCGAAGGCCAAATGCGTGGTGGCGCATTGCCCGACGGCGAATCTCTTTCTTCAGTCGGGCCGGATGAACCGGGGAGGGTTGGCGAGCGCGGGGATCGGTTGTGCTCTGGGGAGCGACGTGGCCGGTGGGCATGAGGTGAGCATGGTGCGAGTGGCGCAGGCGATGATTGAGACGGTGACGAACGCGAAGTTGTCTGCTGGCGAGTCGGACGGTCAGAGAGCAACGGCCGAGATACCGACGGCGTCGCAGGCGTGGTGGCAGATCACGGCGGGGAATGCGGGCCTGCTGGGGCTGGATCGGGCCGCAGCCGGGGGGACGGGTCTGCCGGTTGGTCGCCTGGCGGCGGGATACGCGGCGGACTTGGTAGTGATTCGGCCCGGGCTGGATCGGCTGCTGGAATCACCAGACCCGCTGGGGGCGCTGCTTTGGGGCTGGGATGATCGGTGGATCACGCAGGTGATTACCGGCGGGCGAGTGCGCTGGAGTTCATGAGCGACCAACGGCGCTGCAAAAACGACACACGCACGCCGGTGACCGGCGTGCGTGTGGTTTGAGCGCTGGTTGCGGTGCGTTCACATCACGGGCGAGCGGCCCGGAACGGCGACTTCCGGCATGGGGAGATTGCCGAGTGCGCAGTTTTCGGGCATGAGGTCGAGCGTACTTTCCATGGCTTGCTGCCAGGTGATGGTCTTGCCGGTGTAGGCGCTCATGCGGCCCATGATGGCCATGAGTGTGCTGTGGGCGATGCGTTCGCCGTGGTTGAGGTAGCCGCCTTTGCCGTTGATGCTGGCCAGCAGGTCTTTGTGTTCCTGAACGTAGGGGTTGACTTGTTCGCCGGCCCACTTCCACTTGGACTTGCCCTTGAACTCGGCGGTGCCACCCTGGCGGAGCGTGGCGACGCCGTCGCTGCAACAAATGACTTCTTCAACGCGTGAGGAACAGCCGTCGATTTGGCGGCAGTAGCTGGCGACGTGCCGGCCGTCTTCATATTCAAAGTCGCAGCCGAAGTGGTCGAAGACATGGCCGTAGTCGGGGCTGGTGCGGACCTGTCGGCCGCCGAGGGCGGTGACCTTCGTGGGCACGGCGCCCATGAACCAGTGGGCAACGTCGAGATTGTGCACGTGCTGCTCGGTGATGTGATCGCCGGAAAGCCAAGCGAAGTAGAGCCAGTTACGAATCTGCCACTCCATATCGCTCCACTCGGGCTTGCGATTGTGCATCCACAGGCCGCCCTGGTTCCAGTAGACGCTGCAGTGCACGACCTTGCCGAGCTCGCCTTCCTGAATCCGCTTGTAGGCCTCGTTGTAGGCCACTTCGTGGCGGCGCTGCGTGCCAGCAACGACGCTGAGCTTCTTCTCGGCGGCCTTCTTGGCGGCGTTGATCACGCGCCGAACGCCGGCGGGATCGACCGCGACGGGCTTCTCCATAAACACGTGCTTGCCGGCATCGATGGCGGCGGCGAAATGCACGGGACGGAAGCCCGGGGCGGTGGCGAGAATCACGATGTCAACGTCGGTGGCGAGAAGGACCTTGTAAGAATCGAACCCGGCGAAGCGTCGCTCAGGAGGGACGTTCACGCGCTCGGCGTCGAACTTCTGCATCTCTGAGAGTGAGCCGTCGACGCGGTCTTTGAAGAGATCGGCGATGGCCCAGACCTGCACATCGGGCGAGGCTTCGAGGATGTTCACCGCTGCGCCCGTGCCGCGGCCGCCGCAGCCAATGACACCGACCTTGAGACGACCCGCACCGCGGCCGGTTGCTGCGCCCGCGCTGCCGGGCAGAACCAGACCGGCTGCGCTCGTCAGGCTGGCTGCTCCGGTCAGGCTGGCTGCGCCTGCGATTCCTGCCACGGCCGCGACGGCAGAGGAGAGGAGCAAGGCACGGCGTGAAACCGCGCCGGCGGGGCCAGCGTTGGTCGCGTTCGTTTGGAGAGAAGGACTCGAAGCCTCAGGGCGATTGTCGGACATGGATTTCCTTTCGCAGCGCGCACAAAGTCCACCAGCACGTTCCCTCATGCTACCACAAAGGCCGGGCTCGCGTTGCCTGTATCTGGCGGGCAAAGGCCGCATGCGGCCGAAAACGGCCAATGTGGCCACCCACATTTATTGGCCAGCGCTCATTCCCGCGGGTGACGCGGGGGTTTCATTGGGCGGCGGCTGCACAAAGGGGAGATACTCAACCCAGGTCTTATCGCGGCTGAAGACGGGATAGACGTACTCGGTGCGGTTGGCGAAGGGCTCTTTGGTTTTGTCGAGCCAGGCCAGCCAACGCTTGCGGTCGTCGCCGAGTTTCTCGCCGGTGAGGGTCGCAAGCGATTGTTGAGCGGCGCGGTTGACGGCCAGTTGGTCGTCATCGACGCCGCGAATAAGAGCCTGCAGGACGCGGGTCTGGGCATACTGCCCGAGCGCGATGCACGACTCGGCGCGAACGTCGGTCTCGGACTCGCCAAGGTCTTCGGTGGCGTTTTTGGGTGAGTTGAGTTTGGCCGCGATGGGCGGCTGCGAGGCGCGGATGAGCGGATCGACGGCTTTTTCGTTGTGGAGCCGCTGAAGAGCGCGGGCGGCTTCGATGCGCGCGACCTTGGGGTTGGCGGGGTCAAGCAGGGGGATGATGAGCGGAACGTGCTCGGCCCGACCGTGCAGGGAAAGGGCCCGCGCCGCAACGGCGCGGACACCGGGATCGGGATCGGCGGGCACACCTTCGATGCCGCCCAGAGCCTTCACGTAGCCCTTGACGTAGACCTCTTCACCGCCGAAGGGCGCGTTGGCGATAAGCAGCATGCCGCGCAGCCGCTTGCCGGCGTCGTAGGGGTCGTTCATGTCGCGAGCGGCGTCGACCGGACGCGTGCTGCTTCCGAACGCCGCGAGAATGCCGCCGTCTTCGATCTTCTTGGAGGTGGAACTGTCGCAGCCGACCATGCCGGCGGTGAACCCGAGCATTACGGCCATGGCCCCGAGCGCCGCGCGCGTAGGGTTGAACGTTCGCACCCCGCCATCAACCGGGACAGTCAAACCGCGTTTCGTAGAACAAAGGTCACGCATCATGCCAGAGTATAGAGGAAATCCCAGCCGATCGGCCGCCTTTACGATCTTCTCTGTCCTCTTTGCGGTCACCCTCGCTGGATGCGCCAGCACGCAGGAACCCCCTGCACCGGCCACGACGCCGGTGGTGCGGCCTAGCGCACCTTCGGGCACCAGCCCCGATCTCGCCGGTCAGGAGGTTCCGGACGTTCTGAACGCCCTCAGCGTTACCCGCAATGGTGCTGCGGAGCGGCGATACGGCCTGACCTCGGGCACGAAACCGCCGCAAACCCATCTTGTCCGCCTGATTGCGGGAGCGGCAGGGGCCGAGCGGTGGTCTCTGCTCACGGCGACGTGCGAGGCGGGCGCGACCATTGGGCGCGAGTCGGTCGAGCAACTTGAGTTTGAACTCAATGCCGCGGGCGATGTCGCGCTCCGTTCCACGACCGACGTTACCGAAAAGGTCCTTACCGAGTTTCAGCCCGCGCTGCGGGTGCTTCCCGCCAAACTCGCCGCGGGCGAAACGGTCTCGCAAGCGGTGACGATGATCGTGCGTCCGCTCGGCAAGCCGGGCACAATCCAGAACCAAGGCCCGGCGACGCAAGTCGTGACCCATTTGGGCCTTGAGCGCATCACGGTTGGGGCGGGCGGATTTGACGCTCACCACATCCGCACGGTGCTCAAGGGCTCGCTTGGCGGGGCCGATGTGACGATTACGACGGAGACGTGGTATGCCCCAGGAGTGGGGATTGTCGCCGAGACGAACTCGCAGCGAGTAACCCTGCTGGGAATCGCGGTTCGATCGTCTGCCACCAAACTTGAACTCGTTCAGGCCGGCCAAGGGACAGCGCCCATTCCCGGTCTCGCGCCAGCGGCAATATCCGGGGCCAGTTCTGCGCCCAATATCGCGCCCGGCGCGGCGCCCAAAGCCAAGCCAGGGGGGTGATGGCCGCGACTCGGGCATGACCTGCCCGCGAAGCAGCGGCCCAAAGGCTCCGGTCCACTCGATACGTTTTGCAGTTTTGATGATGGCATGGCTGCTTTCCCGGCACGTCTTTAGGTAAGCCGCCGGTTGTTGATCATCATGCTTACTCTCTGAGCAACGAGTTTTCCCGTGCGGGAACGCCGCGCGGGGTATCGGGAGCCGACCCATGCCTGGAAACTATGACGGATGCATTGTCCTGAGTGTTGAAGAGATCGACAGTTGCATGAAGGACAGCGATGGAGTTTGGCGGATCCACAAACTCACGGTCCGGCACTGGAAGTGCGATGCTGAGCCGATTTTTCGTGATGAAGTGATCGGCGATGTCGGGACCGCCACGACCTGCGTGCCCGACTGAATGGCACGGCGCGTTTGGCAACAACGAACATTCTGATTCACGACCACCGACATAGCCCGCCGTTGACACGCTGCGGCAGGATCATCTTTGCGGCATTCTCACGATTGTGAGCGTGCCCGGAGCGGACCCGATGACAACCTCGCCGCTCGCCAATGCCGCGATATGGCTCACCGCCCCGCCGCTTGCCTGGCCGTCGGCGGGGATTGTCCACATGGTGGTTCCGGTGCGGGGATCAATGACGGCGACACCTGATCCGCTGTCAACCAGGACGCGCGAACTGTCGCTGGTCCAGGCCACCGTGCCCGCAAAGCCGGGCATCTTCCAGGCGGTTCGCGCGGCGGTCGCGAGGTTTACGACGCAGGCATCGCCGCCAGCGCCGACGGCCGCTACCAACTGCCCTGAGGGGTCGATCGCGGCGGCCTGCACCATCCACTGGTTGCCGGATGGGTTTGCGTCTGGCGGGCCCATAAGGGTGACGGTTTTCGCTGGGCCGATTCCGGCTTGAGTAATGGGCCAGATGCGAAGTTGGTCTTTGTGCGCTGCGGCCAGGGTGCCGCCGTGGCTTGAGCGCACCAAGCGCATGCCCGGACGGTCAGATTCCTCGCGCCACTCGTCGAGCACCTTGCCGGTCGCGGTTTCAAAGATCGTCGCCGACCAGACGGTGGCCGATGCGCGGCGAACGCAGAGGATGAAACGGCCATCAGGCGAGAGGGCCACGCGGGCACCGGACAGATTGGGCTTTTCGCCATCATCGGCGGCGAGCGGGATGCTGGAGGCCGCGCCGGTGACAAGGTCCATAATCGCAATCGCCGAGGCCTCGATCGTGGCAACGACCGATTTTGCATCCGCGGCCACGCCCGCGCCGCCACTGACAGCGATGGCGCGGAGTTCGTCGGCCGAGACTGAGAGGCGTGTGACAGCGCGGGTGGCCGGGTTCACGAGCATCACGGCTCGGCTGCCGGGCTTTGATTCACCGGTGCCGGCCGGGCCGGTCGCCATCAGCACGCCGGTCACCACTACGCCAGAGCCATCGCTGATGGGTTCAAGGTATTCGATTGAGCGCATGGCCGGGACCCACGACGCAGCCACATCGCCATCGTTCCACGACACGATGCGCCCGCCGATTTGCTGGCCGATAGTGCGCCCGCCGCCACCCCCACCCCGCACCGCATCGCGGGCCACCCGCTGCACCGCGCCGCCGCCGGCCATTTGGACGGTTCGAGTGCCGCGCTGAACATCAATGCGGACAATGCCCGTGCCAAAGGGTGTCGTCACCATCTTGCCGTCGTCGCTGATGACGACGCTATCAACCCCTTGCCAACCCAGTCGTCGTGTGATGCCTGCGGTTGCGATTGGGGCCGGTGCGGCACCGGCTCTTGCCATCGCCGGAGCACCCGCGGGCGGATAGACAAGCACCAAGCCGTTGGCCGAGGCCACGACAGCCGTAGATCCATCGGGCGTTACGGCCAGCGCTCGGGGCGGCAAGACGAGTTCGGCGCCGTAGTCGCCCGACGCGCGGCGTCGGCCCGAGGGCACCTCGTACACCGCCCACCCCGCTGGACTCGCCACCATCAGTTGGCGGCCCACATCAAAGAACGCGGCCATGCCCTGCTGGTTGGTGCTGGTGGTTGGCTCGGCGTCGAGGGTGACGGTGCTCGCGATTCGATCATCACCGGCCGGCCCGGGCGGCGCACCATCGGCACCTGCCCCCGCGGCGGCAGCTCGCTCGATCACGACCAACACCCAGCGAACCCCATCGCGCTCTTGGCGTGCGGCGATAGCCACCGCCGTGCCATCGTCACTGAGCGCCAGCCGCGATGACGGTTCAACCTTTAGGCCCTCGCCACCTCCCACCCCCGCCCCGGCCCCCGCCCCCGCCCCCAGCGCGAGCGGGGCACGCCCTTTGGCGAAGAGCCAGGCACCTTGCGTGAGTTGCTTGGCAATCGGCGCGGGGGGTGGGGCCGCAACGGGCTGGTTTTCGAGCGGCTTTTGGGGAACGACGTTGGCAGCACGCACGCCAAGGCGGTCGATCGCGATCCCCGCCGCCACGGTGCCCGACGGGTTGACGACCACGCGCGTGAGCGATGCCTGACCGGCGTCTTCGCCCAGCGACCATGAATCACTCGGCGCTGGCTCGGCTGGCTGGGAACCCTCGGGCGCGAGCACCACGCGGTCAACAATCGGCCAGCGCTGGACGCGGGCAATGCTCACCGTGACGGCATCGCCGCTTACAGGATCGATGTTGAGTGCGAAGGCGGTGCTGCTCTTGATGATGGCGCGCGACGAATCCGCCTCGGCGAACACGGCTCGCCATTCCCAGCCGCGGAGTTCTGGGGCCAAGCCGCCAAGTTGCTTGAGCGCGCTCTCACCATCGCCGGCCCGGGCCAGGAGCAGGGCGGCGCTGATCGATGCCCGATACCCCTCGCTCAGCGCGTCGCCCTCGGCAGCTTTTGCCTGTCGCATCGCAGCGGAGGCGGCGCGGGCCTGCCAGGTGCTCACGACGGTTCCCGCCAGCAGCGAGAGCATGACCAGAATGGCGGCGGCAACCGTGCCGCGACGGCGCGAAACGAACTTGCGCAGGCGATAAATGGAAGTCGGGGGACCGGCGACCAGCGGCTCACCAAGCAGGTAGCGGCGCAGGTCATCGGCCAGGTGCAGGGCGGAGGCGTATCGATCGGCCCGATCCTTCTGCATGGCTTTGAGGGGAATCCATTCGAGCTCGCTGCGCAGGCGCGCCACCAGCGTCGCTGATTGGTCGCCCCGGGCCGCCGCGATTGATCCAGCGGTTTCGCCCGCCGGGGTGGCGGGCTCATCACCGCTCGAGAGTTCGGCCAGTCGGGTGCTGGGGCGGGGCGCGGGCACTTCGCCGATGATTCGCTGCACCTCGCCGAACCCGCGTGAACGGAGGGTGCGCGGGTCAAAAGGAAGCAGGCCGCAGAGCAACTGATAGAGAATCACCCCGAGCGCATAGACGTCGCTCCGCGTGTCGATGTCTGTTGAGCCGAGCATGGCCTGCTCGGGGCTCATGTACTCCGGCGTGCCGACAACCTGACCTGTTTCGGTCAACGGCTCGCCGGTTGCCAGTTCGCCGCCGCTGGCGCCCAGGGCCTTGGCGACGCCGAAGTCGATGATTTTGGGCGTGCCCACCGGGGCCGCGGCCGAGTGCGTGTGCGTGCTCTTGGTCTCGCCATCGGTGACGAGTATGTTCGAGGGCTTGAGGTCGCGGTGAATGATGCCCTTGGTGTGGGCATGGTGGACGGCCTCACACACCTTGACAAAGAGGTTGACCCGGTCGCCGACCGACATTCGACGCGCATCGCAATACTCAATGAGCGACACGCCCCGCACGTATTCCATGACAAAATAGGGCCGGCCTGCACCGAAGGCGCTTCCTGCGGCCGTCACGCCGCCGTCGATCACACGGGCGATGCCGGGGTGGTCCATCCGGGCCAGGGCCTGCCGCTCCTGCTCGAATCGATTGAGCACGATCGCACTGCTCATTCCGGGCCTGATGATCTTGAGGGCGACTGTCTGCTCAAATGGCTCACGACGGCGGGCGAGATAGACCGTGCCGAAGCCGCCTTGGCCGAGGGTCGCCTGGATCTCGAAGGTGCCGACCGAACTGCCTCGGAGTCCGCCCGCTGTTGCGTAATCGGCCGGGGTGTGCGGAGCCTGCGCCGACGTGCGGGGGGAAGCCGAGAGCGCGCTCAGACCGGAAATGGAATCAGCGGTGGTCATCGAATCCTGATCGAGCTCGCGAGCCGAGTGATGTCTAACTCATGAGATTACACCCGCTGCGGGTGCGGACCAACTATCCGGAGACACTATATTCTGCGACGAGGCCGAAAGAGATCATCGTTAGGGTATTGTTCATTCTATTTGGGTCGGCGTAGGTTTGTGCCCAGAGGTGCTATCAGGCACGACCGGCCGATTAACGAGCCGCGCTCGATACCCACTCCATCATGGCGAGCGCCAGCACGCAAGCGATGGCGAAGGCCATGACCACGGCGGGCCAAATCGGACCGCTCGCGACAGGCCCGGCTTCTCGGATCAGGTTGATCCGTCCCTGGGCCGAGTGGGAAAGCCCGGTTCCGCCTTGGCGAACCTCGTCTTGCACGATGGCGATCAACAGATTGGCATCAAACGGTCGCAGGCCCAGTGCCGCGGCCGACTTCACGAGCGAGCGACGGCCAGTGGGGCCGAGCACGGCGGACTTGCCACCTTCAAGCGACTGGACGATCCGCACGGCAAAGAGCCAGCGTGGGTCGTCATAGGTCAGACGCGCTGCGACGCGATTCTCGCGGATGACGGCGGCGGCCGCGCTCTGGCGAGCGTTTCGCTCGCGGCCGACTGAACGGCCATCGAATCGGAGGGCGGCCTTGTCGGTGCTGGGGCTTTCTGGGCGCGGGGCTTTGGGGGTTTGCTCCACCCTCAGCACGCTGGGGCGGCTGGCGGCCGCGTTGGTTGGTTGCTGGAGTTTGGTGGAATTGGCGGCCGCGGCACGTTCGAAGGCGACGGCGAGCGGCCCGGAGACGGCGGCGGGGTTGAGAAGCGAACTTGGGTGAACGGCCTGGATCAGGCTGGGCCGGGCGGTCGGACTCAGGCGACCGTCAGCCGGGGTGTGGCGGCGCGGCAACACAACGGGCGATTCATCATCACCACTGTCGACCAGCCGCAACATGGGGGGCGTTTTTCCCCGGTTCATGGTCACCTCAACAGCATACCGGCGAAGCCCGTGCCAGCCAGTGGCGGCCCGTCATCGGGCGGCAATTCCGCCCGCTGGTGCCACAACCGACAGCTTCTTCCCGATAGGTACGCCCGGCTGGGGAAAACTCCTGCGAGTTCGATCCGGAATTGGCGAACTTTTCAACCTATCAGCAGGTAGACTACCTTGACTATGCCAATCGATGATTCCACCAAAACCGCCCTCCTCGACGCCGCCCAGGACTTGGCGCAGACGCGGGGATACAACGCGTTCAGCTTCGGCGATCTTTCCAATCGCATCGGTATCAAGACCGCCAGCATTCATTACCATTTTCCCACCAAGGCCGATCTCGGCCGGGCTTTGGTGATGCGCTACCGGGCCACGCTTGAGGCTCTGAGCGCCGAGATCGAATCCAAAACCGACGACCCGGTTGAACAACTCCGCCGGTACGTCGCGGCGCTCAAGGGCACCCTGAAGAAGGGGACCAGGATGTGCCTTTGCGGCATGTTTGGTGCTGAATTTGCGACTCTTCCTGGGCCCATGCAGGACGAAGTGCGCCAACTGTTCGTGTCCTGTGAGACTTGGCTGGGCGGTGTTCTTGCGCGTGGGAAGGCGTCTGGAAAGCTGGTCTTTGAGGGCGATCCCCGGCGCGTGGCGGGCTCGGTCTTCTCGTCGCTGCAGGGAGCCATGCTGGCGGCCTGCACGTTTGGCGACGAGACGCGCTTCACAGCCGCGGCCGACTTTCTCATTCTTCAGATGGTCAAGAAATAAAAACCAAGAACTTGGACCCGAACCCTAAACCAATTGCTTGTGCAGACTATCTATAGATAGGTATCTTGCTTCGCCCAGAATGGACCTTGATGAATACTCACGCCGCAGCCCGGACGGTGCCCGTCGCACCGCCTTGTGGCAGCGGAACTCCGCGTTCAAAGGACAGTTTTCATGCCACGCATCGCCCCTGCCACCGGATCTGCCATTCCTGCCAAGAGCGTTGAGACGCTTGCCTCTATCAAAGGGGCACTTGGCGGAACTCCGAACATCTTTACCACCGTCGCCCACTCGCCGGCCGCCCTGCAGGCACTTTGGGGCTTCTTTGGGGCCATGGGCCAGACCTCGCTCTCGGCCAAACTGCGTGAGCAGATCGCCCTTGCGGTGGGCGAGTCCAATCAATGCGGGTATTGCGTCGCGGCCCACACCGCGATCGGCAAGAGCGCGGGCCTCAATGACGGCGAGCTCAACGCGGCGCGACTGGGCCAGTCGACCGATGCCAAGGATGCCGCGGCGCTCAAGTTCGCCAACAGCATCATCGAGAAGCGTGGTCATGTGAGCGATGGCGAAGTGGCTGCCGTGAAGGCTGCGGGTTACGACGATGCCCAAGTGATAGAGATTCTGGCCGTGACGGTGCAGAACATCTTCACGAACTACGTCAATCGCGTGGCCCAGACGGCCGTGGACTTCCCTGCCGCGCCGGCGCTCAAGCGCTGAGTCAGCGGAAAATCCAGACAGGGTCAGTCCCAAACCTCACCATTCACCATTCACTATCAAAACCCCCGTCGCCTGCGCGACGGGGGTTTTCGTTCCTGTAGGGCCATTCGCCGTTCGCCGCGATGGGTGGGTGGTTGGTTGGTTGGTTGGTTGGTGCTGGGCGGTGCCCGCATCTCAAACGGGGAGTTCCGGTATTCTGGTATGATTCAGTTCTCGTCGGGTTAAACGTCTTCACCCACCCACTGCCCCCACCCCCGCCACCACCCCCCGCCACCACCACTTTAATAGGCGATTTTTTATGATCCTTCCTTCGATGCTCGTTCTCCTCGCGGGTAGCGTCTGCGCGTTCAGCAGTGCCAACTCGACCGACGACGCGATCCGCCTGACGGCGGTCCCCAAGGGGGGGATGGCGAAAGTCGGCTACTACTCGCCCAAGCGGGCTTCGTTCGCGCCCGAAAAGCCGGCGTCGATGACGAAGGTGCCCGAAGGCCTGTCGGCACCGCAGTTTGGAACGCTGCCGATCGGCACTGGCGAGGTTGCGTTCATCATCGACGAACCAGATGGCAAGCCCGCGACCCTGATCGTTGATTCGAATGCGAACGATGACCTGTCGGACGATGCGCCCGCCGAGTGGACGGGCCGCGAGACGAAGAACGCCGACAAGACGACGACGATGTACAGCGGCTCGGCCATGGTGAACATCGGCGAGAAGGACAAACCGTTCATGGTGAACGTGTCGATGTATCGCTTTGACAAGGACGATCCGGCCCGTGCGGCGATGAAGTCGGTGCTGCTGTATTACCGCGACTATGCGTATGAGGGCATGGTGAAGCTTGGTGACAAGGACTACAAGGCTGTGCTGAGCGACGAGGCCGCGACGGGTGATTTCCGCGGGAAGAAAACCGGCGACGAGGCCGACTCAACCTCGGGCGTGAACTTGCTGCTGGACGTCAATGCCAACGGGAAGTTTGATTCACGCGGCGAGTCTTTCGACATCGCCAAGCCGTTCAACGTGGGTGGCGTGACGTGGGAAGTGACGGATATGGCGCGCGACGGTAGTTCGTTCCGCGTCGTCAAGAGCAGCAAGACCGTGGCTGAGGTTTCCACGCCGCCCGATCACGCCAAGGGCAAGGCGATCATGGCGTTTGAGGCCAAGGACACCGAGGGCAAGGCCTTGAAGTTCCCCGAGGATTACAAGGGCAAGGTGGTGCTGCTGGACTTCTGGGCGACGTGGTGCGGGCCGTGCATGGTGGAGATGCCCAACGTGGTGGTCGCGTACGAGAAGCATCACGCGGCGGGGTTTGAAGTTCTTGGAATCTCGCTCGATACGGAGCAGTCGATCGCGAAGATGCCCAAGGTGATGAAGGACGCGAAGATGACGTGGCGTCAGGTGGCCGACGGCAAGGGCTGGAAGTCCGAGATCGGGCAGAAGTACGCCGTCAACAGCATTCCCGCGACGTACCTCGTCGATGGCACGACCGGGAAAATCCTGGGCGTGAATCTGCGGGGCGAGGCGCTCGAGAAGGCTGTGGAGGCGGCGCTGCCCGCGGCCAAGGACAAGAAATAAACCGGGCGGTTTCAATCAATCACTACGACAACGCCAGATAAGCTCAAGCATTCCGGGGGCGTGAGCCGAAAAGAGCATTGATGAGGCGTGAGAAGGAGCGGTGGCGTGGAAGCCGGATCGCTGGGTAAGTTGTTGCCTGACC
>Ga0105046_10003469_pt1 | contig 24985 bp, 19 predicted proteins | sample MAT03_FD_78385 | JGI IMG/M metagenome (GOLD analysis project Ga0105046, IMG submission 78385) | Freshwater microbial communities from Lake Fryxell liftoff mats and glacier meltwater in Antarctica - MAT-03 (megahit assembly) | ecosystem: Environmental > Aquatic > Freshwater > Ice > Liftoff...
AAAAAGCGGGAGTTGTCGATCGGCTTGGCCGCGCATGGTCGCCTCCAGAATGGGATGCGAGTAGTTTAGCGCGATAAAATCGCCTTGCAAACGGAGTTTTTCAGCACCCTGCTAGCCGCCGGTTGCTCCTGTGACAACGCAAATTCACCGGCGGCTAGCGCCTTGCCGCTCAGTAAACCACTGCCGACCGATAAAACCTCAACTGCGTGAGACACCACACTGCATACGCGCAGGCTCATTCGGCCGGTGTGGCCCCCGGGGGCGGCGTGCCTCCGCCTTCCTTGATATAGCCGCTCCGCAGCTTGGCGTACTCGGCCGGGGTGGGCTCGCTCTCGGTCGTCACTCCCCCCTGCACGGCATCGGCGAAGTACTTCTCCAGCATCCGTCGGCACCAGCCGCAACCGGTGCCCGCGCCGAAGCATTGGCTCAACTGGCCGGCACGACGGGGCTTCTCGATGCGGATGAAGTTCAAGACTTTCCGCTTGGTGACGTGAAAGCAGAGGCAGATTTCGTCGTCGAGTTCCATCTCTCCAGCATACGCAATGCCCGGGGTTTTGCACCCGAAACCGCATTCTCACGCAGGTCGCGCGCCTGAAAAAGCCGTAACATCGGCGCGACATGCCGCTTTCCGCGGGAAAACTGGGGGAAATCGCCTGGAATCGCTGGAGTCCGCGGGCTTGCCTCTCTCGCGAGACGTGCATTTGTCGTGAATTTTCCGCTGGTCGTGAATCGACCCTTCGCGGAAAAGTGCTGTTTTATCGGACAAAACGGCCTTTCTCGCGGCAATTTCTGGCCCTGCGATCTTTCGGCACGGCAAGTGCTTTAAGGTCCATTGTTCTGATCGCAATCTCGATCCGAGCCGCTCACTCGCACTTCTAAGAGCGGCCTGACCTTCCCATTCAAGGGTTATTCCGATGTTCTCTATCCGATTCTACGCGCCGATGTTTGCCCTGTTGGCACTGCTCGCTTGCCCGGCCCTGGCCGGCGACCCGCACCGAGCCACGGTCCGCATCGTCACCCCGAGCGGATTGACCACGGGCACCGTGATCCATCAGAGCCCCGAGCACGGGACCTTCATCCTGACTTGCCGCCATGGGTATCACGGCAGCGAGTCGTTCCACTTCGAGGTCGGTGGCCGACGCCTGGCCGGCGAAAGCCGCATCGCCAGCCTCGACGGCGACCTGGCCCTGATGTGGCGCCGCGGGACGGGCCTGACGGCCGGAACTGCTCCCGTCGCCGAGATGGACGTCGCCGAAGGGGAGAAGTGCCTGTCGATCGGATACGACCAACAGATCAGCAAGGGCAAGTTCTCGCAGCACGGCAGCTCGACTCCCTCGAGCTGGACCTCGGCCGCCCATCGGATCACCAACATCACCCGCGGCCAAGGCCAAGGGGCCGGTCGCCGGGTCGCCATGACCATCGAGACTTCTACCGAACGTCGGGGCGGCCAGGGTCGCTCGGGTGGCGGACTGTTCAATGCTCAAGGGGACCTGGTCGGTGTCTGCTCGCAAGATCGCCTGGAAGGCTGTGTCTTCGCCAGCCACTCGGCTGTGGTCCGGTTCCTGAATCGCTGCCATGCCAAGGGGCTGATCAGCTGGTGGTCCCCCCGCGAGGCCTTCGACGACCGGGCCGTGCAGGATCTGGTCGACTTCCACACCGGCTGGGCCAAGAACTTCCGCCTGGAAGGCCGCTACGAAGAGGCGATCGAGAGCTACTCGGCCGCCCTGGCCCTGCAGCCCGAGTTGCAGGAAGCCCTCTACGGACGGGGCCTGGCTAACCGCCTGAGCGGCCGCCGGGAACTGGCTCTGAAGGACTTCCGCCTGGCACTGGCCGGCAGCTACCGCTTGGCTGCTCAGTCGCAGATCGAAGAGCTGACCTCGCAGGTTGCCAGCCGCTAACGGATCGCAGCCCTCATCACAAGCAGTCCATCAAGTCACGCAACGAACAGCTTCCCCTCTCTCTTCTGCTAACTTCTCTTTCGGAGCGACTGCCATGGCTCGTGTCCTTGTCGTCGAAGACGACCTCACCCAGGCCAAACGTTTCGACCTGATGCTTCGCCGGGCCGGCTTTGACGTCCGCACGGCCGCCCACGGGGCCGAAGCCCTGGCCCTGCTCGACCGCGAGCCCTCGGATATCGTGCTAACCGACCTGCAGATGCCGGTCATGGACGGGCTGGAACTGGTCGAACAGGTGCGGGCCAGGCATCCCATGATCCCGGTCGTGCTGATGACCGGCTACGGAAGCGAAGAAGCCGCCGTGCGGGCCTTGGAAATGGGGGCCGCCAGCTATATCCCCAAACGAAGCCTGAACCGCGACATCGTGGCATTGCTGGAGCAGGTCTTGGCGATGTCCACCGAACAGAAGGGGCAGTTGCACGTGCAGGCCTCGATGACCAGCACCGAGTTCCACTTCTGCATCGACAGCGACTACGCCAAAATCGAGCCGCTGGTGAAGTACCTGCTGGAACCGATTGCCCGGTTCGGCCTGTGCGATCGGACCGGCCTGATCCGCATCGGCATGGCCCTGCGCGAAGCGGTGGTGAACGCCGTGGAGCATGGGAATCTGGAGGGGGATTCGGAGATGCGGCAGGTCGACGAGAATCAGTATCACGAACTGATCGCCGAGCGCCGCAAGACGTCCCCCTACTGTGATCGACGCGTACACATCATGGCCCGCGTGACTTCCGAGGACGCGGCGTTTGTGATCCGCGATGAAGGCCCGGGCTTTAATCCGGCTAAGATCCCCGACCCAACCGACCCGGCCAACCTGGAGCGCATCGGCGGCCGCGGTCTGCTGCTGATTCAGACCTTTATGGACGAAGTGATGCACAACGCCATCGGGAACCAGATCACGCTGATCAAGCGCCGCGAGCGTCCCCAAGGCGAAGTGGAGTCGATCGCCCGCCAGACGCTGGGACATCAACGGTCGGGGATGAACGGGTTGCGCTGCCTGGCGATGTGAAGGGCGGCGGCTGAGGCTCTTTACGACGAGGGGCTACGGCTTCCAATCCTCCTTGAAGGCGTAACGGTCCTTTACCTGGCGAATGATCCCCTCATCGAGCATCGCCCGCACCAAGTCGCCGCCGTATAGCATCTTGATGTCGTCGTGCGAGCGGCTCCACCCCTGACCGCGCAGCAAGGTGAGGAAAGGGTCAGCCCAGAGCGGGCAATCACTCGCCTCGACATACGAAACCTCTCGCTCCTGATTGACGATCCGATCGCCCAGCTTCTGAAACTCGGGCAGCCATTCTAGGAAATGCAAAAAGCAGGCTCTGCCGAAGTCCTCGAAAGACAGACCGCGCTCAAGCAGTCTCACGGGCGGAATGCGCTCGATCATCGCGATGGCGAACCAAAAGTGCCGGAATCCCTGGAGGATCAACTGCTCGCACCGTTCCCCTTGCTTGATCACTTCCTCCTTGGACTTGCCCGACACGTTCATGAGCTCGTCCGCTAGCCAGTACATTCTCCAGACTTCTTCGTCCGGGTCGGGAAACCAGCGATCGGCGCCGATCACGATCAGTTCGGCTTCGCTCTCGTCCACATAGTGCGCCGCTCGCAGCGCGGCATCCCACGATCCGTCTTTCCAGGCTTGCTGCACCAGCTTGCGCGTGGCCTTGCGAGTCTGCTGGGCGGTGCCGCAGAGCCCGGCCGGAAAGTGTCGCCAGGTTGGCGATGCGACCAACTTACCGCGGGGTTGATTGGCCCGAGTGCACGAAATCACGCCGCGAAACTCGGGGTAACGATCGAGACTTTCGTGCATGAAGTCGAACTGGGAAAGGGCATCGTAGAACGGCAGACCCAGCGCTTCGGCGACGACTTCGGCCGCGGGCATGCGCGTGGGATGATTCAACATCGCCTGCAAAGTCGCCCGATTCGCTGGCACACTTCCCACCAATTCGAGCAGCAGATCGACATTGCATGAGGTCTCTGCTTCCGTGCCATACAAGATCAACGGTACGGCTTGTCGGTAGACCGCAAAGCGCCAGCCCTGTTCGCCCGCCACGAAGTAGTGCAGCAGCACACCCTGGTTGGCTTGCAGCAGTGCGTCGGGAATCTCCAGCCCGTCGCCTGAGGGAAGGATGGCAACCCATCGATTGCGCCCCGGCAGCACATAGCCCTCGGCATCACACCGCTTGAGCAGGGCGACGCCGTCCTCTTGGGCGGGGGTTCTTAGATAGACAATCGAGACGAAGTCTTCCACGCGCGGCTCCTGCTAAACGGCGGCACGAATAGCCCACTCGCTCAAAAAGAGCTCGGGGACCAGGTCGAAGCGATCTACTTGGGCCGCGTCCTGGATGTCGGCGTCGAGTCCAATCCGCTTGAGGTTGCGGCCCCCTTGGGTGCGGCGCAGCTCGCGGGCCACGGTCTCATTCAGCGTCGATTCGCGCATCCCGCGGGCGAGCGCTTGCCGCCAGGCATCGCCGGCCAGGATCGCCTGGTCGTTCAGATCCCAGGCCTCTTCGTCGGCGCCGACCAGCAAATCGACCAGCGAGCCGGCGAACAGCACGTCTTCGCGGGTGACCTTGCCGCCGGTGCCCGCGCACAGCAAGTGGACCGACTTGCCCCCGGCCCGGGCGGCCTGAAGTCGTAATCCCACCGCACCACGATTGACGAATGAGCCGATCAACACCCGTGCCGCCTGCCGGCAGCGCGCCATGGCCAGGGTGCCGTTGGTGGTGGTGAAGACCAGCGTCTTGCCCCCCACACTCTCTGGCGTGCAGCCCGCGGGGGAATTGCCCAGGTCGAAGCCTTCGATGGGCAGACCGCCCCGTTCACCGCCCAGCACCACAGGGCCCGCGGCAGCGAGCTTGGCGGCGGTCGCCCGGGCGTCTTCGATTTCAAGGCAAGGGACCACGGACGCAGCGCCGGCAATCAACGCATGCGTGATGGTGGTCGACGCCCGCAAGACATCGATGACCACCACCACTCCGCCCGCCAGCTCCTGGGGCGTGGTCAGGACGGGCAAGCTATGTACGTGCAGCATCAGCAGAGTCGCTTCCGATCACAAAATGACAGCATGTGTGATTCAGAACTGTAGCAAACGCTGGCGTTCGTACGCAAACTGCTACGGCTGTGCCGGAGTGGTCGGGCTGGTAACGACCTTTTCGGCAGGGGGGAGCCCGGCCTTGGTCGCCATCAGGTTACGCAGCCGGGCCGAAAGCTGATCGTCGGGCAAGGTCGGTATGACTTTGTCCAGTTCCAGCACGGCGTTCTTCGGGTAACCGATGTAGCCGTAGTGATAGCCGACCAGGAACCGCAGCACGGGATCGTCGCCCCGTTCGTTCAGACGTTTCTCCAGCGAACGGAGTTGCTCAGTGTATTGGCCCGGGTTGCCATACAAAGACTTGTAGTTGGCGACGACCGTGCCCCAATGCTCTTCGGGGAGCAGATCGATGGCGTCGTAGGTGGTCACGGCCGACTCGATATGCTGACCTTGGGCGAATTGTGCCTGAGCCAGCAGCAGCATCAGCATGCCGTTCTGCGGGCTGTCGAGCAGGGCATGGCGGAACATCCGCGACGCCTGTTTGTAGTTGCCGTTGCGAAACTCACTCTCGCCCCGGCTGGCAAACTCCACGGCGCTTTCGACATCCTCCATTTCCACGGAACCGGCCGGACGCTGCGGCGCGGGGGCAGCGACTACCGGAGGTGTGGGAGTCGCCGGTAGCGACGGGATCGTCGTGGTGGTTGGATTCGCCGCGGGAGCTGGCGGCGCGACGGCCGTGGCTGGCTCCAGAGGCAATTGCGGAATCGTCGGCGAGTTGGCGGGCGCGTAGTTCCTGACCGAGCGTGTTCCCGTCAGACCGTTCGGCCCGACGCCGGGCTGAGGCGCCGTGCTTCGCACCAGATTGTTGGTAATCGGCACCCCCTGGTTGTTCACCAGATTCGGCACCACGTACTGCTGCATGAACTGCGAGCCATTCGCCAGACGTTGCAGCCGGCCAATGTTGGGCACGTTGGAGATGGGGATGTTGCCGACGCGGGGGATGTTCGGAATGCCGGGAATCTTGCCCAAGCCCGGAATACCAAACGGACCGGCGGACGACGCCCCGGCAGGGAGCCAGAGCAGACAACAGACGCTGAGCGCAACGACGTGGCGGAATCGCAATCGCATGGCGCACTCCTTTGGATGTGATGGGCGCTGGTTCGGGTCATCATAGCACCGGCAGTGCGCGGCTTCGAGTTTATTCGGCCTCGCTCGCGTTTACGGAATCGTATCCAGATAAGCGGCCAAGGCAGCTTGCCACGTCGGCATCTCAGGGCCGGCCAGCGAATGGTATTTGGCCGTGTCCAGCACACTGTAGCGAGGGCGAGGGGCCGGCGCGGCATACTCGGCCGTGCTGATCGGCGTCAGCGAAACGTCGAGCCCCTTCAGGCGGAAGATCTCGGCGGCAAAGTCGTGCCATGTCGTCGCGCCGCGATTTGTCACGTGATAGACGCCCGCGGTGGCTTTGCCCGCGATCGCGCCTTCCGTCAGGAAGCGGATCGCCCGGGCGACATCGGGCACATAGCTGGGCGTGCAGTGCTGATCGTTCACAACTTTCAGCGATTTGCCCGCCCGAGCCAGCCGCAGCATGGTGGCCACGAAGTGGGGCCGCGCTTCGGGGCGGCCTGGTTGGCCGTACAGTCCACAGGTGCGGACGATGATGTGCCGCGGGGCGAGAGCGGCCTGTCGCTCCCCTTCGAGCTTGGTCTGCGCGTAGACTCCCTGCGCGTGTACCGGGTCCGATTCGATGCGAGGGACGTGCGGAGTATCCGCGGCGCCGAAGACGTAATCGGTGCTGATGTGGATCAGCGGAATGCCGCGCTCGCGGCAGAGCCGCGCCAATTTGCCGACGGCATCGGCGTTGATCGCGCGGCAGAGCTCGGGCTCGCGCTCGGCCTGATCGACCAATGTGTAAGCGGCCGGATGGATGAGGGCATCGGGATTCGCCCGGTCGAGAGCGTGGGCGAGTTGTTCTTCGGCCCCGGTCAGCGGGAACTGCTCGCGATCCAGCGGCAGGGCCTTCTCGCCCCACTGGCGGCAAAGCTCGCTTCCCAACTGGCCGGTGATTCCCGTGACGGCAAATCGCATGCAGCAAGCATCCTGTTCTCAGACCGCGTCCTTGCGGGCGGCATCGTCCGGCAAGGATGGCGCTAGGTGCTCTGAAATATCCAGTATTTCTTCGCGCACACAAGGCAGCGATAGGCAGAAAGCGAACCGCGGAACTCCGCTTCAGGGATTCCCGCCAGCAGGCCCACGCGGGCTTTGGTCTCGATCGGTCCGCCATCCCAGCAACTGCCGGAGCGTTCCAGTTCGATCCCCTCCGCTTCGGTCGGCTTGCCTGTGTACTCGGTCAGCCGGCCGCAACAGACCGGCCACTGGGCAACCTGAGCGATTCGCTGACAACGGGGCGTCTGCCGCAACAGACGACGGGCAGCTTCGCGGTCTTTAGCAAAGTCGTCGATCGCCAGATTCAGATCGAACTCGCCAATGTGGGCGACACGCCCGGCTTTGAAACACGCTTCGCAGACCGCATCGACCGTGGTCTGGATGTCGGCGGTTCCGTCCGGACGGACCAGCATGCCGCGACACGGATAGCAGGGAACGCCCGACTTGCTGCAGATGTCGCACTCGTCGGTATCTTCTTCGGCCCACAGCGCCCGATCGGCAATCAACTCAAAGATCGAGCCCATAGCAACGAAACCTGCGAGGACGAGAGGGGATACCGACGAGAAGTGATCGAACGAAAGGTGATGCTACCCGCTGGACGCACGCAAAGCCACCAAAACCTGGGTGCGCCCTTGTGCAACTTTGCGAGTTGATCGCGGCTGCGGTGCTGATTGTGGTTGCGGACATTATTCCCCGAAGGGGATAAGTCAGGCTCCACGTACCCCCTCTCCCCAACGGGAGAGAGAGGAAGAAAAGGCGGCGAGGGAGCAAACGCCAGTGGCTCCGGAACTGAGCGGCAGGGCGCTAGCCGCCGGTAGTACACGGTTCGGGCATCACTTGGGCATTCGTTCTCATCGGCCGCGAGCTAGACGTCCAACTCGCATGCGATTGGCAGAGCAAAACCGGGGGCTACCGGCGGCTAGCGCCGTGCCGCTCAGTTTGCGTCGCTGACGGTTGGAGAGGATTCGGGCGGACGGCACACGGAGTGTGCCTGCTACTTTCTTTGAAAGAGATCGCGGGCCGCCGGAGTCTTACGCAGACAGCTTCTTCCCCACCGCGGCGAAGATCCCATACAACACGTCGAGGTAAGCCTTGGCTTCCTCCAGCGGCATCACCAGCGGAGGGCTGACGCGCAGCACCTTGCCGGCCAGCGCGCCGAGCAGGTGGATCGCTCGGCCCGAACTGTCCCCGACGTAGCAGGCCTCGACCAGCGCTGCGGCCACTTCGTTGGCCGAATGCTTGCCAACGGCTGTGCATTCCAGGCCCCAGACCATCCCTTCGCCCCGCACGTGGGCGACAACGCCCGTCTCGGTCAGTCGGGCCAAGCCCGACTCCAGCACGCGGGCCAGCTGCTTGGCATGCTCCAGAACGCCGGTCGTTTCAAAGGCGTCCAGCGTGGCGACCACCGCAGCGCTCGACAGCGGGTTGGCGCTCCAGGTGTCCGAGCCCTCGCCGTAGCGCAGGGCCGCGAACAGATCCGCGCGGCCCACGGCAGCGCTCACGGCCACTCCGTTCCCCAGTCCTTTGCCCAGCACCACGATGTCGGGCTCGACCCCGTACGTCGTGTACGCGTACATCTCCCCCGTCCGGCCGAAGTTGGCCTGCACCTCGTCCAGGATGAAGACGATGTCGTGCTCGCGACAGAACTGCTCGAGCAGTTGCAGGTACTCTTTCTGCGGATGATACGAACCGCCGCCGCCAAGATAAGGCTCGGTGATGAGCGTGCAGATCCGCGAGCCATACTCGGCCCACACGGCCTCCAGTTCGGCCTTGTACGGGGCCAAATCGATCGGCTGCTTGCGCTTCTCGAGGTTGCGGCACTCTTCGGTCGGGAAGCTGATAAAGCGGACCCGGCGGTCGCGCTCAGGGTCCTTCTCGCTGCCGGTCACGGCGCCGGCCAGACCCTTCTTGCCATGGAAGCCCGCCCGCGTGGCCAGGATGATATCCTCGCCCTTGCGACGGGCGAGCGCCGTCCACAGCGCTTTCTGAATCGCTTCGCTACCGCTGGCCGCCCACAGGACTTGCTCCAACCGCTTGCCGCCAGGCTGACTGCGGACGCTCTTCAGCAGCCGCTCGCTGGCCTCGATCTCAAGTGAAGTCACCGCGTTGTAGGCGGTCAACGGCACGGCGGCGGTGAACTCTTCGGTCTCTTGGGCCAGGCCATCCAGGGCTAGCAACTCCGTGACCCGCTTCCACCAGCGGGTCGGGTTGTGCCCCAGGTTGGCAACCAGCACGCCCGACGAGAAGTCAGCCAGCTTGCGCCCCTCGGGCGTGTAGTGGTACGAGCCGGCGCTCTTGGCGATCACGAGTTGGCTGGGCGTAAAGGTCCGCAAGCAGAGCGGCTCGCAGGCGTTCAATCGTCGCCGCAGGGCATTCGATTCGTCTTCGCCAGCGTGCTGGATGGTGGGAGGTTGGTTCGCCATGGGAGTCGCGATGGGAGAGGTGACGGGAGCAACAGACGAGGGCAACGTCGATTTCGGCGTCAAGGAAAGCGATGAGGAGGCCGTTGCCTGAAGCGTTTGCGTGGGCATGTCAATTCTTAGCCATGAGAGGTTTGATGTCGAGCCACTCGTCCGCAATCACCCGCGGGTGTTCAAAAAGCTGTAGGGAACGCCCTCCGTGGCGTTCCGCGAACCACGGAGGGCTTTCCCTGCTGCGAGATTCTCGAAAGAAATCGGCGTTTTCCGTCATTCACGGAACGCCACGGAGGGCGTTCCCTACAGCGCGTTTTGCCACTTCCCTACACTTTCCCTGCATACAACACTTCCGGCTCGGCCTTGCCGGGCGCCAGCAAGACCAGACCGCCGGCCGGATGATTCACCCGCACCACGCAATCGGGCTGGCCCGCGGCATGCCGGGCGAGAATCGCTTCCATCGCTTCCACGGCGGCCACGGTCTGGCGATCGGCCGAGATGTCGTTGTAGGCCAGCTTCCGCGCCGCCTCGAGCCGCAGCGGCCGTTCGCCCACGGGACCACCATGCTCGACCAGGGCCACTTCGCGCACGAACCGCTCCAGCACCTCGATGCCGTAGCCGCGCTGCGTCCGTTCGCCCCAGGGTTCCTGGAAACTGCCGTTGTAGTGGTTGTTGATCGTGATCTTCTTCGAGATCGGAGTCTTCCCCTCGATCGTGCATTCCACCCCGCGCTTGCGGCTGTGAGCGTTCCACAACCCATTGTCGAAGCGAAACTGCACTTCCTGCTCCACATACCCGGGGAAGTTGTCGGGCGTTACCCAACTGGTGTGGATATCGAACGCGGCGTCGCGGCCGTCGTCGTATTCGTAGATCAGGCGAAGCTGCGTGGAATCCCAGGTCGTTCCGCCGGCTGGCCCTACAATGCCCCGCTGTCCGGTACACATCACCGTTTTCAGGCGGCCGCCGAAGGTGAAGTCGATCAGCTTGATATAATGCACTGCCACGTAGGTGCCGGGGTTGCGGCCCGTGATCCATTCGGCGAACTGGCTGCCGGAGATCGACTTGGGCTCGAGCAAGGTGCAGTAGCCGTTGTTGACGTGGGCCAACTCGCCATCGGTGACCAACGTACGCAGCTTCTTATGGTCGGGGTCGAGCAGCTTGTGATACACTACTTTGGCCAGCACGCCCTGCTCCAGGGCCAGTCGCTCCAGTTCATCGAGCTCGGCGAGCTTGAGAACCGAGGGCTTCTCGACGAGCAGATGCTTGCCGGCTTGAAGGACTGCGGCCGACGCTTGGAAGTGCCGATCGTCGGGCGTGGCCACACAAACAAATTGCACGTTCTGAGCGAGCAACTGCCCGATGGCGTCGGCGCCTTGAAAGCTCTGGAATGGCGCGATCCGACCGCCTGCCGCTTTGCGGTAGGACTCGGCCCGCGAACCGGTCCGGGTGCCGACCGCCGCCAACGGGACTTCGCAGACGCCGAAGCGTCGATCGAAGAGCCCCTCGCGATGGACGCGCTCGAAGAACGGTCGATAGGTTTCGTCGAAGATCATCCCCAGGCCGACCATGCCGGCCCGGAGAGTGGTGCCTTGTGCCATTATGAATTCACTTGCGGGCTGCGAATGGTCCGCAGTCGGAGTACACTGGAGAGGTTGTCAGGCCAAGCGAGGCAGGCAGCTTTTCTCTGTTTTGTTGCAGCAGGAACCCGATAAAGGTTCCGTAAAAGTTATCGCACGCAGAAACAAAAGATCCATCACTTCCCATGAAGTGAACTCACTTTAGCAAGTCCTGTATGCCTGTCAATCAAAAAACTGAAGACCCCGCTTCATCCGACGACGTCGAAAACGGCCCCGAGACTTCACGCGTAGACGAAGTCTATCACCAAATCCTGCTTCGTATTGTGCGCGGCGAGATTCGGGGAGGTGAGAAGCTCAAGAGCACCGAACTGGCTCAGAGCCTTGGACTTAGCCGCACGCCGGTCGTGCAGGCCCTGCAGCGGCTGGCCTCGGACGGCATTGTGACCCTTGAGGTGAACAAGCGGGCGGTCGTCCGGCCCGGAGCCGAAAACTGGCTGGTTGAGATCCACCAGATGCGCGAACTGCTAGAGCCGCATGCCGCCGATCTGGCCGCCGAGCGGATCACCGACGAAGAGCTGGCCAACCTGAAGGCCCTGGCCGAAGACGCCCGACCCGGCATCAAGAAGGACTGGACCGAGGCCGCTCAGCGTTTCGACTACGCACTGCACCTGGCGATCGCCGGCGCCTGCGGCAACCTGGCGCTGTGCGAGGCGATCAAAAAGTGCTGGAGTTTCAAACGGATCTCGTACGAGGCGGGGGGCGATTCGCCCGAGGCGGTCGCGCGCGGCTTCAACGAACACATGGCGATTCTGGAAGCACTGCTGAAGCGCGATCGCCGCACGGCCTCTGTCGCCATGCTCTTCCACCTGCGCGCCGCGGCCGCTTATCGCCCGGCCGCCACGATCGTGTAGTTACAGCGTTTTAGCCGGGCACGGCTACCGGAAAGCTCCCCCTTTCCCGTGATTGCAATCGAGTCGGGAAGGGAGCGATGCCAATGAACGCGAGCGAACCGAAGACCTGCTGGCGGCCCGAGGAATTCTGCCTGGCCGCCCCCGGATTCTATCCGTCGATCGCGGGCATCGCTTACAACTGCGTCTGTCGCAAGGATTTCTCCAAGCCCGGCTTCTTCCTCATCGACTTCGGCCCCAAGGCTTCGTCGGAGTTGCTGCGGCGGTGGATGCTGGAACTGGAGCGCCGCATGCGACGGATCCATCAGGATCAGGCAGCGCGCGACCTGGTGATCGTTTCGGCGGGTCGCTTCGATCAGCAGGTCACCACCAAGCTGCACCGCGATGGGGGCCCCGACGAGGCGTTTCTGATGCTGGGCTATGAGCCGACCGAAGTCTCGGCCGAGCTGACCCTGGCGGACTATTCGCGCTGTGCATCGGAAATGGGCCTCTCGCCGGTGGAGTTCCTGGAGCGGCACAATCCGATGTTCGCGGCCGGGGCGGAACTGCTGGCGCCGTACTCCACCCGCGTCGAATGCTTCCGGCCCGCGCACTATCAGATCCTGTTGATCAACAACAGCATGGCTCCGACCACCGCAAATCATGAAGTCTGGCAGGGGGTGCTTCACACGGCCACGATCGGCAACCCGACCGAGGCGCACCGTCGCGTGGTCAACTCGATCATGGTGGCCAACGTTCCCCTGGGGACCGAAGAGCCTGTTGCCGCTTCCGAGTTGGAAGCCTTTGCGGATACCTCGGTGGTGCGTCGCCGCGGCTACGACAAGCCGGAACTGAAAGACGACGCGGGATAGCTTCCGCCGCCAGGTTTCCCACTTCGCGGCACGCCACGGGGTCGTCCCATGGCAAAGCCGTTCAAGACGAACGGAAGCTGGCGTTGCTTGCTCCTCGCCCGGCGGACGGTTAGTTTGTGCGGACCTGCACTGCAAAGTAGGTGGGCTGTGCCCACCAACGAGATGCGAGGCATGCCGCACCTTCCAGTGTGTCCGCGATTCTCGAAAAAGATGGCAGCCTTCCCTCGTTGCAGATACCGTCGAAGTGGCAATGGTGGGCACAGCTCCACCCTACTTAAGGATCCTCTCCCATGACCGGACTCGTCATCATGCTGGCCACGCTCGGCGCTCCGTTGGATGAAGTCGCCGCCCGCTTCGAGGAAAAGACCACGGTCTATACCGGCGGGGACTACAAGGAGGAGAAGTTTGGCTGGCGGCTGTTGAAGCCGGCCAAGATCGAAGCGGGAAAGAAGTATCCCGTGATCCTGTTTCTGCACGGGGCCGGCGAGCGCGGAACCGACAACAAGAAGCAGTTGTTGTACATGCCCGAGTGGATCTCGGATCCGGCCGCGCGCGAGAAGTACCCCTGCTTCGTGATCGCCCCGCAGTGCCGCCCCGACAAGAAATGGGCCAATGTCGACTGGGGGGCCAAGGAATCGACCCCGCTCCCCGAGATGAGCGACCAGATGAAGGTGGCCGTGCTGGCGCTAGAGGAGACGCTGAAGACCGAGCCCTGCGATCCGACCCGTGTCTACCTGACGGGGCTCTCCATGGGCGGCTACGGCAGTTGGGATCTGGGCTGCCGGCATCCCGAGTGGTTTGCGGCCGTGGTGCCCGTCTGCGGCGGCGGAGATGACAAGCAGGCCGCCAAGCTGGCCGACGTTCCCGTGTGGGCCTGGCACGGCGACAAGGATGGCGCGGTGCCGGTGGAGCGCTCGCGGAAGATGATCGACGCCATCAAAGCGGCGGGCGGCAAACCGAAGTACACCGAGCTGCCCGGCGTGGGGCACAACAGTTGGGTGCAGGCCTATCAAAGCGAGGGGAACTGCCTGCCGTGGCTGTTTGAGCAGGTCAACACGCGGGCGAAGAAGTAACTGCGTCGGGAAGAGAGACCGAAACGCAAATAAAGGGGAAGTTTCAACCGCCAAGACGCCAAGGACGCCAAGAAGAAAAAGACGAACAAAGCAAATTGGCCGAATAGGATGTTCGTTCGCCGAAGGGCGTAGAACGACAGCCTCTTTCTCTATCTCTTTTTCTTCTTGGCGTCCTTGGCGTCTTGGCGGTTTCTTCCTCCGTCGTCTCGGCGGTTTTCTACTCGGCGTCGTCCCGCACGCTGAACTCCAGCTTCCAACGCTGGCTGTTCTGCTGGCTGACGCATGACAGCTCGAACACGCCCAGTTCGGTGACCTGCGAATGAAACTTCACAGGCACGTAGGGCTCGTCGCGGTTCGCGTCAGCCGAAAGCTCGGCTTCGAGCGAATCGGTCTCGCTCAGCTCGTCTTCGTCCCAACGCGACAGGACCGTGCCGGGGCGGTCCTCTTTGCGGGTCGAGGAGCTGAAGAAGCGAAAGTGGGCCGGCTGGCCGACGACCAGTCCGATGGAGTCACTGGGAACATCGGCCTGGGTTCCTTCCTCCATGCCGATCGGGACCACGCATAGCGCCCGCAGGGGACGGGGCGCGCCGGGGATCGCCAGGCCGGAGGTCTCGATGCCGACGTAGTACGAACGGGCGGTGCCGCCGCGAATCCGCATGCCGCCCCGGTCCTTGGTCCAACCGTAGTGGGCGGCGCCGCGGGCGACCGAGTGGTCGTAGTCGCGCTGGCCGGCCAGCACTTGCGGGGCGGTCTTCTTACCGCCAAACCATCCGCCCAGCACTTCCAGCAGGCGATTGCGGAAGGTGTCGCTCTTGAAGACACCGCCATTGAAGAGAACATGCGTCGGGCGAACGGGGACGCCTTCGCCATGTGCTGTGAGGAAGCCGGCCACGTGCCGCGTGATGGCCGTGTCGGCTTCAAACGGCAGGCCGATCTCTTGAAAGCCCGAGACCCGGCCCCGCGCAGGGGCGTCGCTCACCTCGCAGGCCGGAAAGAAGCCATCGGTCAGCAGATCGCTGACCTTCTTGCGATCGACATCGATCGTGACCGTGCCGCCGATCAGCTTGCTGCCGCGCCCCAGCACGGAAATCGGGTGCTTCTTCGGCCCGTCGACATCCAGCAGCGTCTCTTTGGCCGCGCGGCACGAGTGCCACAGGGCGACCGATTGCCAGGGATCGAGCTTGGTCCCCTTCTCGCCAAACAGCCCGGCCGCGAAGTGGGCCAGTGTCAGGTCCATGTTGTCGCCGCCGACCAGCAGATGATTGCCGACGGCCATCCTACGCAGCACCAACTCCCCCTCTTCCTCGGCCACGTTCACCAGCGTCAGGTCGGTGGTGCCGCCGCCGACGTCGCAGACAAACAGCGTCTCGCCGACCTTCAGCAGCTTGCGCCACTTCTCGCCCTGCTCCGAAAGCCACGAGTAAACGGCCGCCTGCGGTTCTTCCAGCAGCACCAGGTCGGCGGGCAATCCGGCGGCCAGAGCCGCCTCGCGGGTCAACTCGCGGGCGCTGGCATCGAACGAAGCAGGGACGGTCAACACCACGCGCTGCTCGGCGACGGGGGCCTCGGGATGAGCGGACTGCCACGCGCCGATCAGGTGTTCCAAGTAACGCTGCGAGGCGGTGACAGGCGAGACCTTGGGAACTTCCGTCGGCGCCTGCCAGGGCAGGATCGGCTGCCGGCGATCGACGCGGCTATGGCACAGCCAGCTCTTGGCGGCGCTGACCGTACGGTCGGGCACGGCGGCGGCCTGACGCCGGGCGAACTCGCCAACGGTGAAGGCTGCGCCGGTCGACCAAGGGAGATCGAACGCCCCGCCCGTCGCCTCGTGCGGGCTGGCCAGATAGAGGAACGACGGGAGCGAGGTCCGCGCCTCGACGGTGCCGGCTGCCACATGCTGTGGAATGGGGAGCAGTTCGATCTGCGGAGCGTCCCCTTCCAGCGGCGCATAGGCCAGCACGCTGTTGGTGGTTCCCAGGTCGATGCCGATTACGTACTTGGCCGCCATCGGTTAAAGCTCCACTTCGGCAGGGGCCACGACGCGCGACGACGCGGCCGCGCCGGTCCAGGCGGGGACGTCGCACTTGGTCGCTTCCCAACCGTGATGGACCAGCCGCCCCTTGAAGGGAGGCTCCCCCTGCACCTTGCCCGTGAGCTGATACCGGCCGGCATCGAAGCCCGCGGGCAGATCGACCGGTTCCCCCTCTTCCTTATCAACCACCGACTTCAGGGCGAACATCCGCTGCAGGACCGACCCGCAATCGCGGTGCAAGTCGCGGGCGACTGCGCCGATTTGCGCGTCGGTGTACTCGCTCAACGTCTCTTGCAGAAAGTCGACGAAGCGGGCCTCGCGCTGCAAGGCGGCCAGCAAGGTCAGGGCCTCGCTGCGGGCGGGAGCCGCGGGCTTCGTCGGCGCGGCCGGCTTCTCGCGCTCGGGGGCCGGCAGCGACGGCGGTGCAGTGGGAGCAGGAGCGGTCCCTTCGAGCGTAACGGAGACCTGTTGGGCCAGCTCTCCGTTGCCGAGGGTCCGAAAAAAGGCCGCAAAGGCGACGCCCACGCGGGCGAAGAATGACAAGGGAGGGGGTGTGGTCACGGCAGCTCGTTCCTCGCAATTCCAGACATTTCTGTACGTGGAACGAGGATACCGCGCTGGTTCCGTTCGCGGTAGGAGGGTGACGCGGTCATCGGTCTTGGCCGCTTTCTTCTTTGTCTTTCTCCGCGTCTCCGCGCCTCCGCGTGAACCTGTCCCCCTCAGCCAACCAAAGACACATCTGCATGAAACTCTTCATCAGGGTCCCATAGCACCTGAATCGAATGGCCCCCAAACCGATCTGAATCGGACCAGAACAACGTGTACATGATGTCTCTAGCGTCAAAATCGATTGTCTTCAGGACCATGTAGCTGAAGAACTCGTCGGGCTTGAGTTCTTGACTTGATTCTTCGTTGTACGCGGAGAGAAGCTCTGAAATGACCGCCGACTTCAGCAAGTCCCAGTGCGAACTCACATCGCTGATGGCCATCGCGGCAAGGTCTGAAAAGTCCGCATCCTTACGACAATACAACCGTACCTTGATTGCTTGGCCCCGAAAATCAGTCTGGGCGATCCACAAATCAAGCACTTCGTCATACTTGAATTCCACGATGCTCTCCGTTGATTCACCTAGTCATGCAGTTTCGCATTCGATAAGCATCGCCAGTGCGAAGATTCATGCGTTTTGTTCCACAAATGATGGAATCTCAGGATACCACACGCGGAGGCGCGGAGCCGCGGAGAGAGACAAGAGGAGGAAGGGCAGGGATATGCGGACGACACTAGACCTGCTGTGCTCGGCGCGTTCCCATGCGGCGCAGTTCCACGCGGCTGGCGGGGCGAACTCCGGCCAGGGCCCGGTCGATCAGCTCGATCGCTCGATGCCGCGCACTCGCGCCCCAAGTGAAGGAGTGCTCGACTCCGGGGCGCAGGAAGCAGAGATGAATTCCCGCAGCCGGCTTGCCGGTGACCTGCTCCACGACCAGCCCATAGAGCAGCATCTGCATCTCATAGGTCAGGGCCGCGCCGGGAACGCCGGCCGCCGAGATCAGATTCGTCTTGTAGTCAATCAGCTGCCAGCCCCCTTGGGCGTCCTGATACAGGCAATCGAGGTAGCCCCGCAACGACAGCCCGCTACCGTCGGGCTTGTGTACGGAATCCGGCGGCCAAGCCAGCAAAAACTCGACTTCGCGCAGCACGCGAGGAGAGCGGGCCAGTTCCAACGCCCGCGGGGAAGCCAGGAAACGCTCGAGCAGCTTGGCCGCGTCTGCGACATCGGCCGTGGGCTTGCCAGAGTCCGACGCTTCCTCGGCCAGGCGATCGAGCAGCCGGCGGACTTCGTCCTGCGCGGTCGGCCCGCCCGAGGACGGAGCCGCAAGCATGCCGAAATCAAAATGCTCCAACACCCCATGCACCAGCGTGCCGAACGCTGCGGCTCCTTCGCGCCCCCCCGCCGCAAAGCCGTGTTCAGTGTCATCGCTCGTCGAGACGAACGCTTCCAGCGATCCGCTGAGACGCGAGACCGAGAAGACGCGCCGGCCCGTCATATCGGCGGCCACGGGACGGGCGAGCTTGGGAACAATCGGCGCCTCGCTGATCGCGCCGGCCAGCACCTCGGCCAGATCGCGACGGCGGGTCTTGGCTGGCGCCGGCGGCACGAGCGGCTCGGTCGAGGTCACGCGAATGATCGGCGGGCGGTACTCTCCGGCCGCAGCCAACGGGGCCAGCACCGCGGAAAGCTCGGTGGCCAGAGTCTCGCCGGTGGTCAGGTTGAATCGCTCGCCTAAGAGCTTGGTCCAGGGATTGGCCATGTCTCCCAGCCGCGGCACGCCGGCCGACAGGACGAGATAGTCGGCCGCACGGGTCACGGCCACGTAGAATAGCCGCAACTGCTCGGCGGTCTCTTCATCGCCGGAGACCAGCCGATACAGCTCCAGCCCGGGGCCGCTTCCCTTGCGCTGAGCGTCGTCGGCCGGCTTCACCAACGGGCCCAACTGCGGATCGAAGGCCACCTGTTCACTGGCCGCGCGGGGCTGGCGATTGATGTCGGGAACGACAACCACGGGGAACTCCAGCCCCTTCGACTGGTGGATCGTCATCAGGCGGACCACGTCGCTCTTCTCGGCCTCGGTGGCGGCCATCGCTTCCTTCGGCATCGCGGCGACCGACTCTGACAGCTCGGTGATGTAGTCATCGAGCGTGAAGATGCCCGAGGAGTCGAAGCTGCGGGCCAGATCGACCAGCTTCCGCAGATTGGCCAGCTTGCGCTCGCCCATGAACTCGGCCACCAGCGTGGCGTCGTAGCCGGTCAGGGCCAGCGCGTGCTGAATCAGCTCGGCGATCGGCAGGCGGTCTTTCTCGGCCCGCAGCCGCGCCAGGGTCTGCCGCGCAAAGTTGACGCGCTCGGCCTGATCCGACTCGAGTTCCGGGGGCACCGACTCCTCGAGCATCGCCCCGGCCAGCGTTCCCGACTGGTAGACCAGCCAGAAGAGCGTTTCATCCTGCAGATTGAAGAACGGGCTGCGCAGCACGCCGGCCAGGCTGACCTCGTCGCTCGACCGGGCGAGGGTGCGGAGCAGGTTGGCCAGGTCGAAGACCTCCTGCTGCGAGTAGAAGGCGTGCCCGCCGACCAGGTAGTAGTCGATCCCCTGCTCGCGCAGGGCCGCTTCGTAGTGCTGCACATCGCTCAAGGTCTTGAAAAGAATGGCCACATCGCCAGGGCGGGCGGGGCGAAGAGCGGTCTCGCCGGCCGCCGTGTCGTGGACCAGCGGCTCGCCCGAGGTGAACATCTGCCGCAAGCGCTGGGCGATCCAGGTTGCTTCGCGACGCCGCAAATCGCCGGCCGACTCGCGATCGGGGGGCGGTTCTCCCTCTTCGGTTTCATCCTCGTTCTGAATCGCCGCCGGCGCCCACAGGAACTCGATCGCCGGCTCGGGCGTGATCTGTGGGCGCGAGGGTCGCAGCGGTTGATAGTCTGAGCCATCGCGGGCCAGCGACTCGCAGAACAGATAGTTCGTAAAGTTCAGCACCGAGGGCTGGCTGCGGAAGTTCATCGACAGCGGCAGCCGGCCTTCCGCGGGAAGCTCTTGCGAGAGAGCGCGAAAGACTTGCGGATCGGCACCGCGGAAGCGGTAGATCGACTGCTGGCGGTCGCCCACGAAAAACAGCTTGCCGGTGAGTAGTCCCGAGCCGCACAACGCCCGCACCAGGTCGGTTTGCACGGGGTCGGTGTCTTGAAATTCGTCGACGAGCACCAGTTCCAGCCGCTCGGAGATGCGTCGCCGCAGCCCGGCGTTTTGCGGGCGGACAAGCAGATCGCGTGTCCGCAGGATCAAGTCGTCGAAGTCGAGGGCGGCCAGATCGCGCTTGCGGGCCTCGTAGGCCTCGACCAGCCGGGCGGTGAGCTTGAAGAGCGACAGCCCTTGCCGCGCGGCGATCAGGGCCTCGTCGGGGTTCCATTCGAACTTGTCGCGGAGCTTGTCGACCGCTTTGCGCAGCCCGGCCAGGCAGTCGCGAACCATGCCGTAGACCGCCGGATCGCCCCAGGCTTTGACGCCCCCTCCCCCTTTGACTACCGACTGCTCGCGGATCTGGGCGAGTGACTCTTCCAGCTTCTTGGCGTTGCCGAGCCCGGCGAGTAGTTCCAGCAGCGCAACCCGGCGATCGCTCATGATCGCGTTGGCCGGCTCATGCTCGCGCAGCAACTCCAGCGTGGCGCGCACGTCGCGCGATTGGCGGAAGGCCTGCAGCACGCGCGGGGCGGCCTCTTCGCGGCGGAAGCGCTCCCAGCGCTCGACCATCTCCTCGGGTGTGGCCGTTTGCCAACGGGTCCAGTCGATCTTCTGCCGCTGCGCAAGCAACTCGCCGATCAGTCCCTTGAGCTGGCTGATGCCGAAGCGATGGGCCAGATCCACGGCCAGTTCATCGCCCGCGGCCAATCGCCGGCGAAGTTGATCGTCGGTCAGCTCGGCCACGATCGCCGAGGACTGGGCCTCGTCGAGTGTCGAGAAATGTGGATCGAGCGCGGCCTCGACGGCGTGCGTCCGCAGCAGCGAACCACAGAACGAGTGGATCGTGCTGATCCGGGCGGCATCCAGCGCCCGCAGCAGCGCCAGCCAATGAGTCGACTCGCGGGCGTCGCGCGTCAGCAGCCGTTCGCGACAGACGCTACGAATCCGGTCGCGCATTTCACGGGCGGCGCGCTCGGTGAAGGTGATGGCCACCAGGCGGCTCAAGCGATCGGAGACGCGATCCGTAGCGGCCTGCGAGTCGGCGCTCTCCAGATCGGCCGGGTCCGGCTCCAGATGTGACAGAAAGCGGCGCGTGAGCACATACGTCTTGCCGCAGCCGGCCCCTGCCGAAAGCGAGACGCTGGCCGTACGGGTCGTAATGGCCCGCCGCTGTTCGTCGGTAAGTCGTTCCTGGTCGCCCGCCATGGCTAGGTGTTAATCCGTTGTCGATGGAAGAGAGGTGTTGGGTGTTAGGTATCTGTAGGGAACGCCCTCCGTGGCGTTCTGTGAGTTACGATGCGTTTTCCATTTTGAGCTTCTACCGCAAGGCTTGGGTCTACGATGATTCTCGGAACGCCACGGAGGGCGTTCCCTACAATTGGCACTTACTACTGACGCACATACTCCTTGTCCAGGTTCCGCACCTGGGCCACGCGGCAGATGGTCCGCAGTTCGCAGCGGCTGGTGCAGTCTTCGCGCTCGTTGTAGACCGGAAAGTCTCCCTGACGGATGCCGCCGATGATGGAGAAGACCCGATCGACTACCATCTCCTGGTTCGCTTCCCATTCGCGGTTCTCGATCAGGCCGGCCCCGCCCGACTCGTGCGCGGCGGCCATGTCCTTGTAACCGGAGTCCTTCACGAACCAGTAGCCAACCTGCCAGGGGACCGCGCCGCGGCTGGCCAGCAGCAGCTTCTCGACCGCCATCGCATAGAGAGGCAACTGCAGGGCTTTGCCTTCGCGGAAGGCGTTCTTCGAGTAGCCCATCGGCGAGCCGCTCTTGTAGTCGACCACGTTGAAGACGGTCCGCCCGCCGGCTTCGCCGATGTCGATGCGGTCGATGCGGCCCGAGATCAGCACCCGCTCCCCCTGGCGTTCCAGGGTCAGCGGCTCGGGGCGCGAGACCTTGTCGGATTCGCCGCGACGGGCCTGCGGACCGAACGAGGCCTCGAAGTAGGCCGGCGTCAGCGGTGCGTCGAGCTGCCGCCAGCGGTCATCGTACTTCTGATGCTGCGCCAGATACTCTTCGCCCCAGGCGGCCAGCACCCGGCGGTCGATCTCCAGCATTGCCCGCTCCAGCGGATCGTCGGCCGGTTCGGCGGCCAGCACCGACTCGAGCGCCTGAGCGTAGAACTTGGCAAACTCCGAGTGATCTCCGTGCGCGGCTCGCAGTTCCGACTCGTCGACGATCCGCCGATGGAGCCGGACCAGCGTCTCGTGCAGGCGCACCCCGCGCTCGGCAAAGTCGGTCTCCAGTTCGGTCTCGTCCAGCGGCTCGATTCCCAGCACACTGGTCGCGTAGAACTTGAAGGGACATTCCTGGTAGCGTTCGAGTTGCACGGGGCTCCAGGTCCGCTCGGCGAACTCCTGGGCCAGCCGGGCCTTCACCGCAGGGCTGAAGAGCATCCCTTCATACGGACCGAACGACAGGCGTTCGCCGCGCGAACGGGTCAGCTCCAGCCCGGCCAGCACGTTGTGCCACAGCCCGGGGAACTGGGGCAGCGCGTCGCTGGCAGGTGCAGCGGGCAGCTTGACGCGGCCCTTGGGGGGCGGGACCACGCTGGGCTCTGGCGCATCGAGCTTGGCCAGTCCGGCCAGCAGACCGGCTTCGCCGCGCATGATCGCTCGGTCGATGGCCATCACGCGCCACTCGCTGGTGTTGGCCGGCTCGTTGTCCTGCGAGATCGGCTTCAGCTCCAGCATCATCCGCCGCTTGATGCCACCGCCTGGCACGTCGGGCTGGCGGCCGGCCTGTTCCACTTCGCCCAGGAACGGGCTGGCCAACAACGGCTGGGCCTTCTCGTCGAGCGCGGGATAGCTGAGATAAAGCCGCTCGGTGGCGCGATTCACCAGCTCGTAGAAGAGGAGCATCTCCTCCTGGCTGCGTTGATGGCGATGGACCAACGGCAGCCCCTGTTCGCTCAACTGGCGGATCTCGGGATCGCTGTAGAGCCGGTCATGTCGCTCGGCCGGCGGGAACGCTTTTTCTGAAAGCCCCGCGCAGAACAGATAGGGGATCTGCAACCCGCGGGCGCTGGCCGCCGAGAGGACCCGGACGCGGCCCGCTTCGTCGTGCTCGGGCGGAAGCTCGACGCTCCCCAGGATGTCTTCGATCGCGGCCAGCAGTTCGGTCAGATCGCAGGTCTCGGGCGGATCGCCAGTCCGCGCGGCCAGTTCGTCGAGTGAGAGCAACGCTCGCTCCAATTGCGCCCAAGCCGCCAGGTCGAAACGGCTGGAGACCGGCGCGGCCGGAGTGACGGTTGTCGCTTGAGTCACGGCCGCGGCCGCAGTCTTTTTGTTCGCTGCCGGCGCAGGCGTCATTGGCGGCAAGTAGGGGGAGTCTTCGTCCTCGGCGCTCATGCCCGAGAGTTCGGCGTTGAGCCGGGCCACATCGTCCAGGATCTCGACAGGTGATTGCTCGCCGCTCGAAGCAGGCTGCTTTCTCTCGCCCCGCATGGCGTCGGCCAGTCCGGTCTCGTGCGCCAGAGAGTTGATCGCCGCCGACCACTGGGTGAAGGTGGCCCGCCGCGGGAGCCGCGCCAGCAGTCCGGCCAACGACTCGAGCACGCTGAGCGCCGCCAGATCGGCGGGGCGTTCCTCGGGCGAGCGGGCCGCCCGTTTGCGCAGTTGGCCGAGCAGGGCCTCTTTACCGGCCGGCACACGCAGCTTGTGCAGCACCTGCTCGATCGCCAGCCGCTCCTGCGGGGTCTGCCACGAGGGCCAATCCGGCTGGAAGTAGTTGCTCGAAAGGACGGCCAGCAACCGCCGGAAGGGCCAGTCCTCGCTAGCGAGCCGCAGCAGCGCCACCAGCGCGGCCAGCGCGGGTGACCGATCGAGGCTGCGACCGGATTCGAGCGCGTAGGGAATGCCCAACGATTCAAACACCTCGCGCACGCCCGACCCCGCGGTGGTGAGCGAGCGAAACACTACGGCAATGTCGTCCGGCTTCAGCGGGCCGTTGGAGCCCAGATCGCCGTAGACCAGCAGTTTCTTGATTTCGCGCCCCAGCATCTCGATCTCACCCAGATCGCGGGCGGCCGCCAGGATCTCGATCCGCTCGTTGCCCGGCGAAGCAATCTGTTCGCGGGGGTTCTTGAACAGCTCGCGCTCCAGGTGCCCGAGCGCCGGCCAAAGCCCGCGAGATCGCCGCGGCATGGCCTGCCGCTTCAAGCCCGGGTGATGCCGCGCCAGCCGCGTCAGCGTATCAAGCGGCTTGGCGAACAGGTCGCGACGCTCCAGTGGTTCTTCCAACGGCAGCGAGACCCACAGCGATTCCGTCCGCTCGGCCAGGATCTCCAGCACCTCGTGTTGCGTGCGGGTGAAGTCGGCAAAGCCATCAGCGACGACCATCTTCAGATGCTCGAACGGCCGGCGTTGCCCTTCGCGCAAGCGAGCCCGTGCCGCCCAGAAGCGGCCTTCAGCGTCGTACAGGTCGTGGGCGGTCAGCTTCCGCTGATAGGCCTCGTACAAGGCGACCAACTCGCGGTCTTTGTCGGCCAGGTTGCGCCGCTGGCAGGCGTCGCGGAACTCCTCGGGCCAGATCTCGAGCCGCTTGAGCTCGCTGATCCACTCGCTGACCAGGTCGACCAGGCCCGGCTTGTCGGCAATAGCGGCGAAGTGTCGCAGCCGTCCGGCCGAGGCTTCGGCCTTCAGCAGCGAAGCCACCAGCCGGCGCTTCTGTAGTGCCGTGATCGGGCGGCCGGCCGAGACGCTGGCGCGCAGCACACTGGCGGCGAACTGGTCGAAGGTCATCACCCCCGGCGAGAGGCAGGCGGGGAGTTCGTCGTCGAGCAGGCGACGGCGCACCGCGGCCGCGGCGCGCTGTGTGGGCGCAAGCCACAACGCGGCGCCGGGCTGGCCGGCGAGGGCTTGGCGATAGTGCGACAAAAGACGCGTGGTCTTGCCGCAATGCGCCGGTCCGGTAACGACCGTAACGAGACCCATCCGTGAAAACGTCCGTGCAGGGCAATCCGTAAAGCAAGCGACTCCGTTGAGGGCATTATCGGAACGAAGGGTGAAAATTGTCAACGGGTTACGACGCGAGGGCCCGATTGTGCCCTGGGACAGACTGCCACAATCCCTTCTCACACATCTGCCTCGCTGACGCGTTTTGAAGTTGCGCATTTGACCTGAGCGGCAAGGCGCTAGCAGGGTGCTGAAAAACTCAAACGGACTCCGAAGACTACGCTAAATGTTGCGGCGATGTTTTCGGGCGACACAACATGCAGTGCTGAAATCTGCCATTTTGGCGTT
>Ga0105046_10003470_pt1 | contig 24984 bp, 24 predicted proteins | sample MAT03_FD_78385 | JGI IMG/M metagenome (GOLD analysis project Ga0105046, IMG submission 78385) | Freshwater microbial communities from Lake Fryxell liftoff mats and glacier meltwater in Antarctica - MAT-03 (megahit assembly) | ecosystem: Environmental > Aquatic > Freshwater > Ice > Liftoff...
ATGGAGCGCTTCATCGAGGTGGGCGACCAGGCGATCGGTGCGCCCGTACTCGCCGAGCTCTACGCGACGCACGCAGAGCGCCCCGTCCGTGTCGATCTCGAGTCGCTGTTCCGCGATCTCGGCGTCGTTTCCGGGCCGGGCGGCCGCGTCACGTTCGACGAAGACGCGCCGCTCGCCGAGGTGCGTCGCGCCATCGCCGCGAGCGCTTCGCGCGGCGTGACGGAGCGACGAGGTTCGGATAGATCCTCTCCGCGTTGACCGTTCATCTCGTCACGGGTTCCAACGGGTTCCTCGGACCCGTCGTCGTCGACCGCCTCCTCGCCCGCGGGTCCTCCGAGGTCCGCTGCCTCGTGCTGGCCGGTACGTCGCGCGGACGTCTCGACGAGGTCGCGGCGCGCCACCCCGGCGCGAATCTCCGCGTGGTGGAGGGGAGCCTCGCCAGCCAAGAGTCGTGCGCCAAGTTGCTCGTCGGGGTCGACGTGATCGTCCACCTCGCCGCGGCGATGAAGGGGACACCCGAGCAGATCTTCGGATCCACCGTCGTCGCGACGCAGAACCTGCTCGAGGCCATCCGCCACCTTCCGCCGACCAAAGAGGGCGGTGCGCCTCGTCCGCGCATCGTTCACTGCTCGAGCTTCTCGGTCTACGGCGTGGCCGATCTGCCGAAAGGCGCGCTCATCGACGAGACCAGCCCGCTCGAGCCCCACCCCGATCGTCGCGATCTCTACGCGCAGGCGAAGCTCAAGCAGGAGCGGCTCATCCACGCGTACGCCACGCAGCACGGGCTTCAGGCGACGATCGCGCGCCCCGGCGTCATCTACGGGCCCGGCGGTCCAGCGATGTCGAGCCGGGTCGGCCTGTTCGCGCGCGGCCTGTTCGTGCAGCTGGGCGGCAAGAACCTGCTGCCGCTCTCCTACGTCGAGAACTGTGCTGACGCGCTGGCAGTCATGGCGGAGCGCGCCCGCTTCGCGTGCGACGTCTACAACGTCCACGACGACGAGCTGCTTTCGTGCGACGCCTACCTCGAGCGCTTCGAGCGCGACGTGACCAACTTGCACGCCGTGCGCCTGCCGTTCTTCGCGACCAAGGCCGTCGCCGGCGCGATGTCGACGCTCCGTAGTTGGTCGAAGGGCCGCTTCCCCGCGCCGCTGTCACCGTACGCCGTCGACACGACGTGGAAGCGTCATCGCTTCAGCAACGCGCGCCTGCACGCACTTGGATGGTCGCCCCGGATCTCGACCGAAGAAGGCCTTGTCCGCACGTTTGCCTGGCTCCGCGAGCAAGAGTGGCGCGGCGAGCGCGCCTGAAAAGGGCGAAGATGGGCATCATGGCCGCACCTGTCGGGACCGCGCTGGCGATGGGGGCTCTCGGAGTCCTCGGCTACACGTATTTCGGATACCCGCTGGCGGTCGCCGCGCTCGCCAAGCTCTCGCCGATGGCCACGCGGCGCGACCCGACGTGGGAGCCCAAGGTCAGCGTCCTTCTGCCGGTGATGAACGCCGAAGCGCACGTCGCGCAGAAGCTCGACTCGCTCTTCGCCCAGGGCTGGCCCACCGAAAAGCTCGAGATCGTCGTGTACTCCGACGGGTCCACCGACCGCACCGACGACATCGTTCGCGGCTACGAAGGTCGCGGCGTACGCCTCATCCGGGGCGACGTTCGACGCGGCAAACCCTCCGCCCTCAACGCGATGCGCGCCGTCGCGACCGGCGAAGTGTTCGTCCTCATCGACGTTCGCCAGATGCTCGCTCCCGGCGCGATCCGCGCGCTCGTCTCGGCGCTCGCCGACCCCGACGTCGGTACCGTCAGCGGCAACCTCGTCCTGGAGGGCTCGCATGGCGCCGGCGTCTATTGGAAGTACGAAAAAGCCATCCGCCAGGCGGAGTCTCGCTACCGCGGCATGCTCGGCGCGACCGGCGCGCTCTACGCGATGCGCGCCGCCGACTTTCCCGATTCGATCCCGGAAGACGTGCTCCTCGACGACGTCTGGATCCCGTTCACCGCGCGCCTCAAGGGAAAGAAGCTCCTCTTCGAGGAGGACGCCGTAGCCTACGAGAGCGCTTTCGAGGACGATCGCGAGTTCGGCCGCAAGGTGCGCACGCTTGCGGGCAACTGGCAGCTCTTTGCCAAGATGCCGGACCTCTTGAACCCTTCGAAGAACCCGAGCTTCTTCGAGCTGGTCTCCCACAAGGGGCTGCGCCTGGTCGGCCCGTTCGCGATGGGGGCGCTGGCCGCCGGTACGATCGCCGCGCTGGCTCGCGGGGAAGGGGGGCGCAGCGGCAAGGCGCTCCTTGGCGCGCTGGCCGCCGGGCAGCTCGGTTTCGCTGCGCTGGCGGGGCTCGGCGACCGCGCCGGGGCGCTCGGTCGCGTCGCACGGACCTTCGTCGTGATGAACCAGGCTGCCGCTGTCGGCCTCTCCCGCCATCTCGCGGGAGGCCAGCGCATCACCTGGTAGTCGCCTAGACTCGGTCGCGTCCGCTCTCGTTTCGCCCGATCCCGCCGTCGATGCTCGCCATTCCCGCCATCGTCATCCTGGTCGCGTTCATCTACCTGCGACCGCAGGAGATCGTGCCGGCGCTCGCGTCGATCCCGTTTCTTTACATGTTCCTCGGGCTGGCGGTCTTCGGCCTCGCCCTCGACGTACGGCTCGGGCACAACCAGTTCCGCCTCGCACCGCAGGCGCCTTACGGCGCGATGTTCTTCGCCTGGTGCATTGTCAACTACCTGTTGCGGGTGGGTGCCGGCGGGCTACCGAACACCATCGTCGTCTGCGCGATCGCGTTCACGCTCTACTTCCTCGTCGCGCACGGGGTGCAGACCTTCAAGGGCCTTGCGCAATTCGCGACGTCGCTTTTCGCCATCTCGCTAGCCATCGCGGGTGTTTGCGTGCACCAGGGCCTCGCGCCGCTCGGCTGCGCAGCGCAGCTCGGCGACAGCCGCGCATCTCCGCTCCGCCCCGACGGTCGCCCCTGCCTGACCGAGGACGACTGCCTGCTCGGCGACGCGGAACCAGGCCTCGAGTACGTCTGCGAGCACATCGGCATCCTCGGGACGACGAGCACGGCGCAGCGCGTCCGCTACCGAGGCGTCCTTCAAGACCCGAACGAGACCGCCCTCGCCACCGGCTCGGCGTTGCCCGTCGCGTTCGCCCTGCGCGAGGACCGCGCCACAGTCCTGCGCACGATGCTGCTGGTCTTCGCGATCGTCGTGATCGGCATCTGCACCGTCTACACGCAGTCGCGCGGCGGCCAGATCGTGGTGGCGGCCGTGATCGGTACGTACTTCGTGAAGAAGTACGGCATCAAGGGCGCCGTCCTGGGCGCGGTCATGTCAGCGCCGCTCATGCTCCTGGGCGGTCGCGACGACTCGCAGGAGGGCTCAGCCGACGAGCGCGTCGAGATCATGAAAGAGGGGCTGGAGTTCGTTCGCCAGTACCCCGCGCTCGGCGTCGGCTGGGGTCAGTTCTCCGAGTACTGCTCCTTCGGCCTCACCGCCCACAACAGCTACCTGCTCGCGATCTCCGAGCTCGGACCGATCGGCTTCTTTCTCTTCACCGCGGTCCTCTACCTCTCGTTCAAGACGCTCCTCATCGGGATGAAGCGCTACGAGAAGGTGCCGGAGGCGCGCATCGCCAGAGTGTGGGCGATGGGCCTGCTGGCCGCGCTGATCGGCGCCTGTCTGGGCAGCTTCTTCCTCTCGTTCACCTACCACAACGTCCTGTGGATCTTCATCGGCCTCACCGGCGCCTTCTGGAGCGCCGCCAGCCGTCACGACCCCGACTTCAAGGTGAACCTCACCTTCCGCGACGGCGTCTTCTGCTGCCTCATCGACGTCGGCTTCTTCGTCGCCCTGAACGTCCTGGTGCGGACGAAGGGGCATTGAGGCGACAGAGGCGCGCTGTGGCCGCACCGTATCGAAGCGCCGGGCGGACGGCTTCGGAGGCGCGCCGTCCCCTCAGGCCTTGAGGTAGCGGAGCGCGAGCTGGATCAGCTCGCCGCGGAACGCCGGCGAGACCAGCATCTTTGGCGCCGTGACCACGGCGCTCTCCACGACCATCTCGACGGCGTGAGCGACGACGAACGTCATCACGTCGAGCGGCCCCGGACGGATGTCGGTCCGGTTGGCGAGCGCGCCCGCCACGAGCTCGCGCACGGTTGCGTCGACCCGCATCGAGTCGGTGTCGGCCCACGCGGTCGGGACCTCGCGACGCAGCTCGTGGCGCGCGGCGTGATCGCCGAGCCGGTGCAGCAGAACGTCGACCACCCGACCGATGACGATCTCGAGATCGTCGCTGACTGCGTCGCCGAGAACGACCTCGAGCTGCGTCGCCGCGCGGTGCTCGAGGCGCTGGGTGAGCGCCGCGAGGATTGCGTCTTTTCCTGGGAAGTATTGGTAGAGCGAGCCGACGCTGACGCCTGCCTTCGCGGCGACGAGGTTTGTCGAGATGCGTGAGACCCCACCTTCGGCGAGCATGCGCTCGGACGCGTCGAGGATGGCGTCGCGGATCGCGACGCCCGCGGGGCTCCGGGGGAGCTTTCTGGGAGTGGGGCGACGAGGAGTGACCACAAGAGAGGCTAACCCAGGCTAACCCGTCGCGAGCTGACACGGTTCGCGCGATCCGGAACGCCTCGTATCATCGCCTCCGCAGCCGGGAATTCGCGCGAGCACCCCTTGGGTAGCGGGAGTTCCCGGGGCTGCAGAACGAAGTGTATTCTCGCGACGACCCCATGAGCTTGGCGCTCCAGTTCCAACCCGGCACGCTGATTTCGAAAAAAATCCGTATCGATCAGCTCTTGGGGCGCGGCGGCATGGCCGAGGTCTACGCGGCGCATCATCTGCTGCTCGACGAGGCGGTGGCGGTCAAGGTGCTCCGGCGCGAGCTCCTCGGCCAGCGCGGAGGTCGTCTCGCGTTTCCTGCGCGAGGCGCGAGCCTCCGCTCGTGTCCGCTCCGAGCACGCGGTCGTCGTCTACGACGTCGACGAGCTGGAGAGCGGCCAGCCCTTCATGGTCATGGAGCGCCTCGATGGCGAAGACCTCGCGGCGTTGATCGAGCGCCTCGGTCGACTTCCGGTCGACGAGGGCGTGGGGCTGGTCCTGCAGGCCTGTCGCGCCGTGCGCGTGGCGCACCAGGAGGGCATCGTCCATCGCGACATCAAGCCGGGGAATCTCTTCCTCGCGAACGTGCGCGGCAGATCGATGCTGAAGGTGGTCGACTTCGGGATCTCGAAGGCGCTGACCAGGTCCGCAAACGAGGACGGCCCCGCGTCTTCGATCACCCAGGTAGGCTCCATGCTCGGTTCACCGCGCTACATGGCCCCGGAGCAGATGGTCGACGCGCGCAACGTGGATGCGCGCTCGGACATCTGGGCCCTCGCCTGTACGGCTTACCGGATGGTGACTGGCGTTCCGCCATTCGACGGCAGCTCAATCCCCGAGATCTGCAGTGCGGTGCTCACAGCGCGCCCCGTGTCCGCCGATCGCGTGTACCCCGGCGTTCCTCCAGGACTCGGCCAGGTGCTCGCCCGGGGGATGGCCAAGTCGCGAGGCGATCGATTCCCTGACATCGACGCGTTCATGGCCGCGCTCTAGCCGTTCAGCGCGAGGGCGGTCGGGACGCCGGCACCGACGCTCGCCGCAGCCATCGACTCGTCGGTACCGACAGCTCCCGTGCAGGCGGTGGCCGCGGTGGCGGACCCCACCACGACCGATTCGATGGATGCGCCGACGCGAATCCGCGCGCAGCAGTCCGCAGAAGCCGCCCCGGCCTGGCCCGTCGCCCCGCGAGATGCCCGAGCTGCCCTTGCCGCAACGTATGTGTCAGCGACCGCCCCCGGGGCCCCAGGGCTCGTGCATGCGGTGGCATCGACGTCGTCCGGGGCTGACGCTTCGGTCCGGCAGGATGCGACGGCGGCGGGTGCGAGCGTCGATGGGCTTGCGCGCACTTCCGCCGGCACGTCCCGCGGGCCCTGGATCGTCGGTCTCGTCGCTGCCGTGCTCGCAGTCGCAACGGGTGTCGGCTGGTCCTTGCGCCCGACGACGAGTCGGGCAAGGAGCGGATCGCGCTGTCGACGCCCTACGCCGATACCTACCTGCGCATGGGCCATCCACTAGCGTCCGACGAGCTGGAGCTCCACACCTCCAAGAACGGATTCGTCGCAATCGGCGAACGCCTCACGGTCGACGTCGGCGTCGAGGGCGGCAAGGGCGACTACCTCCTCACCGTTCGGGACTCGTGGGTCTCGTCGGTGGAGAAGGGCGACTACGATCTTTCGGTCCTCGAAGGCAACCACGCGACGACCGTGGCGCTCGACACATCGCTGACCACTGGAGCCAACTGGATCACGTCGGTCAAGGCCGACTCGACGCACACCGTGGGGGGCAACTGGAGCGGTACCGTGAAGGGTGACTCGACCCTTGCCGTCGAGAGCGGCAACACGATGATCGATACGAAGACAGGGACGACTGACATCCTATCGAATCAGAAGGATCACCATCAAGTCGGCGGTCGGCGACGTGAACATCGAGGGCGTGAACGTCAATCAGCAGGCCACGGGCAACTCGGATTGGCTGACGATTGGCAACGTGTGCACCGTCACGATCGGCGCGAGCGAGAGTGTCACGATCGGCGACCAATTGGAGCTCAACGTTGGCCTGGGGCAGGCGCTCGCGATCGCAGGTCAGGTCGGCGTGTACGTCGGCGGTCGCGAGGAGCTCTTCCTTGGTGCGGAGACCAACATCTTTTACGGCTTCAAGCTGGATCTCGAGATTGCTCTCGCCATCAGCATCAGCGCCTCAATGGTACTCGAAGTGGCAGCGTTTCAGTGCGAGCAGGCAGCGACGGGAAAGACGTCGATGAAGCCCCTGGACATCAACCTGAACGGCTTTTCCCTGTTCGGCTGATGAAGGTCATCAAGCCGCTCCGCTTGGGCATTCTTACCAAGCCCTTCGAGAAGAACCTCGAGCACTTCCTCTCGATCTCGATCATCGCGTACTTCCCGTTCGATGATCCGGATCGCCTCCTCCCCGAGGTCGCGCTCTGGAAGCTCGCGGCCGACGTGCTCGGGAGCGAGGGTGTGGTCGACGAATGTATGCCCAAGGTGGCGCCCGAGGTGCTCGTCGCCGGGTCGGCCTACCCGCGCAATCCGCCCCAGTCGCGTTGCAAAGCGCGAATTCATCTCGGACCTGTAGACCGCTCGTTCGCGATATCCGGAGATCGCGTCTGGAAGGGAGACGCACCGACCGAGCCGGCGCCGTTTTCGTCGATGCCGCTTGCCTGGTCGCGCGCATTCGGCGGCGATGGCTTCGCCCACAACCCGAGCGGTCGTGGATACCCAGCTATCGACGGCGCGCCGCTCCCCAACGTCGAGGAGCCTCGGCAGCTCGTCGTCGCGCGGGAGGACCGCCCTCACCCGGCGAGCCCCATGTCCGTCTCCATCGCCTGGCCGCAGCGCATTGCGCTCGCCGGCACCTACGATCAGACCTGGCTCGACGAGCGCTATCCGGGCTTTCCGGTCGACTTCGATTGGTCGTTCTTCAGCGTGGCGCAGCCCGCCCAGCGCCTCGCCGTGTCGCTCGTCGGGGGAACGCCGTTCACCCTCGAGAACCTCCACCCGACGGAAGGGACGATCCAATCGCGCCTCCCTCGTGGCGAGGGGCGCTGCATCGTCGTCCAGAAGGTGGACGGCCGCGAGGTGACGCGCGACGTGCGCACCCAGATCGACACGGTGTGGCTGTTTCCCAACCAGCTCCGCGGGGCGGTGATCCACCGCGGTGTGTTGCGTGTCGCGGAGGACGACGCGGCGGACGTCCTCTACGCGGTCGCGGCCTTCGAGCGCGACGAGGAGCGACCGCTCGCGCACTACGAGCGCGCGCTCGCCGATCGTCTCGACAAGAAGAAGGCGCTGGGCGCCGTCCTGCGCGACTCGGACCTCGTCCCGCCGCAATCGCCGCGGAGCGGGCACGGCGACGACGCGCTCTCCGACATGGACGACTTGATGAAGATGGACTTCCCGCTCGCCGACCACGCGCGGCGAGGGGCCCAACGCAAGCTGGACGCGGCGCGTGAACGCCTCGCGCCGCTCGTCGCTCAGGGCCTCGTCCTGCCGCCGATATCGGTGCCCGAGCGCATGCCGCCACCCGCCATCGACGATCTGGCAGATGTCCTCGAAAAGGCGGAGCGCGACGCCGAGGCCGCGAAGGACAAGGCGATGGCCGAGCGCGCGGCGGCCGAGGCGCGCGCCCGCGGAATCTGCGACAAGCTCGGCCTGAGCTTCGAGAAGGTCGTCGCCGAGGGCGAGCTTTCGGCTCGCCGCAAGAAGCGCATCTTCTCGGCGCGCGAGGAGCTCGAGAATCTCGAGGCGCGGGCTCAGCTCATCGCCAACATCGGCGGTGACCCTGCGCCCATGCACGCGGTCATCCGAGACCCCAAGCTTGCTGCCAAGCTCGCGGTCCGGGATGGACCTCGCCGGCGCGATCTTCGACAAGGTCGATCTGCGCGGGGCGCGCTTCGGCGCGGTGCGTATGAGCGAGGCGATCGTCACCGAGTGCGTGCTGGACGGCGCCGACCTCCAGCGAGCCCAGCTGCGCATGACCACGTTCGATCGGTGCTCGATGGTGGGCGCCGATCTGCGGGGGGCCTGCATGGTCGCCGCGAAGCTCCATCAGGTCGACGGCGCGCGACTCGCGCTCGGGGGGGCCGACCTCACGCTCGCCGCGTTCATAAAGGGCTCGCTCGAAGGCGCGGTGCTCGTCGGGGGGCTGCTCGATCGAACGAGCTTCATCGACGTGGCGCTGGGCCATGCGGACCTCTCGGCGACGCCCCAGATCCGCACCGTGTTCTTCCGCGCGGACCTCCGCACGACGCGCCTCGCCGGCGGCGCGCTCGAGATGGTGATCTTCACGGAAGCGAACCTCGAAGGGCAGCGCTTCGACGACGGCTCGCTGCGGCTCTGCCAGTTCGGCGACGCGAACCTCCGCGACGCGAGCTTCCAGCGCGCCGACCTCGTGCAGGCGAGCTTCAAGGGCGCGACCCTCGAGGGCGTGAACTTTGCGGGCGCAGATCTGACGCGCGCGCTGTTCGTCCAGGCGAAGCTGCGGGGCGCCAAGCTTGCGGGTGCGCGCCTCGAGCAGGCACTCTTTGTCGAGGCCGACGCGCGCGACGTCGACTTCACGGGCGTCACCGCGCCGCAGAGCATCTTCCAGAAGGCGAAGCTCGCGGGGGCGCGCTTCGCGGGCGCCGAGCTCGGCTACGCGGACTTTTCCTACGCGGACCTGAGCGGGTGCGATTTCCGGCGCGCCACGCTGGTCCGCGCGCAGCTCCACGGGAGCCGCCAGGAGGGCACGAACTGGGACGTCGGCCGTGCCCTCGCCCTCGACGCCGACGATGAGATGACCGAGGCCGAGCAGTTCCGCGCGTGAAGAGGAGGACCGAGCGATGAGCAGCAACACAGCGAGGACGATGGAGCGCAGCGCCACTCTGGAGGAGTCCGCGACGGTGGTGGCGGTCGAGCCGCTCCGCGTCCGTTCGGGCCCTGTCGAGTACGTCGCGCGTCGCGCGGTGAGCTGTCTCGTCGCGCCGCGGGTCGACGACGAAGTGCTCGTGTCGCTCCTCGCCGACGGCCGCGCCTACGTGCTCGCGGTGCTCGATCGCGACGCCGTGACGATCGACATCGAGGTGGCAGGTGATCTGCGTCTGACCGCGGCGGGCGTCGTCGAGATCGCCGGCACGGAGGGCGTTCGGGTCGCTTCGGGTGAGGCGGTGGACGTTGCCGGAGTCCGCGTCTCGATCCGATCGACTGTCACCTCGCTCGCCAGCGACACGTTCGACCTCGTGGGTCGCGCGGCGACGGCCGAGCTTTCGATCGCGCGCGTCGTGGTCGAGCGCCTCGACGGCGTGTTCGATCGAATCTTCCAGCGCGCGAAGCGCTCCATCCGCATCGTCGAGGAGGCCGATCAGCTCCGTGCCGGGCGCATCGAGCAGATCGCAAAGGACGCCGTCACGACCCACGGGCGCGACGTGATCACGACCGCCGAGCAGCTCGTCAAGATCGACGGCGGCCAGATCCAGATCGGCTGAAAGGGAAGGCTCGCAATGTTCGCCAACACGCAGATGATGGGCATGGACCTCGGCTTCCCCGACGTCTGTCTCACGCCGGCCGCGCCCGCGCCCGTGCCGATCCCGTACCCGAACATGTCGACCGGTCCGATGGGCGTTCCGGCGGCGTACAAGGTGCTGCTCGCGTACGCGCCCGCTCACAACATCGGCACGACCATCCCGATGACGAACGGCGACAACGCTGGCGTCTGCCTCGGCGTGGCGTCCGGACTCGTCATGGGACCGCAGCGCACCATGTTGTGCTCGTTCACGGCGCTGATGGGCGGCCTACCCGCGTCGCGGATGACGAGTGTCGGAATCCAGAACAACACAAACTGCCCCGGGTCCCGCCTCGTGCCGAGCCAGCCCAAAGTGGTGATCCTTGCGCCCTGAGGTCGTGACCGACGGGCGCGTCGCTGCCGAGGCGATCCCGTGGCGGCATCGTGGTCGCGGTCACCTCACGATCGTGGCCAAGGCGGTGTTCGCGATCGTGCCCGACGGCGTCGTCGCCCATCGCGGTCCGGGATCGTTCGGACCGTGGTCGGGTACGCCGCGCGGCGACCGCCTTGGACGGGGAACGGACGAGGCGGTCCATCGCGCCCGCTGCGACGTGACGATGGTCGGTCGTGCGCGCCCGGCGCCCGGCACGGTGGACCCGTTCGTTCGCCTCGGCGTCGCGGACAAGGGTCGGATCGTCCTCGACAAGACCGTTCGCGTCGCCGACGTCGCCTCGCTCGGTGCGATCGAGGATGCGTCTCGTCTCGCAGCGCTCACGGCGAGCGCACGCGCCGGGCTCGAACGCGATCCGGTCGAGCTCGCCGACGACTTCGCGTGGGAGTTCTACCAATCGGCCCCGCGGGATCAGCAGATCGCCTTTCCCGTGGGGGGCGAGTCACTGGTGCTCGACGGCATCGATTTGCTGGCGCCGCGTCTCGTCACGCAGCTTCCCCCGGGGGCCGCCGAAGCGCGCGTCCGCGTCGTCCGAGGTGGCGCGGTGGGTCTCGAGGCGCAGGTTCTGCTGCGCTGCGACGCAATCGCGGTCGATGCCGATCGTCGCGAGGTCACGCTCGTCTGGCGCGGTGCCTGGGCCGTCCGCGAGGGCGTGGTCACCGAGGACTGTCTCGTGGCGGCGGGCCTCTCCGCTTCGGCTCAGCCCGTCGCGTGGGCGTCGCTGTGGTCGCGGTCGTCGGGGTCGGCGTCGACGAGCGGCCCGCGCGCGTCCGTCGACGACAGCACGCTGATCCAGTTACCCGGGGCCGGCGCCGTACCCTTCACATTGCCCTTCGCCTCGACGCCGATCGTCGCCGCCGTGCCGGTCGCACCCGTCGGTTCGGTCGTGCGTCCCACGCCCGCTGCGTCTCCGCTGCCGCACCGCCTCCGACTCCGGCGCGCGTGGCGCCAGTCGACGACTCGACGCAGCCGGGGACCGACCAGATGCTAGCGCCTGTCGCGCCATTCCCGATTGCCGGCCCCGCCACCGGCTCTCCCGCGGTGCTCACCGGCCTGCCATGGGGAGGCCCCGTGAAGGCGGCGACCGCCGCGCGTCCCGGAGACGAGACCTTGGCTGCCGCCCCGGCTCCTCCTCCTGCGACTACGAGCGCGACGGCGCTCGCGGAGCGACTGCGCGAGATGGCGAAGGACAAGGACGCGATACGCAAGCTCATGGCGAGCCTGCGCGCGCGCTGAGCCTTCTGACCCTCAGCGCCCCAGACCCCTGGCCATCACGATCGGGGTCTTGAAGATGATCTCCAGCTCGGTCTGGATGAACGACCAGAAGTCTTCGAGGGTCGCGCCGTAGGCGAGGTCGAAGAGGAGCTTCATGCGCATGTCGTCGGCGGGGGCGTCCTCGGCGTCGTCGAGCTCGAAGGGGTTGGTGAGCGCTTCGGCGAAGCTGGCGGCGTCGCTGCCCTCGGCTGCGCGACCGGTGTAGCCGAGCGAAATCTGCGCGAGGCCGGTCAGGCCTGGCTTCACGTCGCGCATGCGCTCCTCGAAGAAGGGGATGGCGAGGGCGAGGTTGCGCAGCAGCTCGGGGCGTTCGGGTCGCGGGCCCACCAGGCTCATGTCGCCTCGAAAGACGTGCCAGAGCTGAGGCAGCTCGTCGAGGCGGCTCTTTCGCAGGAAGCCGCCGACGCGGGTGATGCGCGGATCGTTCTCTTGCGCGAGGATCGCGCCGGTCAGCTTCTCTGCATCGACGCGCATCGAGCGGAATTTGTACATCTCGAACTCGGCGAACACCGGCTGCGGCAGGCCGTCGCGATCTTCGAAGCCCTTCAGCATCCCAGCGCGGCGCTGCCGGTAGAGGACGGGCCCTGGATCGTCCAGGTAGACCACCGCCGCCACGAGCGGAAAGAGCGGCGCCGCGAGGGCCAACCCTACCGCAGAGCCCGCGATGTCGATGAGACGCTTGGCCAGGCGCACGCTGTGGAGCAAGTCGATCCTCTCGGGCTTGAAACGTCACTCGACGCAGAAGTGCGGGATCGTTAGCATACCGCCGAGACTCCCGAGAACTGCAGCTGTCACACGCCCCGGCGACGAAGACGTCGGAAGCGTTGCAGCAAGGTGCCGGACCAGGGAGACGCGAAGGGCGACCGAGGCGGACAACCATGGGCACGACGCGAACTGACGAGGGTGACGAGACCAAGCTCGTCATCGACGGCACCCTCGACGCGGTGTCGGCACCGGAGCTGCGACCGACGCTCGACCAGCTCGTGGCCGAGAACCGCAAGCTCATCACCATCGATCTGTCCGCTCTGCGCCTGATCGACAGCTCCGGCGTGGGGGTGCTCGTATCCCTTTTCAAGCGCGTGCGCGCGACTGGCGGCGACGTGAAGATCGTGGGCCTGCGCGACCAGCCGCTCGCGATCTTCAAGCTCCTCCGGCTCGATCGCGTCTTTCCGACCGCTGCGCCCTGACCGGGGGGGGCAGTCGAAACGAGCGTGACTTCGAGCATGGGTGTGGCAGACGCGGGACCGACGGCCAACACGAAGCCCGACCCCGCGGAGGGCACAGCGGCGAGCGCCCGGGCGAGCGTTGGAGGACAGCGGCTTCGTGTCCTCGTCGTGACGAGGATCTTCCCGACCGCAGTCGAGCCAGAGTACGCGCCGTACAACCGCAACCAGTTCGCGGCGCTCGCACGGCGCGCCGACGTCCAGATCCTCGCTGCGATCCCGTGGTTTCCGGGAGCCGGCCTGCTGCGCGGCGCCAGCGATCTCGCCAAGGCCGACGCGCTGCCCGGGCCGCTTGCCAAGCTCAAGGCGACGCTCGTCCGTGCGGGGCGATCCAAGGCGGTCGAGCTGTCCACCGTCCCGGCGAGGTGGAGCACCGTCGGTCTCGGCGTCAAGCACCCGCGCGTCCTGCTCCTGCCCAAGCTGACGGCCCTGCACGGCCCGCTCTTCGCAGCGTCGCTGGTCGCGCACGCCGCGGCGCTCCGCGGCAAGGTGGACGTCGTGCTCGGCTCCTTCGCCTACCCCGATGGGGTCGCGGCCTTTCTTCTCGCGCGAGCGCTCGGGGTGCCCGCGGTCGTGAAGCTCCACGGTGGGGACATGAACGTCGCGGCCAAGGCGCCGGCGCCGGCGCGCTGGCTCCGTTTCGTGATGCCGCGCCTCGCCCGCGTGGTCGCGGTGAGCCGCGCCCTCGCCGACGAAGCCGTCACGTTCGGCGTTCCCCGCGAGCGCGCCGTCGTGGTGGAAAACGGCGTGGAGACCTCTCTCTTCCGACCCCGCGATCGCGCCGCGGCGCGCGCCGAGCTGGGCCTGCCGGTGGAGGGCATGAGCCTGCTGTTCGTCGGTCGCATCGAGCGGCGCAAGGGCGTCTTCGAGCTGGTCGAGGCCATGGCCGATCCCCGTCTGTCGCAGGTGCGCCTGGTGTGGCTCGGTGAAGGCGACGAGAGCGACGCCATCCGCAAGCTCGCGGCCCCCTTTGGCGACCGGTTCACGTTCGTGGGCCCCCAGCCTCATGAAGGGGTCGCGAGCCACGTCGCCGCATGTGATGCGCTCGTCCTGCCGAGCTGGAATGAGGGCACGCCGAACGCGGTCGTGGAAAGCTTGTCGGCCGGCCGTCGCGTCGTGGCAACCCGCGTCGGGGGCATCCCCGCAGTGGTGAACGATCCTCGGCTCGGCGAGCTCGTCCCCGTTAGCGATCCGCGCGCGCTGGCCGACGCCATCGCGAAAGTGCTCGCTTCTCCGTACGATCCTCTCGAAGTGGCGAAGATCGGCGGCCGGCACGACTGGGACGAGAGCGGCGAGCGCCTGTTCGACGTGCTCCGCGCCGCTGCGAACGACCCCGCGCCGTTGCGAGGTTTCTGGTGAGCGCGGGCGACGACGAGCGCGAGCGGGTCATCGTCGACTGGTACGAGCTGGAGCCGGGCATCCGCGACACGCTGGGCGAGCTCAGCCGGCTGTTCAGGCGGGCCGCCAAGCGCAAGTGGCTCGTCCTCTTCATCTGCGTCTCGGTGACGGCTTTGCTCGTCGTGCGCAGCGCGCGCAAGGAGACGAACTACGGCGCCCGGGTGCAGCTCCTGGTCACCGAGAGCTCGGTCGAGGCGGAGAGTCGCGAGACGGAGCGCGGCTCGCGCATCCACACCAACGACAAGCTGCGCGACTTCATCGTCAACGCCGCGTTCACCGACGGCAAGGTGATCGAGGTCTTCAAGAAGAACAAGCATCGCGAGCGCGACATCGAGAACAACCCTCGGCTCGTGCTCCAGAGCTTTCGGGAGGACGTCGAGGTGGAGATCTCGCACAACCACTTCCTGGAGGAGCCTTCGGGCACGCCGCGCACCGCCAACATCTCGGTCGGCATCATGATGCAGGACCCCGACAAGGCCCTGGCGATCGCGCGCTCCCTCGGCGACCTCGTCGTGGAGCGTGACTCTGCGTACCGCAAGGAAGCGTACGAGGCCGCGCGCTCCATCGCGGGCTACCAGCTCAAGCTCGTCAACGATCGCATCGACGAGACACAGTCCGCCCTCGCCGACGCTCGCACCCGCGGGCAGTTCGCCACGACCCGCGGGGAGGAGGCCAACTGGCGCATGAAGACCCTCGCTCTCGGCGGTCGGCTGGAGGGCTTGAGCTACGAGCTGACGGCGGCGCGCAATCGTTACGAAGAGGTCCGCATGATGGACAACGCCGGCGCGATGGGGCTTCGCTTCGAGCGCATCGACTGGGGAGCGGCCGAGATGCGTGTCGACAAGAAGGGCGCCGTCATCCGCTTCGGCATCGTCGTCCTGCTGATGTCGATTCCCTTCGTCGCGATGGGCGTGGGCGGCTTCGACCGTCGTGTGTACGATTCCGGCGACGTCCGTCGTCTGGGCCTCGTACCGCTCGGCACCGTGCGTGCCACCCAACCACGGGTCGCGGGACCCACTTCCACCGGCCGTACCTGACGCCGACAGAACGCGAACATGGAACGCAAATCGTTGCAGTCGGCACAGGCTTCGGCCGAAGACGCGCAGAGCGCCTCGCGCGAGCTCCGGCGCCTCATCGCGGTCATCAAGCGGGCGATCTTCAACTGGCAGCCGTCGGCGGCCATCGTTGCACTCGGCCTGGTGCTCGGTGTCACCGTCGCCCTCACCAAGAAGCCGACCTACAAGTCGGAGACGATCATCCTCTATCGCCAGGGCGTGCGCTTCGGCGAGGAGGGCGGCAGCCGAGTGATGTCGCTCGGCACGCGCCTGGAAGAGATGCTCATGGCGCGCAATCGCCTCGAGAAGACGCTCGATGAGCTCGCCATCTACCAGGACGTCAAGGCGCGCGGTGGGTACGTCGAGGCGGTCGAGGACTTCCGCAAGGACATCGTCTGGGACGCCAAAGCGACCGACACGTTCTCGATCTCGTACAAGGGGCAGGACCCCAAGGTCGTCCAGAAGGTGACGGAGCGTCTGGCCGATTCGCTCATCGAGGAGAACCAGCGCATCCGCATCGAGCAGTCGCGCACCCAGTCCGAGTTCATGAGCGCGGAGAAGACGCGCAGCGAGACCGACCTCAAGGCCAAGGAGCTGCAGCTGGCGACGTTTCTCGCCGACCACCCGGAGTTCGCGCTGGATCAGGCGATGGGCAAAGAGGGCGCGAGCATTCGCGCCCAGGCCCAGGTCGACAAGGCGGGCGACCCCGCGCTCCTCGCGCTCGAGCGACAGGCGCAACGCAACCGCTCGGTGCTGACCGGCGTGACACCCGCGCCGGCGGTCGTCGCCGCTTCGCTCGACCCGGCGCTGGAGTCGAAGCGCTCGTCGGCCCAGGGAGCGGTCCAGTCCGCGCAACAGAACCTGGCCGAGATGAAGGCCAAGTACACCGAGCAGCACCCTGACGTGCGATCGGCGCAGGGGCGTCTGGGCGCAGCGCAGTCCGAGGCTGCAAAGGTGGAGTCGGAGGTCGCGAGCGCGCTCGCCGCCCGGGGCCAGGCCCCGACGCCATCGGGCGATGGCGCCAAGGACAAGATGAAGACCGATCTCAAGCGCCTCGAAGGCGAGATCGCGTCACGCAAGCAGCAGAAGACCAACGATGCGCCCGATCCCACGGACACGGTGAATCGGGTGGTCGCGCTGGAGACCGACTGGGCCAAGCTCAACCGCTCGGTCAGCGAGGCTCGTGATCGCATGGGCATCATCGAGCGCAACTTCTTCCGCGCGCAGGTCGAGGCTTCGAGCGAGCTCGGCGGCTACTCCGATCAGGTCGTCGTGCTCGATCCGGCGTTCGTCCCGACCCGCCCTGAGAAGCCCGGCAAGGCGCTCATCGTCATCATCGCGGCGGGCGCGGCCCTCGCGCTCGCAATGCTCGTCGCCGTCCTCCGCGCGCTCCTCGACGACCGCATTTACGAAGAGCTCGATCTCGCCCGGGTCGCGCCGGTGCTCGCCGTGGTGCCCAAGCAAGGTCGCCGGGGCTGGTTTTCGCGGAAGGCAGCCTGAGCGTGGCTCGACCGGATACGTCGTCTCAATCGGTTGAAAAGACGCTCGACGATCTCGTCGAAAGACTCTCGGGCGTCGAGCAGGCTCCCCAGACCAAGGCCCTCCTCATCGAGGCGCGTCGCATGCGGAGCATCATCGCCAATTGGCGATCGATTCCACCGCTGACCAGCGTGCGCGAGGAGATGCTGGCGCGCGTGCTGCACCTCTCCGCGGCGGTCGGCGATCTCGCGCCGGGCTCGCGCGGCTCTCAGATGGGCTACGGCCGGCAGGCGACCTTCGCGGCCGGCATGCGCGCGGTGCAGTTCGACGATGCGCCGCCGTCCAGCCAGATGGATCGCAGCCTGGTCGCCGAGACGACGGTCGTCACCGACGCGTTCAGCACGCTGCCGCAGACGCCGCTCGACGTTCATTCGATCCCGCTCCCCGAGGAGCTGAGCCCGCACCTGGTGATGTTCACCGATCCGTATTCGGTGCGCGCCGACGCCTACCGCGCGCTGCGCCAGCGCCTGTCCTCGAACGGCGATCCGAAGGTCATCGCGGTCACCAGCGCTGGGCGACGAGAGGGCAAGACCACCGTCGCGATCAACCTCGCAGCGTGCCTGCGCGAAGGCGCACGCGGTCGCGTGCTCCTGGTCGAGGCGAACCTCCGCCAGCCGTCCATCGGCCAGGTCCTGGCGTTCACGCCGCCCGCCTGCTTCGGCGTGCAGCTCCTGCGACACCGCAAGGATCCGCTCGAGCCGTGGATCGCCGCCGAGCAGGTCGCTCCGCTCCACGTCATGGCGGTGGACCCTGCATCCGGGCTACCTCCGCTCCTCGACCCGATCGCGTTCTCGATCGCGATCGATCGGCTTCGTCTTGCGGGATACGACTACATCGTCGTCGACACGCCGCCCGTCCTCGAGAGCGCCGACGTCAACATGATCGCCGACAGCGTCGACGGCGTGCTCATCACCGCCTTCGCCAAGCGCAGCGATGCCAAGTCCCTGCGACGAGCGATCGAACAGATTGGCACTGTCACGTTCCTGGGGACGATCCTGCTCGAGTGAGGGCAGACGGCGGGGCTGGGGCAGTCTCCTGTCACCCTCTGACGGGTGGGAGCTGAACAGGTGCGCTGGAGGGTTGCCTTCGTCGCTTGCCGCTTCGCTCTCCGGACTGGCGACGCGAGCGTCGAGGGCTGCTCGCTTGTGCTTCCCGATGGCGCCGGAAGGTGGGAGCCCGGCCTGAACCCGAGCCGAGCACTTCAGGTAGGAGGAAGACGGTTCCCCGCGCCGCGCCGCGACGATGGCCTGGGTGTTGCTACGTACGCCGTCACCAGCCCCCTCCGCGGTCCGGAACGCAGGTCATCGTCAACGCTTTGGAAGAGAAGACGGCAACATGGGCAAGCTCGACGGAAGAAAGATCGCGATCCTGATTGCGGACGGCTTCGCGCCCAATGAGCTCTCGGAGCCCCGACGCGCGCTCTGCGCACAGGGCGCGGCGTGTCACCTCATCTCGTTGAAGAGCGGCACCGTGCGCAGCTGGAATGACGCGGAGTGGGGCGAAACGGTCTTCGTCGAGCGCGCCCTCATGGACGTCGATCCGGACGACTACGACGGACTGTTGCTGCCTGGCGGGCTCATGAGCGCGGATGCGCTCCGGGGCGATGCGGGTGCTGTGGAATTCGTCGAGGCCTTCGCCATCGCGCACAAGCCCATCGGAGCGATCGGCCAAGGGCCGTGGACGCTGATCGAGACCGGCATGGTCAATGGACGGACGCTGACGTCTTGCGCATCGCTCGAGAGCGACCTCCGCAACGCCGGCGGCGACTGGGTGGACGAGGTGGTCGTCGTCGACGACGGGCTCGTGACCAGCCAGTCGGTGCGCGACCTCGCGGCCTTCGGCGAGCGGATGATCGAGGCGCTGGCCGAGGGGGCGGAGGCGCGAACCGCCCGACGAACTGGCAGGCCCTCGGATCGGCCGCAGGCTTCCCTCCACTGAAGGCGGCTCCGGCTGGCCGAGGTCCACCCGAGGTCCACCGCGTTCGGCCGCCTGTCACCCCCTGACCGGCGGTCGCCCCAGCACGTAGTCGCGGTACTGACCGGGGTCGCCGGCTTTGCCGTCCATCGCGGCGCTGGCGATGTTGAACATCTCGCGCGCCGTCAGGTAGTGGAGCTTCCACTTGTCGCCGTCGTTATAGCGAGTAGTCAGCTCCTCGTGGAGCATGCGGCCGCCATCGCCTAGCAAGCTGGCAGCCTGCTTCTCAGGAGCGCCGTGAGTGTGGATCTTCACGAAGGTCCACTCGGGGCGGCCCTCGATGGTGATGTTCTGGTCGACCCAGGTCTTGATCCGCTCGGGGGTGGGCGGGTCGTCGGCGGTGATGTTGGACGACTCGATGCGTACCGGCATACCGGCGGCGCGGAGCGACAGGGCGATCGGTCCTTCGATCATGAGAATGCGATCGGTCTTGCGCTCGCCGACCCGCGCCATCTCGCCTTGCTCGTAGGCGCGGCGAGCGGCCAGGTGGCCGGTCGGCCAGTAGATGGAGTTCACGATCGCGGGCTGCGAGGCGTCGGGGGCGGCGGGGAACGTGAAGTCGGCGTAGCAACCAGTGTCGAAGAGGAGGGGGATCTCGGCGTCGACCCCGCACCATCGACCGTCGGCGCGGGCGTTGGCGAGGCACCAGTTGCCGTGGATGAACGCGTAGCGGATGCGACCGTCGGCACCGCGCGAAAAATGCCCGTGCGATCCCATCTCGCCGAGGAAGCGGTGGAGATCCCGACGAAGCGTCTCTTCGGTGTCGCCATCGTGGTGGAGGTGCAGCTCGACCTCGCCGAAGCCGCCGCGCGCGAGGTCGGCGAGCGACTCGAGCCATCGCGGGCGGTATTGCTCGCCAGGAAAGAAGAAGGAGTGCTGCGGGGTGCGGCCGTCGGCGTCGCGGTAGCGCGACGCAAGCTCGGGCCAGCGCTTGTGCCAGGCGTCGACGCGCGCGTCGCCCAGGGCATCGCCGCCATCTTTCCAGAGGGGCTCCCAGTGATCGACGAACGCGAAGAGGAGGTGCCGGGTGCCGCTCGCCGTCCCTTGCCGCACCTTGCGCGCGCGGTCCTTGGCCCAGGGCAGGGCCCAGCCGTCGATGTTCTTCTTTTTGATCGCGTCGACGATGCCCATGATCGATGGCCCCGCGGTGCTTTGCCGTTGCTTGCCGTGAAAGGGATCAGTCCACGAGGAGCACGCCGAGGGCGAGCTCGGGTGGAACGCGCCGCGATGTCGCGACGATCTCCGGCTCGGTCGTCTTGCCGAGGTGTCCGCAGACGATGACGCCGTCGAGCCGCGCCTGCCCGGCAAGCATCTCGCCCGGCCAGACGAGCCCGCTCATGTCGACGAAGATCATGCCGTAGGCGACGCTGTCCTCGACGTGCAGGAGCATCAGCTTGAGCAGCTCGGCCTTGGCTCCCGGGGGGGCGGCGTGGTCGGGCGCCGAATGGACAATGAGGGGATCGATGCGGTGGAGGGCGAACAGAGCGTGCGAGGCATCGTGGTCCGAGCGCTCATGGAAAGCGGAGGATGCCGACCCCTTCGCAACCGAGGTCGCCTCGGGATCGAGGATGACCACCGTCTTGCGCGTGAGGCGGGAGAACGCGACGGCCAGCTGTCGCGCGAGGGCCTGGATGGGCGTGGTGGGCGACGCCGGAAGGAGGCCGATGACCTGGCGGGCGCTGTCCCGGAGCTCGCGGGCCAGGCGGGCCGACACCAGATCGATCTCGACGTGGGCGTCGACCTCGTCGAGCCAAGGAAGGTGGTCGCCCGCGATGGACGCCAGGGAGCCGCGCGGAGGCCCTACCGTCATGATGCCAGCCTGTAGCACGACGCACGCCGGGCGTCGCCGCGTGTGGGACCGGTGATAAGGTGGCCGCCCGTGTCGGCCCTGCTCGCGCGCCTTGCGGCCATGCCTGCGCACCCATGGGGTGCTTCGGTCGCTCGCAGGCGACGCGGATTTGTTTTGTCGACGAGCGTCGCCACGCTCGCGTTGGTTGCGATCGCGCCGCTGGGCGAGGCCTTTGCGCAGGTCGACACCCGCTACCAGGCCGGCATGAGCGTGCAGGTCGGCGTGACCGACAACGTCGCGCAGGCTCCCGACGTCGCGGAAGGCGACGTCAACGCCGTTCCCCCCCAAGCGGACGGTCTGGCGGTGCTGTCGCCGTCGGTCGCACTGGTGTTCGAGACCGCGAATGCGAGCCATACGCTCGCGTACGGCTTCGGCGCGACGCTGTACTTCATGAACAGCGAGGCCAACGCCTACTCGAACGGCCTGTCGTACACGTCGCGCTTCGCGCTATCGCCCACGGTCGACCTCGCGCTCGGCGTGGGCGCCGCGTACACCCAGACCAACGCATTCAACATCCTCGCCGGCGCCAACGCTGTCGCGGTCGGCCTCCAGCCGGCCGACGCGATCGAGGTCATCAGCCTGACCGCCGCCCAGGGTATCGAGATCGCGCTGACCGACGTCTGGTCGATGAACCAGACGGCCTCGGGCACCACGCTCTTGCAGCTGTCGACCGAAACGCGCAACTACCTCCTGGGCGCCTCGGTCGGAGCCACGCGCGAGTTCACTCTCGACACGTTCGGCATGGGGGTCGGCGCCGACTTCCTCGTCCAGCCGGCCGCCGACGGCGTCGCTGGCAACAACCAGCTGATCTTGCGCGCCACCGGCACGTGGACGCACGCGCTGTCCGATCAGTGGTCGACCACGGTGGCGGCCGGCGGCGTGCTCGCCAATCAGGTCGGTCAGGCGATCGATGCGGTCGGCGTGCCCATCCCGTCGACGCCCGTCATCCAGCCTTACGGCCTCGCCGCCATCAACTTCCAGGACGACTTCGGCACCGCTGGCTTCAGCATCGAGCACAACGTCACGCCCAACTTATTGACTGGTTCGGCGCAGCTCACCGATACGGCCACGCTGCGCACAGGCTTGCCGATCTCCGACACCGGGCTGCTCCTCGCGGCGACCGGCGCCGCCGGCACCGCGCGCGTCCTTCAGATCGATGGCACGTTCGCCGAGGATGTGGTGCTCGTCTTCGTCGCCGACGCCGGTCTCGGGTACATCGTACCCGCCTTGCCGGAGCTCACCCTCGACCTCCGCTACCAGTTCACCAAGCAGACGCCGGCCGACGGCGCACTGTCCGCCGACGCCGAGATCCAGGCGATCACCCGCAACACCGTGCTGCTCGGCGCGACGATGGTGTGGCCCCCCGCCGACGCAGGCGGTGCGGCCGCCGCAGGCACCGCCCCGGTCTTCCGGCCGACGCCCGCCGGCGGGCAGGAAATCCTCGGCGGCGTGCGCGACGCGCGCGAGCAGGCTGCCCAAGAGGCGGAAGATCAGGAGCGGCGCGAGCGTCGCAACGGCGGTCGCGACACCGACGGTCAGTACAACGGCACCCGCGGCGGCGGCGGGGCCGCCGAAGACGAATGAGCGCGCAGCTCCTGAGCATCGATCACCCATCGATCACCCTGTGTTGAGGTGCGCGCCGGCGGACGTCGCCTCGAGCAGGAAGGTGCGGATGCCGGCGCGTCGGCCGGCCTGATGAGCGTGCTCGAGCAACCTGCGACCGACACCGCCGCCTTGCAGCGATGGCTCGACCGCCATGCAGCCGACGAAGCCCACTTGGGCCTATGCCATAGGAGCGAGAAGGTCCCCACGAGAGCGCCCTTGGCCTCGACCACGCCCCACACGCCGGGCTGCCATCGCAAGTGGCGCCCACGTTCTGGACGCCGCTGGCGAGGCCCGCGCGCCCGAGGAGGGCCGGGGCCGTGTGCTCGTCGTCGAGCGCGAGGAGGCGGAACCGCAGGGAGGCTTTTCACGATACGGCGGGTCACCGAAAGAAGACCATCGCGAGGATCGCCGCGGTCGGCACGCCTCGCGGCGCGTCGCGGATAGCCTCGTCCTTTCAGCAGTGACGTCGTATGGCTGGCGCTGATTGAGGCCACCCTGGCCCGTGCCGCCCACGAAGCGTCGTTTCGACCAGCAGACGGCATGGCCCATGCCAGAGTCTTTGCCATGAACACACGCCGACTCTCCACCACAGCCCTTGGCACCGTAGGGGGCCTGGCCGCAGGTCTCGCCTATTGGTTCGCCTGGGGGTGCCGCTCCTGAGCGGAGACCGCCGGCCCGGTCTGGGTCGTCCTCCTCTTCGTCATCCCCGGCACGCTCATGGCGCACCTGTGGGGAGCAGATCACCAGCGCGATCCGCTCCCCACCGAGATCGAGCCCCCACGCGAGCCGCGGACTCGATCGTGACGGGAGCGTGTGCTCAATCACCGGGGACATCGTCCATTGCGACGACTGACGAAGACCGAGCGTCTCATGATCCCCCGTGACCGATTCCCCCCTTCCCCTTTGGGGAGCCTTCTTGGCGCTCTGGGCCTGCTCGGCCTGCTCGCGGCGCCGAACGACGCCCTCGCCGGGCCGCTCGATCCTTCGCCACTCCAGCTACGGGTCGTCGGTGATGCCTGTCGGGTCCGTGCCGATCGGCCCGTCACGTGCTCGTCGGTCACCTCGATCGCGATGGTGCGCGGCGAGACTGCAAGCTTCCAGGTTCTCCTCGAGTCGAACGCGCCGCTCGCACGCGCCGCGCTGGTCGTCGATGGCGACGATCCGCTCGTCGTGCGTGCCCGGCGCGAGATCTTCCTCCCGGTCGAGACGCGCACCAGGGGCCGCGCGCCCGACGGCGACGCGCTCGCCTGGTCGGCGTCGGCGCGCCCCGACGATGACGAGGCGCTCGGTCTCGTGGCCGATCCACTGGTGGCCGATCTCTCGCCCGAGGCCCTCGCTCCCGGGCCCGGCAGGCGGACTGCAGCGTGGATCGACGTCACCGCGGCCAGCGGCGCGCCGGCAGGGACGTACGCGATCCGGGCGCGTGTCGGCTGGCTGACCCAGGTCGTGAAGGTCGAGCTCATCGACGCCGAGCTGCCGCCGATCCCGATCTCGAGCTTCGCGTACGTCGAGGACGCCGAGCTCGCGTCGATGCCCGACCCCGAGGAGGCGCGCTTCGTTCTTCGTCGCATGTTGCTCGAGGCCCACGTCTCGCCGGTCGGCACCACGCTCGATGTCCCCGATCTCCAGCGCGACCTCTCGAGCCGCGGTGATCTCACGGTGCTCGGCGCTTACGGCGTGCTGGGCCCGCCCGACGCCGCGTCGATAGCGCAGGTGGAGCGGATGGCCGACGCTCTGATGACGAACCCCGACGCGATCGTCCTCTACGCCGCCGACGAGGACTGCGCGAGCCCACTGCCCGCCGCCTGGCGCACGGCGATCCGCGCGAGCGAGCGCCGCGCGATGGAGCGGGTACGCGTGCTCGCGACCTGCGATCGGCCAAGCTCCGACGTCGACATCGCCATGGTCCCCGCGGCCTCGTTCTCCGACGATCTCGCCCGGAGCATGGGCCGCACGGTGACCGACGTCTGGGTCTACAACGGGCGGCTGCCCCACGCCGGGCCGATGGCGCTCGACGCGCCGCCGGAGAGCCTGATCTGGAACGGCTGGATCGCCGCGCGCTACGACGTGGGTCGCTGGTTTTATTGGAACACCAACCACTGGACCGATCGGAATCGCGGCGGTCGCGGCCCGCGCGATCTCTTCACCGACACCGAGACGTTTCACAACGCCGACGGTGACGTCGTCCTCGAAGACGGCGTGCTGGTGTACCCCGCGCACCAGATCGATCGCTTCACCCAGATCGGCGGGCCCGACCCGGTGCTGGGCAGCATCCGGCTCGCCCACTTGCGACGAGGCGCAGAAGACGCCGCGCTCCTAGCGCTCGCGTTCCAGGCCGACCCCGAGGTCGCGCGCGCGGGGCTCGTCCGGATCATTCCGCGGGCGCTGGGCGACGTGCCGCCGGTCGCCCCGACGCCGTTCGGTCGATCCGAGGAGCTACGAGCCGTCCGCGCCTCGCTGCACGCCGCGATCGCGCGGGCGCATGCGCTTCATCTCGCGGAAGGAAGGGTCGATTCGCGAATG
>Ga0105046_10003475_pt1 | contig 24969 bp, 19 predicted proteins | sample MAT03_FD_78385 | JGI IMG/M metagenome (GOLD analysis project Ga0105046, IMG submission 78385) | Freshwater microbial communities from Lake Fryxell liftoff mats and glacier meltwater in Antarctica - MAT-03 (megahit assembly) | ecosystem: Environmental > Aquatic > Freshwater > Ice > Liftoff...
CACGGCTCAAACTGCATTGAGCTACGGCGCAGACGACATCGATGGAACCGTGCGACATGAATTGATCTATCACGATGCTGGAGCGACGACCCCGGAATGCTTGACCGTTGACAGTATCAAAAACTTGATTGTCGAAGCGGGGCGCGAGCCAGTCGAACGAGATACGTTGTATCGCAAGGTGATACGCGATGCGGTCAATCCATCAGTATGGACCGTTGGCGAATCGGTCGGACATGAATTAGCGACTGCGGCGAGTTAACTTCGGCGAATGTTTTCAAATAGCGTTTAGTCGGACAGCCTCTATAAACTTGCAAAACATTTTTAACGACCGTGTCTCGGCGGCTAACACCTTGCCACTCACAAAACTGTCGCTGTCCAGCTAATTATTTTCACGACGCGTTTGGGCTGTCATGAAGCGTTGGATTTCGACGGAAAAGGCCTCTGGCGTAAGTCCCATGATCGAATGAAAATCGGCAATTCGCTTGGCTTTTGCATATTCATCAAATGGTGGTCGCGAGGCTGTAGCGTTCAATATTCTTGCGAATTGTGCCGGTCGGCGCTCACTCAGATAGAACTGCATCAGCCAACTGACGTTGTACGCAGCTTCGACTTCTTGGGAGTTTTCGAACATGCTGTCTTCGCCTACCAATCGCCGGACATCGGTTGCGATCGAGTGATGTTCATCGCTGTATCGGATTGTCAACTTAGCCAACGCATCGCTGTGTAAGCGTTGTGCCTGTGTGCTCGGCTTGCCGTTGGCCATTGCAGGTGGCTCGAACATCATGCCAAGGCCTTCGGTGATCCACTTTGGCGTCGAGTTCAGCCGACTGTGGATGTTACTATTGAAAGCCGATTGGTGAGCGGCCTCGTGGCGAAGTACCGGAAGCGTAGCGCTGTCGTTACCGCTGTCGTGCGTATAGACGCGATTGCTATTGGAGATGTAGATGCCCGCGATGTTTGTGGTCGGCAGTTTTTGACGAGCCAATTCGGAATGCAAGGAAGAACGATCGGGCATTACGATCGCGACCATCGGGAACTTGCCCTTGCGAACATTGACGCCTCGACGCTGAAGTTGATTTGTGAATTCACGATGAAGCTGTTCAAATGTTTCAGGCCATTTCGTGCCTCGACCGCGGGGTTGAACGACGAGAAAATGTTTGGTAGCGACGACCTCAAAGGAAGAACCGAATTCTCGGACCAATGTGGCGCGAAGTTCCATCGTCGATGCGGGGACAAAATCCCCCTGAAGCAATCTGACTTCGCCAAAGTCCTTGTCCGATTCAAGGTAGTGCAGTTGTCCATCGGTACTGAGGATCAACCATGTCGATAGGTTTCTGGCAAGACTCAAACCGACGTACGAACGACCACCACTGGTGAATTCGACCAGACTGTTTTCCGTGGCGTGCAACCGGGAATGCGTCGTGAGCAAAAGTGTGGCGACCAATAGTCGCAAGATCACATGTCGAATCATCATGAAAAGAAGGTTTGAGGCGAAAAGTAGGTTCCAGAAAACCTATGCCGAAAAACCTTCGCCTTCTGAGGACTTTGTAAACGATGTTTGAATCGTCAACGATATCGTTTCGCATTGAAACGATTGTGCGGGTCCTAACGTATTGGCCATCCGCTAGCCGATCATCCCGCGATGCGGCCTTTAGGACTTCGGAGGTTGAATAAGCCGAAGATTTCTTCTCGGCTAAGGCTTGCGGACCCCGGCAATTTCGACTCGCTGAACAGCTCATCGAACATTTCGCGTTTCTGTTCCAGCACTGCTGCAATTCGTTGTTCGATCGTATTTTGCATCAGCATGCGTGTCACCGTAACGCTGCCTGCCACTCCGATGCGATGGGCGCGATTGATCGCTTGATCTTCGACCGCGGGATTCCACCAACGGTCAAACAAGAACACGTAGCGGCAGAACTGCAGATTCAGTCCAACGCTTCCCGCGCCGTAGCTCATCAGAATCACATGCTTCGACGGGTCCGACTTGAACTGTTCGATCACACCATCGCGCTGCTTTTGAGGCACTCTGCCGTGATACTCCAGCGGTCCGAATCGCTCGAGCGCCGGACGCATGGCATCGATGCTTTTCACCCACTGGCTAAAGACGATTGCTTTCTGTCCGCTTGCTGCGACTTCTTCCATATCCGCGACTAACCGTTCAAGCTTGGCACTGCTGCCGGTGGCAGGATCGAAGTTGCAGATTTGTTTGAGCCGAAGCACGAGTTCAAAAACGTGCTGGATGGTCAGCTGTGAATCAAGGTTTTCAAGTTGGACCACGCCCTCGGTTTCAGCCTTTTCGTAGGTCAAACGCTGCTCGGGCGTCAGTTCCAAGTCGGCATCCCGGTAGAGCTTGGGCGGCATGTCTTGAAGAACCATGTCTTTCGTCCGACGAAGCATGTGATCGCGAGTTGCTTTTGCAATGGTTGCAACCGGCATGTCCGACCGCAGGTATCCAGGCGACAGGAATTCGAAGATACCGACTAAGTCTTCGGGAGAGTTTTCGACGGGAGTTCCCGTAAGCGCCCAGGACCGGGTACGTGAGATTTCGCGAACGATGGCGCTGGTTGCGTTCTTCTGGTTCTTGATTCGCTGAGCTTCGTCCAACACCACGAGATCAAAGTGTTGATCTTGATCGAGTACCGAATCACGGTCTCGCATCAACAGTTCGTAATTTGCGATCTTCACTGCAATATCGGGACTGGTCCATTGCCACTGCCGCGTGGGCGAATTTCCTTCGATCGGTGCAACGGGGATCTCAGGAGCCCACACGCTGAACTCGCGCATCCAGTTGGTAACAAGCGGCTTGGGGCAGATCAATAACACGCTGCGAACTTCACCACTGCAAAGGAGCAGTCGAACGGTGCTGATCGCCTGCATGGTTTTCCCCAACCCCATCTCATCGGCCAACACAGCCGCATAGCGAGGGAATAGAAACGCAATGCCATCGAGTTGGTACGGGAAAGGTTCAAAAGGAAAGTCAAGTTGTTCGCTGCCCACCAAGAGTTCCAGCGGCGGCTGGAGCAAATAGAAGAGACGGTCCTCGAGCTTAACCACATCGGCGGGCGGCTTGATCCGAGTCAGTTTGCCGGTGCGAATGCTTTGACGCGCACGGGTTGCGGCCGCGCGGGATTTCTCGATCAACTCGCGCGAACGCTCTTCGGTGGTCTTCGCGTTGTGATCACCGGGTTGTGAGATTGGTGCATTGGCTTGGTTGGCACCGCGAAAAACCTTGATGCCGCCTCCAGAGCGAGGGAACTGGAAACCAACCGTCTTCACGTCGAACGCTTGAAGTCGGATCGGAATGGCGGTCGTTTCAATGGTATCGATTGCGATCGGAGTTACGTTGGTGGGAATCAACGAACTTGAATTCAATTCAACCGATGGATCGATTTCGATCTCGAGATCATGAATCATTGGCTGTCCTTAATGCGGGAGTTGGCTAAGCAGCCCGCGCACGTGAAATCTGTTTCTGTGCTTCGCTGATTGCTTCCTTGATTCGATCAAACGGTTCTAGCATGTCGGGCAAGGAAGGCAATTTGGAAACGATATCTCGAACGATCTCATACCGTTCGATTGCAACTCGCAAAGTCGACCCTGCAAGTTCGCAGCGCTCGTATCCCGGCAGCATCTCGTCGGTGATCGGCCCTTCTTCCTGTTCAGCGGCTTCGGAAACCAGCGCGACAGGGGCTTCGCTTATCGATTCCAGTTGAAGCGCTTCGGGTTGATTGCAACAAAGCAATGAAGGAGCATTTCGGCAGCGTTTAAGCAACATCGGCCCGATCGCTTCTCCGATCAGATAATCACGCAGTGTTGGTCCGTAGAGAATCTCGTGGGTCCGTGTCGGGCGAACTGGCAAAGTACACTGGAACTCCAGCGGTCGCCCGCTGGAGCTGAGCACTAGGAGCCCTCCGGTCCAGCCAGTGAACTCGGACTCTTCGACCGTATAGAAACCGATGGTCACTTCGGCCTCGGGACTGCGACTCATGCGTGGTTGGCTCCTGGTTTGTTTCTGACGGGCGGACGGTCATCATCGTCGCGACTTTCGCTACTTAGGCAGTCATCGGCGGTTGGGTCTTAACGACTTTAGCGGCTATCGCAGCGCCATCCGAGTCATCTGAAAGCCCTTAAATCACGAACGCTGGAAATACGTCGCATCCTGACTTGAGAAAAAATCTACGGCACTTTGTAAAAAATGCCGTTCTGTAGCGATTGTCTGACTTACATCCCGCAAAACTGATTTACTCGATCACATTTCCACACCAACGGCATCGTCCCTAGCTATACTGAGGCCTTATCGTTCATGCCATCATTTCGCTTTCCAGGAAGTCACTTCGGCCATGTCAAATGACCAAAGCCCGATGTCGCCAGTTTTTCGAATCGACGTGTCGTCGGAGTCTACTACCGATTCAACGGTGCGAAACGATATCGTCCAAGTCGAATTGCTTCGACAATTGGTCGCTGGACAACAACGACAAAACGAATTGCTGGCTGAGTTGACGCAGCTTTCCGTAGGCACGCACAAGCAACGTGCAGCCGAGCTACAGCAATGGAAGGATGCCAATCCGAAGTTGGCTCGCGCGTGCCGCCGTGCCGCAGAAACATTGAATGCTGTTCAAACGCGATTTCTTGAGTCAATCACTGAAGAAGTGGAAGAAAACAAGGAACATCTCGAAGACGGCGACTTCATGTTGCATGAGTTCGTCGATCGCTTTGGACCTCGCTTGGCCCATTTGAACGGTGTTTTGCAAGTTCTTTCACAGTTGAGCGAAGCAAACAACCTGCAGACGAAGCAACAACCCTACTAGGCGCCGTCCGGAGAAGCGGTTTTGGAGTTTTCTTTGTATCCAGCCAATCGCCGAACGTTTTTGTCCCGCTCCGCTCGTATCGCTATCGGTATGGGGCTAGTTGATCCTGGTTCATTGTCTACAGCCGAAGCTTACGACGCTGAAGAGACAATCGCGTGGAAAAATGCCAAAATCGTGACGGCAAATTCGCCGACCATCGAAGCCGGCAGTTTGGTTATTCGAGGAGCCTCGATCGTTGATGTTGGGCCAGTTGACAAAGTCGTCGTTCCACCCAACGCCAGGGTAGTCGATGCTGCTGGAAAGTGGATCATGCCAGGCCTCGTTTGCACCCATAGCCATGTTGGTGGTGTCGGAGCCGCCGATGGCAGCGGTCCGATTCAGCCAGGAGTGCGAATTCTAGACTCAATCAATGTGCGCGAACCTGGTTTTAGAAGAGCGCTCGCCGGCGGTCTTACCACGCTTAATATCATGCCAGGGTCGGGACACCTGATCAGCGGACAAACGGTTTACTGCAAACTCCGATACGCCGGAAAAGGGCCATCGACCATTGAGGAAATCCTGATTCGTGATAACGATGGGAAACCGATCGGTGGTCTTAAGATGGCGAACGGTACGAATTCCCAAGGTGAGTCACCGTTCCCCGGGACACGAGGCAAGTCGGCTTTCCTGGTCCGTGAACAGTACATCAAGGCGCGCGAATACAACGCGAAAGTCACTGCCGCTAAAGATACGACCGACAAGATGCCACCACGCGACCTTCATCTCGAAACACTCGTCGAAGCGATGCAGGGCAAACGCATCGTGCATCATCATACGCATCGACATGATGATATCGTCACCGTGATCCGACTGGCACAAGAGTTCGGACTTCGCGTTGTGCTGCATCACGTTAGCGAAGGTTGGAAAGTTGCCAAAGAGATTGCGGACTCTAAGTTTCCTTGCTCGATCATTGTGCTCGATTCCCCAGGCGGAAAACTGGAGGCAAAGGACATGACTTTCAAGAACGGTCGTGTCCTTGATGAAGCCGGAGTCCGAGTCGGCTTTCATACCGATGATTGGATCACCGACTCGAGGCTCTTCGCCAGATCTGCTGCGCTGGCGGTTCGCGCTGGGATGAATCGCGACAAGGCACTTCAAGGCCTTACGCTTGCTGGGGCAGAGATGCTTGGCCTGGAAGATCGAATCGGGTCGCTTGCACCCGGAAAAGATGCTGACTTTGCTTTACTTAGCGGCGACCCGCTCAGCGTTTACACGCGAGTGCTGGAAACATGGGTGGAGGGCAAGAAAGCGTTTGATCTCGCCAACCCGAACGACCAATTGTACGCCGAAGGTGGTGCCGGAGCCGGAAGCGAGTTGAATCCTTTCTTATGCTGCTTCGCACAACCTTGGCAATTAGGAGAAACAAACTAGTGTACCGGACACTTGTTTTAAGCTGCGTCGCCCTGTCAATGGCGATTCTGTCAGCTTCGCAGAGCCGAGGGGATGACGTCGTCGTTGTCCTTGCAAAAATGATCATTACGGTCTCCGGAAAGCCGATTGAAAACGGTGCGATCTTATGCAAAGCAGGCAAGATTGTTTCCGTCGGTGAATCGTCATCCTTCACAATCCCTGCCGGTGCGATCATCAAGGAAGCAAGCGTCGTTATACCCGGTCTGATCGATGTCCGAACCTGTGTTGGACTATCGGGAATCTTTAATGTCGAGCATGACTCGGACCAACTCGAATCGTCGAGTCCGTTGCAACCAGAATTACGAGCCAAAGATGCCTACAATCCAGGCGAAGAATTGGTGGCATATATTCGCAGCTTTGGCGTGACCACGATCCATACGGGACATGCCCCGGGCGAACTCATTTCAGGTCAAACGATCGTTACCAAAACCGTTGGTAACTCAGTCGAAGAGTCGCTAATCGTTGATGGTCGAGCCATTTGTGCAACGCTTGGGGAATCGTCGCAGAAGTCCGGAAAGCAAAGTCCGGGCACGCGTGCCAAACAGATGGCGATGCTACGAGCGCTGATGTTCGAGGCGATCGAGTACCGAACGAAGACCACGAAGAAGACGAAAGAAACCTCCGATAAAGAGTCAGAGGACAAAGAGCCAGCGGATGATGCGATCGCAAGAAACTTGAGACTGGAGACTTTGGTCGAAGTATTGGACGGCAAGAAGGCATTATTGATCACCGCCGATCGAGCTCAAGACATTGCTACCGCGCTACGATTTGCATCCGAGTTCGGGATCTCGATTTGGTTGGATAGTGCAGCCGAAGCGAATCAAATGATTCCACAAATCAAAGAAGCCAAAGCGACCGTTCTGTTGCACCCATCGATGGCTCGCTCCAGCGGTGAAAGAGAAAGTCTTTCGTTTCAAACCGCGTCGATGCTTCAGAAAAACGGGATTCCGTTTGCGATTCAAGGCGGATTCGAAGCTTACGTACCGAAGGTCAGAGTGGTCTTGTTTGAAGCTGCGATCGCAGCCGCTCACGGTTTGACTCGTGACGAAGCGATCGAATCAATCACACTTTCTCCAGCGAAGATTCTGGGCATTGCAGATCGTGTTGGCTCGATCGAAATTGGCAAGGACGCGGATTTAGCACTGTATGATGGCGATCCGCTGGAATATACGACGCACTGCATCGGTGTCGTCGTAAACGGAAAAGTTTACGACGGCGAAGCATCTGACTAAGCGTTCTTAACCCTTGATCAGCAAGTCATCCATTTCTCTGCCAACTTGCTTGAGGTAGTCGACATTTCCACTTTCCATTTCTGCGGCGATCCAACCGCGAAAATTAATGTCTTCAAGAGCTTGTCGCACGTCTGCCCAATCGATGTCACTGGAAGCCATTTGGGTCCAATCATCACGCTTACGCGAATAGCCTTTCACATCCAACTTGATAATTCGCTTGTCCAGCGTTCGAATCCACGCGGCAGGATTACCGTACTTCCAGTGGTTGCCGATATCAAACTGGACCCCGACCCACGGTGAATCAAAGGTATCAATGAATCGAGCCAACTCGTCAGCAGTCTGTTTATTATCACCTTCATGGTTGTAGAGAAAGTGATTCCAAACGTTTTCGATTGCGATCTTGACGCCAACTTCTTCTGCGACCGGAATCGCTAAACGAATGTTCGCGACCGCACGATCGAAGACCTCTTTAGCCCTTCCGTCCTTACCGTGTCCAGGAACAAGCAGCATCGTGTCAGCCCCAACCGCCGCAGTCGCTCGCAAACCATCGATGCAACTTTTTAGTGCGGCACTGCGGACCGATGGATCGGGATCGGTATGCCTGACTTTCCAATGATCTACGTTGACGGTTCCGTCGATCTTGACGCCAGTCGACTTGATTGCGGCCTTCGCTTCGTCGACATCAAAACCTGGCGCGTCCAGCTCAACACCTTCGAAACCGGCCTGCTGCACGATCGCGAACTTTTCCGCAAGCGTGCCCTTGCCCTGGACCATATTAAACTTCAGCGTTTTCCTTAAACGCGTGGCGGTTGAAGCTGCCGCTGAATCCTGTGCAAAACCTGATTGGGCCGACTGTGAGTTCGCCGCCGCAGCCAGCATAATACTTGTGGTTGAAATGAATTTCCGTCGTGTCTGCATGTCAAGTCTCATGAATAGGGGTTTGTTCGAACTCGAATTCTTCCATTAGCGGACCTGCCGCCCGCCTCGATTGTACTAGATTTCTTTCGTGTTTCGGCGCCCTGATTTGTCGTTCATTCATTCTAAACGAACGGATCACCAGAACATTTTCTTGTTCAAAACGACGAAGTGAACCTAATATGAGAACGATACCGTAGAATCAGTCTGCAATCTTCACTTAGGATCGAGCGGGAAATAAGCGTCCGGTACCATTTGCCAGGAACTGGCCCTTCGGGTGTTTCGCACAAATGGTACCGGACACTTATTTCCCGCTCATTGATTAATCCACATTGTTTTCCATGTCACTGATTCACGCTGTCGGAATGCTTCTGCTTTTTCTTGTGCTTCTAGCGCTGGAACTGTTTATCCCCAGCGGCGGCGTGCTCGGGATCGCTGCTGCGGCGGCACTGATCGCTGCGATCATCATCGGCTTCATGCACAGTCTTTCCGCAGGGGCTTCGATCCTAGTGGGTTCGGCAATCGTAGTTCCGATTCTCGTTTCGGCGGGACTTCGCATTTGGCCTAAAACGGCAATCGGTCGCCGGATGCTAACGCTCGATTCGGAAGCAAATGGGTTGCGTGAGGAAGCGTCTCGCGCGGAACGAGAAGCGATCATCGGGAAAACGGGGATGGCAAAGACCAACCTGTTGCCAAACGGGCTTATCGAGATTGATGGCGTTCGACTGGATGCGATCAGCACTGGTGCCGCGATCGATATCGGCACCGCGATCGAAGTCGTCAGTGTGACCGGTGGGAAAATCCGAGTGCGCCCATGTCAAGAGAACGCAGCGTCATCAAATTCAACGGTTCCCGCTTCGCTGGAAACGCCGATCGAGTCGCTCGGAATCGAAGAATGGAATTAGGCTTTGTCTGACCTAAACTGTACTGGACAGGCAGATCAGATCGTTGGTAAATCACCGTTGGACGAATGTGGTTTCGTCGGATCTGTACTTTTGAAAGGGTTGAAATGTTTCGTGCAACAATAATGTTTGCTTGTTTATTTGCGATCGGAATTGCCGATGCGACGGCCGAAGAAATCGTGCGATATCGCTTGACCGAATGGAAAAGTCAGCATTTGCATGACGTCGCCAAGGGAAAGAAGATCACTGAAACGCTGACCAAATTAGGCTGCGAAATCAAAAAAGAAGACCACAACGGACATGTGGATTTGAAGTATCGCTGCCCTGAGTGGAAACAACTTGACCTGAAGAGCCATGACGAAGCCCAGAAATGGGAAGCGTGGCTAACGAAGTTCAAGTTCGAGACGGAACACAAGCACTAAGCATGTTGTCTCTCGGAATCTTACGGAACGCGTCCGATCTGGCGAGAACCGCCGTTGAATCGGTCAGTGATGCTACGACTTCGCTCGCTGGCTCGATCGCGAACAAGACGGCTCCAAGCTCGTCATTTGCGGATCTGCTGGCGACGGAACAATCGAAAAGCGAGGTTTCGGTCCCCGAGATCCGCAGCAAACTGACCAGCGCCGTCGAAGCGGTGCTCGCTCGCGTCGGAGTTCCAGCCGATCCTGCAATGACATTGATCACCAATCCGGACGGAACGATTGAACTGGAAAGCGATCATGAACGGGCTGTCGAAATCGAAGCGAACTTGAACGAAGATGCGGCCGTCCAAGCATTTGCTAGACAACTTGCGGCACGTGGTGACGGAGCAGACCGGCGATTGGTGATTCACACGATTAGTGCTTAGTTTCGCGATGGGTTGACGGAACGCAAATTCATTGCGAATATAGGGCCAAGCCAGGAGGATAAGCGAATGGCTAGCAGGCTGATTCGAAATCAGTTGCCCAGTAATGGGTTGCGGGTTCGAGCCCCGTGTCCTCCGCTTTTTTGTTGACTCTTGTGACCCGTCCGCCCCGTCGCCGCGAACCAACGGTCTGACGTGGGGCCCTGATTGTGACAGTGACGTTTTTGATAACGCGAGAGGTACAGGATTTCCTCTTCAAACATTTACACTATTGCAAATCAATTCTTTACTTTTGTCCTGTTAGAGGTGGCTACATTGACGGCGGTACGTCGAACTCCACCATTGCAACAGGCTCAAGTGAGGTAACCACCGATGCCAGTCACGAATTACGGCGCCTTCACCTGGTTTTGTATCGTGACATGCACCGTCGCGACTCTCCTTTCGGTTGGTACGGTAACATGCGGCCAGGATCCGCAGATTCAGCCTCTACCGACCAATCTTTCCGAGGCGCTGCTTCGACTGCAAACGCTGGACAACGGTCCCACACGCCAGAAGCAATTGGGGCCAATCGAATTTTTCACTGAGCTTCCGCCAAACCCGCTTGTATCGCTCGAGTCTTGTCGGGCTGCGGGTGAGTATTCGGCAAAGATGGATGGCCGAGCGTTGGTCGTACTCATCAATGATCAGCCTGGCTATGAACGCTATGAACCAAGTTGGTCGCGCTTCAAAAGTCATCGTCTTGGGAACGCCAGCGAATGCTTTGTCGGAGTCGTCGCCGCAAAAGCGGTCCACGATGGACTTTTCAATTTCGACGATCGAGTGTCGGACACCATCACCGAATGGGCGGATGGATCAAAAAAAGCTGAGGTGACGATTCGACAACTTCTCACAATGACAAGCGGCATTGAACCAGGCGAAAGCGGTTACGTGACGACATACAAAACAGCAATTCAACTTCCTCTACAAAACGATCCCGGTAAGAGTTTTGGTTATGGTTCCAACGCATTTCAAGTCTTTGGTGAGTTGATCTGTCGCAAGCTTGCTGCAAAGAACGGCAGCTATGATCCTATGGGTTATGTTGACTACCTCAACGAACAAATTTTCAAGCCGCTGAAGATCGAGATGACACCTTGGTCCCAGACAACGGATAATGAAGCGAATGTAGCCGTCGGTGCATTTCTAAATGCTGTCGACTTTGCGAAGTTCGGGGCGATGCTTTGTAATGGGGGTACTTGGGAAGGCAAACAACTGATCAAAAAGGAATTGTTGGAAGAAGTTCTGAAGGGAACCGAAGCCAATCCGAAGTACGGGATGGGTTTTTGGCTTGTCTCACAAGAACAAGACATCGAAGTTTCGCCAGATACACGAATGATCATGCCTTCGTTTGGACGGACAACGATCGATGGCATGCATATCGCGGCAGGTAACGGGCGACAACGGCTTTACGTACTTCCCAACGAGAAAATTGTTATTGTTCGTTTGGGTGACCCCAGAGTTGATCTCTTTCGCGACGAGACTTTTTTCCGAAATCTACTCGTCAAGCCTGACAAGCCATAGCGTTTGTTCAACGCTATCGCTGACCGTAAGATCGTCCGCCGATTGCGGCGTCGTTGCTTCAGGACCGTTATTTCAACGTTTGCTAGAACGTTAAACAAGATTCGGCGATGAATCCTTCAGCGGGGGACAGGCGGGACTCACGCCGATGTCCCCCGGAACGCAATACGGGCGCAAATACCAAACCGCAAATCGCGGAATCTTCAATATCACCGCGAACTGTTGACAAGCTTCGTTAGGATCGGGCGGGAAATAAGTGTCCGGTACCATTTGCCAGGAACTGGCCCTTCGGGTGCTTCGCATAAATGGTACCGGACACTTATTTCCCGCTCATTGCTTATGCAATCGGGCAGAAGCGTCAGAAATTACGATTTTGCACTTTCTTTTATCATACAAACTTCATCATTCCCGAGGGGTAAAGAAACAATCCCGTCTTGGGAACAATCTATGCTGCGTTAACTTTCGCATGCAGCGTGTTTTCTCCGGCAGCCGGGTCGGCCTGGACCCCACATCGTATGTTTGATCGCGACGCCGGTGATGCACGATCGTTGAATTGCGTTGTATTGTCAAACAATGTTTAGGATCAAGATCGTATGCCTTTGTCCGCTATCTCAACAGGTTTATTGACATGATCGAAACCGCAAATCATCGGGACGTACGAACCAACGTCGAGGCGGTAAGTACGGACAATCAACTTCTGCGAACCCAGCGGCAACAACTGACTGAAACACTGAAGCGTTTCAGTCCTCAAACTGCGGTATACGCAACGCAGTTTGTCGAACAACTCTTAGCGTTCGCCGAACAAATTGGTACGAGCGATGTACATCTACAACCCACAATCAACGGTTTGGATGTTCGTTTTCGGCACGATGGCGTGCTGCAGCACTTAGGAGAATTTCCAACGGGCGCGATTTCTTCTGTAATCTCCCGTTTCAAAGTGTTGTCCAATCTGCTGACCTACCGAAGCGACATTCCGCAAGAAGGTCGAATCGCATTGCCTGGTGAAGTCGCTGAAGTGCGTGTCAGTACTTATCCCACGCTCTACGGTGAAAGAGCCGTTCTACGTTTTTTTGGACGCGGGGATCGGCTGAAGCGACTCTCGGATCTTGGCCATACCGACATTGTCACTCAGGCGCTTTACGACACACTAGCAGAAACCAGTGGCGCGATGATTGTCACCGGGCCTGCGGGCAGCGGCAAATCAACGACGTTGTACGCATGCCTGCGAGAACTGGCGAGAATGTCCGGTGGAAATCGTAGCCTGATGACGCTTGAAGACCCGATTGAAGTTCCAATCCCTGGAGTGTCGCAAAGCCAAGTCAATGCGCCTGCCGGCTTTGACCTCCACACCGGTTTGCGATCACTGCTACGACAGGACCCTGAAGTGATCATGATTGGCGAGATTCGCGATCCGTTGACTGCTGAGATCGCGATTCAAGCTTGCTTGACTGGTCAACTCATGCTCACCACCTTCCACGCAGATAGCAGCGCAACTGCCGTCAGCCGCTTGCTCGATATGGGAATTGAGCCCTACCTATTGCGAAGCGGTGTCATTGGCATTCTTAGCCAGCGATTGTTGCGACGACTGTGCAATTGTGCTGAAGTTTCAACCAATGAAATGAACTTCTGCGGTTTGCCTATCGACAGCTGCTATGTTCCGAGAGGGTGCGACAAATGCAATTCAACGGGATATAGTGGTCGAGTCGTCGCTAGCGAGTTCTTATCCCTAAAAGACTCCTCTTTGGCAGATCAAATCCTTGATACGAAAGATAGCCGCGCCATCTATAGAATCGCAACCGAAAGCGGGATGGAATCGCTTTGGGGTCGCGCGACGCAGTTGGTTCGCGATGGCGTCACCAGCCCGATTGAAGTTCGACGCGTTCTAGGCATGTCGATGCGGACCTAGGCCACGCCCAAAATCGGAATCCACACCATCTGAAGAGAACCGATGATGAATCAAGAGGGGTCAATACAACACATTTCTGGGCAAGCGACTGGTCGCTTGAACGTTTGCCTCGCATGTCGCAAACCGTTACCGCGCCCTGAAATCAATCAACTCGTTCTCGTATGCCTTTACTGTAACTCCGAAACCATCTTAACTCCGTCTCTTCACATATCGGAAGACACGTCACTGCGAATCGATTCTCCGATCACCCCGCCTCCAACCCCTGCGATGGTCAATGCCACCAATCTACAAACCGATTCCAATTGCAGAGAGATGAGCATTGGGCCTGATGATGATTTTGAGTTGAGACTGGAGCCTGAGGCCGATCGAATTGTCCCCACTTCGTCGCAGACGGGATGGCAAGTCGTTCAGGCATCATCAACCAGTATGAACACAGACCAAGACGGCTTATCGCAAACTTACCCTCGTGAGCGACACTATCCTACCCTAGAGGCAATGCAGCGGCTTTACAAGATGTTTGGTTATGTCGCTGTATTGATCGTCTTTCCCTATGTTGGATTCCGATTTTTGTATTTGCTTGTCACTACCAAAGAGCGGCATCTTCAAGTGATGGCAGAATTCAGCGAATTCGCTGTTCCCGCCTTATTTGGCTGTGTCGCCTTGACCGCGTCATTGTTCGCCGCATCAGAAGGCATTCGACTAGCAATGGACGTTCAGGATAATTTACTCCGGACTGCGAACAGTACAGGACGCCGCAAAGTGAGATAAAGTTATTGACAATTGCATTCTGGTTTGGCGGCGCACGCATTTCCAATTTACCCTACTTCATGAGTTTTCGACGCAGTCTCGTTCCGGAGCATTTTAATGACGAAGATTCTAGTGGTTGATGACAACGAGATGGATCGAGTGCTCGTCACACACCTCTTGTCCGATTTATATGAATTTGTTTATGCGTCGGACGGCGCGCAGGGACTTGCGGTTTGTGAGTCAGAAAAACCGGATGTGGTCGTCACCGACTTGATCATGCCGAACATGGACGGCCTTCAGATGCTGTCAGAAATGCAGGTTCGGTATCCCGAGATCCCTGTGATCATGATGACCTCGGAGGGAAGCGAATCCACCGCATCGGAGGCGATGGATCGGGGGGCGGCCAGCTATGTGCCAAAACTTCACTTATCCGATCGACTATGCCAAACGGTCAATCAAGTCGTCGATCTCATGCGGGCCGATCGCAATTACGTGAGACTGTTGCACCGCCTCACTTATTCTCGCTATGTATATGAACTGGAGAACGACTTTACGCTGATCGAGCCACTGGTCGAGTTTGTTCAGCAAATTGCTTTCGCTGAGGGAATCTGCGACGAGGGAAGCCGAAACCGACTTGGCGTTGCGCTTGACGAGGCATTGTTCAACGCTATGTATCACGGCAATTTAGAATTGCCAAGAGAGCGAATCCAAACGGTTCGCAATTTGGTCCACCAAGATGTTCCTAACCCGATCGTGGATGAACGGCTCAAGGATCCTGCTTATGGAGAACGAAAGGTTTTGGTTTTCATAACCTGCACCTCCGAGAAACTACAAATTGTGATTGAAGACCAGGGAAATGGTTTTGACCATAAATGCTTTTCCAAAGAGTTTCGATCAAAAATTGACTCCAATCAACACCGTGGGATTTTGCTGATCGCCAGTATCATGGATGAAGTGATTTACAATGACGAGGGAAATCGTGTCACACTTACCAAGTCGAGAGAAACGCCACGCGCAGCATCCTGACCGCTATGCATCGCAAATACATTCATACCCAGAATTGCTCATGGTCGACCGAGACACGAACAAATCCGAAGCAAGCGACTCCGCTGATGGCGATGAACTTCGACTTGAACCGGTCGTCGAAAAGGGAGAAGCATTAAAGCTTCCCTTGCACTCGGGAGAGACTCGCGGTCGCGAGTCCGGCAGTCGAACCGTTCACACAGCACGCTATCGAAAGAACCCTCATGCTTCATTGTATGCAATTGATTCGCCTGTATCGCGGACATCAACACCGCCACTGTTGCCGAACACCGACGAGCGCGGTGACGAGTCACCAGTCGCTACTCTTTCCGAAAGGGATTATTCAGCCATCCAGTCATTGCAAAAGTACGTCCGCTGGTTTGGATACTCGACGCTCGTTTTGGGACCTCTGTTTCTCATGTTTCGCTTTCTACAGCTTGTCTTTTTCTCGACCGACGACCTAAGTACAAAGTTCCCTGATTTTTTGTCCTATTCGTTTTGGGTCGTGGCGAGCTCAGCATTGCTGTCGGCAACCTTTTTCGCGAGTTCTGAGTTTTTCCAACTCTTGATCGATATCCAATCGGACACCTTTACGGAAGCGCAAGTTCCCCCGCGTGACAATTGACCGTCAATGCCCAAGTGTTCTTCGATTCAGCGAGATACCGGATGTCCGATAATGAAAACACCTTAGATCGTCGGACGAATTGGGTCGATAGGCTTCGAGTGCGTTATCTCATCGCCTTCTCGGTTGTTATGGCATTGATCATCGCTTCCGCATGGATTGACCAGACGCAACGAGCATCTTTCGACAGATTTCTAGATACTGCCAAAACATTTGAGTCAGATGAGTCAGGAGTATCCAGTGGTGTGACGATCATCCGGAATCTGACAATCCAACGGCTACGCGAACTTGAAGTCTGGTCCCAGTGGCTTTTAGTGCTCACGATTCTTGCCGTCCTTGCTTCGTTCATTCTTATATTCGAGCCGATTGCTCGGTTGCTCAATCGTATCAGTGTCCAACGCGAAGAAGCCTTGAAGACGGCGCAGGAAGCTTCTCTGCACAAGAGTCAATTTCTTGCAAATATGAGCCACGAGATTCGCACGCCCATGAACGGAATCATTGGCATGGGAGATTTGTTGGCCAGCACGCGACTGAAGCCAGACCAGCGTGATTATTTGACGATGATTCGCCAGTCAGCCGACGCACTGCTTCAATTACTCAACGACATTCTTGATTTCTCAAAGATCGAGGCAGGCAGACTTGAACTAGAGTCAACGGCATTCAGCTTACGCGACTGCATCGAAAGCACCGCGCGAACGCTCGCGACCAATGCAAGCGGCAAAGGGATTGAACTGGCGTGTCGCATATCCACCGAGCTACCCGACGTTGTGATAGGAGACCCCGGAAGATTGCGTCAAATCGTTGCCAATCTGCTCAGCAACGCGATAAAGTTTACCCATCAAGGCGAAGTGGTGGTTGATGTCGAAAGCGGCCCTGAAGAGCAATCCAAGGTTGATACACCAGCGAACGTTCAAGATCCAACGAAGCAACTCACGTTGAAGATTTCAGTATGGGACACTGGCGTTGGAATCCCACCAGAAAAGCAAAGAATTATCTTCGAAGCGTTTAGCCAAGCCGATGCCTCGACGACTCGGCACTTTGGAGGCACAGGCCTGGGGCTAACGATATCCTCGCAGCTCGTGCAGATGATGGACGGAACGATTCAGGTGGAAAGCGAAGTTGGTAAAGGTTCAAGGTTTTGGTTCACTGTCAAACTGGGCGTTGCAAAAAACCAAACGTTGGCCGAGCCTGCCGATGCTGCTATCTTGCACGGAATGCAGGTCCTGATTGTGGACGACAATTTCACGAATCGGCTTATCTTGAAAGAGATCTGTAGCTCATGGAAAATGCGTCCCATATTGACCGATGGCGTAACCGCAGGACTGGAGGCTTTGCGAAAATGCAGCGAACCCATCCCGCTAATTCTGACCGACTGCATGATGCCAGGCCGAGACGGATTCGACTTGGCAACCCAGGTGCGTCAAAGGCAACCCGCGGAGGAATGCGTAATCATAATGCTTTCATCTGCTATCCAGTCAGGCGATGCGGATCGGTGCAACCATTTGCAAATCGCCAGGTGCCTCTCGAAGCCTGTAGCGCAATCCGAATTACTGAATGCGATCCTGGGGCAGTTCGGCACTCTGGAGCCTGCTCAATCAACGCCGAAAGAACAACCGACGGTGAAGAATCCTCGGTTGATTTTGCTTGCCGAGGACAACCTTATCAATCAGATCGTCGCGACCGAATTTCTGAAGAAGCGTGGCCATGAAGTGGTCGTTGTTGAAGATGGTCGGCAAGCGGTCGATGCGTTAGAGCAGGGTCAATTTGACCTTGTGCTGATGGACATTCAGATGCCGGTGATGGACGGATTTGAGGCGACCAAATTGATTCGACTGATGGAGAACGACACGAATCGTCGTATACCAATCATCGCGATGACCGCCAACGCGATGAAAGGTGATCGAGAGCAGTGCCTTGAGGCAGGTATGGATGGATACGTCTCTAAACCAATCGATTCTCAAGAGTTGTTCGCGGCGGTCGAAGCCGTGCCCGCTCGAGCACTTACGAAACGGATCCGTTCGATCGTCTCAGTTCAAACGAAACAAACAAAACAAGCCCTAAACGGCGAACTGCAAGGACAAGAAATGAAGAAAGTGACCGACCAGAACGAGCCATCGGCCGATTCCGCGATGATCGAACCGCTGATCAATTGGGAACGTATAACGCAGCTATATCCCGGCGGAGCAAGATTGGTGCATGAACTGGCCAAGATCTTGCTCTCGCAGTCCCCCGAGTTGATGGAGCAAATGCTAACCGCGGTGGACGAAAAAGATGTGAAGACACTGCACCGTGCGGCTCACACATTCAAAGGATCATTGCAAAACTTTCAGGCTCACTCGGTCGCCGAAATCGCGCAGCAAATTGAAACGGAGGCGAAGGCTGGAAATCTTGATAAAGCGGGTGAGTTGATTTCACAACTCCGCCCGGTCGTGGCAAGAATGCTGAAAGAAGTTTCCTTATATTTGGGCGAGCCAGAATCAATGCTTAACCCCAAGTGATGCGTCGGCGCCGAAAAAAGCGACGAAGGCGATCAAGGATTGATGTAAGTAGGCTCTGTTTGAAAAGGTGTCTGACCCTCTCCGGGCGAGGCAATACGATTCAACCACTAAATTAACCGAAGAACCCTTTTTAACGAAATCAGATCGAAAGAAATTTCCGCCGCTCTGTCCAGACTTCTTAATTGAACTACGATCCGAAACCGATCGACTCGATGAACTCCAGGCGAAGATGAGTGAGTATCTGAGCGTCGGCCTTCGTTTAGGCTGGTTGATCGACCCACTGCAAAAGCGTGTTCACGTCTTTCGCCGAGATAAGCAAACAGAAGTACTCGCGATGCCCGATTCGGTTTCGTGTGACGAGATACTACTTGGCTTTGTCCTCGATTTAAAAACTGTGTGGCAAGAAAGCTGAAAGCTTTGACACGGTAACCGTCGCAAAGTCGGAAAGCACTTTTTGCGTTCTCACCAATCTGCTGGGGAACCGACAACGAAACCGACAACTGGGACACAGGACGTTTGAGGTGACGGCAACCGTAACGGGGAACGATTCCGCCCGCTCGCGCATTGACCGATGTTGAAGCCAAGTCACCGGTAGCAAGCACGCTATCCCGCCGTGACGATTGCGTTGTAATGGGAATGAATGGCTTGGGAATACAACGGTACGAAAAATGTGGAGGTACGCGGATTCGTTACGCAATGCGACTCCTGGAACCTTTTTTTCGCCTGGAACTTGCTATTCGCCCACCCGCTAAGTCAGTACTCCCCGTGGAACGTTGACGCAAAGCGATGTTAGGATCGAGCGGGAAATAAGTGTCCGGTACCATTTATGCGAAGCACCCGAAGGGCCAGTTCCTTGCAAATGGTACCGGACACTTATTTCCCGCTCATTGCTTAGGGTCCATTAAGCTTTGCCTTTAAGGTGTTTGCCTTGACTTGCCACTTCGCCGATTCGACCGGATCACCTGCACGGCTGAACGCTTCGGCGACCACAGTAAACGCTTCGCTCAAGACCGCCGGATCGCGGGGGTCATCGGCTTCACGGAGTCGGCGTGCGAACTCATCCATTTTCTGCCGAACTTCCGGCAGGGCACAAATTTGCTTGCCCTGTCGGGTCGAACAACCGAACACGACGCCTGCAAGTTTGTCGTACTCACCAAGCGTCTCGGTGCCGGTCGGTTCCAACTTCATCGCGACTTTCAATTCTTCGCCAGCTACGATCGTGATGCGTCGGTCGCGTCGGCCCATGAAGATCGGCAACTGGTAATCCAGCTTGCTGTCTGCGAACAGCGTTTGTGCCCCTGGCGGCAGGTAAACCGTGGCCGATCCGGTGGCATCACTGCGGTCAAAGAACGGGCTGTCATATTCACCGACCTTACCGCTGTCCCAAGGTTCGTCGGGTGCCGATGAGGTCAACCACTCGGTCGATCGCATCAGCGTACCGCCATAAATTTGCGAGCCCCAATTCCACCAAAAAACATTCGGATTGCCGCCCACGAAGACATCGGCAAGCGGATTGTTATCCAGGTCGGTGACGGTGATGGTGCATCGCACCAGTGGCGTCATCTGGACGAGAATCGGTTGCTTCGCATCCACACCAAAGACCTGCGGCCGCGATGACGGTTCTTGGGAAGGTTGAGAAAATTCCTTGGCCATTTCGTACATCGTGCGAAGCCTGCCCAAAGGATCGTCTTTGGTTTGCTTCGCATTCGGATCGATACCGTTGCGAGCAATAAAGTGTTCGCAAAGCGCGATAACCTGGATCGATTCGGAGCGAGGCCAACCGGTGATCTCAAAGTTGCCTTCGGCATCGACGGCAGCCCACTGCGTCCAATCGAAGTTCGCCGCTTGGGCATCCCGCCACAACGCGATCGCGGCGACGCGGCCGGCCACGACGGGGCGTGGCACGTTCTCGCTCAGCCGACCGCGGATGCTGATGGCCGGATGAAGCGTCACCGTTAATGCATTGTTTTCGCCGGGTTTCAAGTTCAACGCGATCGAATCACTGAACTCGACAGCTTGACCATCGACCAAGCGAATCAACATGCCGCGAAACGGTCCTTGGCAAAGCATTTGAAAACACAAACGATCCGCTTGCCGCGTCATAGATGGGTATTTTTTCCATTGCGACGGGTCCGAGGAGACCAAGTGAATCTGCTCGATGCGGAAGTCGTTGGCCGTGGACTTCGGTATCAAGGTGATCGAAGCGGCTGCTTTCATTTCGATCGTATGTGGTTTGCCATCCAAAAGTGGCACGTCGATGTCGACGCTGTCAGCGACCGTAAAGTCGGCATGTGTCAGCAGCACCGAGACGCTGAACGTGCGAGTCTGTTCGTCGACATCGCGGTAATAGGGATAACAAATCGTTGCGATTCCATCGACATTGGTTGATGAGGGCTCAGGCTCCATCTCGGCTCTCTCTTCGGTGCCGCCCCAACGGCCATGGCCTTGGGACGATCGAAGTGCCCATGGCGTGACGGTCACACCGGAGATCGGCGTGCCATGTTCATCCTTCACCTGGACGTCAAACGTCTTGACCTGTTGGATAACGCTGAGTTTCGCAAGCAACGGATCGCCGATAGGGCCTTGCGCCCGAGCGGTCGCAATACCGAACAAAAGAACACAATAGAATAGTCGCGACATCAATATGACACCAATGTGCGAAGACAAGTATCAGAAAAGTCTCAGCTTCTTTGTAATGTCCGATTCGCGTGAAGTCAAACTCTTGCGGACACGATGCGGAAAAAGCTCGCCCGACGACGTGTTGATTTCTGGTGAGAATCCGTGGATCGCGATGGAGCGATCGTTTTCTACTGTTCGTCTTCTACGAGGCGTTTTTCATCTCGTACAAATGCACAGCCTGTTGCTGATTACTACCGGAGTTTCGCATCGTTCAGTGTCAGTTCTGGACGTGTAAAGCTAGTCTCTGTTTGAAAAGGGGGCGGGTTGCAATGTGAGCCGCTTGGCGTAAGCCTACGGGCCCCGTTTTCGTTCAGGATAGGCCCGCACGCTGACCCGAAGCGGCTACATTGCCTAGTTCTCAAACAGAGCCTAGTTTTTGAACAAGCGAAAAGGGTGAATCGGTAATGATTCAGAAAACTCAAATCGCTTTGCGTTTTCCTTGTCAATTGGAGGTTTTTATAACTTCAGTCAACACATGGTGTCGAGCAAGCCAGTTTGGTAACTTTAAATTACCAAATCTTTAGTAGTTGCCATTGATTCGTCTGACTTTGGCGATGTAAAGTCCGCACTAACTACTGAGACATACGTAAGTACGGAGCTGCATGGATGCATTCCTTGGACGAATCCAACTTGGGCGAATTTAAAGCGGGCGTCTCGATCTCGCTTATCCTTCCGGCTTGGAATGAAAGCGAGGGGATTGTCCGCGCGATCTCGGAGGCAGATTCGGCGTTGCGAACGGTTGCCGAAAGTTTCGAGATCATCGTTGTCGACGATGGGAGCACAGACGACACGGCGAGAATCGTCGAACGTGTCGCACAAACAAACCGCTCCATTAGACTGGTTCGACATCCGCAAAACAAAGGCTATGGTGCCGCGCTGCGAACTGGGTTCGCGTCCGCGCAAAAAGACTTGGTCGTCTTTACTGACGCCGACTGCCAATTCGATCTTACCGAACTCGATCGCTTTGTTCTGCTGGGCAATTGCTATGACATTGTTTGTGGTTATCGGATCGACAGAAAGGACAGCTTTCTTCGATGCCTGTACTCGCGAATCTACAACCAACTTGTCCGTATCTTGTTGCGTACAGAAGTTCGCGATGTCGACTGTGCCCTGAAGTTGTTTCATCGCGAGCAAGTACAAAAACTTGCCATCGGCGGTCACGGCTTCTTGGTAAACTCCGAGATCTTGACACAAGCTAAGCAGCAGGGACTTAGCATTGTTGAAGTCGGAGTTACCCATCGGCCAAGAGTCGAGGGCCAGAGTACGGTTTCGATTTCACACATTCCGAAGGTTCTGAGAAGCCTAAGCCGATACTGGTGGAATTCAGTCCAATTTCCGCCACCCGTTTCAACCATTGACAATGTAAATCTGGAAAGCGGCGATTCGGCAAACAATGGTTGGATAACAAACCGCCGCGCCGGATTGATGCAATGGGGGTTATTACTATTCGCCGCCGTTTTCATTTTGACCAACCTAGGCTATCCGCTGATTGATCGCGACGAAACTCGATATGCCGAAATTTCTCGGGAAATGGTGATAACAGGCAACTGGGTTCTTCCTCAACTCAATTTTCAAACCTACTACGATAAACCCCCGCTACTTTACTGGCTTTGCGCGTCTAGTTTTTCACTCTTTGGAGTCACTGAAACCGCAGCGCGACTTGTACCCGCATTCGCTGCATTGGCGACGTTGTTGTCGACGATGTGGTTTGGGTCGAGAATTTTCGGGAAAAGAATCGGCCTGCTCAGTGGCACTGTATTGATATCATCGCTAGGGTTCGCGTTCACAAGCCGCTATCTATTGCTCGACGGACTACTTACGCTTTTCGTGAGTCTCTCGCTTTTCACGGCGTATGAATCGATGCGTGGTGATCGTTTGAAGTTGCCTTGGTGGATTGCGTCCGCTGTCTGTTGCAGCTTGGCACTGCTTACAAAAGGACCCTTGTCGCTTGTGCTTTGGTTACCACCGGTTTTTCTGTTTGCCTGGCTTTCGGAGTCCTATGGAAAGCCTCGCTGGTGGCACTACTCGCTCTTTGGCGTGATCGTTTCAATCATTGTCAGTCCATGGCTGATCGCGGTCACCAAACAAGACGCGACTTTTTTGACTGAATTCCTAATAACCCACAACATCAGTCGTTTCGCGGGTGGCTTTCATGATCGCCCTATATGGTACTTCATTCCGGTTTTGTTGATTGCTGGCCATCCGTGGTCTTTCCTAACGATTTCCTACACAAAATTTCTTTTCGGACAGAAGGGCGAAGCACGGTACGATCGTCCGCCTGCGGTTGGCTTTCTATTCCTCTGGAGCGCGTGGTGCTTTGTCTTCTTTTCGGTATCGCGATGTAAACTTCCAACATACCTTTTGCCAGCCGTGCCCGCCCTCGCACTGATGATGGGCCACTATCTCAATCACATCTTAATAAATACGTCGATAAATCGAGAAAATTGGTTCGCGCGGATTTGGTGTGCTCGGATGGCCGCATCTGCAACTTGTATTGTTGGCGTTTGCCTTGTTGGGTTCGGAGTTGCAACGGGCGGCGTGGTGTCACTGACAACCTATGTTTGGGCGCTGCTCTGGACGTTTCTCCTCGTTTGGACCGTCATCTTGATTCGCGATGGTCGTCACACAAAATACGCATGGAGCTTATCGGCCGTTGTTGCGACGCTGCTTCTCACGATGTTGATGCATGACGCGATTCCTTCCTATAGCAGGTTGCGCACGTTCGCTGGACCGACGTCGCCGTTGGTTAACGTCTTCAGGGACAAAACTCGACCTGCGATCGCAACGGTTTCACACGAATTCTCTGAGATTCCGTTCTATCTGAATCGATCCGATGTTCAACACTTTGCGAATATAGGCGACGAGGGACTTCTTCGTTTCGCGAACACACATGAAAAATTGCTTGTCGTGGTTACTAACGACGTAGAACTGAAGCAGCTTTCGCAATTGCTTCCGCCTGAGACGACGACCACGATTCAACATGAAACAGGACAAGTACGGGTCTTCGAAGTAACCAGGAAACTACCCGAGAATCGAATCGCTGAAGAAGGCAAATTGGGCAACGTTCGATGAGCAAGCGATTCGCAAAACTGAAGTCGAACGTCCGCCATTGGTGGAACACGGCAAAGTTTCCCATCACCGCTCACGCCGAAATCGGTGGCTCTCAGGAGTGGTCCGGACGCCATCAACAAGCAGCCTCGTTAGCGCTTGCAGTCGTGACCGCATTGGTCATGCTGCCGAACCTTTCGTATCCGTTGATTGAGCCGGATGAAACTCGATACGCACAGATCGCACTCGAGATCAACAAGTCGAATGATTGGATCACACCGCGAATCGACGGAAAACCCTACTTAGACAAACCGCCATTGATGTACTGGTTAACGGCAGGCAGTTTTGCGATATTGGGGAACAACGAGTTCGCGGCAAGAATGCCATCGGTGCTTTCATCGATGGCAACGGTTTTGGTCGTTTACTTCATGGGTGCCAGAATCATTGGCCGACGAGCAGCATGGCTCGCATCCGTCTCGCTATTACTCTGCGGCGGGTTCGCAATTGCTGGCCGCTTCTTGATTCTCGATTCCCTTCTTACGCTGTTTGTTACATCTAGTCTGCTTTCAGGATTCATTGCCGTCCGCGAGCCCGTTCAATCTCGGACCAACGGACAAAGATGGAAGTGGTGGATGCTTTCCGGCGTCGCCTGTGCCCTCGGTGTGCTGACCAAAGGGCCGATAGCTCTTATTCTTTGCGCCCCGCCGTTGGCCATCAGCGGATGGCTCCGTAAAGATCAAAGTCG
>Ga0105046_10003476_pt1 | contig 24967 bp, 24 predicted proteins | sample MAT03_FD_78385 | JGI IMG/M metagenome (GOLD analysis project Ga0105046, IMG submission 78385) | Freshwater microbial communities from Lake Fryxell liftoff mats and glacier meltwater in Antarctica - MAT-03 (megahit assembly) | ecosystem: Environmental > Aquatic > Freshwater > Ice > Liftoff...
AGCCATTTGTGAGTGGTTTTGAAGACTCGAAGCCCGCGGGCTTCGATGTAGTCCCACATGCTCATCCGGGGGTGAACAATGAGACTGGACTGAGCGGTCTATACGATTTCGCGATGAATTGGCCGGATAATAACGCGGCCGATGCGTCAGCGGGTCCAACACTTTTTTCGGCAGTCCGCGAGCAACTCGGACTGCGAAGGGATTCCAAAAAGGGACCACGCAAGATTACGCGATCCATCGCACGGAAAAGCCGTCCGAGAATTAATCGGCTTCCATTCGTGCGCCCGGCGATATATACTATCCTCGTTCGAACTCTCTCTGGGAGACGTGTGCCATGTCGAAAGCATTCCTCCTTCTTGCTGTTGGCGCTGCGGTGTTTGCGCAGGGCGACGACACCTTTGCCGGCGCCCATTCAACGCTGCTTCAGCCCTCGAAGAAGCCGGATCCCGGCGCGTTGACAGCCCGTGTCGTGGCGACGCTGCCCGGTGGCGCGGCGTCAAATGGACGAGTGCGGCGAGTCAATTACATCGACACGCAAATCTTCGGGAAGATGGAACGTGACGGCGTGGCGCATGCTCCGTTATCGACCGACGCGGAGTTCTTCCGGCGCGTCCATTTGGACCTCACCGGGCGCATTCCGGCGGCGGCCGAAGTGCAGTCATTCCTGGCGGATGCGACGCCGAATAAGCGCGACCGGCTAATCGATAAGCTCTTGGCCAGCGAAGAGTTCGTCGATAAGTGGTCCTACTTCTTCATGGACTTGTTGCGCGCGAATGGAAAGATGGCGCGGGGTGTGCAACTCTTCCACTATTGGGTGAAGGAGGCGCTGCGCAGCGACCGGCCGTACGACGATGTCGTAAGGTCGATGATTGCGTCATCGGCGAAGAGCAATCTGGTGGTGGCTGCATCAAATGTCCTGGTTCGCGAGCATGTCGAGGGCAAGCCGGGTCAAGCCATTGATGGAAACGACATCTCAAAGGTTCATCAGTTGGACACGCACGATGAGCTGGCGGTGCTATTTGGCAAGACCTTCCTGGGAATCAACTTCTCCTGCGTCTCCTGCCACGACGGCAAAGCCCATCTGGAAAAAGTCAATATCTGGCTGACCGGGAAGACGCGGCGCGAGTTCTTCGCCTTCGCGAGTTTCCTCGGGAAGACCCGCTATATTCCCCACACCGAAGACACGCAAGCCCTGATGGGTCACTTCATCGTCGATGACCTTGCACCCGGTTACGACACCAAGGGCGGCAGCATGTTGCGTACGCCGCGCTGGGGCGGTCCGAATACGCCGGCCTTCCCATTGACTGGAGAGAAGGCGCGTGCCGATGCCGAGCCGCGCGAAGAACTGGGCCGCATGCTGACGGCACACCCGCAGTTCGCGCGAGCGACCGTGAATCTGTTCTGGGCGCGGCTGATGGGCCGCGGGATTGTCGATCCTTACGACGAGTTCGATCTGGCGCGGCAGGATCCACGGAACATTCCCGAAGGCTGGCAGTTGCAGCCGTCGCACCCGGAACTGCTCGAACTGCTGGCGAAGGATTTCAGTTCGCATGACTTTAAGCTGAAAAACCTGTTTCGCAAGATTTGCCAGTCGAGCGCCTATCAACTCTCCGCGAGGTATCCGGGCGAGTGGAAAGAGTCTTACTCCTCGTACTTCGCGCGCAAGTTCGTGCGCATGCTAACCGCGGAGGAAGTGCACGACGCGCTGGTTTCGGCGACGGGCCGGCCGGGGTCGTTCAAGTACGGCGGCGAAAAGGTTCCCATGGCGATGCAGGCGAATACGCCATCGGCGACCGGGGAACTGAAGAGTTTCATGACGGCATTCGGGCAGTCGAACCGCAGCAATCCGCCCCGGCCGCCAGCCGCTTCGCCGTTGCAGCCGTTGTTGCTCATGCGTTCGCCGGTGGTGACGGACCGGGTCCTCGCGGAGAAAGACAGCCGGGTTCAGAACCTGTTGGCGGCGCATCGCGATAACAACAAAGTGGTGGAAGAGTTGTTCCTGGGCACGCTGGCGCGGTTCCCGCAAAAGGATGAAAAGCAGATCGCGGTTGCGGCGCTGGACAAGGATCGGGTAACCGGCGCGCAGAACCTGCAGTGGGCGCTCTTGAATCTGGCCGAATTTCTATACAACTACTGACATGAAACACACGCAAACAGTCGGAGAGTTATTGTCGACGCGGAGAGACCTCCTGCAGTTCGGCGGACTGGGCTTGGCGGGAGCGGCGGCGAGTTCGGTGTGGCCGTTGCGGGTTGGAGCGGCATCGCGCAATGTGCCGCGAGGCACCGCGCGAAACATCATCTATTACGAGTTTTCAGGCGCCATCAGCCATGTGGACGGGTTTGACTTTAAAGAGAACCCAGCGACGCAAAAGGACTTCGACGTCCGGCAGTTGAAGAACGGCGTGTATCTTTCTCACTTCCTTTTCCCGAAGGTGGGAAAGGTTATGGATAAGGTTTGTATTCTGCGGTCATTGAAAAGCCATGAGCAGGTGCATTTCCGCGGACAGTATTACGTCCAGACCGGCCGGCAGATGAACCTGGCCTTCGCCAAGGAGATTCCGGCGATCGGGTCCGTGGTGGCGGCGGAGTTGGAGTCGCGGCGCCGGGCGAGCGACACCTTCCCGACTTACCTTTCTTTCAATCTTGAAAAAGGCGCGGCCGGGGCATTGGCGACCGGATTTCTGCCGGCGCAATATTCCGTGTTCGACATGGATCCGCAGGCGGCGCTGAAGGGAATGGCGCTGGACCAGAAGGCCATTGAGTTAGTGGAAGAACGTTGGCGCCTGTTGGACGCGCTGCGAAAATCGGAGGCGCCGCGAATGGCGGCGTATGGCTCCGAGATGAAAACGTTTGAAAACTTCAGCGAAACGGCCCACCGGTTGATCGGCGATGCACGCTGGCCGGCGGCGTTTCGAATCAGCGACGAGGACAAGGCCCGGTACGGCAAATCGGCGGTAGGGCTGTCGTGCGCGCTGGCGCGGAATGTGTTGATGCAGGATGCAGGAACGCACTACGTTCATATCTGCCATCCGGGCTGGGATCATCATGTGAAGATCTGGGACCGGGGGGCGTCGTCGAATCACTACAAGCTGATCGAAGAATTCGATCCGGCGTTTTCCAGTCTATTGGAAGATTTGGCGCGCACGCCATCGAAGGCAACGCCCGGGAAGACGCTGCTGGACGAGACGCTCGTCGTTGCCGCGAGCGAGTTCGGACGGACGCCAGGCGACCTGAACCATATGCAGGGCCGCGACCACTACAACCCCTGCTTCCCCGCCCTGTTCGCGGGCGCCGGTGTGAAGGGCGGGCTGGTATTGGGCCGGACGAACAAAGATGGCACGAAGTGCGAAGACACGGGTTGGAAGAACAAGGAACAGCCGCGGATCGAGAACATGGTGTCGACGATGTATTCGGCGCTGGGAATCGACTGGGGCAAAGAGGTCGAGGGATTACCGTCGGGCCGGAACTACAAGTATGTCGATCCGCTGGGCGCCAACGGGATTATTCCGACCGATGAGATCGCCTCGATTTACGGATGAGAGCAATTTGGGTCGTCGCGGTTGGCGTATTGATGGGCGCGGAGACGGGAATGGTGTTCTTCCCCGGAGGCGAGTTTAAGCGCGGGAGAACTTACGAGGACCCGGAGGCAAAGGTAGCCTGGTACCCGAACCCTTTGCGGGATGACTTGCCGGTGAAATCCGTCTATATTGGTCCGTTCTATTTGGACGAACACGAAGTGACCATCGGCGAGTACGCCGCGTTCGTGAAGGCTACCCGGCACCGCACGCCTCCCGTTTGGGCGGATGGCAAGGCTCCGGCCGGCAAAGAGAAGTTTCCGGTGGCGGACGTTAGCTGGGAGGATGCCGGGGAGTACTGCGCGTGGCGCGGAAAGCGATTGCCGACCGAAGGCGAGTGGGAGCGGGCGTGCCGGGGCTTAGCCGAAGGAGAAAAATATCCTTGGGGAGATCGGGCGCCAAAACCCTCCGATGCGCGGTTCGATGTCATCCTGGGGCCGGGACCAGCGTGCAGTTTACCGCGGACGCGGATGGGACTTTGCGACATCGTCGGCAACCTGTGGGAATGGACCTCCGATTGGTACGGGCGCGATTACTACGCGGAAGCGCCGGAACGGAATCCGCAGGGACCGGCGAACGGAATATACCGCGTCCTGCGCGGCGGATCGTGGTTCGACAAACCCGATTTCCTTACCTGCGCGCACCGGAGCTGGGCTCGATCCGGAGAGCGCAGCCCCAACATCGGCTTCCGGTGCGCACGAGGGTTTGGAAAGCGTTAGTTGACGGCGCCGCGGGGAGCCGGGCGCGCGGCTTCGAAATGGATCCCGGTGAAGTTTTCGCCGAGATCGTCAAACGTAATGCGATCGGTCGGGGCGCTGCCGCGCCCGGGCCGAAGGGTCATACAGGCAGTACGGGCGAAAGGCTGGCCATCGCGCGTCAGGGACACCCAAAAGCTGCTGCCAATTTCGTCCGGCGTGCGGGAACAGACGCTGAGCGTGAGTGTGCCGTCATAGTTGGTGAACAGTGCGGCGTGAATGGGGTGGAATGGATGCTCGGCATAGAGGAGAATCTCGCTAAGCGAGGAGCGGGGGCGATCAGAGGCCGGTAGTAGAAGTTCCATGGGTTTATTGTGCCGTTGCCGGCCGGAAGCTCTTCACAGTACGTTTAGGGATTCGGAGGCCTTGTTTTGGGGGACAAATATTCGTAGTATGTGAAGGTTGGTTCGCAGATGGACCCAAACGTTCCCAACTCGACCGCGAGGTACGCCCATGATGGGGCGAAGGGTGATCCAACTCCGATCAAACCCGGAGATCCGGTATGGGATTCGGTCATTTCGCGGGCGCTGGAGGAGTTGCGGAACGATCTGAACGGAACCGCTCGTGGCGGACGGGTATTCGAACTTGTCGTTCACGCATGGAAAGTTGGATCCCCGATAGAGTCCAACAAGGAGATCGCGACGGCGCTCCAATGGAGAGTTGGGGATGTCGCCGAAGGGTTCCGCCTGGTTCGGGACAAGCTAAAGGGTTTTGTGAACCCCGTCGTGGCATTCCAGTTGCGGGAGTATTGGCGCGATTTGGTCATCACACCGCGCGGTGCTATGGCGGCGAGCGGAGACTTGCTGTTGGCGGTGGGTTGCGGGAGTCCTGAGGTTGCGGGCCGATTGATGGCCGGCGCTACGCCCATGGCGAAGGCCCACGGTATGCGCGTGATTTGCGAACAGCCGGACGACGTTAAGGAACAGGCACGGGTACTCGAAGCCGGGGAGTACGCCGGATATCTAATACTGCCCGTGGACGAGACTGATGATTTTGGTGCGATCGCCCGATTGGGAGGAAGAGTGGCGTTGTTAGACATCGCCACTCGTGAGGGTGATCTGCCCTGTGTGAGCTTCGATTACAAAGAAGCTGGACTCTACTGCACGCAGCAGTTGAGGGAGGCGGGCTGCACGGACGTCGTCTTGATCGCCCGGGAGAACGACTCCCGGACTTACGCCATCGGAGAGGGTTACCGGTTGGCGATTCGGCGCGGGGAAGGGAGGATCCATCGGATGCTGACTTCCGACGGACCCGCCGCCGATACATTTTGGTGCCTTGAACAGCGGGAGCTGTTGGGTGTGAAGGGGCGGAAGCTGGGAATACTTTGCGCGGACGGAGCGTTGGGGGAGGAAATGCTGCGGCATCTCGATTCGCTGGCGGCGGGAGCTTGGGAAATCGCGGTTGCCGTGATCGGCGGAAAGCGCTGGGGAGCGAGGCATTGGGCGGAATTGATCTGGGCCGAGTTGGATTACGCTAAATTGGCGGAAGAAGGCGTGAAATATTTGACGGGCGCTTCTGGAAACGTGATCCCGAAGGTGAAGCCGCGTTATGAAAATTGGGTTCCGCGAAAACCGGCAGGGATCGCCGGCGAGGAGTATTGGCGCCCGGCGATGGCCGGTTAAATCCAAAGGAAGCGCCTCGCCGTATGATTGGGCATGGAAGCAGTAATTGTCCGGTTGCGCGAGTCGTTTGACGCGGTCGCGCGGGAACTGGAAGAAGGGTCCAATGCAGTACCGTCAACTCCGGCGGGTTGGACGGTCGAGGAGATCCTTGAACACCTGATTCTGGTTGAGCGTGGCGTTCTGGTGTTGTTACGCCGCGCGATGAGCGCTCCGGCGACGGAGCGGACGGAGGTGTGGACGGACGATGAAGTCTGGGAAACCTCGGCGCTCACCAAAACTTGACCACTTGTGCTCCGATAGAGTTGCCCACCCCCGGCACCGCAGCTTGGCCCGTAAGCCGCAGATGGGCAAGGCATTATCATCCCCGGCCCCGTTGGGCCGGTGGGTCACTGTCCGTGAGCATACCGGGGTAATTTCTCGCGAGTGCCGAAGTCTGGGAAAGGCTGGTGGGACCCGATAGGCGACGCGGTGAAGCACCGGAGCGGGTTAGACCGACTGGTGCGTGGGCGAACCGCGGGGAGGCGTTGGAGGAGTTCCGGCGTCTGCGCGCAGGAACTATAGCCTATGCGGCGTCCACAAACGATCCATTACGGGAGCGGTGGCTCCGCCTGCCGATCGGGGAATTGGACGGTGTGCAAACGCTATTGATGCTGGCCGGCCATGCGTTCCGCCATGCGGAGCAGATTCGGTCGCCAGGCAAATAGGCGCGCCCCCGATTCAGACAGCGCGGCGCATCAGGCGAACAGGGAGCGCAATAATCCCGCCGATCAGTTCCAACACGCCGCCGACGGCGACGCCTAACAGACGGAATGGAAGCAGCAAAATCCACACGATGGGGTAAAGGATCAATGCGAATAGCGCGAGCGGCCAGCAGAGAAACAGGAGAATGCACCAGAGCAGGAATTTGGTCATTGCAATCTGCAATAGAATACGCAACCGGCTGAGTGAATGTTCCGGATAGAATGGCGGGATGCGATTAACGGCGCCCATTCTTGCTCTCAGCGCGTTGGCCTGCCTGGCGCAGCCCATGCCGACAGACCGGCTCAAACGCGTGGAGGCGGCGGTGGAGGCCGAAAGGGTACGGCAAGGCGTCGTGGGGATGACGGCGGCGGTTTCCGTTCGCGGGGCCATAACGTGGGTAAGCGCGTTTGGAAAGTCCGATTTGGAGAACGACTTCGCAACCAAACCCGAAACGCTGTTTCGCACGGGGTCATTGGCGAAGCCCATTACGGCGGTGGCGGCGCTGCAGTTATGGGAACGCGGCAAGCTGGATCTGGACGTGCCGGTTCAGAACTACGTTCCAGCATTTCCCGAAAAGCCTTGGAAAGTAACCGTGCGAATGTTGTTGGGGCATCTGGGCGGGATTCGCCACTACGAGGGCGATGAGATCGACAGCACGAAGCACTATTCGACCATCACCGCGCCGCTACGGATCTTCAGCGTGGACCCGTTGGCGCATGAACCGCGGACCAAATACTTGTATTCGTCCTACGGCTACAATTTGGCCGGGGCAGCCGTGGAAGGGGCGGCGAGAATGCCGTTTATGGAGTATTTGCGAGAGAACATTCTGACGCCCGCGAAGATGAGTTCCACACGAGATGACAATGCGCGCGAAATCGTACCGAACCGCACCCGGTGGTACTCGCGGACCAGGGACGGGCGCGTTATCAACGCGAATCTGGCGGATACTTCGAACAAGGTCCCGGGCGGCGGGCTGGTGACAACGGTCGAGGACCTGCTGCGCTTCGCGGCTGCGTGGCAGCAGGGAAAACTATTGAAGCGCGCGACAATGCAGATGCAGGCGGAGCCTCAAAAATTGGCGAGCGGAACTCCAACGGTCTACGGATTGGGGTGGAACGTCGCCAAAATCGCCGGACGTCCGTCCGTCAGTCACAGCGGCAGCCAGCAAGGTTGCAAAACGATACTGGCCATGTTTCCGGAATCTGGGCTTGCCGTGGCCGTGATGACAAATTCCGATTTTGCCGAACCGGCACAGTTCGTCGAGGTAATTCTAAAAACTCTCGACAGCATCGGCGGCGTGGTAACTCGACCGCACTAACGGACCCGATTCCACGTGGCTAAAGCCCATTTCGTATCCGGCTTTTTTTAGCGCGGCGAACTCGTCCAGAGGCACATAGCGGACGATCGGCAAATGTTTTTTAGACGGCTGCAAATACTGGCCGATAGTCAGAATATCGACACGATGCGCCCGCAAATCCTGCATCACGCGGAGTACTTCATCGATCGTCTCACCGAGTCCCAACATCAGGCCGGACTTGACCGGCGTCTCCGGACGCAGGCTCTTCGCATAGGCCAACATCTCAAGCGAGCGGGGGTAATCGGCCCCCAGGCGGACGGTGCGGTAGAGTCGCGGAACCGTCTCGGTGTTGTGATTCAGGACCTCCGGGGCCGCATCCATGACGATTCGCATCGCGTCATAATTCCCTTGGAAATCGGGGACTAAGACCTCGACGTGGCACCCGGGCACGCGCTCGTGGATGGCGCGAATGGTCATGGCGAATAGTTCAGCGCCGCCGTCCTTGCGATCGTCGCGGTTCACGCTCGTGATAACGGCGTGTTTGAGCCCCATCAGTGCGACCGCTTCGGCGACACGTCGCGGCTCGTCCATATCAACTTCCAGCGGCGCGCCCTTTTGCACGGCGCAAAATCCGCACCGCCGCGTACACATGTTCCCGAGGATCATGAAGGTAGCCGTGCGCTGATTCCAGCACTCGCCAATATTCGGGCAAGCGGCGGATTCGCATACCGTATGGAGTTTCAACTCCTGTACGAGCGACTTCAACTGGCGATAATTGTCGCCCACGGGGGCTGGGGCTTTAAGCCACTTGGGGCGTTCCGGCTTGGACTGTATGCTGACTAGCACTATCTTGATTCTACCGCCCGGCGGCCGCAAGCCGCGCTTCAATGGTGCTATCGGGCCGCAGATTCGCGATACGGAGATCAACCCCAGCTTCGGCGGCCATCTCCAAAGCCTTTTGCGGAATCAGGCCGATCAACTCCGTTCCGCGGACGGCGACCCCGTACTTGGCAGCCAGCTCTTCGACGCGAAGAAGCACGATGTGGGGCGGAGTTGCCTCATAGTCGGTGAGGTTGATGGAAACCTGCGTGATGCCTTTAGAGGCCAGCGATAAGCCGAGAGAGCGCACACCCGGGAAACCGCCGTTGGCCTCGCGAATCACGCCGGAAATTTCCGTCGCGATCGACACATCGGCCGTTTCGAGTTCAATATTCCAAGCGATCAGTATCTTACGGGCGCCCACCGCGACGGCCCCGGCGGTGGGATGGAGTTCCGCCTGGCCGTAGTCGGGGAAGCGCAGGATGTCGGTTTTGACAGCGTCGCGAAGGCGCTCAAACCCGATGTGGCGGACGTTGGGAAGGGGGCGCCGCTCCGGGCGGACGGCGGCCTCGCCGTAGAGATAAACGGGGACGTGAAAGCGGTTCCAGATCTCCGCGCCGGCGTTGTGGGCGATCCAGCCGCATTCGATGAGCGTGACGCGGCGAAGGGGAACGAAGGGAATGACATCGGCAGCGCCGATGCGCGGGTGGACGCCCTCCTGCCGGTTCAGATCGATGAGTTCAGCGGCGGCGCCAACGGATCGCACGGCGGCCTCGCCCACATCTCCGGGGGAGCCGGCGAAAGTGATAACTGAGCGATTGTGATCGGGGTCGCTATCGATATCCAGGATCGCGACCCCTTCAACATCGCGAATAGACTGGGCAATGGCGGCGACCACTTCGGGCCGTCGCCCTTCGGAAAAATTGGCGACGCATTCGACGAGAAGATCAATGCCGCTCATGCCACCAGGGTACCAGCCTGATAGATTTTTGAGACGACGTTGACGCCGTTGTAGTCACTCATTTCGCGAAATCCGGAGAGATTCAGGACGAGAATATCCGCCCGTTTTCCCGCTTCCAGGGATCCGAAATCGTTAGCTATACCCAATGCGTGCGCCGCGTTGATCGTGGCCAGCGTAATTGCTTCCGCGAGATCGAGCCCTCCTTCGCAGGCGGCCGCAAGCGCCGCCGCCTGCATGCTGCATGTCGCGCCCGCGCCAGTTCCGAAGCCGGAGCCGAGCGCGACAGCGGCGTGGGAATCCATCAGGCCGCGCGCGGTTTCGGCGGCCGCGGGGGTAACAATGGCGCATGCGGGCGAATCCGCCAGCAATGCTATTTGGGCCCGGTTGAGCGGTAGATTCACTTCAAGAGTGGATGCCCCGTAGGCGAGGGCCAACCCCATCCAATCCGGATTAGACGCCGGCGCGGAATAGGCGCGAACCGGGAGCGCAAGCGAATGGAAAAAATGCAATGCGGCTCGGGTATGGGCCAGGATTTCGATTCGAAGTTCCTGGGCCAGTCTTCTTCGAGCGGCGCGGGCAAGTTGGGCCTCGTCGAATTGAGTCCTCACATCAAGAACCGAAACGAGCGATGCGCGAAATGGAGGCGCGGCGGCAAGTGCGCGAAACACTCCGTAAGGGGCGCGGCCGGAAATCGCGCCGGAACCATGAGCGAAGGCAATGTCAAGGAACCGGCTGGAAAGCAGGGCGCTTTCGGGAATAGAGGAACTCGCGTCGACGAACGCAGGCATGACGACCGCGCCATTTACTTCATGAACAACGGCGTTCCGTGCTTCGGCGAGATTGTCGATACGGCGCGACTGGCCAACACAAAGGATTCGCCCATCGCGAATCAGCACGGATCCGTCATTAATGACGCCTAGGTCGAGACAGTCCGCGCCGCGGCGGGGTCCCTCGGGTCCGCGCAACGTAAGCAGTTGGCGGGCGCCGCGCAGGAGCAGCGGGCGTTGCATTTGCAGAATGGCCTTTGGGATGTTGTACCACGAAACGGCGGCGTGGACCTATAAAGGCGGAAGTTAATTGGCATTAGCAAAAGTTCCCTTCGAAATGGCCCGGACACTGATGTATGATGGCGGCAGTCATGCAACGCCGTCACTTTCTCTCCCTAATCCCCGCAAGCTCCCTGTTGGCGAGTGATCCCGGTCCCCGCTTGCGTCCGGCGCTCTGCGCCTATTCGTTCCGGACGGATCTGCAGAGCAAAAAGATGTCGTATGAGGACATCATCCGTTATGCGGCGGAACACAAATTGGATGGCGTGGATCTGACGGTGTACTGGTTCCCCTCGACCGAGGACAAGTTCCTGTACGGCTTGAAACAGTTGGCCTTCAAGCTGGGCGTAGAGATCTATTCAATCTCGATCCGGACCGACATGTGCAAGCGGCCCGGCCCGGCGGCGGTTAAAGAATTGACTGAATTGAAAAAGTGGGTGGACGTGGCCGCCAAGTTGGGAGCGGGGCACATCCGCGTATTTGGCGGCGCGATTCCCAAGGATTCTAACCCGGCGGAGGCGGCCGGATGGGTGGTCCAGGTACTCGGACAGGGTGCTGAATATGCCGGCAGCAAGGGAATCATTCTGGGGCTTGAGAATCATGGCGGGATTACGGACAAAGCGGAAACGATTGTTGATATTGTGAAGCGCGTCAATTCGCCCTGGGTGGCGATTAATCTGGATACCGGAAACTTCAAGACGAAGATCTATGAGCAGATTGAGGCGATCGCGCCGCACGCGGTGAATGTACAGGTAAAGGTAGATATTACCGAGGACGGTAAGAAGGGGATTTCCGATTGGGACCGGGTATCGAAGATATTGGTTGCGAATAAGTACCGCGGATATTTGGCCCTGGAATACGAAGCGGCCGAAAACGCCGCGACGGCGATTCCCGGCCACTTGGTTCATTTGCGGCAGGTTTGCGCGAAGTATTCCGCTTAGTCGACGACCTTGGCTGTCACGACCAGAAAGATGGACTGGGATCCGCTGTCAATGCTGGACTTTCCCACCACGACTTTTTGGCCTTCGCGGATATCAATATCCGTGCTGATTCCGGACTCGGAGTAATGCGTACCGCCGCCGGGCATAATCACTGGAAGCCGCATGTTAAAACGGAGCCCGTCCAGTCGAATACTCGCGCCCTTTTCCGCGCCAGACACGGCTAGGTTCTTCACCTCGATGGAATAGCTCGCGTTTAGTTCCACCTTCGCTACAGGAGCCATGCTGCCATTCGTGTTGACAGGCCTCCCCTCCCGCGCGCGGATGGCAGCCGTCTCCAACCACCCGAATCGCCTTCGACCCGAAGACCATTCGAAGTTGTTGAACTACACCCGCAAGATCGGGCGGTATGGCGCCACTATCCCCTTGGGGCGAGGCGAGGAGCATATGGAAAGTAAGTTCAATGTTACGCGTCGGGACATCCATTTTCTTAATAGCCGCCTCCATCGCATCCACCAATTCGGCGGGGCCGTGGAGGGCGATGTTCTTCAGTTGATTGTCTGTCCGCCACTTAACCTTGCCGGAGGACAGAATATCGAGAACCGGCGCCGCGAAGTCTGGTTGGAAGTGTTTGATCGGTACAACTCGCGAGACCGGCTCCTGGCCGAACAACGCCGCGGCGCATAGTAGAGTCAGCAGTAATCGTTTCATTCGTCTCCTCTATCGGCGACAAGCACGATGACAACATCGGGATCGTCGGTATAAATTGTGATTCGTTCGGCGGGGCGGGATGTGGCCTTCGCCACAATAACCGGCAACTTCCTGGGAGCTGGCGGCGGCGCCCAAGCGGGCGCGCCGGGCGGCGTCGGCGCAGTCAACGTGAGCGTTTCCAAGTCCGGTGTAGCGGGCAAAAACAACGTGAGCAACGCCAACAGCGCCAGCACTCCAGCTCCGCGGCGCATGTGCCGGCGCCGCCGTATCCGCTGCATCACTCCGCCGTGGACACGCTCGGAAGCGTCCGGCGAGACGGGAGAATTCAACCATTCATTCATTTGCGGCCTCCCGGCCATTCCCGAAGACGGGCCCGGGCTCTTGATATCTGGGAACGGACCGTAACCGCGGAAATACCCATTCGCTGGGCTACTTCTTCGGTTTCCAATCCATCCACTTCCGCAGCAACAGCGCGGCGCGTTCCTTATCGGGCAGACGCTCAATGGCATCGCGTAACTCGGCAAGAAGGAGTCCGGCGTCACCATGGGCGGCAACGGTCGCCGCGCTATCGGTCAACTCTTCCGACGGCCTGCGCCGCCGCAGCCGATCCCGGCAGGCGTTCCAAGCCGCACGGAACAGCCATGGCTCCACGGCCCGCTCCTCATCGAATTCACCGAGCTTCTTATAAAAACGAAAGAACACATCCTGCGCCGCCTCCTCGGCTTCTCCGCCCGCGCCCAAAAGCCGCGTGTAGAGCCCGAGTACTGGCCGCTCAAACTGGCGCATCAACCCTTCAAACGCCCGCTCGTCCCCGGCCTTGGCGCGCACGATGAGATCGCGGTCATCCATCCGCACCTCCGGGAGCCGAATTGTGATTTGCGATACGCTCATTTCCGCTGCCACCAATGTATACGCGCTCACATGCCGCAATGTTGATGCCATCTGATACGATTTGCGAAGGATCATGCGGATACAGGCAATTCTTTTCGTTCTCGTGGCGGCGGTCGCGATTGGGCAAACCGCGTCATTTTCCGGTGCGCATTCGCAGTCGATGCAATTGAGAGCGGGGCAGATCGTGGAAGTCTATGCGGGCCTCCCGGCACCCTCCGAACTTCCGCCAAACGGCCGTATTTCCGTGGAATGGGGCAAATACCGCAAGGTACTGCACGCCTTCGATCCCGACTTTTTCATTGTCTACCGCGCCCCCAAAGCCGGCAATTACACACTCAAATTGACGAAGCTGGAAAACGAAGACGCGGCCTTCAACAAACCGCGCTGGCGTGAAACCGGGACGATAGAGAAAATAACGCCGTTTCCGAAGAGCACCCCTTGGCCGGCCGGAAAAGCTGTAAAACTGCGGACCTGGATCAAACCCGTCGATCCCGGCAAATCCGCGCGCGGCATGTTCGTGGAAGCCGAGCCGAACGACTCAATTGCCGAAGCGCAGCCGATCGAAATCGGCACGTCAGGCAAAGACGAAAATCTGCACATCACCGGCGGCGCGGACGACGCCGAGTATTTTGACAACGGCGATGTGGGAACCAGCGGCCTGGACTGGTTCCGCATCGAATACAAGGGGAAGGAACCCCGCCTCTTCACCGCCAATCTCGGCCTGCCCGATCCTTTCGTCGTCGCCCAATTGCTCTTCTATACCGCCGATGGCAAAGAGTTCCGCGACGGCGCCAACCCCAATGAACGCGTCCATCAGCAAACCGAAGGGCACCGCACGGCGATGACACGGACGCTGCAACCGGGCGGCGTTTATTTCCTGAAAGTCGAATCTAACTCGCCTGGCTATGAAGTGGAACTGCGCATCCGCAGACCGGCGCCCTACACCGATCCCCGGGTCGCCATCCGCCAGGCGATGTACGATCACCTTGGCCAGGTGGACGCTTGGCTGATGAACCGGCCGCGCGGCGCGGCCGTCGATCGCCGCATTCGCGACACCGGCAGCCTTCTGGGAACACACTGCATGAGCTGCCACACGCAGTCTGGCGTTTGGGGGCCATCCGGTCCGCTGAAATACGGCTACCGGATCGAGAACGTCGTCAACTTTCGGCATCTCTCCAACCTCGCTTACGAGTCCATGCGCCCGACGAACGAGTTAGCCGAGGCTGCCAACAACACCAGCCTTGCGCCCCTCGACTTGGGCGACGGACCCGCCGGGACCCGCGTCGCCGGGTTCAACGTCACGACGCTGGAAGACCTGGTGCCGCCGCGCCGCCTTCATTCGGCCCAGCAAATCCGCGCCGCGAATTTCGTCCTGCAATCCAGCGACCCCAGCGGCATCAACGCCGCCGGTCCCGGCTCAAACATCGGCCAGACACTGGTCTACCGCTTCGCCGGCGAAATTCTCAAACGCGCCTGGCTCAACACGCGAAATCCCAAGTATCTGGAGGCCCTCGAAGAAAAGGCGCGATTGAGTCTAAAAGTACGGCCCCGGTTCTCTGACGACATGTCGAACCGCATCCTTTTCTTCAAAGAAGTCTTCCCGCCCAACTACGTGAAACTGCGCGAAGAAACCGACGACGCGAAGAAGTTCTGGAAGGAAATTGAAGACCAGATCGCCGTCGACGCCAAGCGATTGCGCCAGACACAGCGTCCGGACGGAATGTGGCAGTTCGACCCCGGCACGCTCGACGCCGCGTCCGGCGAATGGCGCGTCAAGACCGACGACAAAGACGCGGACCCGGCGCCTACCGCCCTCGCCATCATGGCGCTCCACGCCCTTGGCGCGAATGAGAACGACCCGCAAGTTAAGAAGGCCGTCGCCGCCATGTTGCGGAAGCAGGATCCGTTCGGCCGCTGGAATGAACATGCGCTAACCGGCTTCGTAACCACTGCCTACACGCTGCAAGCCATGGCCCGCCTGTTCCCCGTCAATGATGCCAAGCCCGCCCGAGCCGACTTTGAAGCGAGAGCCGGTGAGACCCTTTCCGATACCATCGCCCGGTACCGTGCCTTGGCGCAGCTCGGCCTGTCGCCCGACGACAAACAATTCCTTGACATCGCCGAGACAGGCGCAAAACACCCTAGCCCGCTCGTCCGGTATTGGGCCTATATCGCCCTCGGCGCTATTCACGATGAACGCGCCGCGCAACAACAGATCGCCGGACTCGGCGACCCCGTGAAAATGGTCCGCGAAGCGGCGCGTTGGGGGATGCGCCAGACGCTACTCGACGACAAAGGCTGGGACCACCTCTTCCCCGCCCTGGCGAAGGCCGACGATCTGACCCGCGAGTGGGCCGCTGGCGCGTTGGTGATGCGCGCCGACACGGTCATGCCGCACTCGGCGGTCGGGTGGCCGCGGCTCACCGCGGCGTTGAAGAAAATGATGATCGACGATCCGCATCCGGCGGTCCGCGCCTGGTCCGCCCGAGCCGCATGGAACTGGTGGGTGTGGAATCCGCCGGTGCGCATGGATTTGAACGACGCGTTTCTGACGATGCTCGAACGCGAAGAAACTTCCGCGCTTGCCGAAAACGCCAAGCGCTATCAGACGGAAGCGCTCTTCATCGCTAACGGGCATCGCGCAAACGGCAGCAAAGAACACCAGTATCCTGAGTTGACGAAGCTCTTCGACACACTCAGCCAGCGGCTCGACAAGCCGAACCCCGTACTAATGAATCGCATCGTCAATGTTGCCTCGACTTTCTACAATCAAGCGGGCGGCGATGGCGGCCCGGGGCAAATGGGCTACATCACGCCGAAGGCCAGCGATGCAATCGGCAAGGCCGTCTACAGCTATTGGAATGGGCTCGCGCCGGAAGGCCCGAAGGATATGTTGAAGCTGGCCCTGGAGTCGGCCGCGAACGTGATCTACGAACCGCTGCAGAAGAAACTCCTCGACTATTCCACCAATGGCCCACAGGAGTTTCGGACCCTGGCCGCGACCTCGATAGCCGATCCGCGTGTCATCACGCTGAACGCCGCGCAGGAATTCGTCGAGCCTTTGATGGAGCAAGTTACTCGCGGCGCCAGCGAGCCGGAGCGGCGCGCGGAGTTGGTCAATCCGATACTGAAACTATTCGCACGCGCCCGCTGGAACATGCCCAAAATCGAGGAACAACAGAGTATTTTCTACAAATTGATCCTCCCCGATTTCCCCGAAGAACGCGGCAAGTTAGAAGAGAACACCCGAGCGCTATTGCAGATGGACAAGGACAGCCCCGACTGGTTCCTCGCCCGCAGCATGTCGCGAGTTATTCATGGCAATCCCGATCTGCAAACCGAAGCGCTGGTCCGTCGCTTGCCAACGAAATACAAGACACCCATGGAGGAAATGCTGTGGCTGGACAGCGCCAAATGGATGCTGACGTGGCAGACGCCCCTACCGGAGGTGCGTGGCGCCGCGCCCGCCCAGGATCCCTTCCGCGCGCAGCGGGACCGGTCGGCGGCCCTGATTGCCGCGCAGTTGACGAAACCAGTTGACGGCCGGTTGCGCTCCGGAGCGACGGGCGTGGCCGCGTCGAACACGATCGTCCGCAACCATCCTCTGGTAAAAGCTATTCTCCAGAAGCGGCAGCCCGATCTGTACGAAGACGATGCCGCCGGCGCCAGAGCGCTGAGCCCCGAATGGCGGCAGAATTACGAATATTTCCGCGACTGGGTCACACCCGAAATGCTGCGTCCGAACCGTGACGACGAGTTCGCCTGCATGTCCTGCCACAGCGTCGCCGGACGCGTTCCGTCAATGGAGTTTAAGCCCGCCGACAACCGCGGCTATCTCCACACCAAAGACGTTTGGGCGAATTACAAAATCCTGCTCGAACGCGTCAATGAAGCCGATGTGGAGAACTCGAAGCTGCTCCGCAAACCGCTGAACGTGCAGACCGGAAAAGAAGACGGGCATCAAGGCGGGCGCCGTTACAATCCCGAGGACCGCGGCTATCAAATCTTCCGCCGCTGGGTCCTCGACGCGGCCAATTTGAAGAAGAAGGATGCAGACACAAAACGTTGAGCCCCTTCGACACCCATCTTGATCGCAACGCCGCTAACTACGCACCCCTGACTCCGGTCAGCTTTCTGGCGTGGGCCGCCGACGTCTATCCGGATCGCGTCTCGGGAGTTCATGGCGCGCGCCGGTTCACATGGCGCGAAACGTACGAACGCTGCCGGCGATTGGCGTCGGCGCTGCAAGCGCTCGGAGTAACCCGCAACACCACGGTTGCAGTGATGCTCGCCAACACGCCGGAAATGTACGAGGCGCACTTCGCGGCGCCAATGGCCGGCGGCGTGATCAACACACTGAACACACGGCTCGACGCGGACGCCCTGGCGTTCATGCTGCGCCATGGCGAGGCGCGGATTCTGATTACAGATCGGTCCTTTTCGGCGTTGATGGCGGTCGCTGTCGAACGGGCCGGCGTCGCATTGACGGTAATTGATGTCGATGACCCGGAGTACGACGGTCCCGGCGACTGTATCGGCAATTTCGAATATGAATCATTGCTGGCAAGCGGCGACCCGTCGTTCACCTGGACAGCCCCGCCCGATGAATGGGACGCCATCGCGCTCTCCTATACATCTGGAACCACCGGCGATCCCAAAGGCGTCGTGACCCACCACCGCGGCGCTTACTTGGCCGCGATCGGCAACATCCTCGCCTGGGACATGAATTCGTTTCCCGTCTACCTGTGGTCCGTGCCGATGTTCCATTGCAACGGCTGGTGCCACGCCTGGTCTGTTGCGGCTCGGGCCGGGACCAACATCTTCCTGCGTAAGGTTGACCCGCTCGTCATGCTCGATTTGATCGCACGCCATCGCGTCACGCATTTCGGCGGCGCGCCCATCGTGCACAGCCTGCTCCTCAACGCGCCCGACGAGTGCTTCACCGGCATCCATCACACCGTTAACTGCTACATCGCCGGCGCCGCGCCCCCGGTCGCCGTCATCGAAGCCATGGAGCGCCGCGGCTTTCGCATCTCCCACATCTATGGACTCACCGAAACCTACGGGCCGGCGACGATGTGTTCCAAACAGCCCGAGTGGGACGACTTACCCGGACACGAACGGGCTCGTCTCAATGGCCGCCAAGGCGTCCGCTTTTCCGTGGCGGAAGGCCTCACCGTCATGGACCCTGAATCCATGACCCCGGTCCCGCCCGACGGCGAGACCATTGGCGAAGTCATGTTTCGCGGCAACATCACCATGAAGGGGTATCTCAAGAACGCCCCCTCGACCGATGCCGCCTTCGCCGGCGGCTGGTTCCACACCGGCGATTTGGCCGTGCTCCACCCGGACGGGTACATCAAAATCAAGGATCGCTCCAAGGACATCATCATATCCGGCGGCGAGAACATCTCCTCGCTCGAGGTCGAGGACGCCATCCACCGCCATGCGAAAGTGATGGCCTGCGCCGTCGTCGCCCAGCCCGATCAGAAGTGGGGCGAAACGCCCGTCGCCTTTGTCGAATTGAAGGACGGCGCCGCCGCGACCGAAGCCGAGATCATTGCCCACTGCCGCGAAAATATGGCGCACTTCAAAGCCCCGAAACGCGTCGTGTTCGGACCCGTCCCCCGGACATCTACTGGAAAAATCCAGAAATTCGTTCTTCGCGAACGCGTCAAATCCAGCGCCGCGATCGATGTCTAAAATCTATTTGTTTCGCGGGCAGAACGCCAACTGAACCAGCCCCGTCGGACCCAGCATCGCCGTCGGCCGCTGCACCGCGCGAGCCCGATCCGGATGGGCGCAATCGTACTGAATGTCCGTCGCCGGCCCGGCGGCAACGCGCTTCCGTCTTGAAAACCAGCAGCGGCTGCAATCCAACGTTCTCATGGCGTTTTATCCCTCTGACTACACAAGCGAAGCCGCCAACAACTTTTTTCATTCGTTCGAACTTTTTGATTGACTAGTAAACTATTTACATGTAATGTAAAAGCATGGAACGGCCCGCCATTCGCCGCTTGCGAGATGAGATTCAACAGAACAAACCGTTCCAGAATCCGTCGCATGCGGCCGCCATCGCCCTGTTGCGAACGGCCGACGTTCTACGCCGGTCAATCGGTACGGTGATCGTTCCCACGGGTGTTTCGGCGGAGCAATATAACGTCCTGCGTATCCTTCGCGGCGCCGGAGACAAAGGCCTGCCCACATTGGAAATCGCCGCACGCCTCTTGGAAAACAACCCGGGAATCACCAGGCTGATAGACAAGCTGGAAACCAAAAATCTGGTTTGCCGCAACCGTTGCAAAACGGATCGGAGACAGGTTTTCTGCACAATAACCAAGGCCGGCGCGGATCTCGTTGCGAGTCTCGACGAACCCGCCAGCCATCAAAACCATCAACTATTCCGCGGGCTAACGGACATCCAGATCGACACGTTGATCGAACTTCTCGACCGCGTCCGGTACCCAGAAAGTAAGGAGTAAGCAAAATGACGACACTAGAACTAGACCAAGCTTTGAACCAGCAGATTCTCGGGGGCGACATCATGGGACCCTTCGAAAAATACTACGCCGAAGAGGTTGTGATGCAGGAGAATTCGGCCGATCCGATTCCAGGCAAAGCCGCCAACCGCGAACGCGAACTGCAATTCGTGAACTCGATCGGGCAGTTCCACGGCGCAAGCGTCCTCTCATCCGCGGCCAACGGCAACACCAGCTTCAGCGAATGGGAAATGGACGTCACTTTCAAGGGCGGCGCCCGCAACAAACTGGCCCAGATCGCCGTGCGAACCTGGAATGACGGCCAGGTTGTCCGTGAGCGTTTCTACTACAACAAAGGATGATTACCGCCATGCGCACCCTTGCAATAATTCTCCTTTCGGCCGCTGCTTACGGCGCCGAATATACAATCGATTCCGCTCACAGCTCGGCCGGCTTCGGTGTCCGTCACATGATGGTCTCCACCGTCCCCGGCCACTTCTCCAAAGTCACCGGCGCCGTGAGCTACGACCCCAAGAACCTCGCCACCGCCAAAGTGGAAGCTACCATCGACGCGACAACGATCGACACTCGTGAACCGAAGCGCGACGCGCATCTCAAATCGCCCGATTTCTTCGACGTGGCCAAGTTTCCAACCATCACCTTCCGCTCCACGAAGTGGTCCAACCCGGCGGGCAAACTCAAAATCGCGGGTGACCTCACCATCCATGGAGTCACCAAACCGGTGGTCCTTGATGTGGAAGGCCCGACGGCCGAAGTAAAAGGAGCGGGCGGAGGAATGATGATCGGCGCCAGCGCCGCCACCAAGATCAGCCGCAAGGAATTCGGGCTCACTTGGAACAGGTTAATGGAAGCCGGCGGCGCCGTGGTGGGCGATGAAGTTACCATCACGCTGAATATTGAGGCAAAACGGAACTAACGTTTCTTCCGCGCTACTTCCTCTTCTTCATCCGTCTCCACGGTAATAGGCGCGAATACCGCTGTGGGCGGCACCGGATACGGAGTTTTCCAGCCCCGGATGTCGCCCCACAAAATGCGGTTCAACTTCTCGCTGGGCACCGCGTCCGGCACATCGAACCGCATCTTCATGGACGCCTTCGCCCCTTCCCTCGCCTTGCCTCGCAGCGCCGCGAGCGGCGGGTTTAGTTCGAACAGCGTTTGCTTCGGCGTCTCCGCCGTGAACGTTGCCAGATCGGCTTGTTCGGTAAACGAATCCCGCATTTCATTGGCAATCAAATCGAAAAGCGACATCGTCGGCAGGCCCAGAATCAACTCTATCGTTTTCAACATGCTCTGGTGCGAATAGAACGTGGAATCGATATGTCCGCGCTTGATATACGGGCTGATCGCGAGCGCCGTCGTTCGATGCCCATCCACATGATCCACCCCGTTCTGCGCATCGTCTTCCACCACAAAAACCGCCATTTTGCTCCAGAACCGCGACTTCGTCAGCCCTTCCACAATCTGCCCTACCGCCAGATCGTTATCCGCCACCATCGATTTCGGTGTCGATGAGCCCGGCCGCGTACCCGCCGTATGATCGCTCGGCAACAACATGATCGTCAGATTCGGCATCTTCCCGTCCTTCTCCCACTGCGCGACATCTTCCAGGAAAATCTGCGCCCGCACCACATCGGGAATCCCATGCGAATAGCTGGGGAAGTACGGCGCCAGTATCGTGTTCAACTTGGCGATCGGAGCCTTAATATTCCACCGCCCCCGATACTTTTCTCCGCGCTGCCAACCTGCCAACAACTCCTGCCGCACCTTGTGATCATCCGGTAAAGCCCCGGCATACTCGCCATAAACGCGCACCGTTTTCCCGCGCGCCAGCGCATTGTCCCAGATAAAGCCGCTTGATGAGTACGCCAGTGGGTCCGTGCCGTTATAGGGATAGCTGCGCCCGTCGTATCCGGGCCACAAGCAGTACGCCGTCTCATTGGCCTGAGTGGCCCATTGGTGTCCGTCGGCGCTGTTCCCGCCGGTCGCGTAAAAATTATCCAGCAGTACAAACTGCTCGGCCAGCTTGTGCTGATTCGGCGTCACATCGCGCCCAAACATCACCAGCGACGGCTCGCTGTTACCCTTCCCGATGTCGCCAAAAACCTGATCGTACGTGCGATTTTCCTTGATGATATATACGACATGTTCAATCTTCGACGGATCCCCGCTCCGCGCCGGCAAGGCAACAGGGCGGGATGACGGCGCGACCGGCATCGCCGCCCCAGCCATGTGATTGTTCTCCGCCACCGCCGTCGTCCACGACGCCAACTGCGTCACCGCCGGCACGTCGATCACCTGCACCGCGCCGCGATTGGCATGCACAAACCGCCGGTCGGGTTTGTCACTCCAACCCGACCCCACTCCCAGCAGCGCACCTACCGCCAACCGCTTCCCGTCCGGACTCAACGCAATACTGCTCGGATACCAAAAAGTCGGAATCGAACCCTCCGCGACGCCCGTCGCCGTCCTCAAAACCATCACCGCATTAATCCCGCCGCACGCCACAAACAGCCGCGCGCCGTCTTCGGAAACCGTCAATGCTGTCGGCGCAACACCAAACGCTTTCCGTGCGAACGGCTGCAATCTCCAAGTCGCCACAACCTGCTGCGAACGCGTATCGATCACACTCACAGAATCGGAATTCGTGTTCGCCACGTAAAGACGGCCGCGAGTCTCGTCCCACGCCAACGCCGTCGGGTGCAGACCGACCGCAATCGTGTGAGTAACCTTCGCGGAGGCGACATCAACTCGGGAAACCGTGCCGCTCGATGCCACGCCGCGCGCGTCCACCAGCACCTTGTCCGCCGTCGGCGCCACACCCGTCGGAGCGCTTATCTCGCCGTCCTTCGGTACACGCCCTCCCCAGTTGCCAACATAAGCCACCGTTCCCTTGGCATCCACAGCCAGTCCCATCGGCGCGATCCCCGTATCGATCTTCGCCGCCACCGCCCCATTCGCCTCGACAATCGCCAGCTTATTCTCAAAGGCCAACGCGGCAAACACACGTCCCCCGCGCTCCCTCACCGCCCCCGCCTGATAGCGTCCCAACTCCACCCCCCGCGTGTCGTTCCCGCGATGCAGCCAAACCTTGCTCTCGCGCTGAAACAGCCAAACCGGATCCGCGCCATCGATCGCCTGTATACCGCCCCGTCCCCGCGCCGCGGTGTGCCGCAGCACCTTGTTCTGTTGCCAATCCATCCGGTAAACGCCCACTCCGGTCAACACCTGCAGTTCCGTCGCCGACCGGAACTGAACACCATACACACGCCCCTGAAACACGCTCGGTGTACCCGCCGGAGTGATCGATTGGCGCGTCGTCACCACGCCCGGATCGGTCACTGCCCGCGTCGGACGCTCGATAGTCTGCGCTGCCGCAACGCCGCAAAGGAGGAAAAAGTACCGGAATGACATGGAATAATTGTAGGGAAAGAATGTGAACAACCAATGGCAAACTTGCAAAGAACCACTCGAATGTGGCACCCTGTTAAGTTTTCCTGAACAAAAATGCCGCCTAAACGTGTTCGCGTCCTTTACCATGACCATTGCTTCGACGGCTCGGCCTCGGCGGCAATCTTCAGCCAGTTCTATCACGACCATTTTGACCCTCTCGCCGCCTTCGCCTACACCGGCATGGCTCATAAGGCCGATCAACTGTTTGAGGACAGCCTCTTTGATGGCGACGAGAACGCCATCGTCGATTTCAAGTACTCACCGCACCCCGCCCTAACCTGGTGGTTCGACCATCATCAAAGCGCATTCCTAAGCCCCGCCGACGCCGAACACTTCCGCACCCAGCGCCACGGAAACTATTTTTTCGATCCCACCTTCCGCTCCTGTACCCTCTTCATCGCTAGCGTTGCCAAGGAGAAATTCGGCTACCACAACGCCGCGCTCGACGAACTCGTCCACTGGGCCGACATCATCGACGGCGCCCAGTACAAAAGCGCCGGCGAAGCAGTCGGCCTCGGCGCCGCGGCCATGAAATTGACACTGGTTATCGAATCAGCCAAGGGTTCCGGAATCGTCCAGCAGATTATCGGACACATGCGTTCCCTGCCCCTCGATGAAATCATCGCGCTCCCGGAAATCCAGTCGCTCTTCCGCCCTCTGCACGAGCGCCACCTCGCCTCCATCGACATCATCCGGCAGCGTTCGCGAGCCGACGGCAAGGTAGTTTTCTTCGACCTGATCGCCGACGGCATGGAGGGCTACAACAAGTTCATCCCTTACTATCTCTTCCCCGATAACATCTATACCGTTTCCGTCAGCACTTCTTCGTTCCGTACAAAGGTAAGCGTCGGCTCCAACCCCTGGCAATCGGAAAGGGTGACGCATAATCTAGCCACCATCTGTGAGCGCTATGGCGGCGGCGGGCACTCAAAGGTCGGCGCCATCAGTTTCCCGGTCGGAGCCGTCGATGAGGCCCGCAAAGCGGCCGCCGAGATCGTCGCCGAGTTGCACACCTAACGCATCGAAACTCTATACCAGCGGTCCGGCTCCGCCTTTCCACGCCGGGCGCCGGGCGCCGCCACTACCAAAATTTCCCCGGCGTCCATATGTGGTTCTCCTGGCTCTGTCATCGGCCGTACCGTAAGGCGCGGCCTCCGTAGTTGAACCTGTTCCTGCTTTTCCACCACCGCGCGCAGCACATTCTCCGAAAGTCCGTGCCGCGCCAATAGCGCCAGCGCATCGGCACTCGTATCGAACACAGTACGCTTGTTGCGCACCAGATCCACCAACAGGCTGTCGCCCACGCCGGCGCGGGCCAGGACCACCAGCCCATCGTTCGTCAGGATGTGGCGCGGCAGAGCGACCGCTTCCGGTTCCGCCGCAAGACCTGCGGCGGCAAAGACAATGCTCAAAAGCACACAGGCCGCGCAGGCACGGCGCCAACGGGCCAGTAACTCGCCCATCCCACCGTGCCGAAGCGTGTCCGTTGTGCGCGTGTTCCTCAAAAGCACACAGGCCGCGCAGGCACGGCGCCAACGGGCGAATAACTCGCCGATCCCACCGTGCCGAAGCGTGTCCGTTGTGCGCGTGTTTCTTAGAAGTATCCGCATGAGGTGCTCATCGGACACACCCATTTTTCCTTTAACCCATCTCCCCTTCTC
>Ga0105046_10003477_pt1 | contig 24964 bp, 20 predicted proteins | sample MAT03_FD_78385 | JGI IMG/M metagenome (GOLD analysis project Ga0105046, IMG submission 78385) | Freshwater microbial communities from Lake Fryxell liftoff mats and glacier meltwater in Antarctica - MAT-03 (megahit assembly) | ecosystem: Environmental > Aquatic > Freshwater > Ice > Liftoff...
CTCCAGTCTGGAAACCAAAGTTAGATCATCCTTGGAGAAATGAAATTTTAGGCGACATTTCTAAAGAGTTTAAAAGACGACATTTCTAAATAGTTACAACATAATTAACTTGTTATTCCTGTGCTCTTCTATTTTCTTCTTATATCAATTGATTTTCTTGATCTTTGCCCTTAATCTTAAATTTATTGTTTTTTATAGAGACAATCTCTAAGTAATTAATGATTTAATCTATCAATCAATTATTTGACCGAGGCTAATCTGATGCTTAAAAATTTATCACTCTTGTTTACCCTTAGCTTATTTACCTGTGCTCTATTAAACAGCACAAATCAAATTACACTCGAAACCTACGAATTGAAAATTAAAGAATACATTCAAAATACTCCAGAATTAAGCATAGCACTAAAAAAATGGCTCAACTGCACTTTAAGCTATATAAAAACGGAAGATACCATCCTTGAGCTTGGAAGCGGATTTGGACAGGATGCTAAATATATTGAATCATTAGGGTATAAAGTTGAAAGAACAGATGCAGTTCAAGGGTTTATCACCCTTTTAAAAAGTGACGGATTTGAGGCCAAATCAGTTAATATACTTAAAGATAAACTTGGCACAGATTATTCACTAATAGTAGCCAATAGTGTGCTACATCATTTCACTCCTCAAGAACTTGAGATAATTCTTATGAAGATTAACGAAAGCTTGAATTTTCAAGGAATCTTGTCTTTCTGTGTTAAAAAAGGGTCAGGTGAAAGTATATCTGATGAAATATTGGGAGCTCCGCGCTATTTCTGCTATTGGATGCCTTCCGACCTTAAAACAATATTAGTCAAAAATGGATTTGAAGTTCTAGATTTAACAATAATACCCGAGGGCAACACTGAACGGATATGCTTAATTGCTAGAAAGATTAAATCTTTGATATAGCTAGGTTCTGTTGGGTTTTGTTGTAGCTAAAAGACATTCCAATGGCCGCCTGTGGTGAGCAAACCCGCCGTAGCCTTTGGCGAATGAGGGGTAATCGAATCCATGCGGCCTTAAAACTATTATAAATTAAGATTCTTTTTTTGCTATTTTGGCGCTCAAATGGATTCGAGTACGCTTACCAAGAGCGCATTGAGGAAAACCAGATCGCTTTTTAGGTTCTATTTATTTTTCAAAAACTCACCAAGCCTAGCTATTTTAATCGAAATTACCAATATACCATAACAGGTATTCCTAGCACGCCTTTTATGATATAGTAATTCTTAACAATCATATCTGCTTCAGAAAATTCTAAGGGGAAAAAAATATGAAAGAAAAATCGGTACTGGATAGATATCCAGATTTTGAAGTAAACATAGGAATAGAAGTCCATGTACAAATGAGCACCAAAACAAAATTGTTTTGTACTTGTGAGAATAGCTTTGTACACCAGCCAAATTCTAACATATGTCAAATTTGCACTGCTCAACCAGGAATATTACCTGTTATCAATAAGCAGGCTATAAACTTTGCTATAAAAGCTGGCTTAGCAACTCATTGTACCGTCGCAAATCTAAGTAAATTTGATAGAAAACATTATTTTTACGCAGATTTACCAAAGGGATACCAAATCACTCAACAAAAAGAGCCAATCTGCTCTGAAGGATATGTAACAATTCGTCGCGAAGATGGCACCGAAAAGCGCATAACCATTGTAAGAATTCATATGGAAGAAGATGCCGGTAAAAACATTCATTCCCAAAACAGCAACGAAAGCTTTATAGATTTAAATCGAGCAGGCACCCCACTCATTGAAATAGTAACTGGACCCGATATTTCAAGCTCTTATGAAGCAAAAGAATATTTGAAACAATTAAGACTTATCATGCTTTATACTAATATTAGTTCTGGCAACATGGAAGAAGGCGCTTTCAGAGCAGATACTAATATTTCTGTTCGACGCAAAGGCGAATCCAAACTTGGTACTCGCTGCGAACTCAAGAACATAAATTCATTCAAGTTCATCTCCGATGCAACTGATTATGAAATAGAACGTCAAATCAAAATGATTTTAGCTGGCCAGGAAGTACAACAAGAAACTCGCCTTTGGGACACCAAAGAAAAGAAAACTTACGTAATGCGCTCAAAAGAAGAAGCTGCTGATTATAGATATTTCAACGATCCAGACTTGCCTTATATTAATCTTTCTAATGAAGAAATTAAAAACATAAAAGATAGTCTTCCCGAGTTACCTGAACAAAGATTTGAACGCTTTAAAACTCAGAAAAATCTAAGTGATTATGAAGCTGAAATATTAGTTCATGATTTGGAATTGGGAAATTTCTTCGATAAGGTATCAAGCCTCACTTGTAGTAAGCAAGTTATCAACTGGGTTTTACGAAATTTACTCGGTTATATCAATGATCAACGTATTACTTTAGCTGAATCCAAAATTAGCGCCGAATCATTAGCAAAACTTATTGAGCTTCAAGAGAAAAACATTATAAACAACAGAGCTGCACAAGAAGTCTTCAAAATCATGGCCCAAACTGGCGAAGATCCGGAGCGCATAGTTAAAGAAAAAGGCCTTGAACAGATGGACGATTCTGCAGAACTAGAAAAGATTATAAAAGAGATTGTTGAAAACAATCCTAAAGAAGTTGCTGAACTGAAAGCCGGCAGAGAAAGACTGTTTGGATTCTTTGTAGGACAAGCAATGCAAAAAACCAGAGGGAAAGGCGACCCAATAGCAATTAATGCACTTCTAAAAAAACACTTAGCTTAAAAAATTGGGCGCTCTATTTCTAGGGCGCTCAAATTTTCTACTTTACGTTAACTTAGCTCTGCAAACGGGGCATTTTTTATTTCCTGCTGATTCTTTCCATTGTTCCAAACAAGCTAAATGAAATTGATTATGCCCACAATCTAAATAAACGTTATCTTGGTCGTTAATATTTTCAAAACATATAAGACAATTTTGGGAATTCTCTTCGCTTATAGGTTCCAAAGAAAATGCACTAATTTTATCTTGATCAAATTTATCTCTATTTTTACTTACAACATTGAGACAAATTTCAAATAATGAACTTGCTAGATATTTTTGAAAAATCTTTATTATACTGCCAAAATTATTTTTTCTAGCAAGATCGATAGCGGTCTCGTCGTTATTATTTTTCATATCGATGGTTGAAATTGCACCTCTACGAAGTAAAGTTTCAACTATGTCTTTCCTAATTCTCGAATTATTTGGAATAAACTCAATTTCAGAAATTTGAGTAGTTTCTGTGTTGCAAACTGCTAACATCAATGGTGTCAAGCCAGCCTTATTTTTATATTTTAAAGGGACTTGCTTTAACGCAGCAATATTCAAAATCTTAGTAATTTTCTTAAAGTGGGGATAATGCTGATTGCGACGGCTAATAACTAAAAAATTGTCCAAAGAATTTCTACCACGATGGTCACATTCGAATGCATCTACATATTTATTAGCAAGGAGCAACTTAATAATTTTCAAATCTCCTTGATATGCTGCTTGGATTAATGGGGTTTTTCCCCAGCAAAAAGGATTAGGGGAACGTTCACTAATATCAGCACCATTCTTAACAAGAAGCTTTACTGTTTCAAAATAACCTTGCCGTACCGCAAAAAACAAAATCCTCTCACCGTCATTACAGCGAGCATTAACACTAGCTCCCACAGCAATTAATATTTTGACTCTTTCGATATCATTATCATATACCGCCCGAACGAATTCTAATTTTTGATCTAATTTAGCTGATTTTTCCATAGACAAAATAGGCGTACAAATAAGTAAGATAAAAATTAAATTAATTTTTATTAAAAACATAACCACTCCATAAAAATATACATTTTGACTAATTTAAGTATAAATAACTAACAAAAAACATCAATTTATAATTTGCTTTGCAAAAACATAGCCCAATGACACTAAAAATTAGATATAATCTTTTGACATACGCAACAGGTGTCTGATATAATAGACACATAAAACATTCTAAGTAATTAATTATGAAAATAATAGAAACTAAAGATTATGAAATTTGGTTTGATTCTCTTACAGCGAAGAACCAAGCTCAGGTTATGAAACGCTTAAGAAAAATACAAACGGACACCCATTTTGGTGATACAAAGAACTTAAGTAATGGGTTATTCGAATTGCGATGGAAAAATGGTTGGAGAGTTTATTTTATACGCATATCATCCGGTATTATTTTATTAGTTGGAGGACATAAAAATGAACAAGAAAAAAATATTAAAAAAGCAAGAATTACTATTCACAGATATACCTATAACTAAAATAGACGAAACAAAAATAAAAGAATTAAAAGAAGTTAAGCCCGAACAATTCTTTCAAAACCATGATAAAATTGGCGCGGCTCTTCTTGAATGCCTAATTGAAAATGATACAGAGTCATTTATCGAAATATTAGATGAATATCTGCAGGTTAACCGTTCCAGAGTAGCGAAAAATGCCAATATTGCCCGATCTACTGTCCAAGAAATATTTTCAAAAAAAGGCAATCCAACACTAAAAACCATTGCTAAAATAGTTCACCATGAAGCCGGCTATGTTAATTCTTCTGATGAAAAAGGCCACATTAATTCAAATACTCTTCTAAAAGAATAAGTATTTTCAACAAACAAATGGACGCTTCTTTTTCTGGCGCGCCCATTTGTTTCCATTATTTGATAGTACTAGCAATACAATGTTATTGGTTATATTGTGCTATTATTTCAACGTATTTTCAATTTCAGCTTGAATTATGTCATCTGAAACATCAATACTATATTTTTTTGATTTTATATAATCATCCGTCATGTCATTTCTTGCAACATTAACATAAAGGGATAACCCATTTGCAGATATTGTTAGATCTTCAGGCAACCAATAGCCATCACTTAATGGATTCGCTTGAATGAAAGATTCATAAATTTTTGATTCTTTGCCAGGCTCAATACTGTATTTAATAGCTTTTTGTAAGCGTTTTTTAGAAGCATATTTTTTAATATCTGCTAGAGACCTACCGCCTCCATCTAGATTAAAAAATTTAGTAAACTGAACCTTAACCTCTATGCTCTTAGAAGCTTTATTGAGAATAGAATCGTTGATAAATAGAGCGTGCTCTGGCGTATCGCCAGCTGCCATCATAGTCCCATTAATAACAAAAGAGCCTACAAGGACTATAAGCATCAGATAAAGATTGATAATTTTCATACTAGACTCCATTATTACAAAAAACATTGCATAGATTATATTAAACAGGTTTATTTTCCCCCATGCAGTTTATTTTATCAAATCCAGATTACAAATGGCAACAAATTCAAATTATTGCCATACCCATTATAAACGAATACAATGCATATGTTATTCTAAATAAAACAATGAATTATTACCTTGGAGCAACGTGACTTTTAAAAAATTAATTACTTTTGTTTTTAGTATCGTAACACTGCAAATCTGCTGCATTTCAGGAATGGAAAAAGATTTATCCCATTATCGTAACAACAAACACGTTAACTACATTGCATTATCTGAAGAAAAAATCGAGCCGGATGCTATAAAAGAATTAATAGCGGCTATCAAAAGCGATGATCTGGAAGCAGTTAAATCAATAATTACTTCAACATCTGATATCAATTTAAATACTAGTTGCATACAATCAAACCCATTATTTATAGCTACTCTTTATAATCGGGTTGAAATAGCTGAATATCTTCTTCTGCATGGAGCTAAGGTAAATGCGGTTCTTCACAAAGATAAGTCGATGATTTTGCACTGTATTGAATCATATAAAATGTTACGGGTATTTATTAATGAAAACACAGATTGGAATTTAGCCGATGATCCTGAAACAGGCGAGCCCTTTATCGTAACCATTATAAAACATCAAACGATTAAACGATCTGAAAAAATAAGAATGATTAAATTATTAGCCCCCTCTATTGATATACACAAAAAATATAGAATTTTAGGAGAATTCAGCGAGCTTCGCACTCCCTTAACTGTCGCTCAAGAATTGGAAGACAGTGAGATTTTCAATGTACTAGTAAAGCTTAAAACAAATTAACCGTAAAAATTTAACGCCGACCATGAACGCCGGCGTTTTTGTGCAATAAAAAAAATATTCGTTTAACCTACATTATAAACCATAGTTGCTATCCTATTAATTAATTCATAGGGAATAACCTGACTTAAATCACCTTGATTCCACATTTTAATTCCCACTTTAGAAATCACGCCAAAACAGCTAGTACCAGCGCCTAGACCTTCGGTAATTCGGAGCCGCGACAATAAAAGACGCCCCAGTTTTTTGCTTTGATGATTCTTGGCTGTTGCCAAATAACACTTTAGATCTTCAATAGTTATAGCAACATTATTCTTAATCAGAAAACTTAGAATTTGATGCTGATCTGTCATTATTGCCAATTGTAGATCCTCACCTTGCATCACCCCTGAAAGTTTTGCTGTTAAAAGACCATGTACCACAAACCAAATAGGGACCAACTCGATTTTGTCGATACATTTTAATGCCTGATTATTAATTCTAGCCCCTGAATCGATTAGTAGCTGAATTATATTCAATCTTTCACTTATAGAATTTTCATCTGTAGCATTATTCATCGATATAATGGCAAGAGATAGCGGCCTCAGCCAACAATCCATCTCAGGATAATGCATAAGCTGATTAACATCTTGATCATTTGCAATAGCATTAGATACAGCATTGTAACTGCCAAGCTCAATACCTTGCTCCAACCAAAACAGTTCATCTTCGTGCCTGCCACACCAAAGCTGACTAAATAGAGTTATTTGCAAAACAAAAAATGTAAGGTTGTTTTTAGAAATAGACATATCACTCCCAATTAAACTTTGCGATATTGCTTTTAGTATAGCTTATTAACCAATTAGACCAATACTTTATTACTTTACACTCAAACAACACCAATTTTTACATGAATACAAACCAACCAGATCGCGGATATTTATTCAAATAAAAACAAGTCCCGAACATAGCAACCAGATCACAAATACAGGCAATAAGCCTATTAAAAAGCATAGAATCCCGTACTCACAACTCTTGACTATGCAAAAACAATGAATTAATATTAATTTAATGTCGAATAAAAATTCAAAATAAACATAGTGGCTTTGTAAACAAATCAACTAACAAAAGAAAGAAAAAAATGAATAAAAAGTGCTTTCTCTATCTAAACATACTCTTACCATTTTGGTTGTCTTCAATTTGGTCCATGGAATTAAAAATCGATTACTATAAAAACATTGTTTTCGAAAAACAAGATTTAGATTCTCGTTTATTTTCTCCTCAACACAAACCTACAATAGCTCAGCTAAAAAAAGTATTGATAAAATACCAAATAGCCCTGATAAGCTTAAAAGAAGTCTTAAATCAATTAATCAAAGAAAACGATTCAACTACTTTGATATCTTTTGATCCACACGTTGGAGATACTTGTTGTGAGATACGAGCTTATTGGCTTACTCTTTTTTTAAGAAATAATTTTGGCTTAGAAGCGCAATTTAATATCCCTATGCTTATCAAAGATATTGATAGAGCGCTCAATCTTACAAGCGATATCATCTCCATAAAACTTAAGGAACGAGGTTGCTTTAACAATTTTGATAGCACTACATTATACAAAGATTTTTTCAATTATTATGAACTAAATTTAAATTTAGTTATTCCTGATGAAATTAGATATTTACATTTATGCTATTTTCTCACTATTGCTCGAAAAGCATCATTCTCGTTTGGTCATGCTCATTTTACCGATCAATTACTAGTACCTGCATGTTTAAAAAAAACTGCTTATGACTTGAGCACGAACATATACAAAGACTTAGTTAAATCCGCTCAAGCAGAGCTTTCTAAATCGTCAGTACTTTTTATACAAAAACAATTAGCTGAGCTATCCGTGTTTTCTCAAGAACTAAAAAACGATCTTTGTTGCGCATTGGCGGAAAATGGATGCTGCCTGAGTGAAGGCGTTGACAGGAAAGAGACTGCTGCTTATTTTCCAATGCTCCTTGTTTTATATGCTAGCGCATTACAAAACGAGATTCCTATTGTTCTACGAATTCTCAAGTTTTCGAAAGAGACAAAAGGCTTCTCTCGAATTTATCAGTTTTATCTTCCCGATAAAGAAAATTTTATGTTTAAAGCTGTGGACGATCAAGATGTACTCAAGAACTATAAAAACCATTCTGCACTTATTTTAGAAGCATTAAGTTTTAATGGATCAAATGATGAATTCAAGGAATTTATAAAAAACGAAGGTCAAGTAGACCCCTTACATGACCCCACATCTGATTTATCATTTATACCACTATGCACCAAACTCAAAAAAATAGATTTGTTACATGTTCTATGGTCTGACGCTTCAATGCATCCTCAGTTTGCCCATAAAAAAGATCAAGATATAGAGCATGATAATATTATTTTTAAGTGCTTTGATAATAAAGAAAATTCTCTGCTAGGACCACTAATGCACATTCTACAAAATGACGCCAAAGAGATCGGCTGTTGCGAAAAAAACATGAATTTATTTTATCTCAAACATATCTACGCTAATTTAGTCGGAGCGGCTCTCTCATGAACAATGTAAAAGCAACTCTTGAAAAACAATCTTGGTGGCAACTCACCACCATACAAATAGGCGGTGCAATCTGCATGCCAGTCTTAATGGCTGGCCAACAAATTGCTATTCATTATGGCTTAAAAGCTGCGATCATCGCTATTGTTATAGGAAATTTATTACTTCTAGGTATTGGTATCCCTCATATTTCGCTAGCTTATGAAAAAAAAGCCAGCACCATTGAAAATGCAATTAATTGCTTTGGCAAGGCAGGCACTTGGATAGTAGGCATCTCCATGATTGTTGCGCTTATTGGCTGGTTTGCGATACAACTTCAGCTAGTCGGCCTAAGCACTCTGCATCTTATTAATTTATTTATAGGAAACAACATCATTCCCTCATCAATGGTCATAATTATATGGGGTATCATCATGACCGGAATGTCTATGCGTGGCATAAAAGGCGTCACTATGCTTGCAGATTATAGCATGCCATTACTCATTGGTACGATTGCCTATGCCGCTATTAAAGCATCAGCCATGCCCTTAATCCAAACCCAACCTGAAGTTGGCTTATTAAAAGGCATTACTCTCATTATCACCAGCACCTTGTTGGTTGTTATAGATATACCAACATACTATCGTCATTCTCAATCAAGAAAAGATGGCTACATTAGCTTGTTTGTGCTCTATGCTATTGCTACGCCGGTTATCCAATTTGTTGGTGCCTATATTGCAATGCACAGCTATGGAGGTTCTATAGTCGATACATTCGCCCAACAAGGAGGTGTTCTATGGCAATTATGGATTAGCGCTTTTTTAGTGTTGGCTGGATGGACAACCAATAATACCAATATATACTCTGCTGCGGTTACGCTTGAATCACTTTTGCCTTCATTAAGTCACTATTGGAGAACCATATCAATTGGCCTCATAGGAACAATTGTTGCATGCTTTCCTATGTTAAATCATTATGAAAAAACATTATCAGCAATGACCATTTTAATCGGCTCTATGGGAGCGATAGTTATAACATCTTTTCTTTTTAATCGTTATATTTATGTCCTTAAAGAATCAAATTCAAAAACATATGCATTGGGATCATGGGTTATTGGATCTTTGACCGGATTTTTAAGCTTTTTGGGGTATATCCACATTACCGGCTCGGCTTTATTAGATACCTTTAGCATTGCAACTATCTGTACTTTTTTTAGTTTTTTAACAACGGTTTACTCTCAAAAACACCCTGAAGGGAATTCATGACAAAGAAAATTACACATAATGACCTAGATGCTTTGGCATTAGGGGCTGCGCTCTTAGGATCAGGAGGCGGATCTAATCCGGCGCATGGTAAAGCTTTGGCTGCTAAAGCAATATCTGCTTATGGCGATATTGCTCTCATCGATGTTGAAGATTTACCTGCAGATAGCCTCATAATACCGGTAAGTTTTATGGGAGCGCCATTAGTCGGTCCAGTAAAAAAGCCATCGGGAAATGAGTTTGCCAACTTAATGCCTTTTGTAGAGAGATATTATGGTCGCAAGCCAACAGCAATCCTTGCGGCAGAAATTGGTGGATCAAATGCTTTTTCACCACTCTTATGCGCGGGTATGCTCAACTGTCCAGTTATTGATGGAGATACTATTGGAAGAGCATTCCCAGAACTTTACATGACTTCCGCTGGTATCCATGGCATTTCAAATCTTCCTACATTTTTAGCAAGCGTAAACGGTGAAGTAATAACAATCGAAGCGTTAAGTGACTTATCTTTAGAAGATCTTACTCGTAGCATAACCATAGCATTTGGTTCAAAAGCGGCAATCATATCTGACATTATGACGGGATCTGAAGCTAAAAACGTGATTATACGCAAAAGCTACACAAAAGCTCTTCAATTAGGCGCGGTAATTTTGGAAGCACGAAATAATAATACTGATGCCGTGGACGCACTCATTCATAATAAATTGGCAGAAATAATAGCATATGGCGAGATAAAAGAAATCAATCGTCAAGTAGCAAATGGATTTGTGATAGGTCATTTTTCGATCGAAACATCTCAAGGAGATAAGTTACAAGTACATTTTAAAAATGAAAATCTTTTGGCATATCGAAACAATATTTTGATTGCAACAACACCGGATATTATTATACCAGTTGAGCAATTTAATGGCCATCCACTTACTGTCGAACAAATCGAAGTCGGTAAAGCTATTGCTCTTCTAATGCTTGATTGTGACCCATTATGGAAATCGAATAAAGGCCTAGCATTAGTAGATCCTAGAGCTTGTGGCTATAATGATATTGGCTATATTAACTATAGTCAGAAAAAATAAGTCCTTATAAATAACTTATTTTAAAGCTTGCTTGGATATAAAATAAAATTAAAATAATAGAAACTACTATCCAAAACTTAATTGAAGATTATATGAATAAACCTGATAAAGTATCACTACGCCATATGGCTATTAAAAAATTAATCAAAAAGCATTTGATTGAAGATCAAAAAACTTTGGTTGAGCTGCTCAAAGAATATTACGATATCGATACAACGCAATCAATAGTCTCTCGTGATTTGGCCGATCTGGGCGTAGGGAAACACAAGGTCAATAATATTATGGTCTATGAACATAAAGAAATTGATGTAAGCAAGGAGATATTGAGACTCGCTATCAGCAACATTAAGCACAACGAGTCCCTCGTTGTAATTAACACTTTACCAGGCCTAGCTGCATTTGTTGGCGACTATTTAGATAAAACTCAAGATATCGGTTCTTTGGGGTGCATTTCTGGCGAAAATGTTGTATTCGTTACACCAGAATCAATAAAAGACATTGAGGCTTTTTTTGAACGAATCTGTACATTAGTCTATTTCAAGCGTGCATTAAGATAAGCAACAAGGTCACTTGAGAGCAAATCGAATAGCAACGCGAATTTAATTCCCTATATAATCATCAATTATTAAAAACAGCCCATTATTCGGTTTATTAGCCTCATCGATATGATCTACGTTTTTTTCTGATACATCCTGAATCTGCCCTGCAGGCTCCTTTTTTTTGACAACTTCAATCACTTCAAAATCATCTTCGCATCCAGCTTGACGCTCTGCTTCAATAGCTTCCATCAGTTCAATAAATTCTTTTTCTAATTGCTCTTGTTGTTTCTGTTGATGCTCTATCAATAATTTTTGAATAGCAAATTTACGAAAATCATCCTTAACTTTATCTATAGCCCCATTTACCGCATCATCAATATCAGAACCTTTATGAATCAAGAACCTTACAATATCTAATCGGTAACCTGATTGCCCCAAGTCCTTGGCCTTATTTAAGCATTTAATAGCTAAAACCAATGGCTTTATCCATATATCAAGCTCAGGGGAAAAAAGTTCTTCATTTACGTTCTCGCCAGCTTCAATACCCGCCTTTACCGATTCTATTTCTCCATGAAATATACCATATGTTACGCTTTCCGTAGGTACAAAACTCTCCATACCATTAATGAATGAAAAATAACATACAATAGCAACCCATAAAACACGTTTAATCGCTTTTTTAATCTCAAACATTTCTGTCCCCTACACTTTGACCAAATTGGATTTAGCATAAATTATAAAAAGAAAATTTCAAATTAATCATACAAATTGTTGCGAATAAAGAAGAGCCCTCTGTATTTAGAGAGCTCTTCTTTGAATTCCAGCTATTAATTATGCATTTAGACAAGCAATAATATCTATTATTTCGTTGGGCAATTCTGAATCACTCACGGTAGGGCTCCAAGAAGATATCCCTGTTGTAGATATATCGCCACTACCAACGCCGCCGCCAAGAATCCTTAAGACAGCCACTATTAATCGTCCAACTTTTTTACTTCCAGCGTTTTTAGCTTTTTGTAAAAGTTCCTTTAAATTCTCCAACCTAATTTTACCTGATTTAATAAATAATTTGATAATCAAATCACAATCATTTTGAATTGCGTTATCGATAATACCTTGAAGATTAACAGACCCCAACAAACTTGTTTCCAAAAAATTTCGTAGCTTTAACTTCAGTTCTTCATCTTTAATATATTCAACTTTAGTTAAGGCATCATTATTAATTTCAGCGCCAGCATCGAGCAATAATTCAAAAATCTCCAATCTGTAGATAAGATTATCTGAATTAGTGTCTGCATTAAAAGACAAAATAGCTTGAACCAACATAGTTACAGGCTCTCCGTGTTGATTAATAAGCGCACGATACTTAATCAAAGATTTAACAGAATCAACATTAGCATCTCTTATAGCAATTAATAAATTATCAAGTCTCACTGTAGTTATACTACTACTTCTTCTTGGGCCATCCTTCCTAAGAAGTGGTACTCCAGGGTGACAAGCAATACTCTCTACAAATCCCGACGATACCGCTCCAGCAAATATCAAGTATTTCAATAATTTTTTTGAGATAAACACATTATCCTTAAATGATTTAATAATATTTTATTCTTTTTCTTCAACAACCAATTTTATTCCATAATCTTTTAGTTTTGCTGGATTAATAGGTGCTGGGGCATCCATCATTGGATCTTGTCCTGTTTGAGTTTTTGGGAATGCTATAACTTCTCGAATTGAGTTACATTTTAATAATAACATCATCAGTCTATCAATTCCTAAAGCTATCCCACCATGTGGAGGAAAGCCAAACTCTTGAGCTGTTAACAAAAAGCCGAACTGTTTTTCCATTTCTTTTTGATCAAAACCTAAAAGCTTAAACATCTGCGCCTGAACTTCAGAATCATGAATTCTTATCGAACCGCCACCCAACTCGATGCCATTTAGAACAATGTCGTATCCTCGAGCTTTCAACTCATGAGGATTTTTATTTTGCCAACCTTCTTGCGGTGAGGTGAACGGATGATGCACGGAGCTCCATCGATTCTCTTTTTCGTCAAATTCAAATAGCGGAAAATCAACAATCCAAAGCCATTTCATTACATCATTAGGAATCATATCTAGCTTTGCAGCAATTTGATTTCTAAGGCGGCCTAGATGGGTCCAGGAATCTTTGTATTTACCGGCAATAATGAAGATGGTGTCGCCCTTTTCCAAGCCAGGCATAACGCTTAAAAGTTGATTATAGAAACCTTCAGGCAAAAATTTAGAAACAGGCGATTCAATATTCCCTGCTTCATCTGTCCTAATCCAGAGAAGGCCGGTTGCTCTATTTCTTTTTGCTATTTCGACCCAATAGTCTAACTCAGATCTGGTAAATTTATGTTTAGGAATATGTAATGCACCAACTTTACCGCCAGCCGTTAACACCGATTTAATAAAATTAAGTTCTATTCCTTGAAAGGTAGAGGTAATATCGTGAATCGGCAATTCATACCGTAAATCCGGTTTATCCGATCCATACAATCTAAATGCTTCATCATACGCCATGCGTGGTAGTGGTATTTGTAGATCCAAACCAATAGTTTCTTTTAGACAATATTTTAACATACGCTCAATGATATTTTGAATATCAATTTCATTAATAAATGACATTTCCATATCAAGTTGAGTAAATTCTGGTTGTCTATCAGCTCTTAAATCTTCGTCTCTAAAACATCTTGCAATCTGGAAGTAACGTTCCATACCGCTAGCCATTAAAAGTTGCTTATAAAGCTGCGGAGATTGTGGTAACGCATAAAAGCTACCCTTGTTAATTCGAGAAGGAACTATAAATTCTCGTGCACCCTCAGCCGTATTTTTGGTTAAAATTGGCGTTTCGATTTCTAAAAAATTTTCAGAATCCAAAAAGTTTCTCAATGCTAAAATAAATTTGCTACGAAATATTAATTTACTTTGCATTTCCGGTCTACGAAGATCTATATAGCGATATTTTAGTCGCAATTCTTCTTCAACAGAATCCGCTTCCTCTAGAGAAAATGGTAAAGTTTTTGATTTGCTTAAAATAGTAATTTGGTTTGCTTGTACCTCATAGAGGCCTGTGCTTATTTCTTTGTTAACAGTACCAGGTGCCCGAGAAACCACTGTTCCGTGAACTGAAATAACATACTCAGAACGCAGATGATGAGCTATATCATGAGCCTCTTTTGATGTTTCAGGATTAAAAACAATTTGAACCAGACCAGTTCGATCTCGAAGATCTATAAAAATTAAATTTCCATGGTCTCTTCTTTTATTTACCCATCCTACAAGCGTAACTTCTTTGGTTAAAAAATCTTTGTTTATAAGACCACAACCGGAAGTGCGTTCAAAGCTTTTCATAATTTTTACATCCTTTGCCAGGTAATATCCTGATACTTTTGTTATTGTTATTTTATCAAAACTGATGATAAATCCAATACCAAGTAATCCTACACCAAATTGGCAATCACCGATTTGATGTTTTTAGAGAGCCATTAAACACATGAATAGATTTTTTGTTATTTATGAAAAAAAACTTAATGAACGCTAAACAAAGGCATGATGAGAAATAACGGCCTCTTTTGCATAGCTTATCATGTCATAAACAATGTACATAAACCAACACTGCTGCGGTTTAATTAAATCGATAATTTCTTGATTATGATAATTTTGAGCAATATCTAAAGCAGTAAGACCATCGTGTATTATTTTATAATCGGCACCATTAGCCAGCAATATCCTAACAATTTCTTTTCTGTCATTTTTAACAGCTACCATTAAAGGCGTACCATGCAAGGGGTCAATGTTATTTATCTCTGCACCATAGTGGCAGATTAATCTTATCAACCCTTTGAACTTGCCGCTTTTAGAAATCATAATTAACATAAAATCTTCTTGCAAAGATTGCCCTTCTTTATCAGCAACACAACGAATTCTAGTCTTACAATTAGCCCCCGTCATTATTAACAAAGCAGCTTTTATCTCATTTTCACGATTGTCTTCGGAAGTTACAATCATAGCAAATTTATTATTCAACTGATTGGCATTTAAGGTTTCAAACTCATGAGGAAACAGCTCTTGCAATGAACGCAATAGAAACATCTTTTTATTTTGATCTATAAAAATCTTAAGTGACTGACTTATTAATCGTAGCTTTTTCAACGGAACTAACTTTTCAGCATCAATATTTTCATTAGATATCATAAAATCCGCTATATAAATCTTAACTAGCTCTTTAAAAACACAAAACAGTATTTCGCTAGAAAGATCTGATATAGCTACAGAGGAAATGCCTCCAGAATCTTCCATCGCTATCACAGATGAAGCTTGAGCAAACAGCATTATTAACATTAAGACAACATTTTTAATTTTAGTATTCATTGAAGTAAACCCCAGTTGATATATAAAGATGTTATAGGCATAAGCCATGGTTATTTTACCACGGCTTATTGGTTTATGCTACGTCTCGATAAATACTAAATTCTTTAGCTCTAGATCAGTTCCGTTACAAAGTTAAAGATGCTTTTAGCTCTATGCTATTTTTAATAACCTTATTCGCTATTTCTTTAGTAAACTTGCTTCTGGTTCTTAAAATTTCCATTTTTAAATTATTGAAGAGCATTTCTAACCTTGAATAAGAAAATCCATCAGTTTTTTGAGCAATTTCTTCTATTTTTTCGCTTGTAATTATTGATTTAGCAATCTGCATAAAACCGGCATCACCCCGTTCTTTAAAAAAATCAGAAAAGTTATAGGTAAAAAACTTTTCTCTTTCATGTACTGTGGGCATAATAAACGAAAGATTTTGATCGATTAAATCCAGAAGCCCATTGTCTAAACTTTTTTTATCTTCAGCACAAATCATAAGCATAAATTTGTGATTATTTACTTTTAACCATTTGATTAAATCCATTAGATCTGTCTTATAATCAGCATGATTTAAAAGAACATCTGCTTCTTCAATAACAATTATAATTGGCTTTTTGGGGCTAGTAAGCAAACTAAAAATAGCTGCTATTGCTTTGGATTTTCTATTGCCTATAAATTTAATAAACGATGATCGGTTAATCTTAATATAATCCAACTTTGACAAGGTTATTAAATGATCAACAAATAAGGATTTACCTGTCCCTCGTGGCCCATCTAAGAGCACACTTTTTAAACACAAAGATTCAGAATTGCGAATAGCATAAAGCAGGTTTGTTGCAATCTCCCCAGCTTTAGTAGATAAATCAGTAGTAAGTATAATTTTTTTAGGACGCGATCTATTATTGAACAAATTAAGAATGTTAGACATAACTCCATTTGAAAATCCGGAACTTTTAACTATCAAATTCGATTTTCTTAAACTGTCCGCATTTAAGCTGCCAGGGTGAGTAAGTTTTTTAAATAAATAATAAGCTAAAACTGCAGTACCAATTCCCATTGCAGTAATTAAAGTTTTGCGACCTATATTATAAAAAGAGGTACTAACATTTTTTATAGTTTGGTTTTTTGCTCTATTTATATTTGCTTTAGTTAATTGAATTGTTGTTTTTTGAAAATCATCTATTGCTTGGGGCAACGCTGTTCCCGGTTGGGCACCCAAACGAGCAACAAATTTATCCATACACATTGTTTCCAATTGACTTATTGCATCAACCAAACTAGTGCCTTCGTCAGCATCTAACTGTTCAACTAAATTGCTAGACAATAGACGTATGAGCTTCTGCACTGCTTCGCTTAAATTTTTTTCTTCTGTTCCAAAAGCTTTATTAAATGCATGCACCATAATTTGAGGTAGACTCGCACCCCTTGGAGCATTAAAAGCAGTTTCCATTCCTTGCTGCATTCCCAATACTGCTTGCGAAGCAATTCGCTTAACTTCTTCTCCGGAGACTTTTCCCATGACCCTAACAAGGCTCTCTAAAGTTTCTTCAAGAGTAAGACCCTCATCAGATATACCCTCTCTAATACCATCGACTAAGTATTTACCCTGTTTTTTAAGATCCATGCCAAAAGAATTCTGATAATTTATCAGAAAAAATGACAGGACTACGATAAGCTTTAACTTCATAATTTTCCTCTAATTGATTGCCAATTACAATAACAAAGCCTAGCAATAGCTTAGTGGCATTTCAAAGAATAATAATTAGAATTTTAGTAGAGAAAATTATTGGTGAACGGAATTATATTTTTAATATACTCGATAATGCGTGAACAAGAGATAAATTATTTTAAAAAGAAAGCCATGATAAATAAATACCATGGCTTATTATTTTGATTAAACAGCCAAAGCTGCTTTATGTTCCAAATTAGCTTGAACAACATCAGCAACAAGCTCTTTGGTAAATTTATTATTACTTCTTACTATTTCTATTTTCAAATCATTAAATAGCGCTTCTAGCTTAGCGTATGAATATCCCTCAGTTTGCTTCGCAATTTCGCCTATCTTTGTCGAACTAAATATCGATTTAATAATTTGTGCACAACCGGTCTTACCTTGCTGATTTACTAAAACAGCAATATTATGCATTAAGAATTGTCTTCTTTCTTTTTCACCCGGTATATCAAATTTGAGATTTTGATCGATTATATTTAAAACTTCAGGATCTAATAATTTTTTGTTTTCAGCAGAAACAATAAGCATAAATTGATGCTTATTAGCCTTTAACCACTTAAGCAAATCCAACATTCTAGTTTTATAAACTGATCGATTCAAAAGAATATCTGCTTCTTCAATAACCACAATAATTTGCTTTTTATGATTTTTAAGTAAGCCAAAAACAGTGTTTATTGCCTTTGATTCTGATCCATCTTCAAAATTAATAAAGGAGGAACTATTTATCTTGATATAATCTAACTTAGAAAAGGAAATTAAATGATCAACAAACAAGGTCTTTCCAGTCCCTTTTGGTCCTTCCAAAAGCAAACTTTTAAAAGGAAAAGTTCTGGAATTTTTCAAAACATGCATGAAATGCCTTAAAATTTCAGATGCCTTATTAGCTATATCTGGCGCTAATACTATTTTCTTTAACGGTTGATTTCTTTTAAATAGGTTTACTACCCTTGAATAAAAATCGTTAGTAAATCCAGAGCTCTCAACCACCAAATTAGATTTATTTAAGTTGTCTTTATTTAAGCTGCCGGGATGAGTATATTGTTTAAATAAGTAATAAGCAGCAACCGCAATACTCACTGCAACACCACCAATTAAAGCTTTTTTTCCTATGCTATAAAAATTAGCTTTCATATTATTTTTGACAAGATTTATTGCTTGAGGAAAAGTCGAACCTTGAGGAGCACCCAAAGCTTCGGGAATAGTTTCACCCGCCTGGCCACCCAAGCTAGTAACTACGCGTTCAGTAATGGGAATAAGTATGTTTACACCCAACTCTGTTAGAGCATCACCTACATCATTGCCCTGAGTTCCGAGGGTCGCGTTAACATAACAAACAGTGCTCTGAGGCAATGTGGAACCTATTGGCGCACCAACAGCTGTTCTAACTCCTTGTGCTACCCCAATTACTACATCTCTACTAATTCTTTGGCCTTCATCTCCAGCAGCTTTACCAAGTACATGAATTACATCGTCAAAAGCGTCTTTAACAGTGCTTCCTTGACCACCACTTATATCTATTAATGCGTTTCCAGCTTCTGTTACTGTTTTAGCCGTGTCTTGCGGAATACCCCACCAACTGAGCATACCAAATGAGTCTTTACAACCCAAGGCTATTAACCCTATAAATAAAATAATTTTTAATTTCATGAGTCTTCCAATTGTTTGCTAAAGTATAATAACAAAAGAATAGCAGCAGATCTAAATTGTTTCAAAAGGTGGCCAATTTTAATTTTAGCTGCAAAGCTCAGCACGGTGCCAACTCATTAGAATTCGCTTTCAATAACTATTCTTAAAAATTAAACAAGAAAAAATGGCAAGTTTTTTTGCTTGCCATTTTTGAATTAAAATTTGTATTCGCAACCAAGGTTTGCAAAATATGCTGTATCATCACCAAGTAATGGCACCCAGTCATTTATGATGCCAGTCACATTTTGGTTATCTATAAATGCCTGCTGTGCTCTATTTAGCGGTCGTCCTTTAACATCCTTATAATATTCACCCGGGAAGAAAACAGCGCATACTCCGAAAAACCTTAGGCCATCAATTGGCTCAGATTCAACAAAAATATTTAACTCAATGCCCAAAAATGGATCTGCAAATTTACTCTGCTTAAATTTTTGATTTTTAACATCGAATATTCCTGGGGTTACATCTTGCCAATATGCTAAGATATTAGGATTTAAATTCCATCTTTCAGCACTCCATTTAGGTTTCCAAGTACACCCTGTACCGGTAAAGATTATATTGGTAAATCTAGAAACTAATGAAGCTCCTGGATTTGATGCACTTTCAGAAGAATAACCAATAATTCTCGGCACCGCACCTGGACCACTTAATAAAAATGCACTTTTTACCCGTGTACCAGAATATGTTTCTTGTAAACCTAAAAAGCCATCATAATCGCCATCTATTTGGCTATCACCCAATTCTTCTAGATCTCTGTTTGGATTTATATCACCTGAGGCAAATCCGTAAGCAGCTGCAACTTTAAAGTTGCACCACCGGATATTATAAGCAAAATCCAACACAAACATGGATCCACCATAAGTATTGTAATAAGGATCAACAAATCGAGTACAATCGTTTATTAATGTTCCTAATGAATTTTCACCAATAACCAAACAGTTCTGTCCAGCTGATTGCTCAGATACATCTATAATTGATTGATTTTGATTTGCGTCTAACGCTAAAGGAACCTTTTTACAAGCTTTCGGATTAAGCGAACAATTAGGAATTGGTTGCCCTGGTGGTACTTGTCTAACCTTGGCATTAACTTCAGCAAGCAAACTATTTCTAGGCTCAATTTTTATAAAGTTGGTATCCCACCCTCGAACACGCTGTCTGCCTAAATTAAAGGCTGTATCAAAGCCCCATTCAAAACAGCCTATTTCAGACTCACTGGCTAATCCAACAGTTATCAGATCACTCACAGCATCACCAAAAAATTCAATTCTCATTTCTGGATTATGATTATATACCGCATAAGGCTCGAAGGTTATATTTACTCCTGGTCTTGCAAAAGCGGTCATTCTAAGTCTTCCCGCAACTATGTAATCTATAACACCAAAGCCGCGAGCTTGATAATTTCGATGCCCAAACTGCTGACCACGAATTCTTTCATTATTTGAAGAAAATTTTACGGATTTATTGTCTATAAATGCAGCGTAAAGATCATACATCAGGCATTCTTGCGATATTACGCCAGTCAATTTAGCGCCAAATGCATACTGATCAACAGCTACTTCAGCATAATAACCCAAATCGGTTGGATCAACCTTAAATGCTGCTCCTAATGCTATTCCCCGCCCTACTGAAAAGGGAAATGATCCAAAGGTAAGCGTATGATAACCACAAAATGGCACATGTAAAAACTCACTTAAAGACAGCTGTATCCAAAATTCTCTCATCCAAAAGATAAGTCTTGGGATACCATGTTTATGGGGACCAACAACCGAATTGTGTATTTTAACATCAGAAATTGTTGTAGATGCTATCGATTCAGGGTCACCCCACACGTGCTTATTTCTTATATTCATTTTTGCAAAAATAATATCATTTTCGCGCACTGCATTAAAAAAATGATATTCAACGTTCAAATCTGCAACATGTCTAGCGAAAAAAACACGGTCAGTGGGATTGTTATTGTTAAGCAGATTTAGATTCTGCCCATAAAAAAATTCAGGAATTCTAAGCTTTATCCAAGCCCTTAGTTCCGAGAAGGCCCCAAGCGGTATAAACAAAGGTGTTTTTCGCGGTTGCTCCTTAACACTGTCCGTAACTGGAGCACTTTCTTCTTCTGAATTTATCGGTTTAGACTCGCTCGCAACAGTAGCGTCTTCATCAGATTCTTCAGAACTATTTTTAGCCCCAGTCGTCGATTGCGTTACTGCTTGTTGCTTTGCTTGAGATTCTTGACCAATTAGATTCTGATCCTGCACTATCGAGGCACTCGAAATTTTACTAATATTAGTATGTATTATGCCGCTAGAAGTCATAAATAGAATAGAGATGATAAAATTGGAGCGTAAGTTTAAGCTCATTAAAAGGACCCCTTTAGGCAAACCTGTTTTACTTTTTTTGGTGTGGAATTAATTTGGAAAAAACATTATAAAACTTAATGTTTTTAGGTAATTTGTCAATATTTTTTAGAAAAAATTACAATGCTCTGTAATAACTTTTTCTAAAAAATATTGTTTATTTGAACAAAAAAATCATCCTATAGAAAACGCGAGGAATTCTATGACAAAAACAAATAAGATTCTTATTGGCGCACACATGTCCATCTACGGTGGACTCGACAAGGCTTTTGATAGAGCTGTTGCTATCGATAGTACCGCCATGCAAATTTTTACTCATAGCAACAGACAATGGAGCTTTAAGGAAATTCCGGGAGAAGCCATAGAAAAATTTAAAATTGCGCAACAAACGACAAAGATTATACCAATAGTGCATGCAAGCTATTTGATAAATCTCTGTTCCGACACAGTAGATGTGCAACAAAAATCGAAAATAGCCCTAGAGAAAGAATTATCCACTGCCGAAGAGCTTGGCATTAATTATGTAGTGGTACATCCCGGTTACGGTAGCAATTCAAAACAGCAACTACTTGATAATTTAGCAGAATATACCAATAGGGTGTTAGATAAAGTTGGACATAAAACAGCAATTTTATTCGAGAATATGGCCGGTCAAAAAAACGCTATATGCAGCTCGTTTGAAGAATTGGCATCTGTATACTCAAAAATTGAAAACAAATCTCGTGTTGCCTTCTGTCTAGATACTTGCCACGCCTGGGCTTATGGTTATGATTTTTCTCAAGAAGAAGGTTATAAAAAAATGATGCACTCGTTCGATTCCATTTTAGGCCTTGATAAATTAAAAGTTATCCACCTCAATGACTCTAAAAAAGGCCTGGGTGCAAAAGCAGATAGACATGAAATGATAGGCAAAGGAACCATCGGTTTAACAGCGTATGAGCTCATTATGAATGACAAGCGCCTTGTCGATATTCCTAAAATATTAGAGATACCAGTTGAAACTACAGAAGAATACAAGAAGGATATTGATTTGTTGAGAAGCTTAATTCGGTCATAGAGGATAGTTTAATATATATCAATCAACGATCCTCTAAAGACCAACAGTAACCTATACTACCATGTAAGGGATTTACAAGAGTATTATGTCTATAGTTTTTAAAATTTTTTGAATAAGAACAATATATATTTTTTTTAGCCAAGATCAACGAGGGCAAAATTGGCTTTACCATGGGCATATTTTCAAAAACGCTGTTGCTTTTTTGTATTTTATTTATGAATGCAACAAGATTATTAAAAATATTAATTTGATCAATAAGTATAAGAAAGATTTAACTTGGCTTTCAATTTTTTAAAAATTGAGAAAATTTGCAAATTTACCCGCGATGAAAAATATATAATGCGGTAATTTTTATACAATACCAGCTATCTTCAAAATGGTATTTAAGTTTTAACATAAAGTTTGCTTATAAAACAAGAGTTTATAATAGTTTTTGCAATTCAAACGGCTGTTCGACATTATTTATTTTAAAACGAGATCAACCATGCTATGTTGAAACGTTTAAGCCATGGCCGCCACAAATTTTACTATGTCTACTAAGTTTGTTTATTTAACCTAATTAGAAACTCTCAATACTCTGTGTAAAAAAGGAAGCAGTCTTGTCATTCGAAATTCTAGTGAAGTTGGTACCAAATTAAAATACGTTCTTAGAGGCTTTAACAAACGTACATGAAGCACAATCCGGCTTAAAAGCCACATAGTATTCGCATGGAATTCTTCACAGCCAACCTACCAATTTCGCCTTTACTCTACTAAAGCCCCATCTTTGTACAAGGCCTGCTTCAGGGGACACATCGTATGGCTTTGGTGCCATTACATCCAGATATTTTAATATCCGATATTAAAGCAACGCAGAACAAGCACTTATAAATGTCATAGAATGAATTAAGCCCGAATGGTTTGCTCGGGCTTAAAAAATATATTTATAGAGATTTATCAACAACTTCTTGATAGCATTCAACTTTATCGTCTACTTGCCATGTATCGAACCCATCAACAAGGAACGCACATTCAAAGCCTGCTTGAATTTCTTTAACAGCTTTACGTTCTCTTTCAAGACTCTTAATTTTACCTTCGCCAACTTTTTGCTTGTTGCGCCAAACGATAACCTTACCGTCACGTACAAATTTACCTGTTTTGACTTGGGCTCCTGCAACAACACCTAAATTTTTGATCTCAAAAACCTTTAGAACCAATGCTTCACCAACTTTTTTAGACATCATCTTTATTGGTTTAGCAGCTTCAGCAACTTCTTCAAGTTCTTCAAGTAATTTATAAATAATATCAAAATGCTTAATGTTTACGCCCATGGTTTGCGCCATCGGCAGTAAAGTTTTCGGAGCTCTCACGTGGAAAGTATAAATCGTAGACTTTGTGTTTGCTGCTAATGAAATATCACTTTCATTAACACCACCTATTTCAGATGCAATTATATTAAACTTGTTGTCAAATTTTGCAGATAATCTACCAATGGACTCTACCAGTGCCTCTTTAGATGAAGCGTTGTCGGCTTTTAAAATTAAATTAATTTTGCCTTCAGAAATGGATTTAGAAGAAACATTGTGTATGGTCTGTATTTGACTTGGCTTTTCACCTTTTTTGTAATCAGCTTCAGAAACAACAGCAAAAAGATCGCCAGCTTGGGGTAACTCTTCGAATCCGGATACTTTAACAGGAACAGAAGGTCCCGCTGACGTTAATTTCTTGCCGTAGGAATCAACTATTGAGTTTATTTTACCCTTAGTATTTCCTGCAAAAAAGAAATCGCCAATTTTTAATTTTCCATGTTGGCATATTACTGTCGCTACTGGCCCCAATCCTTTTTCTAATTTAGATTCTAGGACATAACCGCGTGCATTCACCGATACATTTGCTTTCAATTCCATTACCTGAGATTGAAGAACAACCACATCAAGTAATTCATCTATTCCAGTACCATTTTTAGCAGATATTGGAACCAAGATAGTTGTACCGCCCCACTCTTCCAAAACAAGCTCTTGTCTTATAAGTTGTTGCTTAACAGCCTCAATTTGCTGAGGTCCAACTTTATCAATTTTGTTAATTGCAACAATAATGGGTATATCAACTGACTTAGCATGCTTTATTGCTTCAATAGTTTGAGGCATTACTCCATCATCAGCAGCTACTACTAAAATTGCAATATCAGCTGCTTTGGCGCCTCTCATTCTAAGCAAAGAGAAAGCTTCATGGCCGGGTGTATCTAAAAAGACAACCTTGCCTTGTGTTAAATCTACTTCATACGCACCAAGATGTTGCGTAATACCACCCTTTTCTTTGGCAGCA
>Ga0105046_10003478_pt1 | contig 24963 bp, 23 predicted proteins | sample MAT03_FD_78385 | JGI IMG/M metagenome (GOLD analysis project Ga0105046, IMG submission 78385) | Freshwater microbial communities from Lake Fryxell liftoff mats and glacier meltwater in Antarctica - MAT-03 (megahit assembly) | ecosystem: Environmental > Aquatic > Freshwater > Ice > Liftoff...
CAACCCGCAGGGTTGTCCAAGCGACGGTGGGGAACGTGCGCAACCCCGCAGCGCGGGGGCTCGGTGGTCTCGCGCGGGCGTGGCCGGCGGGGTTGTCCGCGTTCTCCGCCGGCGCGGCACTGTCCACAGGCCTCGGGGGCGCGTAACGAACGCCGTCATACCTGCGCGCTTCTCGTGGCCTCCTTTCTGCAGGACGGGGTAGAACGAGGACGTCATGGCCACCGCGGATCAGGTGAAGGCGCTCATCAGGAGCCACGCCGAGGGCGATGACACGCGCTTCTATTCGATCGCGATGCAGGTGGCGGCGCACGCCGCACGGAGCGGCCACGGGAAGTTTGCTACGGAGCTCCGCGACCTCGTCGATCAGGTCAAGGCTCGGAACCGCGCACCGGAACACCAGCGCGGGCCGAAACCTGTGCCGCTCGCGCAGCCGCGAGGCGAGCTGGCTGGCCTCCTGGCAGTCGGCTACCCCAAGACTCGCCTGGCCGACATGGCCCTTGCGCCCACGCTCAAGGAACGCCTCGAACGCGTCCTCTTGGAGCACCATCAGCGCGAGAGGATCCGCGCGCACGGGTTCGCGCCGGTGCGGAAGCTGTTGTTGGTGGGGCCTCCCGGCACCGGCAAGACGATGAGCGCTGCTGCCCTCGCGGGTGAGCTCGGGCTCCCGCTGTTCAGCATCCAGCTGGACGGCCTCATCACCAAGTTCATGGGCGAGACCGCCGCCAAGCTGCGACTAGTGTTCGACGCCATCCAGTCCACGCGCGGTGTTTACCTGTTCGACGAGTTCGACGCGCTCGGCGGCGAGCGCGGCTCCAGGAACGACGTCGGCGAGATCCGCCGAGTGCTCAACTCGTTCCTGCAATTCCTCGAGCAAGACGACTCCGCCAGCATCGTGCTCGGTGCGACGAACCATGTGAGCCTGCTCGACCGCGCCCTCTTCCGGCGCTTCGATGCTGTCCTCGAGTACTCGCTGCCGAGCGAAGATATCGCGACTCGCGTGATGCGCGGGCGGCTGGCGCTCCTCGACACGCGCAACATCGAGTGGCCCGCAGCGGCGAAGGCGGCAGAAGGCCTCAGCCACGCCGAGATCGCGATGGCCTGCGAGCAGGCCGCAAAGAACGCCATCCTGGACCACACCACGGCCGTGCGAGGCGTCGAGCTCGTGGCCGCGTTCGCGGAACGACGCAGCACGCACGCATAGCGGGCGTCGGGGACCAACCGTGGCCGCTCCTCGCAATCGCAAGCACATCCTCGTTCCTGATCCACCGACGGCTGAAAAGTACAAGCCGCACGGGCGGAAGATCGACATCATCAAGCCCGCGCCGCCGACGAGCCGCGCGAAGCATGGCAAGGCGTTGGAGCGCGCGCTCAAGGGGGCCGTCCTCGAGGCCAGCAAGCGCCGCGACCAAGCTGGCATCGACGTCCACGGTGCGGTGCCCGGCCTCTACGTGCAGTTTGAGAGTCAACCCGGTGTGCCGCTCGAGGTGACATCGCTAGAGGACTCGCGGCAGGGCATCGAAGTCGTCGCCGTCAGCCACTCGAGGACCGACGAGGCCGAACCGCGCCGCATTGAGCGCGCGACGGTGTTCGTGCCCGAAGGGAAGGTGAAGCACTTCCTCAAGCGCTTCGAGGACTACGCGAAGACGACGCCTAAGAAGGAACGCGAGCGCCGCTACGAGGACATGATCGACCCGATCGCGACGCTTCGCCTCGCGACGTTGCGCGGGCTCTGGACCGACACCACCGAGGCGTACCCCGAGGAGAACGAGACGATCTGGTGGGAGGTCTGGCTCCGTCGCCAGGACGGAAACGAGCTCGAGCGCCTGATGGATTTCGCGGCTGCGCAGGAGATCCACGTCGCGCCGAGGCGTCTCATGTTCGACGATCGCATCGTTACCCTCGTCCGCAGCGCGCCGGCCCAGCTCGCCGCCTCGATCGATGTGCTCAACGACGTCGCCGAGGTCCGCAAGGCCAAGGAGACCGCCACGGTCTTCGTCGACATGGGCCCCGAGGACCAGGGCGCGTGGGCGGAGGAGCTGCGCGGCCGCGTCACGCCGGCATCGGCTGACGCGCCAGCCGTCTGCGTGCTCGACACCGGGGTCGCGCGCGGACACCCGCTGCTCGAAGCCTCCCTCGACGCCGACGACTGCCACAGCTGTGAACCAGCCTGGGGCACGCATGACCACCTCGGACACGGCACCGAGATGGCCGGGCTGGCGCTCTACGGCGACCTCACGCCCGTCCTCGCGGGCGCAATCAACGTGGCGCTCCGGCACCGGCTCGAGTCGGTGAAGCTCCTGCCGCCCGATGGGCACACTGCGAACGCGCCCGAGCTCTACGGTGCAGTCACCGCCGAGGCGACGAGCCGCGCAGAGATCCAAGCTCCGCAGCGTCGTCGCGTTTTCTCGATGTCCATCGCCGCGACCGACGAGCGAGACCGAGGCCAACCCACCTCCTGGTCCGCGGCGGTCGACGCGCTCGCCGCCGGCCGCTCGTTCGATCCGACCACGCAGGGGCTCGACTACCTCGACGAGGGCGAGGACTCTGCGCGACGCCTCTTCGTGCTCTGTGCCGGCAACGTTGACGAGACCGCACTCTCCGTCGACCACCTCGAACGCAGCGACGCCGATCCCATCCACGACCCCGGCCAGGCGTGGAACGCGACGACATTCCTCGGCTTGATACCGGGTCGGGCCAGGATCTTCGCGATGCGTTGCGAGATGACCTCGGTCTTGCCGGAGCCAGCGCACGCGATGATCTGAAGGGGCTGATCGAGGCAGCCGACCGCCTCCTCCTGCGCCCGCGTAAACGTGGTCATGATCACGCACGGTACCACTGCCCAGGAGGAGCCGAAGTCCGTGTAACGTGACCCCATGTCTCGGCTGAGCGATCTGCTTCGCGACCTACGAACGAGAGAGCCTGTGCTCGCGCGCGACCTCGAGCGCGAGGTAAGCGCGCTCGCCGACCGCCGCGCGTTCGGGCTGAACTTCGAGCGCCACATCCCAGAGGCCGTCGAGCTGCCCGGCCGCAAGGTGCGCAAGGGCGACAAGGTCCGCGTGCTGCCTCCGCGCAGCGAGGCGAGCAAGAAGTCCGATGACCGCCTCTGGCGCGTTGTCGGGATGGATCGCTCCGCACGCGCTGCCAACCTCGAGCTGCTCGACCCCTCGGCGTCAAGCGTGGGCGCCGGCCGCGAGGAGCGTTCCGCGCCGCTCGACGACCTCGTCGTGGTGGCGCAGTCGCGTGACCCGATTTACCCCGGCCTCGTGTCGACCGGCCGGGTGGAGCGCGGCGGCGACAAGCCCTTCCACACGGTGATCAACGCCGAGAACCTCCACGCGCTCGAGACGCTCCTGTTCACGCATCGCGGCAAGGTCGACTGCATCTACATCGACCCGCCGTACAACACGGGCGCGAAGGACTGGAAGTACAACAACGACTACGTCGAGGGCGACGACCTCTACCGGCACTCGAAGTGGCTGGCGTTCATGGAGCGCCGGCTTCTTCTGGCGAAGGAGCTGCTGAACCCGACGGTCTCGGCGCTAATCGTGAGTATCGACGAGAAGGAGTACCTGCGGCTCGGGCTGCTGCTAGAGCAGACGTTCCCGGACGGTCGCATCCAAATGGTATCGACGGTCATTAATCGCAAGGGAAACGCTCGCCGCGGTGAGTTCTCGCGCTGCGAGGAATTTCTATATTTCGTTCGCTTCGGGGAAGCCGCTGTGTCGCCTTGGTCGGCCGACATGCTGCACGAAGAAGTCAATGGCGAACCTGAAGACGTTCGATGGAAGAGCCTGCTTCGACTTGCGTCGACCGGCCAGACAACCGGCCGCTTTAATCTCTTCTATCCGCTGTTTTTCGACAGCGCCACGCTGAGGTTTCTCCGCACGGGGGATCCACTCCCCGAGGGCGTCAGCACCAGTACCGTGCAAACACCGCAGGGCGCGTCCGTGCTGTGGCCGATATCAAAGGACGGCAGCGATGGGAGATGGTCACTGAGCGCAAGCAAGTTCAACGACTACCTACCTCGAGGCTACATCAAGTTCGGTCGCGCGAATGGCGGCGGACGCACACCATACTATTTGATGTCCGGACAGGTCGAAGCGATCGCTGACGGCAAACTAGTTGTCGTCGGCCGAGACGCCGACGGCGCCGTCGAACTGCGCAAAGTCACGAGTCAGAAGCAGCCGATGACCATCTGGAACCGAGCCGGACATTCGACGTCTGGGCACGGAACGACGATGCTCCGTGACATCCTTCCCGACCGACGTTTCCCCTACCCCAAGTCCCTGTACGCGGTGGAAGATGCCATCCGGTTCGCGGTTGCAGATCGGCCGACGGGCATCGTTCTCGATTTCTTCGCGGGCTCAGGAACGACCGTTCACGCCTTGATGCGGCTCAACAAGCAGGACGGCGGCCGACGCCGAGCGATCATCGTCACCAACAACGAGGTCGCCGCCGACGAGCAGAAAGCCCTCCGCGAGAAAGGGCTCCGCCCCGCTCCGCCCCGGAGATCCCGACTGGGAGCAGCTCGGCATCTGCGACTTCATCACCAAGCCGCGCATCCGGGCCGCCATTAGTGGCAAGACGCCCGACGGCGACCCTATCAAGGGCGATTACAGGTTCACCGACGCTTTTCCAATGGCCGACGGCTTCGAGGAGAACGCCGAGTTCTTCACCCTGACCTACGAGGCCCCGCTGCGCGTCGCCTCCCACCGCGAGTTCCAAAAAATCGCACCCCTCCTCTGGATGCGCGCTGGCTCGCGCGGGCGCCGCATCGACGACATCTCGAGCGGGTGGGACGTCGCCGACACGTACGGCGTCCTCGCCGACCTCGACCAGGCCTCCGACTTCTTCCACGAACTCGGGGTCCACGAAGAGGTGCGCGTCGTCTACATCGTCACCGACGAGGATCGCCTCTTCGAGTCGCTCTCGCAGGAGCTGCCCGAGCACATCGAGGCGGTGCGCCTCTACGAGTCGTATCTGCGCAACTTCGAGATCGAGTCCGGGCGAGGCACGCTGTGAAGTTCACGCTCAAGGACTACCAGGCCGACGCCGTCGACGACGTCCTCGCCAACCTGAAGCGCGCTCGCGTGGCGTTCAAGGGCAAGGGCGAGCTCTCGTCGTTCTCGCTCGCCGCCACCACCGGCGCGGGCAAGACGGTGATGGCCGCCGCCGCGATCGAGGCGCTTTTCTGGGGCAGCGAGACGTTCAACTTTGAGCCCGACCCCGGCGCGGTCGTCCTGTGGTTCTCGGACGATCCGAGCCTGAACATGCAGACGTTCAATCGGCTGCTTCAGGCGTCCGAGAAGTTCTCGTACTCGAACCTCAAGCCCATCGAGCCGCCATTCTCCACGCCGCGTCTCGAGCCGGGGAAGGTGTACTTCCTGAACACGCAGAAGCTCGGCAAGAACTCGCTGCTCACGCGGGGGCCCCGCGAGCCCGACGCCGACGACCCGCAGGCGGCGCTGCCCGGCGCTCTCAGCCCGGCCGCGCCCGACATGCAGGGGTGGTCGCTGTGGCAGACGCTCGCCAACACGATCGAAGCGGACCACCTCACGCTGTACCTCGTGCTCGACGAGGCGCACCGCGGCTTCAACGCCAAAACGACCGCCGACAAGCCCACCATCGTCCGCAAGCTCGTCAACGGCACGACGGCGCGCCCCGCCATCCCGATTGTGTGGGGCATCTCGGCGACGCCCAAGCACTTCCGGGACGCGATGCTCCAGGCCGAGGCGACCGGCAACCGGCGCGCGCTGCCCGACGTGCGCGTCGACCCCATCCGCGTCCAGGAGTCCGGCCTAGTGAAAGACACGCTCGTCCTCGACATCCCCGACGAGGCCGGCAACTTCGACTCCGTCCTGGTGCGGCGTGCGGCCCGCAAGCTGAAGGAATCCACCGAGCGCTGGGCGAACTACGCTGCGTCACAGGGGCTGAAGGAGAGCGTGCGGCCGCTCCTCATCCTGCAGACGCCCAACACTCCCAAGCCGGATGACATCGGCGTGGCGCTCGACACCATCGTCGCCGAATATCCGGAGCTGCGCGCCGAGTCAGTGCGACACGTCCTCGGCGACCACTCCGCGCAGAAATTCGGCGCGTGGGAGGTGGAGTGGATCGAGCCCCAACGGGTCCAGGAGGCCAGCCACGTGCGCGTCCTCGTCGCAAAGGACGCCATCTCGACCGGGTGGGACTGCCCGCGCGCCGAGGTGCTCGTCTCGTTCCGCCGGGCGACGGACACGACGCACATCACGCAGCTCCTCGGCCGCATGGTCCGCAACCCGCTCGCGCGGCGCATCCCCGGCGACGAGCGGCTCAATGCCGTCGACTGCATCCTGCCCTTCTTCGACCGTACGACGGCCGTCAAGGTCGTCCGGTTCCTGACGGGAGAGCTCGAGGAGATGCCGGGCGGCGAGAAGAAGGTCGTCCTCGACGGCCGGGAGCTTCACCCCAACCCGAATGTGCCCGACGAGGTTCGCCAGGTCTGGGCCACGCTGCCGACGCAGACGCTGCCACAGCGCGGCGCCCGGCCCGTCAAGCGGCTCGTTGCCCTCGCGCAGGCGCTGTCAGCCGACCAGGTGACGCCCGGCGCGCTCGCCGAGGTCGCAAAGAAGCTCCACCGCGTCCTCGACGGCTACGCGACTATCTACGCCGACCAGCTCGACCTGGCGGTTCAGGAGGTGTGGGACGTTCACGTCAAGCAGATCGAGGGTCGGTTCGGCAAGAAGGGGCTCACCTACGCCGAGTTCGTTGAGCGCGCAGACGACCGCGCCATCCGCACCGGCCTCCTCGTCGCCAAGAAGGCGTTCGGCGCAGACATCGTCGACTCCTACGTCAACCACGTCGCCGGCCCGGACGACGACGAGGCCGACGACGACGGCCTTCGCGAGGCGTACGTCCGCGCCGCCGCCCTCGCCACCGTGAAAGAAGTGCCCGACAAAGTCGATGTCGAAGCCCTCGAGCTGACCGAGCGACTACTTGCTCAGCACCGCGTCACGCTCAAGTCGCTCGATGACGACCGCCAGCAGCAGTACGAGAACATTCGCGCGATGGCGACGGACCCACAACGGGGCGAATTGCGGGCGCCGCGCACCCGGATCGAGGACTTCTCGGTCGAGAAGGATGGCCAGATCGTTCCCGCGCAGCTCGTTGCCCTTCACCTCATGTCCGATGAGCAAGGAAACTTCCCGCTCGCCTCGCTCAACAACTGGGAACGCGACGTGGTGCTCGCCGAGCTCGCGCGGCCGAACATACGCGGCTGGTACCGAAACCCGTCGCGAGCTGCGGTCGACGCCCTTGGAATCGCCTATCGCGACGACGCCACCGGGAACTGGCGGTCCATGCACCCCGACTTGGTCTTCTTCCACGAGCTCGGCGGGAACATTGTCGCCTCGATCCTGGACCCGCACGGCCACCACCTCGGCGACGCCCTTATGAAATTGAAGGCTCTCGCAACGTTCGCCGCCAAGTACGGCGATGCGTTTCATCGAATCGAGGCCCTCGCAGAGGTGGACGGCATCATGAGGGTCCTGGATATGAAGAACGCGGGGGTGCGCGAGGCGGTCTTGTACCGCGGACGAACCGCAGTCGAACTCTACGGATCGAGCGACGGCTCCGACTACGCCACGTAGCGCAGTGATCGCCGTCACGCGCCGAGAACTTTCCTCACCGTCTTCTCATCCGCCCCCAGCGCCCTCCCGATCCCCCGCCCACTCATCCCCAGCATCGCGATCCGCCGCGCCTCATCCCCGATCCGCTGCCAGCAGAGCTCCTCCCGAGTGAACACCGCGAACTCCAGCACCACCTTCATTGCCGCCTACTCGGCATTCCGCAAGGCGCCAGTCTCCCCGGCCCTGCTCATCCTCGGCGATCTGAGCGTGCGGGGGAGCATCAAGCCCATGCGGTCGCTGACCGAGCCGCTCCAGGTCGCAATGGACAACGGCGCCAAACGGGCGCTCATCCCGATCGAGAACCAGCGCAACTTCCTCGACGTGAGTGCCGACATCATGGAGCACGTGGATCCGGTGTTCTACGGGGACCCGAAGATGGCGGCGATGAAGGTGCTGGGGCTGGTCTGACGGCTGTTCACTCGAGCTGGACGCGACGTCAGCGCTTCTTGGCGCGCTTCATGGAGCCAACGCCGCCGACAGCCGTCACGTCCTCACGGCGCGCACCCAGACGACCGCGCTATGCTCGCGGCGTGGCGCACGACGATGACACCACCGAGGCGGACACGCCTGCGCGTCGGCTCCTCGCTGCGCTCGAGCTGACCGACCGCACCGAGAACATGTTCGTGCAGCGGCTGCGGCGTGAAGGGGCGACGGAGGAGGAGGCACGCGCGCGTCTTGTCGCGTGGCGCGCCGAGCCCGGCACCCATGTCGACGAGCGGTGGTTCGTCGCGCGCACACCGCGTCTGCCATGAAGGGCCCCGCGGCCGAGTCTCGTGAGACCACCGTGAGCAACCGCCGTGAGTGAGCTGCAAGACGCACTGCGCGATGCGGCTCGGCATCTCGATGGGTTCGGCGTCACGTGGGCGCTCGTCGGCGGACTGGCCGTGTCTGCACGCGCCACGCCCCGCACCACGCGCGACGTCGACGTGGCGGTGGTGACGGCCAGCGACGAGGAAGCCGAGGCGCTCATTTTTCGCCTCGGCGCCCTCGGCTATCGAAGCGTTGCGGTGGTCGAGCAGCTCAGCACGGGTCGCATGGCCACGGCGCGCCTGCGTGTCCCCGGCGCGACCGGGCTGCTGCTCGATCTGCTCTTCGCGTCGTGCGGCATCGAGCCTGAGATCGCCCGAGACGCCGAGCCCCTTGAAGTCCTCCCCGGCATCACCGTCCGCGTGGCGCGGGTCGGTCACCTCCTCGCGATGAAGTTGCTCGCCCGCGACGACCGGCGCCGTCCGCAAGATGCCGACGATCTCCGCGCGCTGCTGGAGGTCGCCCATGCGGCCGAGCATCGGCGCTGCGAGGAGGCGCTCGCTCTCATCACGGCGCGCCACTGCAACCGCGAGCGCGATCTTCTCGCTGCCTGGCGCGCGTTGCTCGACGACAGGTGAGCTGCGCGCGTCGTCCGCTTCTGACTACCCCCCGCGCGTCGCCAGCACCGCCCGCACCTCACCCATGTCGACCCCGGCCGCCGCGAGCGCGACCACCAGATGATAGACGACGTCGGCCCCCTCTTCGGCCGCGCGCGGTCGATCTTCATCGGCCAGCGCTACGACCAGTTCGGCCATCTCTTCACCTAGCTTCTTCAAGCGGAGGTTGCGATCGGCCAGAAGCCTCTTCGTGTACGAAGGCTTCGCGGCAGCGCCATCGACCGACGCACCGGTCGCCGCCGGCGCGCCTGCTGCACCCGGCGCGCCTGCTGCCCCCGACGCGCCTGCTGCACCCGGCGCGCCTGCCGCAGCCACCAAAGAAAGCTCACGCGCGCGGGACGCCACGACAGCCTCGAGCAGCTTGATGGCGTCGCCGGTGGCGGGCTCACCGAAGCAGGTCGGTGCGCCGGTGTGGCACGCCGGCCCGGCGGGGTTGCAACGCGCCAGGACAGCGTCACCGTCGCAATCGAGGCGGAGCGCGACGACGCGAAGGACGTTGCCGCTGGTTTCGCCCTTGCGCCAGAGGCGCCCGCGGCTTCGCGAGTGAAAGTGCATGTCGCCGGTCTCGATGGTCTTGTCGATCGCCTCGCGATCGGCGAATGCGACCATCAGTACCGCGTCGGTCTTTGCGTCTTGCACGACGACAGATACGAGACCGCCACCCTTGACAAAATCCACCTTTGCTATATCGAAGCCCGCCAGCTCGAAGCCCGCGAAGTCGACCTCGGGACGACTGCTTGCCTGCTGGCCGGTCACCGGGCCGGTCATCGGGGAAGTCACCGGGCCGGTCATCGGTGCGGTCATCGGTGCGGTCATCGGTGCGGTCATCGGTGCGGTCATCGGGCCGGTCATCGGGGCCTCCCGCGGGTCGGGACGCCGTCCTGATGCACACCGAGGCGTTCACGCACGTCGGTCGCCAGGGCGGTATTCGTCGCAATGGCACCTTCCCCGAACCCGGTGGATTCGCCCTTCCAATCGGTGAACACGCCGCCGGCCTCGTCGATGATGGGCTTCCAGCAGGCGGCGTCCCAGGAGGCGAGCCGACCGTCGGTCATCAGCTCGGCACGGCCGGTTGCCACGAGGTAGTAGCCGAAGGCGTCGCCCCAGGTGCGGGCGATGCGGGCAGCGCCGGCCACCTTCCTCCAGGGTTCGACGCAATGGAGGGCGTTGGGGAAGCGCTTGTCCGTCGTGAGCACCGTCGCCTCCTCCAGGCTCGCGAGCTCCGACACGCGGGCCGGGCCCGACTCGCACTCGCACCCCTCGCCGGGCGCTGCCGCGATCCACGCACCCGTCGCTGGAAAGGCCGCCGCGCCTGCGAGGACCGTCTCGCCCTCGGCGACCGCCACGAGCGTCCCCCACAGCGGCGCTCCGCCGAGGAAGCTCTTGGTGCCGTCGATCGGATCGATGCACCAGACGCGTCGGGCTTCGGGACGTACCGCGCCGAGCTCCTCGCCGACCACGCCGTCCTCGGGGAAGTGGCGACCCAGCCAGTCACGGGCGATGTGCTCGACCTCGCGGTCGGCGCTCGATACCGGTGAGCCGTCCGCCTTGCGCTCGACCCGCAGCGGGCGGCCGCGGAGGTGATCATGATAACGAACGAGGGCCACACTGCCGGCGAGCAAGGCCAGCTCGCGCGCAGCTTCGAGCAGGATACGGGGGGTCGTCATGTCGGAAGTGCTGCTCCTCGCACCGGGATCCCGGCGCGCGCCATCCCCGCCTTCAGGGCGGAAATCGTCGTGACTCGATCGTGAAGGATCCCCGCGACCAGCGCGGCGTCGGCGCCGCGCTCGATGGCCTGGACGAGGTGCGCGGCTTCGCCGGCACCGCCCGATGCGACGACCGGAATGCGGACGGCGGCGCTGACGCGCTCGAGGATCTCGAGATCGTAGCCGTTGCGCGCGCCATCGCGATCGATGCTGGTGAGGAGGATCTCTCCGGCGCCGAGCCGCTCGCCCTCGATGGCCCAGGCGACCGCGTCGAGCGGCGTGGCGGTTCGCCCGCCGTGCGTGACGACGCGGTAGCCCGAAGGCTGCTCGCTGGAAGGCGCCTGCTTGCGGGCGTCGATGCTGAGGACTGCGCATTGTGCGCCGAAGCGCGTCGCGATCTCCGTCAGGATCGCCGGCCGCGCCACCGCCGACGAGTTCACTGCGACCTTGTCGGCGCCGGCCCGCAACGCGGCGTCGGCGTCCTCGAGCGTGCGAATGCCCCCGCCCAGGGTGAGCGGAATGAAAAGTACCTCGGCGGTTCGACGCGCGACGTCGAGCATGGTCTTGCGGCCAAGGGCGCTCGCCGAAACATCGAGGAAGACGATCTCGTCGGCGCCCTCCGCTTCGTAGTGCGCCGCCAGCTCCGACGGATCGCCGACGTCGCGCAGGCCTTCGAAGCGGACGCCTTTCACGACGCGCCCGGCATCCACGTCGAGGCACACCACCAGGCGGCGATAGCCCGCGCTCACGAGTCCGTCCCCTCTTCCGGCGTGCTGCCCGCTTCGTGCTCGATCGACCAGGAAATCGAGCCCTTGGTGCTGAAGAGGGCGTCGCCCTCCACCATGGCGTCGCGCAAGGCGAGCCCGATCGCCTTCCACCCCGCTTCGATGAGATGGTGGCGATCGCGGCCGGAGATCACCTTCACGTGGAGCGTCGCCCCGAGGTGCTCGGCGAACGATCGCATCGCGTGGGTATGCAGCGCATTGGGAACGCGCCCGGAGAAGTGGAAGCGCCCTCCAACGTCGATCGCGGCGAGCACCAGAGCGTCATCCATCGGGACGATCCGATCGCCATAGCGCGCGCAGCTCGCCGGCACGATCTCCCGCACGGCGCGCCCGAGCGCGATCGCCACATCCTCCATGATGTGATGCGACAGGTCCCCGACCGCATCGATTTCGCCGTCGATCCCGGCATAGCGAAGCAGGGTCGCCAGCATATGGTCGAAGAACGGCAGGGTCGTCGACACGCGCGCTCCCGTCGGCGGGCTGGCTGCGCGTGCGATCCGCACCGTGATCTGCGTCTCTTTCGTGTTGCGGACGACCTTCACCATTGCGAAAACTCCTGGGCGACAGCGCGAGGATCCAGCGCATCGGTGTAGAGCGCCATACCGACGACCGCGGCAGCCGCCCCGGCGCCCGCGACGGCGCGCAGATCGGCGACCGACCCGACCCCACCCGACGCGATCAATCGCAATGGCGAGGTCGCGGCCAGCTCGGCCAGCAGATCGGTGGCCGGCCCCTCCATCTTGCCCTCGAGATGCACGGCGGTGACCAGCACCCCAGCGAGCGGGAGCTCGCAAAGCTCGGCGAGCAGATCGGCGACGTCGCGCCCCGAGCGTTCGGCCCAGCCCTTCACCAGGACCTGGCGCCCGCCGACGTCGAGCGCGACCACGATCCGGTCGGGGAAGGCCTTCGCCAGCTCCTCGCGAAAGGCGCGATCGGCGACCGCTCGGGTCCCCGCCACGATCCGTGCGGCCCCGCCTTCGAGGAGGGCGCGCGCCCGCTCCGCCGTCCGGATGCCGCCGCCCACTTGGATGTCGCCACCTTCGGCCAGCAGCTGCTCGATCACCGCCGCGTTGTCGCCGCGCCCGGTGGCCGCATCCAAGTCGACCACGTGAATGGAGGTGAAGCCCTGGGCGCGAAAGACGCGCATTTGAGCGACCGGGTCGGGGCGCCGCACGCGCTCGGCCGCGAAGTCTCCGCCCACCAGCTGGACGCAAGCACCTTCGCGCAGATCGATGGCAGGAAGGACGATCACGAAAGCGCCTTTCGAGCAAGCCAGCCGAGGAAGCGGAGGCCCTCGGTCGAGCTCTTCTCCGGGTGGAACTGGCACCCATAGGCGCGATCGCGCCCGACGACCGCGGCCACCACCTGGTCGCCAACCCGCGTGGTCGAAAGGACGTGTGCGGGCTCGGTCGGGTGGCACGCGTAGGAATGCGCGAAGTAGGCGGCGCTCGGCAGCACCCGGGCGAGCTCGGAGTCGGCTGCGTTCGCCGCTGTGGCCACTGCCAGCGGGCTCCAGCCCATGTGCGGCAGGCGGGGCGCCGTCATCCTGGTGACGCGCCCCGGGATGACGCCGAGGCCCTGCCCCGAGCCTTCGTCGCTATCGTCGAAGAGCAGCTGCATACCGAGGCAAATACCGATCGTGGGCTTGCCACCGGCGACGGCGTCGCGCACCTGCTGCCGCGCCGGAGCGAGCTGCTCGGCGGCTGGACCGAAGGCGCCGACGCCCGGTAGCGCCAGCAAATCGGCGGAGGCGATCGCCCGCTCGGCGTCGCTCTCGATCGCGACGTCGGCCTCGGGCAGCGCGCGCCCGAAGGCCTTGGCCAGCGAATGGAGGTTGCCCGCCCCGAGGTCGAGGATCACGATACGCAACGCAGTACCTCCTCGAATGCCGGCAGAACAGGGGCAATCACCGACCAGGGAGCCATCGAGATGCGCAGAGCGTCGCCGATCCCGGGGGCAGCGAGGAAGGGGCGCACCCCGATCCCGCGCGCGCGCAGGTCGGCAGCCGCGGCACGCGCGTCGCCCACGGCTACCAGGATGAAGTTGGCCTCCGACGCGATCGGCGAAAGACCCCAACTTCGGAGCAACTCGGCGAAGCGCTGTCGAGCCACCACCACGTCCTGCGCACGTGAACGCACCCAGTCGAGATCTTCGGTGAGCGCCGCCACGGCCATGTTCTCGGCGAGTCGCCCGACTTTGTAAGGCCCTCGCGATTTGTCGAGGGTCTGCGCGATTTCGGGAGTGCTGATGGCGTACCCCACCCGCAAGCCGGCGAGCCCGAAGGCCTTGGAGAGCGTGCGCACCACCAGGAGCCTGCCGTCGGTGGTCGCACGCCGCGCGAGCGCCGGTGCACCGTCAGACGCGGCGTAGTCGGCATAGGCCTCGTCGACGATGACCAGGCCCCGTGCTCGTTCGAGGAGAGCGTCAATCGCAGCCGACGAGGCCAACGTCCCGGTGGGATTGTTGGGACTGCAAACGTAGGTGATCCGAGCATCGGCGGCGAGGAGACCGTCCGCGTCGACGTCCAGGTCCCGGGCGCGCAATGGCACCTCGATCGGCTCCAGCGCGTTGGTATGCGCGAGGTGGGGCAACATCGCGAACGTCGGCGCGGGGAACGCCAGACGATCGCCCGGCTCGGAGAAGGCGCGCACCGCCGAGTCCAACACGTCGTCCGAGCCGCACCCCGTCGTGACGCACTCGACCGGAACACCGAGATAGCTGGCGACCGCAGCCTTGAGGTCGCTCGCCCATAGCGACGGATAACGCGTGACGATCGCGCTCTTCGCCGGATCGCTCGCGGCGGCGAGGATCTGCGCCGCCGCCGGGGGAATACCCGCGAGGTTGGTGTTGTCGGAGAGATCGAGCGCCACCGGCTTGCGCCCCGGCTCGTAAGCTTCCAGCTCGGCGTAGCTCGAACGCGCCAGCGCGGCGGGTGCCAGCCGAGCGGCCATGGCCCTGCCCTTTGCCGGAGCGCTCACGCGCCGCCTGCCGCGCCGCGGGCGGCCTCGGCGTGGGCGGGCAAGCCCTCGGCCTCGGCGAGAAGCGCAGCGTCGTCGCGCAGCGCGCGCGCGGCCGCCGGCGTGACGCGCTGCCAGGTCGTCCAGCGCACGAAGTCGAGCGTCGAAAGCCCGGAGAAGCTACGGGCGAGCCCGGCGGTCGGCAGCACGTGGTTGGCGCCAGTGAGGTAGTCGCCGAACGCGACGCTCGCCGCCTCGCCGAGAAATACCGTCCCGGCGTGACGAATGCGCGGGAGCCAAGCCTCGGGGTCACGTGCCGCGATGAGGAGATGCTCGGCGGCGTAAGCCTCGGCAAGCTCCAGCGCGTCCTCGAGGTGGTCGACCCAGAGCACCGCGCTGCGCGACGCCAGGGCCGAGGCCACGACGTCGCGGCGCGCCGGGCTCGAGGCGGCGAGGCCGGCAAGGACGGCCTCGTGGAGGGCTGGCCCCTCGACCAGCGCGACGACCGACGCATCCGGATCGTGCTCGGCCTGCGCGAGCAGCTCCCGAACGATGCAGGCCGGACTCGCGTCTTCATCGGCGAGGATAAGGATTTCGCTGGGCCCGGCCGGAGCGTCGATACCGACGTATCCGGCGACCTGACGCTTGGCCTCAGCCACGTACGCGTTGCCCGGGCCCACGATCCGGTCGACGCGCGGTACCGACTCGGTACCAAACGCCATCGCGCCGACCGCCTGCGCCCCCCCGAGGGAAAACACCCGGCTGGCGCCGGCGATCGCCGCGGCTGCGAGCACGACGTCGGAGGGACGCCCGCTCGGACCGGGAGGCGACAGGACGATCACCTCGCGCACGCCCGCGACCCGCGCCGGAACCACGCCCATGAGGACGCTGCTCGGGTAGGCCGCGCGCCCTCCAGGGGCGTAGACCCCGACCGCCGCCAGCGGATCGGGTCGTCGCCCGACGACCACGCCCGGCTCGCTCTCGATCTCGATAGCCGCAGGGAGGAACGCGCGATGCACGGTCGCGATGTTGCGCGCAGCGCGCTCGAGCGCCCGGCGCAACTCCGGCGAGGTCGCCGCGAGCGCATCGTCGATCACGTGCCGAGGTACCTCGAAGGCGTCGAGCTCTACGCGCTCGATCTCGCGAGACAGCTCGCGCAGCGCGCCGTCGCCTCCACTTCGCACACGCTTGAGGATGTCGCGCACCCGCGCCTCGAGAGCCTCGTCGGTCGATGACCGCGCGCGATCGATGAGCTCGCGACGCGAGGCCAGCGACAGATCCCGCAGGGCCCCGACGAAGCGCGGCGCCAGCTGCGACACCGCGGGCGATGCAATGGGCGATGCAATGGGCGATGCAATGGGCGACACAATGGGCGTCTTAGGAGTCGACGAGCTCGCGCTTGCCGGTTTCGCCGTGCTCAAGGCGTGAGCCTCTCGATACGCGTGACGAGAATGCCCGAGCAGCCGGCCTCCTTTAGGCGGGCAATGGTGCGGTACACGGCGCTCTGGGCGACGACGGCGTGCACCGCGACCATTGCGCCAGCATCACTCGTCACGTCGATGACGGTGGGGCCGGCGATCCCCGGAAGGATCTCCCGCACGGCGCCCAGCGCTTCGCGAGGTGCATTGGCCATGAGGTAGCGCTGACCGCGCGCACGTACGACGCTCTCCAGCGCGAGGGCCAGCTCGGAGAGGTGCTTCGCGGTCTCCTCGCCGACGACCGATCGCGGTCGCGACACCAGGCGGGCCGACGACTCGACGATCGTGGCAACCTCGACCAGACCGTTCACGCGCAGCGTGGAGCCGCTGGAGACGAGGTCGACGATGACATCGGCGATCCCAAGATGCGGCGCGACCTCGGCCGCCCCCGACAGGTGCACGACCTTGATGCTGCGGCCGAGCTTGGCGAAGTAGCCTTCGGCGAGGCGACCGAACTTCGTCCCGACCCGCGCTCCGTCCGGGATGTCCTCCAGCCGCGGGGCGGGCGCTCCCGGAGGCGGCTTGAGCATCGCGACCGACAGGCGGCAGCGGCCGAAGCCGAGGTCGAGGAGGTCCTCGAGCTCGCGACCCGATTCTTGCACCAGGTCCCATCCGGTGATGCCGGCGTCGGCCGCGCCGTCTGCGACGAAGGCCGGGATGTCCTCGGCGCGCACGAACAGCGCGGCGAACTCGCCTCCCAGCGAGGCGGTGAGCGATCTCTCGGAGGCAGCGCGAACGTCGAGGCCGGCATCGGCAAGAGTGGATCGGACCTCGTCGGCGAGTCGGCCCTTGTTGGGCAACGCGATTTTCAGCATGCGGGGGGCGCAAGGATACGTTGGCCGAAGCCTCGGGGCTCGTGCCCTTGCCTCCTTCCAGGAAGTTGGCCCGGATGGATGCGTCCTTCCGTCGATCACGCTGAGCGACGGTCGCGCGACCTCCGCTCGGACCATCGGCGGTACAGGCTCCACGCTACGGCGCTCGACGCCAGCGCGGCGGTCCCGAGCCCGTACACGACCTGCACGATCGAGCTGAAGAACGGAAGGTATCGGGCCGTAGACGGTGGAAGGGGGAAGCCGAGGGGCCAACCATACGCGACGATGTGGCCGAGGTTCACGATGACGAGGAGGACGACGAGGAGCAGGAGGTCGGAGGTGAGCTGCTCGACGTAGCGTCGCTCGCGGGTTCGGCTCGGCGCTCGACGCACCAGGACCGCATGGACCAAGACGCTCGCGAGCCCCGACACGGCCACCGCCAGCAGCGCGGCGGGCACGAACGCATTGCGGCGATTGATCACCGTGAAGCTGAATTCGCCCAGAATCACCCGATGAGCGACCCAGGTCGAAAGCGCCGTCATGACGACCCATCCAGCCGTCGCTGCAGCAAGAAGGGGACTTTCGCGAAAGGTCCTTCGCAGCCCAATGGCCATCGCGGCGACCAGCAGGAGCGCAAGGGCCCCGATACGAATCCATTGAATCTGCGCCTCCTGCGCATAGAGCGCAGACCAGCTCGCCGACTCCTTCGAGCCGAGCCAATGCGCGACGGCTTGCTCGTTCTCGGCGCGAAACCGCTCCACCGCATGGCGCCGGTCCGCGACGTAAGCCGCGTCTTCTGGACCGAAGCGGGCCACGCTCCATATGGCGTCGAGCCCGTCGTCGCCCGCGCGCATGTCACGCGGGAAAGGCAAGCCCAGGAGCACCGCGAGCAGCGGTGCGGTGACCCGCCCGTCGAACGGTTCGCGTCCGGCCGACGGCATGACGTGAGGCCCCGCGAAGCAATCGAGCACCTGGCGAATTTCCGGCTGTGATCCGCCATGCCCTCCGGCATCGCGATGTCCGTGATCCGACGTCAAAAGCACCAGATCTTTGTCGAAATCGAGCTGATCGAGCAGACGTCCCATCTCACCGTCGACCCGCTTCACCGCCGCCGCATACGCCGGCGAATCGGCGCGATGGAGGTGCGCGGTCTCGTCGACATAGAGGGGATGCACGAGCACGAGATCGGCATCCAGCAGCGCGCCGTCGGGCCCGCCTCCAAAGACGTCGTCCTCGAGCGGCTCGGCATGACGAAAGCGATCGAAGCCGTCGGGAAAGAGCTCCTGGAACCAAGGCAAATGGCTGCTCCCCACGACGCGCATCCCCTGCGCTCGAGCCACCTGCCATATCGACTGGGCAGCGAGAGGCGACGTCAGATCGTTGTTCCGCGAGCCGGTCCGGTCGGCTTCCAAACCGGTCGACAGCATCGCGTAGACGGGACGCGACACGGTGAAGTCTCCCTGATCGGCCACGCGGCATTGGCCGCGCTCCGCGATCCGCTGCGCGCTCTTCATCGTTTCGGCCGCATCACGTCGAAGCCCGTCGACGACGATGACGACTGCGCGACGTGGCCGCGACGACAGCGGGGCCGTCACGACGTCGGGCACCGGAACGAGGAAGTAGCCCTGGTGGTGCGGCATGCGCCCGATGTAGCTGTCACCCAGGAAGAACCCGACGGCAGCCGCTATGAACGCGAGAGCCACGACCCAAACAGGCTTTCGCACGGGGTCGAACGTACTTCGCTACGCTCCTCGAGCAGCTCATGAAAACGCCGCCGCTCCTCGCAGCCATCCTCATCACGATCGCCGCCGCGTGGAGCGGCGCTTGCGGGAGCGACAGCGAGACCAAGGTCGAAGCCCCGGTGGAGGACGAGCCGCACCAGGCAGGTCCGCAGACCTGCTTCACGCCGGAGGGCCACAGCGGCTCGCCGCAGACGATCGACGAGGTCGTGTCGCTTCTCAACGCTCTGCCCAAGCCGGTCAGCGTGCCCTGCCTGCTCGAGACGCTCGCCCGCCCGCTCGCCATGGAGGCAAGCTCCGACGACTTCAGCTTCCAGCCAGCGTTCGGTCGGGCCAACCCGCGTCTGCTCATCTTCACCGGAGGCCTGACCATCACTGTCGTGCCCAAGGGGCACGGCAGTCAGGTGGTGGAATTCGGCGAGCATCGCGGACCAGGCTCGACCGTGAAAGCCGAGCTTCCGTTCCCGGTCACCGGGGAAATTCCGCGCGCCGCACCCTTCGAACGGGTGAGCAGCGCCGGCGGTCTATCGACCGAGTGTGGCTTCTGTCACACCGGCGAGATTCTCGACAACACCATCGACTACGCCACCGCGCACGCCTCCGATGTGCTGCGGCCACTGCCCCAATACATCGTTCCGATCGAGGACGTGCGGCGGCAATACGAGGTCTGCGAACCCGACGTCGAGCCGGAGCGTTGTGCATTCTTCGACGCGATCTTCGGCTACGGCGAGGTCGTTCATCAGCCGTTCCCCGAGCCCCTCGAGTAGCGAGCCAGCTCGGGGCGGCGGACGCACCGCCGCAAGCTCACGCGGTCGAACCACGAGCCATCACTCCCCGGCGCGATCATCGGGGCAGACGTAAACGGGCATGCTGCCGCGCAGATGGGTTCCCTCCTCGCCCTCACGTCGATCGAAGCGATGGTGATGGACCCGGACCGCGTGGCTCCCGAGATACGGACCCGGGCGCGGCGCAGCGTCTCACTGCTCCAGGCCTTGGCACGCTCCGACGCAATCGGCGCACCCGCAGCAGGAACTGGTCGCGCAGTCGTTGCAGACCATGTTCGGATCGGCGCACTCCAGGGCCTCGCAGCTCGGGGCGCACGAGCCGATCCCGAGGAGGCAGACCTCATCCGGCCCCGGGCAAGGGTCGTTGTCGTCGCATCGCCCGGCCGGCGTGGGCTGGCAGGCCGCGATGCAGTCGTCGCACTGAGGGCAGCTCGAGGTGGCGCACTCGTCACAAACCTCGCCCGCGGCGCACGCATCGCAGTTAAAGGGGGCGCATGCGACTGCGCATAGTCCCGTCGCGAATACGCAGAGCGCGCCCGGGCAGTCGTCGTGGGATTCGCAGAGGCCCGGTCCGGTCGTGACGCTCCCGGAGCCGGACGTGGGGCCCGTCGACGCCGAGACGTCGGCGACCGACGCCGAAGCGTCCGCCGTGTTCGTGCTCGGTCCGTTGGTCGTGGCGCCGCCGCTGATCGTCGTGCTGGCAGCAGGCCCGCCGCCGCCCCCACCACCCTGGCCTCCAGCTTCGTCGAAGACGACACTGCCACCGCAGCCCACAACGAGCGGCAGCGCAAACAGCAGGAGCGACGATGTACCTCGGGGCATCGCCCTACTTGACCACGAAACGCGGCGTCCGCGAGCGTGAAACCAGACCCCTCGCGCCGTCGTCCTTTCACCAGCCGAATCGCGCTTCCAAGCCGACGCGGATCATGCGTCGCCAGGTCGGCCAGTCGTGCGCCATCTCGGGTCCCCACAGATCGAGGCGATGGGCGATACCCTTCTTTTCGAGGAGTGACGCGAACGCGACGGAACCAGCCGGCGCTTCGTGCGCACCTCGGCCGGTCATGAGCTCGATCTTCGTGTCGCTACGCAGAAGGTCGAGGGCGGGACCATCCGGGAGGTTCGGCACGAACCACGTGGGGTTGTTGAAGTAGGCCGCGCCCCCGTCATAGCCGAGGAGCTTGGGAGCCAGATCGTAGAAGCCGCTCATGCCGAGCAACGCGCCGAAGAGGTCGGGCCGGCGAAAGATCGCATTGGCTGCGAAGAAGGCGCCGAAGCTCGCGCCGCCGACGCCGATGCGCGCGGTGGGGTCGCCCATGGCATCACGGATCCAAGGCACGACCTCTTGCTCGACATAGTCGGAGTGGAGGCCCTGGCGGCGCACCTTTTCGGGGACAGGCACCGCGTCGTCGCACCAGGCCAGCGGGCTGATGCTGTCGATGCAAAAGATCTGGACCCGGCCGCCGTCAATCAGATCGCCAACGGCGTCGATGAGGCCCTGACGCTCGCTCTCCAGGTAGTCGCTCCGCCAAGTCGGAAAGACGAGGAACGGCCGGCCTGCGTGGCCGTAGCGGGCGATGGGCATCTCGATGCCGAGGTGGTCGCTGAGGACGCGATGCGTGTCGGGACGCGGAGTCATTGCGCCGAGCGTACCCCGACTGGGCGGCGATGCTGGCGATGTGGGGAGGCCTCGTCGGACCGCGAGGATCCACCCCGCGGGACTCGAGCGCCATCGAATATGAATATGACTTGCAACAACAACAGGGCTGTAGGAAGGTGACGTCCTGTGCGCGGAGTAGCTCTCTCGCGTCCCGGTCCTCCCCTTTCACAGACTTTCTCCAGTTCCGAGGTTCTCCATGAATCTGCGACCGTTCGCCTGTCTGAGCGCCCTGGCCCTCTTTGCGCTCGCCGCTTGCGGCGACGACGCCGCCGGAGCCGGAGGTGCGGGCGGCAGCGACGCGGTCGCGTCGTCTTCGGGCACGCCAGCCGCGACGTCGACGCCCACCTCGTCATCGTCCTCGAGCGACGGCGGCGGACCGGGCGATGGCGGCGCCGGCGGAAGGGGTGTCGGCGAGGGCGGCGTGAGCTGCGTCGGCGAGCTTCCAGAAGCGTACGACGAGACCAACTTCGCCGAGGGCGCAGCCGGCGTGCTGGCGCTGCGAGCCCAGCTCGGTGCATTGAACGCGGCAATGCTCGCAGCCGAGACGGACATCGCCGTCACGCCCACCGCAGGCGAACTGACAGCGCTCTACGAGGCGGCCACTCCGAGCCTGGCAGATGGACACACCAGCTACTACGACGGCGTCGTTCGGGAGGTCTTCACCGCCTTCGAGGCTGCCGCCGGCAACGAATGGACGCCGGCGGTCGAGCCGGTCGCACCGGGGGGCATCTTCGGTGCGTACATCTTTGACGAGACCGGTCGCGATTTGCGCCAGTGGGTCGAGAAGGGCTCCTTCAACGCGCACTTCTACCCGCTCGCCAACGCGCTCGCCGACGGCGAGGTCGACGCGGCCGCGCTGGACGCGCTGCTCGCAGCCTACGGTAGTCACCCCGACTTCCCAGGCGACAGCGCGGCGGACACCGCCGAAAATCCCGACCGCCTCGTCGCGCAGTACGCCGAGCGGCGCAGCCCGAAGAACACCGAAGACGCAAGCCAGCCCCTCGATCCCGATGCCCCGGGCCCCTACTTCACCATCAAGCGCGACTTCATCATCGCGCAGGCTGCTATCGCCGCCGGCTGCGACGACGAGCGCGACGCAGCGATCGAGCGCATCCTCGCCTCGTGGGAGCGTGTGCTGGCGGCGTCGGTCGTCTACTACCTCAACGACTCCGTTCTCAAGCTGACCGCCGACGGCGCGACTCCCGCCGACCTGGCTTCCGGCCTGCACGGCATCGGCGAGGGCGCGAGCTTCATACACGGCTTCAAGGAGTCGACGGCAACGCGCCGCACCATCACCGACGCCGAGGTGGACGCATTCCTGGCACTGGTCGCAGACCCCCACCGCTTCGTGGTCGACCCTGCAGGCGAGGCGCCCGATCTCTTCGACGCCATCGACCAACTTGCGGCGATCTACGATTTTAGCGACGCGGAGCTCGAAGCGTTCGAGACCAACCACTGAGATGGATACGCCGCCGCGCCGGAAGGCTTCGCTGTCGTCGTTCATCTCTGTACGTCTGCCCTCGGCAGGCACGTGGAGCGCGGCGCTCGTCATCGTCCCCATCGCGTCCGTCGCCGCGTGCGATCGCTTCGCCTATTGGTCGAGCGCCGACGACACCGACGGGCGCGTCGAGGACTCCGGACCGAGCGCCCTCGCCGCTTCCGCCGTGTCCGCGGGCAGCGGCGAGGTCGTGCCGGCCGACCCCGCGGCCGTGCTGAGGTCGATTGCGACCTGCGGCGTCGAGATCTACGAGCGCTTCGCCGTCGACGCCGACGCGCTGTCCGCCGCGTCGGCGCGGGCTGCATCCACCACCTCCACCGAGGATCGCGACGCGGCCCGCGCCGCGTGGGTGACCGCGATGTCGACCTGGCAGGAGGCCGAGTTGCTGCGGATCGGCCCAGCCGGCCCGGCAACGCTGCCCGAGGGCCGCAACCTGCGCGACGAGATCTACGCGTGGCCGCTCAGCAGTCGCTGCCTCATCGAATCGACCCTGGTCAGCCGCGCCTACGAGGAGAGCGACTTCGTCGAGCGCTCTCTCATCAACGTGCGCACGCTCGCCGCCGCAGAATACCTTCTCTTCTACGAGCCCTCCGACAACGCCTGCACCGCCACGTCGAGCATCAACGAAAGCGGAGCATGGGCGGGTCTTTCGTCGTCAGAGCTGGCTGCACGCAAGCTTCAGTATGCCGCGGTCGTCACCGCCGACGTCGAGGCGAGCGCCCGTGCGCTCGCCGAGGCATGGTCCGAGGGTGGCGGCGACTTCGGCGGCAAGCTGGCCGCGTCCGGGAAGTCGGGCTCCCCATTCAAGTCGACACAAGCGGCGCTCAACGCCATCTCCGACGGTCTCTTCTATCTCGATGAGGAGGTGAAGGACGACAAGCTCGCCACGCCGCTCGGTCTCCTCGGGTGCGATGCGAGCTCCTGCCCCGATTCGGTGGAGTCGAGGTTCGCCAAGCGCAGCGTCCGCCATGTCGAGGCGAATCTCCGCGGCTTTCAGCGGTTTTTCGCGGGCTGCGAAGCTTCCTCCGACGTCGGGTTCGATGATCTGCTCGCCTCCGCGGGAGCCGCCGACCTCGGCCTCGCGATGCAGGTTCACAGCGAGCAGGCGCTCGCGGCCGCGACAGCCATCGAAAGCGACGATCTGGCCGCGGTGATCGCCGCCGAGCGACCGGTCGCCGAGGGCCTTCACGCGGCGGTCAAGCGGGTCACCGACGACCTGAAGGCCGACATGATGTCGGTGCTCGATCTCGACGCCCCCGCTTCGGTCGAAGGCGACAATGATTGAGAGGCTGCGTCGCGCGCTCGGGGGCGACACCGATGTCGCCGGCCTCGCCACGTTCCGCATTCTGTTCGGCCTGATGGTGGCGGTGAGCGCGCTGCGCTTCATCGTCTACGGCTGGGTCGATCTCTTCTTCGTTCGACCGACCTTTCACTTCCACTACCTGGGTCTCGAGGCGGTGAAGCCGCTCGGCGCCGGAGGAATGCACGCCCTCTTCGTCGCCCTGATCGTTCTGGGTCTGTGCATCACCGCGGGCTTGTTGACGAGGGTTGCTTGTGCGCTCTTTTTCATCGCGTTCACCTACGTCCAGCTGATCGACGTCGCGACGTACCTCAACCACTACGTCCTGGTCTCGCTGCTCGCGCTGCTGCTGGCCCTCACGCCGTCCGGCGCCGCATGGTCGATCGATGCCCGCCTGTTTCCGCGCAGCCGGCGCGCGGTCGTTCCCGCATGGTGCCTCTGGCTCCTCCGCTTCCAGGTCGGCCTCGTCTACACGTTCGCGGGGCTCGCCAAGGTCGGCGAGGACTGGCTTGTGCACGCGCAGCCCTTGTCCATCTGGCTCGCCTCGCGGACGCACGTGCCGTGGCTCGGTCCCCTTTTCACGCACCCGGTCGCTCCCTACGCGGCGAGCTGGGCGGGCTGCCTGTTCGACCTGACGATCGTGCTGTGGCTTTCCTGGCGGCGCACGCGAGCCGTCGCGTATGTCGCCGTGCTCGTCTTTCATGCCGCGACCAGCGCCCTCTTTCCGATCGGCATGTTCCCCGTGATCATGGTGATCGGCGCGACGGTCTTCTTCGATCCGTCGTGGCCGCGGCGACTTGCCGCGCGGCTGCCGGTCGTGGGTCGACGTCTCGCCGGCTTGATCGGTGCGGAGGGGGATCTTCGTGCGACCCGGCCGTCGACGACGTCGCTGCCGTCGACGACGTCGCCTCCCTCGACCGCCGCAGTCGTCGCCTTCGGCGCCTTTGCGCTGCTCCAGCTCCTCGTTCCGCTCCGTGCCCACGCGTACCGGGGCAACGTGCTCTGGCACGAGCAAGGCATGCGGCTGTCGTGGCGCGTCATGGTGCGTGAGAAGAACGCGAGCGTGACCTACCTCGTCAGCGATCCGATCTCGGGCCGCACCTGGCAAGTCCCCCCCCGCGCGCATCTTCAACCCTGGCAAGAGCGGGAGTTCGCGAC
>Ga0105046_10003481_pt1 | contig 24955 bp, 19 predicted proteins | sample MAT03_FD_78385 | JGI IMG/M metagenome (GOLD analysis project Ga0105046, IMG submission 78385) | Freshwater microbial communities from Lake Fryxell liftoff mats and glacier meltwater in Antarctica - MAT-03 (megahit assembly) | ecosystem: Environmental > Aquatic > Freshwater > Ice > Liftoff...
TGGCAGGTGTCCGAGGTCAACGCCGATGTCCCAGGCGGATTCAATGAATCCGCCATCGCCGGGCTGATGTTGCCGCATCAACCGGAATGCCGCAGCGTTGGTGATCCGGGCAATGCCCTTGTCACCGCCATCGCGGCGTGGGTGCCTGCGAAGGCAACCATCGCACTGGTGCACGCCACGGCCTACAGTGATGATCGCCAGGTGATGGAATTCCTCGCTGACGCCTGCTCGCGCGCGGGACTTGAAGCACGTCCCTGTGCGCCCGATCACCTGCAGTGGACGACTGATGGCTGCCAGGTGGCTGGGCAAGCGATCGCCGCAGTGATCCGTTTCTTCCCAGGCGAATGGCTGCCGGCTTTGCCGAGGGATAGCGGCTGGCAGCACCTTGCCGGACATCAGGCGGTGGTGCTGGCCAATCCACTGAGCGCCGTGCTGGTGCAATCCAAACGTCTGCCGCTGGTATGGTCGCGGCTGAGCACGCCGTGTCCCACGTGGCAGCGATTGCTGCCAGAGACCGGAGCTCCGCGCCTGCGTACGACCAACGATGATCCGGAATGGATTCTCAAGCCGGTTTTCGGCCGCGTCGGCGATGGCATCGCCATCACCGGTGTCAGCAGCGAAAAGATCCTGCGTGCCAGTGCACGATCAGCTTGGTGGTTCCCCGGCAGCTGGATCGCCCAGCGACGTTTCACCAGCGTGGCGTGGGACGGTCCGGAGGGTCCCTGCCATCCGTGCATCGGCGTCTACACCGTCGATGGCCAAGTCGCTGGTGCCTATGGCCGCTATGCGCCGGTACCACTCATCGACCACCGTGCGGTCGATGTGCCCATCCTGGTGGAGGCTCCGTGACCGACGTTCCCCTGGCGTACGATCAATGGGCGCCCGCCGATGGCCGCTGGTCGCCGTGGGTCAAACCGGTGCTGTTCCATCCGCGTAATTGGTCGCTCCGTCTCCAGGTAATCAGCTCGCTGCCGGAGGTTGATGCCAACTGGGCGCCCCCTGCAGACGGCAGCTGGGCCCTGGTGATTGATGCGCCTGGAACCGAGAGTCTCTCGTTGGCAATTGCCTTGGCGCGCCGCGGGTGGCGACCGGTACCGCTCTACAACGGTGTGCCCTCGATGTTATCTCCGCTGGTCGACGTCATTCCATTGATCGCTGGAATAGAAGCGCTCGGCGGCGAACTGGCGCGTCTGCCACTTAAGCCTGATGCACCTCCCGTGTTCCTGCTCGATAGCCGACGGATGAGCGGCATGCCACGAGAGAAAACCTTCGACAACCGTTGGGTGGTCACGCCGCAGGATCTGCCGTCGGCCAACCGCCTGCGCTATCACGGCATCACCCAGGTGGCAATGGTGCTGGCACCACCGGTCGCGGAGGACCTCGCGTCAGTCCTCAATCGTTGGCAGGAGGGTGGGTTGGTGCTGCACCATCAGATCAGTGCAGAGCGCCAACCGCTCGACGTGCCACGCCCGCGCTGGTTCCGTTCCCTGCGCGAACGGTTTCTGGTGATGTGGGGTCTGCGCCGGTCGAGCGCCGGCGGCTTCGGTGGCTACATCCCCGAACCATCGAAGGGCGGCGGCTGAACGATCAGGCGTGATGGTACGGCGACCCGGCAAGAATGCTCGCTGCGCGGTAGAGTTGCTCGATCAACAACAGATGCGCGAGCTGATGCGGCAAGGTCAATGCGCTGAGCGCGAGCGACACATCGGCGCTCGCCTTGGTCGGCGCATGTGGGCCATAGGCGTCACCGACCAGGAACGCGACCTCGCCATGAGCCATGGTCCATTTCCGCAGGAGCTTGGACAACTGCTCGCTGGTCGGCGTTTCTCCGCGTTCGTCGAGCAGCACTTTCCAGCGGCTCGATGATGGCCACAGCACGGTGGCGCCCTTGGGTTCCTTCTCCACCACCGTGAGCGAACCATAGCGCTGAAAACGTTTGAGAAACTCGGCGCGCAGCTCCAGCACGTTCGCGTCCTTGATCTTCCCCTGTTGGACAACGACTAGGCGCATCGACGCATCCCGCTCGTCATTTCATTCGTCGCCATCGTCGTCGCCACGCTTCCCGTCGTTCCGGGTACGGCGTGCAAAGTAGCGCTCGCGGAAGGCATCACGCCACGCCGGGAAGCGATCCTCGTCAATGGCCAAGCGGATCGCACGCATCAAATCCTGGTAAAAATGCAGGTTATGGATGGTCAACAGCGTTTCGCCCAACGGCTCGCTGGCAAAGCTCAAGTGGCGCAGGTAGGCCCGGCTGTAACCACCCATGCCGCTGGTGCCGCCGGAGCAGGTGTAACACGTGCACGCCGTGTCGAGTGCGTAGCGATCTTTGCGGAACTTCTTGTCCTGGATGCGCATCTTGCCATCCCAGGTGAAGACCGTGCCTTCACGCGCATAACGTGTCGGGATCACGCAGTCGTGGATGTCCATGCCGCAGTCGACCGAAGCGACCAAGTCCTCCGGCAGACCGACGCCCATCAGGTAACGCACTTTGTCGACCGGCAGCAACGGCGCGGTGTGTTTGACCACGCGCACCATCGACTCGTGACCTTCACCGACCGACACGCCGCCGATGGCGTAGCCGGGAAGATCAAGCGACACCAGCTGGCTTGCGGCATGCGCACGCAGATCCAGCTCCATGCCGCCCTGCACGATGCCGAAGAGGTGCTGATGGTCCGCGAGTTTCACCGCCACGCAGCGCTTGAGCCAACGGAACGTGCGTTCGACGCTGGCCTCGACGTACTCACGACCCGCACGATGATCGACGCACTCATCGAAGGCCATGACGATGTCGGCACCCAGGCGGCGTTGGATGTCCATCGAACTCTCGGGCGTCAGCGTCGCCGGCGTGCCATCGACATCGAAACGGAACTGCACACCTTCCTCAGTGATCTGCCGATCAGGCAGGCTGAACACCTGGAAGCCGCCGGAGTCGGTCAGGATGGTCTGCTTCCAATGCATGAGCTTGTGCAGGCCACCGTGGCGTTCGACCAACTGCGTGCGGTCAGCCAAGCTCAGGTGATAGGTGTTGGCCAGCACCACCTGCGCACCAGTGGCGGCGACTTGTTCCGGCGTCACGCACTTCACGGCGGCCTGTGTGCCGACCGGCATGAACGCTGGAGTTTCGACCACGCCATGCGCGGTGACGAAGCGGCCACGTCGGGCACGCGTGGCACCGGAAGCCTGCTTCAGCAGGCGGAACTTGAGGCCGCCGCCAGGCGTCCAGGTCGGGATTTCGTCAGCGGGCGTCAGGTCAGGCATGGGCGGCATGGTCGAAACGCCAACCGCCTCAGCAACCGCCGCACCCGGAAACACCACACCCCAGGAGGAAAGCTCCTGGGGTGTGCGCGGAAATGGATTCAGCTGGCTCGGCAGATGATCTGCCGGTTCAGGTCAGACGGTCTTGGCACCGGCGTAGAGGCCAGCGAGCAAGGTGTCGAATTCCGCTTCGATCGCCACCGCATTGATGATGCGATTGCGGCTCTGGAGCCCGACCCACTTCTCAAACACGTGCGATTTACCGTGCGTGATGGCGTGCTGGAACTCATCCTCAGTCACTGGAATCAGGTTGATGATGCCCGAACGCTCGGAGCGCGCAGTGCCGGTGAAACGGCTGGTGGCGCTGCGCGGTTCAGACGGTGGACGGTTGAACGACGAGGTCGCTGGACGCGAAGCCGGCGGAGCCGTCGAACGGGGCGGGGCCACGGGAGCGATCGGGGGCATCGGACGTGCTGGAGCTGCATCTGGCGGCTTGGCTGCCGGAGAAACTGGTGCCTTGGCCGCTGGGGTGCCGTCCTCGAACTCGAACTCGGGGGCAACGGTCGGAGCCGCGGCAGCTGGCGCGTGTTTCTTGGTCAGCGTCAGATCGTTGGCGGTCGACGGCATGTCGGCGATCTCAAAGTCGCCGCTTGGATCAGTATTGCCCCGCTTTGCGGCAGGCTGCTTCGCCGCAGGCGCACGGATGCCTGGCTCCGGAGCCATGGCCGGAATCACCGGCTCGAAGGTCGCCAGTTCGGGTTCCATCGGCTCCATCATCAGCGGTTCGACCGGGATGACTTCGGCTTCGGCTTCGGCTTTAAGGCTGATCGGTTCGATGATCGCCGGCGCGATGGCTTCATCGCTGGAGAGCAGGTCGTCGATGTCCTGGATCTCGGGCACGATGTTGTCGGCCGAGGGCATCGGCGGATGCGGCACGTTGATGTTCACCGCCGGCATCGGCCGGCTGGGCGGCGCGGGAGGCTGAGGTGACGAAGCGGCCACCTTCGACATCATCTGCGTCACGCTCTTGGGTTCGACGTCCTGGGTGAAGGCGATGCTCGATTCCTTCGCCTGCACCTTGCCGGAATAATATTTCTCGATGCCCTGGGTGATCTCGCTGCGCGTGGCGACGACCTTCTTGATGTCGAGGCCGGTTTTCGATTCGAGCACGCGGATAGTTTCCGCGTCGAGCGGGTTGACCATCGCAAGGGTCAGCAGGCTGCCGAGCTTATCGACCGGGAAGACGCCGAAGTGCGTCGCGTCTTCACGCGCGATAGTGTCGAGCGCCTTCTTGCGGATCTCGTACTTGTCGACCTTAAGGTGCGGCACCCAACATTCTTGGGTCAGCGCATTGACCATCTGCTCTTCGGTGATGAAACCGAGATCGACCGCGCTGACGTCAATGGGCTTGGCGTCGTTCTCCGACCTGGACTTCACTTGGCTGACTTGATCGTCGTCGAGCAGATTCGCTTTGTTGCGCAGGAAATCGAGCAGCGCGTTGTCACCGGTGCGACATAGTCCACCCTCGCGACGACCACTTTGCGCGAGTCCGCCAGTGAAATCCGGCGGCTTGCTGCTGCCGACCATGATCGGGTCTTTGCCCTTGGGGCGGGTCGGTGCGGTGATCATTTCCGGCTCTGACGCGGGCTGACGCATCACGCGATCAGAGGGCGAACGCTGGCCAACCGGCGCGGGTGGACGCGGCGGCGCGGGTTTGATAATGGCGGTCTTGTTGCTCGACGGCGCCTGTGGCGCAGCGGGAGGAGCAGGGGCGGTCGGAGCAACGGGTTTGCCCCCGGGAGCGACGATACGACGGCTCTTGCGTGGCGCCTGTTGCTCAGGTGCCTCTTCCTTGACCTTGTTCTTCTTGCCGCCAAAGAATCCCATGTCGTTCTCCAGAGAGTCGCACCGCGCGTCGTCTTAAAGCCCGTCGTCTTTTGCAGCCGACGCCACCACCGCAGCGGTGCTCATATCCTGCTGCGCGCACGCTGGGATGACATCAGCAAACCATTGCCGGTGGGCAGCCTAGGGCCATTCCCGTATCACACTCAACGGTCGGCGCGATCGTCTGTCACAACCCTTGGCCCTCGCGTTCTGAAACACGCGGGCCATCCTGCCTCGTCACATCCAACGGACGAAGTGATAGGGCATTCCCCAACCGGTGGGTTGCTCAGATCACGGACGGCAGCACCGTCCCCTTCGCATCCGACGCTCAGGAGTCTCCATGGCGGTTCTCAACTTCGACATCAAGACGGTCACGCTGCCCAGCGGCGAAGAATCCAAGGCTGTCTTTCTGACGGGCTCGATCGACGCGAGCACCAACCAGACCTTCGAAGGCCGCCTGACCGACATCCTGAACAGCGGCACGCACAACGTGATGCTGGTGCTGACCAACGTGAAGTACATCAACTCCACTGGTCTCGGTACGATCGTGAAGTGCGTCGACAACTTCCGCGAGAAAAACGGCGACATCAAACTGGTCGGCGTGCCGACCAAGGTCATCGCGTTGTTCGAGATGCTCGGCCTGCTCGCACTGTTCGAGACCCACGAGACCATCGAAGCCGCCGTCGCCAGCTTCGGCAAGAAGACCGCCAAGGCCGCCGCCGCTCCGACCGCCAAGTTCCCCATCCAGTTCAAGCATCCGATCACCGGCATGGGCCTGAACGTCAGCCAGCCTGGCCGCTTCAAGGATCCGCGCAGCGGTGATTACTTCAGCATCGACCAGAACGGCACCATCGAGTTCTACGAGATGTCGAAGGTCAAGATGATCGAAGCGAAGCTGCCCTGCGACATGGACTTCGCCGCTGGCATCAGTTCGCTTGCCACCGCCCTTGCCGTGCGCCTCAAGCTGCCCGCCGACATGACCAGCCGCGTGCAAAAGGGCGTCAACGACGCCAGTGAACTCATCCGCGGCAATGCCAAAGACGCCAACGAGACCTGCAACGTCCTGCTGGTCGGCGATCAGGACAAACTCCAGATCGGCATCGTTGGCTACGGCAACGCGCTCAACCTCAAGCCCGGCGACCCCGGCCTGAAGGCGCTCGAATCGAGCATGGACGAGGTCAAGCACACCGTGCTGCCGACCCGCGGTTACCTGCTGACGATGACCAAACGCGTCAAATAGTTTCGAGCTATCAGCTTCGAGCTGCGAGTACGACCCCTGGCCAATCGGCCGGGGGTCGTGTCTTTGACTCGCTGCTTGATCGTCGGGGCTTGTCTTCAACTCGCAGCTCGCAGCTCGCAGCTCGAAGCTCGAAGCTCGAAGCTGTCTTTGACTCGCAGCTCGTAGCTCGAAGCTCGTAGCTCTCTCCCATGCAGCCCACCGCCGACGTCGATTACATGCGCATCGCCCTGCACGAGGCCAAACTCGCAGGTGACGAAGGCGAAGTCCCGGTCGGTGCCGTGGTCGTGTGCGATGACCGCATCATCGGTCGTGGGCGCAATGCTTGTGAACGCCTCAACGATGCCACTGCGCACGCGGAAATGGTCGCCATCACCGCAGCGTCCCAGGGACTCGGCACTTGGCGTCTGGAAGACTGCACGCTCTATGTAACCCTGGAGCCGTGCCCGATGTGCATGGGCGCCTGCCTTAATGCGCGAGTGAAGCGGGTGGTCTACGGCGCCTTCGAGCCCAAGGCTGGCGCCTGCGGCAGCGTGGTCGATCTGCGCGCACCGGTGGGCTACAACCACGCGATCGAGGCGACCAGCGGTGTCCTGGGCCAGGAATCGGGAGAGCTACTGAAGTCGTTCTTCCGCGCGCTGCGAGAACGCAAACGCGCGGACGGCTGAGAACCGACCTCATCAGCCCCGTGTCGTCCATCGGCGACCTCCGTTGCGCCGTGGCGTGCCGCCCTAGATTGCGCCGCCATGCTGACAGAACTGATGCCCGATGATGCCGCCCTTGCCGAGTTGTTGGGGGCGACCCACCAGCGGTTCCAGCGGCTGATCAGCGAAGCCGAGGCCAAAGCCCGTCCGTTCTATGCCAAGGTCCTCGGACGCGAGGCCTCCATCAGCCAAGTGATTGATGAGGTCTTCGCTGCCGTCGAGCAACGCGGAGACGAGGCGGTCGCCCACTACACCAAACTCTTCGATGGCGCGTCATTGCCCCCCTCCGCCCTCCGCGTGCCTCAGGAGGCACTGGCCACGGCGTGGTACGCGTGCGAACCGAAACTGCGCAACGCCATCACCTTCGCCATCAAACAGGTCGAGAGCTACCAGCGCCGCCTGATGCCGCGCAGCTTCGGCGCGAATCTAGAGGAACCGCTCGGTGTCCGTTGGACCCCGCTCGCGCGTGTCGGTGCGTACGTACCAGGCGGACCGAAAGGCTCGCTGCCATTGTTCTCGTCGGTGATCATGAACCTCGTGCCAGCGAAGGTCGCTGGTGTGCGCGAACTGGTCCTGGTCACGCCACCGCGTGAAGACGGCACCATCGCGCCGGAACTGCTTGCCGCTGCGCACGCGGTCGGCGTCACTGAGGTCTACCGCATCGGCGGCATCCCGGCGATCGCTGCGCTTGCCTGCGGCACCGCCAGCATCCGTGTGGTCGACAAGATCGTTGGCCCTGGGAACCTTTACGTCACGCTAGCTAAGCGCCACGCTTTCGGACGCGTCGACATCGACATGCTCGCCGGCCCTAGCGAGATCCTCATCATTGCTGATGAGTCGGCAAATCCCGCGTTTGTCGCCGCCGACCTGCTGTCGCAGGCGGAACACGACACGCTCGCCATGACCGTCTGCCTGACGGTCGGCAATGGCGTCGCCTCGGCGATCCAGCACGAATTGAGCAACCAGATCGACACCCTGCCGGAAGAACGCCGGGCGGTCGCCGCCGAAAGCGTCCGCCGCTTCGGTCGCCTGGTGCGCTGCAGCGACCTGACGCAGGCGGTGGCAATCGCCAACAAGATCGCACCGGAACATCTCGAACTGCTGGTGAAGAAGCCCAAGCCGCTGGTGTCACAACTGATCAACGTCGGCGCGATCTTCGTCGGCCCGTGGAGCCCGGAGCCAATCGGTGACTACGTCGCCGGCCCCAGCCACACCCTGCCCACCGGTGGCACCGCGCGCATGTGGTCGGGCATCGGCGCCGACACCTTCTTGCGGCGTACGTCGATCATCAACTTCAGCGAGGCGGATTTCCGTCACTGCGCCGACGCTGGGCTGACGCTGGCGCGTGGTGAAGGACTCGAAGCACACGCGCGGTCAATCGAGATCCGTCTGCGCGGGTGACGTTTCCGCGTAAGCACAGGTCAACCATCGCAGCCAGCCGATCACCGGGATAGTCATGTGCGATCATTGTGATCCTTTTTTTCTTCCCGTGGGCGTGGGTGCCGATCGTGCGTGGCGCGAACAACTCGACCGTTTGCGCCAAGCCATCAAGAACGACGTGCTGAACGTCGTCGGTGGCCAGCTTCCGCCTGATGGCACCGCGCCGCCGACCTGCGCGCGCATCACCGCATCATGTACCGTTTGCGGACAACTGTTCCTGCTCGAACGCGGGATGTGCTCGGCCTTCGGCGATCAGTGGCATCCGCTACACGGGAACTGACATGGCCAGGCGCCTCAAACATCACGGCACGCTGGATGACGCGTCACTGGCGAAGATCTACGATACGCTGGCCAGGACCATCGATCCCAAGAGCGATCTGGAGTACGGCAGTCCTTTTGAATTACTGGTCGCGGTGGTGTTGTCAGCGCAGGCGACCGACAAGTCGGTGAACCTGGCGACACGCAGGCTCTATCCGCTGGCGAACACGCCGCAGTCGGTGCTGGCACTGGGCGTCGAAGGACTGACACCCTACATCAAACACATCGGCCTCTACCGCGGCAAAGCGAAGAATGTCATCGAGCTTTGCCGTCTGCTGATCGAACGGCATGGCGGCGAAGTCCCAGGTGATCGTGCCGCGCTGGAAGCCCTGCCCGGCGTTGGACGGAAGACCGCGAGCGTGGTGCTCAACGTCGCCTTCGGTCAACCGACCATCGCGGTCGATACGCACGTGCAGCGTGTGGCCAACCGTCTGGGCATCACCAAGACCACCACGCCGGAACAGTCCGAGCAGGTGCTGCTCGCGCGCACGCCGACGAAACATCTGCAGCAGGCGCACCATTACCTGATCCTGCACGGTCGTTACTGTTGCACCGCACGTTCGCCAATGTGCGGTGAATGTCCGATCCGGCAGTGGTGCCCGTTCCCGGACAAAACACCGATCTAACAACGGATGAGTCGAACTGAACGATCAGTTCCGTCGCATACCATCCGTTCGTCGACCACCGAGCACCACCGTGCGGCCACCATGGTGAAAGGTCAGTCGTTCGACGCTGCCAGCCATGATCACCAATCCACGACCGCTGCCCAGATTGCGTCGGCGACCACGGAACGCGCGCAATGCGTCGCGTTGGGTGAAACCTTTGCCCTGATCGCTGATGTGCAGATCCCAGTGCTGCCCGTCGGCCCACAGTTCCACATCGACCATCACCCCGATGTGACCACGGTTGCCGTGCACCACCGCGTTCACCACCGCCTCATGCAGCGCATGGGTGAGGAGATCGGCCTGATCTCTGGTGACCCAAAGCCACGAGTGCATGCGCTCGATAACCAGCCTCACCGCGTCATCGCCATGGATGAACGCCGACGGAAAATTCAGGTGCAGATGACGGGTGCCACGCTGAGGCGGCGCGTCCGCATGAATCTGGAGTTGCTCAATCAATGCGACTTGGTTCGGCGTCGGTTCCTCACCGCGACCAGCACCTGGTGGAAGCATGGCGTTCATGTCGACTTCTCCGCCAACGCCGCCATCGCGGTGGCGACATCGTGGTGCACATGCACGCGCTGATGCAGGCCAGCAATGCGCAGGATTTCCGCCAACGTGCCGGTGACACCGCTGAGCACCACGCGACGTCCGCGTGTCTGCGCCGCCATCCACAACATCACCATCCGTCCGAGCATGGCCGACGAGATGTAACGTACCCGCGTCAGGTCGAGGATCAGGTCATCGTTATCGCCGACCGCCGCATGCAGATCGTGATCCAGGCGGTCCACCACCATTGGATCGAACAGGCGTGCCACGATGACCTCCGCCACCACCACCGATCCCTGTCGGGTGATGATCCATGGCTGGGGCTCGGCGGCGCCGAACTCCTCCTGGCCGCTCATGACTGGCTCATGACTGGCTCATGACTGGCTCGTGATGAGGACCGGCACCGCACAGCGAATGCGAGCACATCTGTACCATGCGAGCGACCTCCCATCCGAGAACAGGAGGACCATAATGATTGCATCACTTTGCAAGGGTCGGCGATTGAACCACTTGACGTGTTCGCTCTTTTTTGTCGGCGCATAACTGACAAAAAACGGCCGTGGCATATGCCACGACCGTTTTCTTGGGTTCACGCACCCGTCAGCCACTCATCGCGGCTTACTTCTTTGGAGCAGCTTCCTTGAGCGCTTTCTCGATCGCGGCGGTGACGCTTGCGTCGTCCGGCGTGGTCTTGGGCTCGAAGCGGTCGATGACCTCACCCTTCCGGTTAATCAGGAACTTCGCGAAGTTCCAACCGATGTCGCCGGGCTTGGGGCTGGTGGTGGTCAGGTACTGGTAGAGCGGATCGATGTCATCGCCCTTCACGCTGATTTTGCCCAGCACGGGGAAGCTGACGTCGTACTTGGTTTTGCAGAACGTCTGGATCTCCTCGTTCGTGCCGGGTTCCTGGCCGTTGAAATTGTTGGCCGGTACGCCGATCACGATGAGGCCGGCGTCCTTGTACTTGTCGTAGAGCGCTTCGAGCGCGGTGTACTGCTTAGTCAGGCCGCACTTCGAAGCGACGTTCACCAGCAGGACCACTTGGCCCTGGTGCTGCGCGAGCGGGTAGTCTTTGCCATCGGCGGACTTCAGCGTCGCCTGCAGCGGCGATTTCATCGGACCATCCGCAGCCATCGCCGGAACGGCGAAAGCCAGCGCAGCGATCGCGAGCGAGAGGATGAGGGACGTAGTGTTCATGAACGCGTTCCAGGGAGTGGTGGGTGGGCGGAAAAGAATGGCAAAGAAGGTCGGCAGCATGTCGACAGTCCCGCCAGCGCCATCGCCCAGCAGGCCGGTCACCACGGGTGGCTGCCGACCCACTGATACGGGCACGTACCATCGGCCGTTGGCGATGGGAATTGAGCAAAATACCGATTGAACCGCCACGACGCCGCGACGCCACGCTCGACATCTCTGCCATTACCGCTTGATTCTTGGCGTCTTGGCGTCTTGGCGGTTAAATTTTCCCTGTGCGTGAAGCCGAGTTGGACCCACCCCCTTCCCTCCCCAGGCACCCCCGCTAGCGTCCGCCCTCCCCGCATTCCGGCGGCAAACAGCAGGGCAAGGAGCACGATTCCCATGGGCAGCTACACCATTTCGGTCATCCACGGTGACGGCATCGGTCCGGAGGTTGGCGTCGAAGGCGTACGCGTGATGCAGACCATCGGGGCGAAGTTTGGCCACACCTTCGCCTTCAAGGAATACCTCGCTGGCGGCGCGGCCCTCGATGCGGTCGGCGTGCCGATGCCGGACGACACCATCAAAGGTGTGAAGGACAGCCACGCGCTGCTGTTCGGCGCCATCGGCGGACCGAAGTGGGAAAGCGTGCCGCACCACCTGAAGCCGGAAGCCGGCCTGCTGAAGATCCGCAAGGAACTCGGCGCCTTCGCCAACCTGCGCCCGGCGGTGGTGTACGACGAGCTGCTCGACGCCTCGACCATCAAGCCGGAAGTGCTCAAGGGCACCGACTTGCTGGTGGTCCGCGAACTGACCGGCGGCATCTACTTCGGACCCGGCGGCATCACCGGCGATGGCGCCAACCGCGTCGGCATCAACACCGAAGTGTACTCCACCGCTGAGATCGTCCGCATCGGCAAGGTCGCCTTCGAAACCGCCCGCCTGCGCCGCAAGTCGGTGTGCTCGGTCGACAAGGCCAACGTGCTGGTGTCGAGCCAGCTCTGGCGCGAAGTGATGATCGATTTGTCGAAGAACTACCCGGACGTGAAGCTCTCGCACATGTACGTCGACAACTGCGCCATGCAGCTGGTGCGCAACCCACGCCAGTTCGACGTCATCGTCACCACCAACATCTTTGGCGACATCCTCAGCGATGAAGCGTCGATGATCGCCGGTTCGATCGGCATGCTGGCGTCAGCGTCGATCGGCGGCCCGGTCGGCCTGTTCGAACCGATCCACGGCTCGGCGCCCGACATCGCTGGTCAGCAGAAGGCCAACCCCCTCGCGATGATCGGCTCGGCGGCGATGCTGCTGCGCTTTGGCCTCAAGCTGATCGCGGAAGCCGATGCCATCGAGGCCGCCGTTCGCGGTGTGCTCAAGGACGGCCTGCGCACCGGCGACATCGCCAAGCCGGGCGAGAAAACCATCAACACCAAGACCATGGCCGACGCGGTGATGGAGCGGTTGAAGAAGGGCTGAACGTGGCCCGCGTTCCTGGGTTGTCGCGGCTGCCGATGAAGGGGCCGTTCGTCGTGCTCGCCGTGCTCATCGCCCTCGGCGTCGGCGCGGTGACCTGGGCCGAGAAGTCCGGCTGGCTCTACGTCTGGGTTCCCGCACTGACGCCACCGCCAATCACTGACGGTGGTGCCGGCACGCTGCTCAAAGTTCGTGACGGCGACACGGTGGAGGTGCGTTACCATGACCTCGCCTTGGCGCTACGTCTGCGCAACATCGACACTGCAGAATCGGCCCACCCGGACGCCAAGCGCAATACCCGCCTGGGCGAAGAGACCTCCCGCTGGGCCAAATCCTACCTGGCCGGCGTGCGGGTGCGGGTCGAGTTCATGCGCAAGGAATGGCGCATCGACGAAGACCATCATGGCCGCGCTCTGGGAATGTTGTGGATCGACCGCGACCCAGTCGGCCCCGGTCCGGAAGACGAACTCTACAATGAGACGGTGATCCGGCAGGGGTTCAGCACGTACGTCACCGCCTACGGCACTGCTGGTCCCTTTCACCAACGATTCATCGCTGCCGAGGCCGAGGCCAAGGCCGCCAAACGTGGGGTCTGGCAGCGCTAAGCGCGCTTAACCAGAGGCCTGGTAGGCACTTCCTTTCAAGCCGCATCTTGCGGATGGCGTCGTGAGCCATAGAAAGCCGCCCTTATGATGAATACCTCTCGTGCCGTTGTGGCGTGCCTCGTCGCCGTCGCGTCCCTCACCCTCGGTGGTTGCGGCTGCGACCGTGATCTGGCCTATAAGGATGTGCAGATCCAGGAGCTGGAGCGCATCAACCGCGAACTGGAAGAACAGCTTGCGCGCAAGGGCACCGACCACGTCAACAAGACCTTCGTCAACGCACCCGTTGGTCAGCCCAAGGAAAAGACCGAAGAGGATGCCGTGGGCAGTGGTGTCACGCGCAAGGAACGTGATCGTGAGATCATCTTCTCGATCGAAAGCTCGATCCTCTTCAAGCCGGGTCAGGCTGTGCTCACCGCCGAAGCCAAGGAATCGATCGCCCGCGTGATCGCGCTCATCAAACAGAAGTACCCGAACCACTACGTGCGCGTCGAAGGCCACACCGACGACCAGAAGATCAGCCGTTCGAAGGACAAGTGGGCCGACAACTGGGATCTGGCCGGTGGCCGCGCCCAGGTCGTGCTGCACTACTTGCTCGACCGCGGTCTGAACGCTCAAGACCTGGGCTATGCCGGTTACGCCGAACAACGTCCGGTCACGCCGGGCAGCAACGAAGCCGCGCGCAAGCAGAACCGCCGCGTCGAGATCGTCGTCATCCCCAAATAAGCGGGAGCGACGAAAAGGCATCTAGAGAAAGCCTGACCATATGGCAGGGGTCAAACGCGGGCCAGTTGGCGACCTTTATCTGGTCGTCAGCTGGCTCGCGGTGTTATGGGTGATCTTCATCGTCGACATGACGCTGCGCGGCGTGTTCGGTATTTATATCGCCGGCTGGTTCGGGCTGCGTCCCCGCGAAATCGATGGGCTGGTCGGCATCGTCACCTCGCACTTCCTGCACGCCAACCTCGCACACATCACCGCCAACAGCATCGGCCTGCTGCTGCTCGGTTGGCTGAGCTGCAAATACAGCCGCTCACTGACGCTCGTCGCCATGCTCTACAGCATGCTGATCGCTGGCAGCCTGACCTGGCTAATCGGTTCGTGGTCGCAACCAGACGGACTCGCCCCTGCCGTCCATGTCGGTGCCAGCGGCGTGATCTTCGGCCTGATCGGCTGGCTCGTGGCCAATGGCCTGTTCCGCCGCGAATGGGCGTCGTTCTTCATCTCCTTGCTGGTGCTGGTGTTTTATGGCGGGGCGCTCCCAGGCGTCCTGCCAAGCAATGACGCCGCGGTCGCGCAGATCAGCTGGGAAATGCACCTCGGCGGCTTCATCGGCGGCGTGATAGCAAGTTGGCATATGCGCAAGCAAAAGGCGTAGCGTTTCACCCGTACGTTCCATTGAATCGTGGCCTTACCACGGTGAACGCTCGCGCAACGCCGCCCTCATCCGCCCTCATCCCTACACCAGCACCCAGCACCAGACCATCGCCCCATCATTACCCGCTGGATCAGGTGCCCTCGCCGGTTTCCGTTAGCGCTTGGTGTTACGCCGTTGGGCTTAGTCGCGGCGACGGAGAACTGCTGTCATTGCGAGCAGCAGCAGCAGCAACATCGCCGACACACCACCACCAAGACCGCAGCTGTTGCTGTCGCCGCCCGAGGACCCTGACGATCCACCGCCTCCGGCGGCGACGATGGTAACCGTCACCGTGGCGATATTGGAATCTAGGCCGCCGTCGTTGACCTTGAAGGTGAAGGTATCGGTGCCACTGGCGCCCGCGTTGGCGGTGTAGGTGAACGCACCGGTACCGGCAACCACGGTGGCCGTCCCCTTGGTTGGATTACTCACCGTGCTGAAAGTCAGCGCACCACCATCAACGTCGTCAGCGATCAGGTTGCCAGCCAAGGCCACGGCCACCGTCGCCGTTACTGCTGCATTGGCTGCCAGCGGCGCATCGTTGACCGGTGTCACCGTCACTACCACTGCCGTGGTGGTGGACTCAACGCCATCGGACACCGTCACGGTGACGGTGGTCGCGCCATTGCGATTGGTGAGCGGCGTGAGATTCAGCGTGCGGGTCGCACCGGTGCCGGTGCCGGTGCCGGTGAGAGTTGCGCCGAGGAGCGTCGGGTTTGCGACCGTCACCGTAGTGATGAGCGTTGCGGCTGCGGTGTCCGGATCGGTCAGGGTGATCGTCCCGGTGCTCGCAGTGTCCTCGGCCGTGGTCACTGCGCTGGCAGCGGCAAACGGCGCGAACTGGGTCGCCGTGCGCAGCGTGGTGTTCTGAATGCGCAGGTCGGCCGATGCCGCCGTATCCGCGCGTTGATAACCGGCACCGCTGAGCGGGTAGGTCGCCAGCATGTGATCGGCGAAGGCATCCTGTTCGAAGCCGGTGACCGAGAACCCAGCGGAGGCAGCGGCGCTGAGGTCGACCAAGCTGTAACGCGTGGGGTTTTCCGTGCGGTACTTCGGGAACGGATAGCTGTCACCACCGGTCTCCAAGAAGTTCAGCGTCACCACGCGGAAGGTGCGCGCGGGATCACCGACCAGTGCGCCAGCGGACACCACCACGTCGACTGGTTTGCCGGCCACGTCATTGATGACCACTGTCTGCACACGGGTACCCGGCGTGGTCACAGCAAAGCTGCCACCTGCCAGGACCTGCGCCGTGCCCGCAGGATTCCATGAAAACCGCAGTCCGCTGACCTGCGGGAACTGGCCGGGAGTCAGCCCAGCCCCCGAACCAGCAACGCTGTGCTCCAGCAGTTCTTTGAGTTGGGCCGCCGTCACGGTGAGCATCGCTAAGCTGTTGTTGAAGCGCAGACTGTTCTCGATGTCGAGCCGGCTGATTGCGCCCTCCGGTTTGCTGGCCGAGGGATTCGCCTGCGGCGGCAGGTAGGTCGGCGTCGCGCCAGTGCCGACCGTGCCGATGGCGTCGCGGATGCCGCCACCGTTCTTGATCGCGAGGATCGCCGTGGTGTCGACCACCCGACCCGCCGCCAGATTGGCATCAGCCGAGAGGTTACCGAGGTTGGTTTCTTCGGTGCGCACCGAAGCGCGCAGGCCATTAAGGAACACGGTCGTGCTACCGTACAGCTCTCCGTCCTTGGAGTTCACGATGTTGCCCAGACCGGTGGCGATGGCCTGCACGTCGGCATTGACCAGACCTCCGGCGCTGAGGTCGGTGACCCCTTGCGCATCGGTGGCGTACACGCCGCTGATGGTCGTCACGCTGGTGGGCAGAATGCGTCCCAGATCATCAAAGGTGGCGACCAGGCGACCGACGTAGCGCCAGTTGGCGCCGGCCTGCAGCACGGCGACCTGCTCACCGACGCTGGAGGTGCGCCACAGTGGATATGTCTGCGCCGCGGTGTCGCCGGTGCGCAGACGGTCGTTGTTGTCGGCGAACACCGCGTGGCTGCCACCGGCGATGATCACGTCTACGCCGTCGAGGCGCGGTGCGAGTTCATCGGCCTCGATCTGATACTGCTGCATGTGCGCCAGCAGGATGATGCGGGTTATGCCCGCCAACCGCAGCGCATTGACGCGCGTCTGGATAATTGCGGCCAATGCCGCGTAATCGGTCGGATTTGACGGAGTAGTGACCACCGTGCCTGGCGAGCTGATGGACGGCAGCAGCGGCGTGGTCGCTCCAATCAGCCCGTAGGTTACACCATTCACCATGATAGTCGTGGTGCCGGCGATCTTTTTCGCCAAGGTGTTTGCCAGCTGGCCATCGGCCGCGACCAGGCTGCTAAGATCGGCGTTGCCGGTGAAGGTGAGATTGCTCGACAGGTACGGGAACTGCGCGCCGCCCCAAGCACCGGAGTTCAGCAAGATATTGCGCACCTCGCGCGTGCCGGCATCGAACTCGTGGTTACCGAAGCAACTCGCCTGGAAGCCCATGAAGTTCATCGCCGCGATGTCACCACGGCCGACACTGGCCACACCGATGCCGGGCAGCGCAGCCGCAGCCGGATCACCGCTGGCGTTGTAGAACGGACTGGGCAGCCAGTTGTCGCCCGAAGCCACGGTCATGGTGGCGCTGCTCATGGTTCCACGCAGGGCATTGAGCACCGCCGAGAACCGCGGCAAATCATCGATCGCCGGGATGCTCGCCTCGCCATCAGAGGTGTGCAGGATCTGCAGCACGCTGTACCCCGCTGGCATGGCGAGCGAAATGCTCACCGGACCAGTGGTCGCGATGCCGTCACTCACCGACGCGGTGAAGGTTGCGGTTCCGTCGAAGGTCGCCGCCGGGGTGAAGGTCCAGCCGCCGTTCGCCGCCACCGTCACGCTGCCATCTGTGGTTGCCGCGTTTGCCACCAGCGTGAGCCTCAGCGTTTGCGGCTCGGCATCGGTCGCCACCAGCGTGCCGGTGCCAGCGCCATTCGCAGCGAGGGTGAAACTCTGCGGCGCCATCACCGGAGCGGTGTTGGTCACCGTGGTGGCCAGCGACCCATCGTCGAGGCCAATGAACCACAGGCTGTTGAAATCGACGCGGTTGGCCAACAAGGGAATCTGTTTGGCCGCGACACCACCAATCGGGGCGGAACTGGGTACGACGCCAAAGTCGTCGTCATTGACCAACACCAGCGTCTTGCCGCCGTTCACCAGCGCGAGGCCTTCCGGCTTGTCGTGCGGATAGGCGCCACCGGTCTGGTTGGTGAGGAGGAGCATGTCGACTGCCAGCCACTTGCGCACTGGGGTGATGCCCTCGGCATGCAGGCCAGCCGTGGTCTTCAGCTCCTCGACGGTCTTGCCCGTGTACAGCTTGCCATTGGCACCATCGGCAGGATCGCTGACATCGGTCGCCTGACCAACATGGATGCGGTAGATTTTCTTGATCACCGAGGCAGGCGCGCCGCCTGGCCAGTTGCCATCACGTTCGAGCACCAGGAACTCGTTCTCGTTCACCGCCAGGATCTCTGACACCGCCGTCGACGCGGAGTCGAGCACGTAGGTGTACTGCTTGGTCAGGCCATCGGTCGGATTGAAGAACAGGATGCGACAGACGCGCGAGGCGTTCGCACCACTGGTGCCACCGATGGCAGCCGACGACGGGTTGAGCATCGGCGACTGCATCATGCCGACCAGCCAGCCCGACGGCGTGATGGACAGGCCTTCCATACCGCGGTTGGCACGCCGCTTGGAGAACACTGCCGGCAACTTGCGCGCGTTGGGATTGGGCGACGTGGCGGTGCCAGTGGTACCAAAGGGTCCAATACGCTGCGTCACCGTGCCGGTGGAGTCGAACCCGACGATCCACGGCCCGTATTCATCCGAGACCCAGAACGAACCGTCGTTGCGCACCACCAGACCCTCTGGGTCCAGACCATCCGCATCGGACGGCAAGGCGATGGCTGATTGCTGATTCGTCGCCAAGTCGAGCGAGTAGCCGGTCTCGCCGGTGGCACCGGCGCCGCTGCCGATGAACGGTTTTCCGGTCATCGGGCTGCCATCTCCGTTCTTGAAGCGGACATCGGCGAGCTTCTCGATGGTGCCATCGGCGAGCACGCGGACTTTGATCATACGCGGCTGGAAACTAGGTTCTGGGAAGATTTTGACGTTCGCGCTGGTGGTGATGTCGCCGGGATTCAGGCGGCCATCGACGTTCGCCCCACGATCGGTCATCAACCAGAACTCGTCGTTCTTGCCAGGAACATTCGCCATCGCCGAACCGTAGCCAGAGAGGTAGCTGTCGATACCCGAGGCGGTGGTCACCAACAATCCGCGCGGCACCTCGCTGGCGTAGGAGGTATAGTCGGCCGCGGTGAACGTCAGCGTGTCGGCACCCGACACGGTCGTGCCTGGCGTGTAGGTCGCGGTTGCACCGCTGACCGTCAGCGTGCTGCCGGCGGCATTGCCGCCATTGATGACCAGCGCTTCCACCTGCGGATCGGTCGTTGCCAGATCGGCGGTCGGGAAGGTGGTTGGCGTGCTAGCGACAGCGGCGACACCGCTGAGATCGCCAGCATTCGGCGAGTCCGCGACGATCAGTGTTTCGACGTACGGGCCGGTGATGATCTCGTGGATGGCGACGGTGCCGGAGACTTCATTGCCGACGATCAGCATCGGCCGACCGGTCGGGCTCTTTGCGCCTTCGATGAACAACATGCCCTCCGGTCCGAGGTCACCACCGCTGGCGTTACCCGGCGTCTGATGGAACAACCGACCAGTGTAGTACGTGACGAAGGTCGGTGCGGCCGGAATGGTGACGTCGTAGACCATCACGCCGCCGATGCGTTCCAGTCCAACAAACGCATAGGTCCGACCATCAACCATTCCGGTAACGATGGACTCGGGTTCAGGGCCCTTGTTATCGCTGCGGGTGTCCGGCGCGTTTTCTGAATGGGTGCTGTTGAATTTAAGGGCACCGTCACCAGGGGCGGCCACATTGCCATAGATGGCAAAGAATTGTTCAAATTGGTCGCCGCTATCCCACACCAAGGCTCCACTTGAATTCCAGACTGAAAATGAACGGGCGCCAAGCACCTGAGGCGCTTCGACAGTGGCGTTCGCATTATTGAAAAACAGACCGAACTTGGTCACCGTCAAACGCGCCCACAGGGTATTGGCCTTGGTGTTGAGGTTGCGCCAATCCAAGTCGAGATCCGCATCCGCCATCACCGACATGCGCGATTCCTCGGCCATCGCAGAATAATCACGAGCATCACCTTCATTAGCAGTCAACAGGTGACCAGAAGATAGAATGGCCATGCCATCGGGCTGATACATGCCGCGGAATGGACGTGATCCCACGTTAATCGACACCGTGTTGCCGGCACCATCGCGGTCACTGGAGTCCATGCCCGTCCCGGGCTGGTTATGATCCTTCAAACCCAGCGCCCGCACTGCGGTGAGAGTGTTGGTGGTCAGGTCATACACCGCGACCGCGTTGTTCTCCTGCAAGCTCACGTAGGCCGTGGTCGAGTCGGCAGAGATGGTGATGTACTCGGGCTCCAGGTCTTTCGCAGCGCTAATGGTTGGGGCAGTGCTCGCCCGATCATTGTAGATACGGACTCCAGCGGCTTGGTAGGCGGCGGTATTTGCATCATCAAACCCGATCCACGTGGCACTGGCGGCAGGTACACCTGCGGTCACCGCGACTACCACCACGCCACCATCGGGGTCGATGCTGTAATCGCTGGCCGGCTCGGCCTCAATCGCAACGAGCACTTTGCTGCCATCCGGCGTGAAGGTGACCATGTCTGGCAGTGCACCACGTACGCCACCAACCTGGCTCAGTGCCGTTGAGAAGTCGATGTGCGAGACATACGCACCCGTGGCGGCAGTGTAGAAGAACACGTACCCAGGAGTGGTCTTGGTGGTGTGACCGATCGCCACGGCGATCAGACCGTTCTTTACTGCCACGCTGGTGACGTTGGTCGCCGTGGCGACGGTGGTCGATGGCTGGAGACTGGCGACCAGTGTGGGCGCAGCGAAATCGTCGTTGCCGAAGGCCAGCACATCAACGGTGTTGGTGACGCCGTTAACCAGCATGAGGCGTCGGCTGTTCGGGTCGTACCCGACGATCTCGGCGACACCGCCGTCAGCATTGAAGCCCGATGGCACTCGATATTCCCCCACTTTTTGCATGCGGAAGGACGCGCCGGCCGACGGTCCGACCAGGATGCGCACGGTGTGTGCCTGCGTCGCTGTGCCATCGGACAAAGTGAAGGCGACCACATCCATCGCATCGTTGGCGCCGGCCACGTGGCGGTAGCTGACCAGCCCGCCAGCGATGTCGGCCTGGCTAAAGGTGCCGGTCACCACCAAGTCCACCCCGTTCAAGCGCAGGGAGCCTTTGGTCGGCGCGGTGGTGATAGTGAAAACCAAATTGGCTGCCGTGGTATCCGCATCGGTCGCGGACAACGACTGCACCGTCACCGAGGTATCCATGCCGCGAAAGGCGCCCATGCCCCAGTTGCGCAGCACCGGATCCGCCGCCTGTGCCAGGGCAGAACCCGCCAGCAAGAGAAACAGTGGCACGAGATGACGATGGATGCGCATGAGAGAACTCCCTGATCGGAGGGAGGATTAAGGCGCTGCATGAAGGTGACGTGAGCAGCGGGTAAGCACTTGCTCACCCAGCGATACTCCCACGCCCATGGACCTAGATCATTTCCTAACGCCGATACACCGGAACTCTTCACCAAGTATTCCTGGTCACCGACGATGCAGACTGATTTTCGGACTCCTGTTTACAGCCCCAGCAATTCGCGAATGACCTTTTCAGCATTGGGGTCGCCAGCGTGTTCGCGCAGGTATTTCAGCAACTGATGCTGGAGCTTGTTGCCGATGCGCTCCAAGCCGTAGCGCAGTTCGGGATTGTCCTTCACGCCGAGTTTACCCGCCAGTCGTGCTTCTTCTCCGGCGATGACATCGGTGAAATAACCGGCGACCTGCGCCATCAACGCACCACGGTCATGGCGCACATCGGTGGCGTAGCTGGTGACCAGCGAATCGACCAGGGCGTTGGCGGCGTCAACCTCGTCGGTGCGCAGTTGTTTGTTGGATGAGACCACCGCTTCCAGGTGGTCGATGTTGTAAAGATACACGTCGCTGAGTTCACCAACCGACGGTTCGACATCACGCGGCACCGCCAGGTCCATGAACATCAACGGCTGACGCCGACGACGCATCGCCAGTTTGACCTCGGCGGTGGTGATCACCGCGTGCGGTGCCGCGGTCGAGGTCACCACGATGTCGTGTTGGGTCAGCGCATCGCCAAGCATCGACCACGGCAACACCTGCGGCACGAAGTCGACAGAACGGAACTCCTCCGCCAAGGCGTGGGCGCGCTCTTCGTTACGGTTGATGATGGTCAGTTCACGCACGCCAGCGGTCAGCAGGTAACGCACGGCCAACTCGGCGATCTCGCCCGCGCCGACCACCAGCAGACGCGCGCGATCAACTTCACCATGGATGTGTTTGGCCAGATCGACCGCGACTGAGGCGACGCTGAGCTTGTATTTGCCGATGCCGGTGTTGTTGCGCACCTCCTTGGCGACGCTGAGCGCACGCTGGAACAGCGGGTTCAAGACCGCACCGGTGAAACGGGCCTGATGCGCCAGATCGTAGCTGGTTTTCACCTGATGGACGATCTGGTATTCGCCCAGCACCAGGCTTTCGAGTCCACTGACGACGCGGAAGAGATGCCGCACTCCCGCCATGCCGGGATGCCAGAACGCGTGTGTTTCCAGCATCGACGCGTCGACGCCTTGGTGCTCGGCCAAACGGTTGAGCACCTGCTGACGATCCGGCGTACCGGCGAGGTAACATTCCAAGCGGTTGCAGGTGGAGAGCACCACCGCTTCGTTCGCCCCAGGGGTGGTCGCCAACAGTGCCAGCAGCTTGGTGATGCCCTCGGTCGGCACCGCGAGTTTCTCGCGCAGTTCCACCGGCGTGCGGTGATGGTCGATACCAAAGACCACGAACGGCAGGGACGGTGCCGCGCCGCCGTCCTCACCCATGCGTGACCAACAACTGACTGATCGACCCCAGGGCGGCGATCGACATCGCGCCGACCGCGCCGAGTGCGACCCCGTGACGATTGAGGCGGCCGGTCGCACGCAACGCGAGTATCAACACCAGCAACACCATGGTGATGAGCGCGAGTATGATCGATGGCTGGGCCAGACTGATGCCGGGTCTGAGCTGCATCGCCGCACCACCGGTCGCCAGACCGCCCATCAGCAGGGCCGTGCCGATCACGAGCGTGCGCTCGGTAAGACGTTCCAACAATGGTAGGTTCGGCAGGCGCAGCGCCCGCGACGACGATGACTTGAGCTGACGCACGGCAGTCAGGTACATGCCGCCTGCTGCGCCACTGAGCAACATCACCGCCAGATGCAGAGCCATGAAACCGACATGGAGGCGGGTGATCCATGGTGTATCACCAGTCGATGGAGTGACGTTGGCTCCACTGGCGAGTTCTGCCATCGCCACCAGCAACGCCATACCGCCGACCGGCAGCACCAGGATGGTACGACTGGGCGAGGCGAGGTAACGCGAGACGAAGAACATGCTGGCGACCGCGGCCCACACCGCGAGCACGGCATAGGCGAAGTCGCGTTGCGCAGGGTCCAGCAAGCTCAGCACCAAGCTGACGCTGTGCAGCGTCAAGCCGAGCCACAGCGGGATCAGATGAGCGGAACGCCGTTCGTCGGAGACTGCCATCTGCCGCCAGCGCAGCAACGCGGCAGCGACGTAACACATGCCAGCGGCGGCAATCAGGATGATGGCGGTCAGATGCACGAGCGGGAGCGTAGGTTCACGTCGGCGTCACACAATCAGCCCACACACGCAGCCAGACAATGGTGCGTCATGCCCCAAGAACAGAGACGCCCTGCGACACCGCATCCAGGTGAACATGCGGATAAAAAAGTTTGCGCCGTTCACAAAATCGACGAGTGCGGGTCCAGGGGGCGGCAGAGCCCCTGGCAGGGGTAGCGGACGGAGTCCGCGAACAACAATCCCCCGAGTGCGCCTGCGGGCCGCAGCTACGGGCTCAGGGCGGTCACTGCGGTCAGGTTGCGCAGATCGTTATCGAGCAGATCAACGCGTATGCCGCCCCAGAAGCCCGGATTGTCGATGAGGTCGTCGACGCCGACGTTGAGGTAGATGCGTTTCCACAAACGATAACCGAGCGTGGCGCGCAACATGGCGTCGCCTTCCTCGTACCGACGATCGAGCGGTTCACGGTTGTTATGTTTTTCGCGCGCCATGACTCGCAGGTTGAGGTCACCGAGGAGCGGCACCTCGACGTAGCCACCGAGCTTACTTTCGATCAAGCCCGCAGCGACCGTCAGGCGATAGAGCTGTGAGTCGTCGTCCGGGAAAAAACGCCAGCCGAACAAGATATGGAAGTCGACGTTGAGATCGTTGGGATCCTCCGCCTCTTCTTCAATGTCGTCGGGGGCCGTGCGGTAGGACACGCCGGCCTCGTAGAACTTCCACGGCTTGGGTTCGATACGCAGGTAAGCGCCGTACATCGCCACACCGGTTTCGGCGTTCGCCCCCGCACCAACGCCCAGGAAGAGCTTATAGTCGCTGAAGCCAGAGGTCACCGGCTTCACTTCCTCCAGGCGATCGTTGAAGCTGTCGACCGCGGCGACGGTCTTGTCGTGCAGGGTGTTCTCAAACACCAGCTTGCCGATGGTGCCTTTGCCGGAAGCGATCTGCGTGGTGATGATGTCCAGGTTGTCACCGACGCGGTCGAACTTGGCAGTGGCATCCGCCAGATTGCTCACGGTCTTTTTGAGGTCGGCGCGGTTCTCAGTCACCGTATCATCAATGGTCTTGGCCGCGGCCGCGACGTTGTCGACGAACTCCGGCAACTTGTCTGCTGCCTGTTTGATCGCGATACGGTTCTCTTCCACCAGATCACGGATCTGCTGCGACATCTCTTCAAACCGTTTGATCGCGTCGGCAATCGATCCGCGGTTGTCCTCCACCAGCTTGGCGATGCGTTCGGACATCAATGAGAAGTTGGTGATCGCATCGCCGACCTGCTTGCGGTTGTCGGCGACCAGGCCTTTGATCTCGTCTGACGCCTTACCGAAACTGTCGAGCGCGGTTTTGGCGGTAACGATGGTCTCTTTGATGTTTTGACGGTTCTCATCGATCAGGCTTTTGACCGACGCAAA
>Ga0105046_10003483_pt1 | contig 24954 bp, 22 predicted proteins | sample MAT03_FD_78385 | JGI IMG/M metagenome (GOLD analysis project Ga0105046, IMG submission 78385) | Freshwater microbial communities from Lake Fryxell liftoff mats and glacier meltwater in Antarctica - MAT-03 (megahit assembly) | ecosystem: Environmental > Aquatic > Freshwater > Ice > Liftoff...
ACGAATCCTGGCTCCCCGAATCCGGTCGCGAAACACTGCTGAAACTGCAAGTGGATTTCGCGGTCGATCGCTTCAATCGCGCCACCGGTGAGGAACGCGCCATGGCCCAGGAAGGCGCTGACACCGCCCGTATTCGTTACGCCAACTATCTCCTCACGAATAATCGCGCCGCCGCCGCCCGGCCTGTCATCGATGCCTTGCTCACCAACCCTGAGATCCGCCACCGCTACGATGTCTCCGAACTTCGCCTCCTCCTCGCCGTCAACGAAAAACGCGTCGACGCTGTCTTGAACGACCTTCCTAAAGAAGCCGAAACCCTCCGCAATCTGGGCAACGGCCTTCGCCGTTTCGGCTTCGCCACGGAGGCTCGCGCGGTCCTATTCGCCGCCTACGAAATCGATCTCCGCGACGGCAATGTCGACGCCGCTATCCCCGGCCTCGCTGCTCTCTATATCGAGGCCGGTACTCCTGAAAAAGCGCTTCCGCTCCTCGATGTCTACGTCATGCAATCTGACGTTCCGTTCGCCCGTCACCAGACCGCCGGCGACCTCTTCCTGCGTAATAAGCGCAAGCCCGAAGCCATCCGGTATCTCGAACCGCTCGTCGCCGCCGAACCCTGGAACCGGGCCGCTCGCGCCCTGCTAGCCGAAGCGCGAGACGACGAAGCCGCCATCACCGCGGTCACTGCCGACACTGCCGCGACGTACCCGGATCGCCTCCGCGCCGCACTCTGGATAGGCGCCAACAAACCCAAAACCATCCAATCCGGTTCCGGTGAACTCGACTTCCTGGCGCTCAACAAAATCACCGATGTCGCCTCCGAACAACCGATGTGGGCCGCCGCCCGCCGCCTTGCCGCAAACAACGCAAAGAATGAAGCGACCATGATTCGCCTCTACCGCGCCGTCCTCGGCATCACGCCGAGCGACGACGAATCCGCCTTAAAACTCTTCCGCGCCCTTCTTCAATCCGGCCGCCCCCGCGAAGCGAGTTCCGCTATTGAGGACCGCGTTCACATCATCACCGAACTAACTGACCGCGCTCGTCTCGCGGACGCTTACGTCCGCATCAATCAACTGCAACGCGCCACCAATACCTTCGATCAAATCTTCGAAATCGGCACACCCGCGCAGACCAATCGCTGGCGCAACGCCGCTGCAATCGTTCGCGCCCAAGCCGCCCGCGACGAGCAAAATCAAATGCGCCGGCCCGTCATTGGCGAGGAACTCGAACAAAGTAACATCGTCAAGCCACGGCTCACCGCCACCCAAGGAGGCGCCCGATGAAGCGCCGCAATCTCTGGCTGATTCTCCCCATCCTCGGAGCCGCAGCCTGGCTCGTAGCTCAAAATGCCACGCCACCGGCGTCCCCGCTCCCGCACTTCCCGCCGGGCGCAATGCTCGCCCTTGACGCCCGCGATTTCGGCCAACTGCTTCGCGAATGGAATTCCTCACAGGCGAAAAAGGATTGGCTCGACGGCGACGCCTATCGCCAATTTGCCGTTTCCCGGCTCTTTCAGCGCCTCCAGGAAGCGCAGCAGGAGTTTGCCGACGCCTCCAAAGCGCCCATCGACATGACGCTCCTCGAGCAACTCGCCGGTGACCGCGCGGCCCTCGCCCTTTACAATCCCGGCGACCTGGAATTCCTCCTGGTCACACGAATGACCGAAGCTCGCTTCGCCGCCTCGCTTCTGGGACGTCAACGAGCCACGCTATCCCCCCGCAATGCCGCTGGAACAGCGTATTTCGTCGCGACGAACCCCGCCTCCAAACGCGTCGTCGCCTTCTCCATTCGCGGCGAATGGCTCATCGTCGGCACCACGGAATCGCTCGTCGCGCAGTGCCTGCAGCGAATGGCGGCGAACACCAATAATGGATTAACAAGCGAAGACTGGTACGCCCGCGCTGCCCAGGCCGCGGGGCCCCAAGGCGAACTCCGCATGGCCGCGAACGTTGACGCCCTCTATAACTCGCCGCATTTCCGCAGCTATTGGATTCATCGTAACCGCGCGGAGCTTCAACCCTTCAGCGCGACTATCAGCGACCTCGATCGCCAAGCCGCCCAATGGACGGAACGCCGCGTCCTTATCCGCAAACAGGCCGCCACGCCTACTCCAGTCAACGCCGCTCTCTGGCCGCCATTACTCCGTGCCGTACCGGCCTCCGCCGGCCTCTACCGCGCTTGGCTCCAGCCCGACGCCAACTTCACCGCGGCGCTGTTAGTTCAGAAATTCTTCAATCCCACGCCGGGCTCCGGCCCCTACGTCGAAAGGGCCCCAAGCATCGCCGGGGTTAGTGAGGCGGGCGGGGAATCCGATTGGAATGACCGTATCGACGAAGCTCCCTTTGTCCCTGGCGACACCCGGCCGGACTCGGCCCGGCTCGCCCAATATCTCAGCCGCGCGCAACTCACCGGCGTAGTCCAAATCCAGGGCACGCGCGACAGTCCGGGAAACGTATGGATCCATCAGGACACGGGTCTCGTACTCACGCGAACCGGCAACTGGAACGCCTCCGAAATTCAAAATGAACTGGCCCAACTCGGCCCCGCCACCGTACAGCTTGCCGTCGATGGAAACCGCCTGTTGTTGGCGTCTACGCCCGCACTTCTCGCCTCCATGCGAACCGATACCGCCAACCCCGCCCCTGGTAACAACGCCCAATTCACCGGCGTTTTCCGCCATCGCTTGGAGCGCGATCGCTTTACCCGCTGGATGGAGCGGATCGGCCAGCCAACCTATGTCGCCCCGGCGCAGGGACAGCAGCGCCAGCCTCAGTTTCTTGGCGACGTCATTGGCAGCCTCTCCCAATCTCTGCGAAACGTAGCCGAGCAAACTGTCACAACCGCCGACAACGGCGACCGGCTCAACCAGTCCATCGTCTATCGCCTGCAGTGATGTTGACGCGCCGCTCACTCCTGCTTGCCGCCGCCGTCAACCTTCCGCCGCCCGACAAGCTAGTCCTGCGCCTGCCCTCCGCCGAAATCGAGAATGCCCGCTGGAGCGGCGGAATCGACACTCCCGCTCAACCCGGCAGTCTTTGGAAACCCTTTCTCGCCGCCGCTCACTCCGGTCCTAATCCGCGCTTCCACTGCGACGGAAAGCAGTGCTGGCTCGGACGCCGGCACGGCTGGCTCGACATGCCCGGAGCGCTTGCCCAATCCTGCAATCAGTGGTTCCATCAGCTCTACAACACACTCCCTCAACCTCTCCGCCTTATCGGCCTCCCGGACCCGCCAAACGAGGATTGGCCCAATTGGAGTTGCTCCCCCATCCAACTCGCTCGAGCCTATGGGGAACTGCTCGCCCGTCGCACCGATCACCCGCTAGTAATCGCGGGCCTTCGGCAAGCCGCGGAGCAGGGGACCGCCAAGGCCCTTGGCCGGAACTTTCTCGCCAAGACCGGCACCGGCTCATCGAAATACCATTCCGGTGATGGCTGGGTGTTCGCGGCTTATCCGCCCGGCAATCCCACGAAGTTGATCCTTTACCGCCAGCGCGGCGTCACCGGCGCCCAAGCCGCCAGGAGCTTAGCGAATGATCTTCGTTAAAGTGGCCATCCTCTCGCTGCTGCATCTCCAACAGGTCACCGTGAATAACGTCGAAGTAACCGCGTCCACGCTTCAACGCGAAACAAGGCACTTCCGCGGTCCGCTCCGCATTCGCGCCACCGGTCAATTCCTACGCACTTACAACGGCACTCTCGAAGTAACGGCAAAGAACAACGAACTTCAGCTCATTCTCACCACCACTGACGAAGACCTCGTCGCCGCGACAGTTAGCGCCGAAAGCCCGCCCGCCGCGCCTGCCGCCGCGCTACATGCCCAGGCGATTCTCGCCCGTTCCTGGATCCGGGCGTCGCATCGCCGCCACGGCCAGTATGACCTCTGCGACACCACCCACTGTCAACATTTCAAAGAGCCAACGAAAGCCGGCATCCAGGCCGCCAATGCCACCAAGGGCCTGATCCTCGCCTGGCAAGGGAATATCTTCGCTCCCGCCTACTCCGCCAGTTGCGGCGGACGCACCAAAACCGCCGCCGCCATCGGCTGGGACGACGAAAAGAGTTATCCCTATTTCGAAGTAGATTGCCCCATCTGTCAGCGCGACGAGCCCATTTGGACTCGCGACTTCAGCGAACCGGACGCCGCGCAAATCCGCGCCAACCTCAACAAAGAAGCCATTCGCCTCACCATCGGCCGCCGCTCCGGATGGGCCGCCCTTCCCAGTAACAACTATGTTCTTTCCGGATCCCAAGTGAAGGGACGCGGTCAAGGCCACGGCCTCGGTTACTGTCAACGGGGCGGCGCCGGTATGGCCAGGCAGGGCGCATCCCCATCCGAAATTCTCCGCCACTATTTTCCTGGCACGAATATCATAAGTAGTCGATGATCCTGTCGACATTTCTACTCCTGGGCGCCGCCCTGCCCGGCGCCCAGCCACTCACCCGGCAAGGCGATCTAGCCCTACAGATGGTCGAAGGCATCGATCAATACCTCGCCCGCCGGATTGCGACCGATCAGCCCACCGCGCCACCGGACCGCACCCGATTCCGCCATATCATCGGTCTCGCCGACCGGCGCCTTCCTAAAATCGAGCTCGAAAAACGCGCGCAACTCACCGCCAACGACCGGTACACCATCCACCACGTCCGTTGGACCGTCTTCGAAAACGTCGATGCCGATGGACTTCTCATCGACCCCAAACGATCCCCAACATGCCTCGCCGTCGCCATCCCGGATGCCGATCAAACCCCTGAACAGGCAGCCCAGTTCTACGCCGCGCGCCTCGCCGAAAACGGCTGCCGCGTCTTAATTCCCACACTGATCGACCGTCAGGACGAATGGTCCGGCAACCCCGAAATCAACCGGCTCACCAACCAGCCCCACCGGGAATACATCTACCGCATGGCCTTCCAGGCCGGCCGGCACATCATCGGCTACGAAGTTCAAAAAGTGCTCGCCGCCGTAGATTACCTCAAGTCCGAGAACCCCCAATTAAACGCCATCGTGTCCGGCTACGGCGAAGGCGGCCTGATCGCATTTTATGCTGCCGCCGCCGACGAGCGCATTCAAACCGCCGTCGTCAGTGGCTACTTCCGCAATCGCCGGAATCTTCACAACGAACCCATCTATCGAAACGTCTGGTCGCTCCTCCCCAACTTCGGCGATGCCGAAATCGCCCGCCTCATCGCCCCGCGCCGGCTCATCGTCGAAGCCCAACGTCATCCCAATATGCAAGGTCCGCCGCCCGAACGTCCCGGCCGCGCCGGCGCCGCCCCTGGCGCCATCACCACGCCAACCATCGAAGAAATCAAATCCGAAATCCAACGCACGAACATAACCAACATCACCCTGATCGAGAAGCCCGGCGAAGCAACGCTGCAGGCTCTCCTCAACCGCGAGCCCAGCCCGCCAGGGCCAGCCCCCGTGCTGCCCAAAATCGAAAGAATCGAACGCCAGTTCCGCCAACTCGTCAACTTCACGCAACAAACCGTACGCAATGCGGAGCGCGCCCGCAAAGCCTACTGGGCCAACGCCAATCTAAGCAGTCCTCAAAACTGGGCTCAAACCAGAGCCTTCTACGACCAACAGTTCCAAGCCGAAATCATCGGCGCATTACCGAAACCCCACGGCGCTCCAAAACCGGAGACCCGGCCCATCTACGACACTCACTTGTTCGAAGCTCACGAAGTCTACATCCCCGTATTCGACGAAGTCTTCTCCTACGGCATACTGCTCATCCCCAAAGGCATGAAATCCGGCGAACGCCGTCCCCTCGTCATCGCCCAACACGGCCTGGAAGGACGCCCGCAAGAACTCATCCAGCCCACGATTCCCGGCGAAATGCGCACCTATCAACGCTTTGCCGCCCGGCTCGCCGAGCGCGGTTTTATCGTCTTCGCTCCGCAAAACCCCTATATCCACGGCCCCAAGTTCCGCCAACTTTGCCGCAAAGGCGACCCGCTCCAAATTGGCCTCTTCGCCTTTATTGCCGCCCAATATTCTCGGTCCATTGACTGGCTCGAAACTCTCCCCTTCGTCGACAAAGACCGCATCGGCTTCTACGGCCTCAGTTACGGCGGCGCCACTGCCGTCCGCATTCCCGCCATGGAACCGCGCATCAAAGCCGTCGTCTGCTCAGGCAACTTCAACGAGTGGTCCTGGAAAATAACCTCCGACGAACAACCCTTCTCCTACCAATTCACTCGCGAGTACGAGATCTACGAATTCAATCAGACCAACACCTTCGGCCACGCTGAAATGGCGACGCTCATCGCGCCTCGCCCATTCTTCGTCGAACGCGGTCACTCAGATGGCGTCGGCATTGACGAGTGGGTCGCCTATGAATACGCTAAGGTCCGGCGGCTCTTCGCGCAGTGGCAACTCGGCGGCAACACCGAAATTGAATACTTCAATGGCATCCACCAAATTTGGGGCCACGGAGCGTTCGATTTCCTGCACCGGCACCTGCAGTGGCCGTAATGCGCTACGAAGCCGCCGCGAACCGGCGGGCCAAACGGATCAGGCTCCGTTCCGCGTTGAGCCGCACCTTCGCGCTTTGGTCCCCGCGCATCTCACGCAATATCTCCGCTCCCTCTGCCCAGTAGACCCGCCCGATTGTCCACGCGGCCGTTGCGCGGAAGGCGGCGTCAGTGTCGCGCGTCATCTGCGTGGCAATGTCCGGGGCGTCGGCGTCGTTGGCGCCGAATAGTCCCACCAGTCCATTCCCAGCCACTCGATTACGGCGCTGCATCGCCGCCCGCCGGAAGATCTCGCGGAGCTCTTCGGTTGGCTTCGCTCGCCACAACGCCTCCACCACATTTGCCGCGACCCGCGAATCCTTATCTTCAACCAGCGCCAGAGCCCAGCTCAAATCCGCGCTGGCCGACGCATACAACTTCCACGCTTTCGAACGGATCCGCGTGTTCGACGATGGCAGTACGCGGTCCAACAACGGCAGCAGACGCTCCCGTGAAGCAATCCGGGGCAGCAGTTCCAGCATCCGTTCCGCGCGCCCATTGTCCGGTGGCGGTTCCCCTTGCAACGCCAGCGCGCATCGTTCCGGAATGCGTTGTCCTTCCGCCATCAGCAGCATCGCCAGCTTCGCGGCTTCATCGATCGAATACATCCCCGGATCAGTAACTTCCGCGAAGGAAGTCGTGTGGATAGACATGCTCCTACTCCCTATACCTCTCTTCGTCCCTTTCCCTGCAACTTTTAACAAAACTGTTCAAAGGCTCTGTTAACCTTGCAGATTGCATGACTGATCCCATCTGGACTTGGTTTTTCCTTTCCGCGTCCGCCGTCGCCGCAGGTGTCGTCAACGCGGCCGCCGGCGGAGGAACGCTACTCACATTCCCCAGCCTCCTCGCCATCCTCAATCCTGTAAGTGCGAACGCCACCAGCACTTTCGCGCTCTTTCCCGGATCCCTCGCCTCCGGTCTTGGATACCGCAAGGAGCTTTCCCTCTGCCGTCCCCACCTCATTCGCCTCCTGCCGCCCAGTCTCGCCGGTGGCCTGATCGGATCGCTACTGGTCACCCGTCTGCCCGAACGTATCTTCGCCTCGGCCGTCCCCTGGCTGCTCATCGCCGCCTCGGTTTTGCTGCTCCTCCAACGTCCCATCGCCCGCTTCTTCGGTACCCAGCCGCACACCGCCCCCACCCCAGCCACCGTCGCGGCCATCGTCTTCTTTCAATTCCTCGTGGGCATTTATGGCGGTTACTTCGGCGCCGGCATTGGCATACTCATGCTCAGCTCACTCGCCTTCATGGGCATCCCCGGCATTCACCAAATGAATGCCGTCAAGAGCATACTTGCCGCCGGGATGAACGCCATCAGCATCGTGATTTTCATCCTCTCCGGCGCCATCGTCTGGAAATATGCGCTCATCATGGGCCTCGCCGGCACCATTGGCGGCTATGCCGGCGCGCGCGTCGCCCGCCGCATGAAACCGGACTACATCCGCGCGTTCGTCGTCTGTATCGGATTCGCCGTCGCGCTCTATTCCTGGTTCGGAAGGAAGTGAACCCGCCTCTTTCCATCGAACTTCCGCCGCCTCACTTGCGGTACTGGCTGTACGCCAAATCGCGGTCCTTCTGCTTCCCATGACAATCGAAGCAAGCCGTTTTTCCGGCCGCGTTCAAATTCGGCGCGCGATCGGAACTCACGCCGCTGCTCTCGTTGATCTCCAAAAGATCGTCCACCAAAACCGCCCTATCGGGGAACTTGCCGCTCCGCTACCCCTCCATGGCTTTCTCGTTCCCCTAGACGTGGTGCATTCCGCCCTTAGTCGCAAATCGGGGGTTCTCCTTGCCGATCACCGAGCTTTTGACGTGTGTCCATGTTCGATATCATCTTTGCCTTCCTTCCCTGTCCTGGAATTTATCGCGGCACACCCGCGTTCCGGCGCGGCCATTGGGTAAACTCTTTTTGTAGCGGCTCGCGAGAAATCCAGCCCAATCCCATGAAATTTATCGATTCAGACACAACTTTTCCCATCAGTTCCGCGGTCGTCCACAGCGGCAATGTGTTCGAAGCAGTCGTCACCGGCATCCCTGACGGCGCTCCGCGGCCCGTCGAAGGCGGCGCGGGAGCGGAGATGCGCGAAGCCTTCCGCCAGTTAGACTTGCTCCTCGCCGAGGCCGGCCTGGATCGCTATTCCATCTGCACCGCGCGCCTCTATTTGCAGGATCTCCGCGGCGAAATCGCCGCCGTCAACGTCGTCTGGAAAGAGTATTTCGGCGACCATCCTGTCTGCCGCCGCGCCTATGGTGTGGAGTTGCAAGCCGGAATGCGGCTTGAGGCCGCGTTTACCGCCGAAGTCCCCTAACCCTGTGCCGGATACTCGATCTCCGGCTTCAACTCGCCCTTCTCCAAATGCCGGATCATCGTCGCATACTCCGCCGCATGCCGGTCGTGCGTCACCAGGATAATCGTCTTGCCAAAGTCCTTGTTCAGCTTCTGCAACATCGACATAACGTCCTTCGCCGACTGCGAATCCAGATTTCCCGTCGGCTCGTCGGCCAGCAGAATATCGGGGTCGGTAGCAATGGCCCGCGCGATCGCCACGCGCTGCTCCTGTCCGCCCGATAACTGCCGCGGAAAGTGCGTCAGCCGGTCCTCCAGCCCCACCAGTTTCAATGCCGTCTCCGCCTGCCGCATCCGCTCGCTTGATTTCAATGACGTCAGTTTCAACGGCAACTCCACATTCTCAACTGCCGTCAATACCGGTATCAAATTGAACTGCTGAAAGATAAACCCGATGTGACGATTCCGCCAACGCGCCAACTCCGCGTCGCTCATCGCCGACAAATCCTCGCCCAGCACCGCTATCTTCCCTGACGTCGCCCGGTCCATGGCCGCGATCAAATGCATCAGTGTGGACTTGCCCGAGCCCGACGGCCCCATCAACGCCACGAACTCGCCCTTGTTAATCTCGATATCGCAGTTATCCAGCGCTCGTACTTCAAACTCCTCGCGCTTATAAATTTTGGATAACTTCTTCGCCTCGATCACCACTTCGCTCATGATTTTGTCCTCACCGCGTCGCCCGTCTTTAAATCTGCCGGCGGATCCAGAATCAGGACCTCCCCGCCGCTCAAGCCTTCCACTTTCAAGCCCGCTGAATTCTCGCCCTTCGGCCGTATAATCCGCTTCTGCGCCTTGCCCCGGTCAACAATCCACACCGCTCCGCCCTTCGCGGCCGACTTCGGAATCACCACCAGCGGCAGCGCCGAATTCGTCGCCGTCTCTTTTTTCTGATCATCCTGAAACTGCACCGTCGCGTTCATCTCCGGCCGCAAATAGTCATCCGGATCCCCAATCTTCACCTTCACCTGAACCGTCGCTTTCTGTCGATTGGCCTCCGGGGAAATCTCTGTAATTGACCCGTTGTACTTCTTGTCCGGATAAGCGTCGGTAAAGACAATCGCCTTTTGCCCGAAATGTAACTTGGCGAAGTCGGATTGATTGATATCCAACTCCACCTCAATATCATTCAAATCGGCCAGCGAAACCACGAAACCCTTCGCCCCGCCCACACCCGAAAAGCCGGTCGTGACGAACTCGCCTTTTTCCACATTTCGCTGCAGGATCGTGCCTTTTACCGGTGCGCGAATGATGGTATTGTTCATCTGCGTCTGCGCGAATTCCACTCGCCCCTGCGCTTCATGAATACTGCCCACAATCGCCGCAATCGCTTCCTTTCGCGGACCAAGCTTGGCTAGTTCCAAAGTCCGCTCCAGACTCTTCACCCGGTTCTCAAAACTATCCATCCGCGCCACCGCATCGTCCAGCGCCTGCTTCGACGAAACCCCGCCCGCCACTAACTGCCGCGTCCGCTCCAGGCTCACCGCCGCGTTCTTACGGTCCGCTTTGGCCTGCTCCAGGTCCGCCTGCGCTCGCTGAATCTCCTCCGGCCGTGACCCGTTCTTTGCCTCCGCCAAGCGCGCGTTCAAGGACTCCAATTGCCCAATCGCCGTATTCAGGCTCGCCCGATACTCCTCGTCCTCCAGCCGGACAACGACTTGCCCCTCACTCACGCGGTCGCCCTTATTCACCCCGATCCAGGAAACCCGGCCCACCACCTTTGAGGCGAGCGCAATCTTGTGCGCCGCCACGATATATCCCGTCGCGTCCAGAATACTGCCCGCCGCGCTCATCGGAGCGCCCGCCGCCGTGGGCGCCGGTACCGTCATCGTCGCCAACTCCCTCGGCGCGCTCATCTGCCTATACAGAAAGCTCGCCGCGCCCAGCAGCAAAAACAGCGCTACCCCCGCAATAATCCATTTCCCGGCCCAGGAACTCTTCTTCCCCGGCCGTTCCCGGTCAATCCGTAAACTCTTAAGTTCCGCGTCCATGCTCATCGTGTTTTAGATGTCTCTCAACGCATCGAGAATCTGTTTTCTTGCGGCCGACGCCGCCGGCAGCAAACCGCCCAGCGCGCCCATGAAAAGCGCAAACACCATGCCCGACATCATGATCTCCGGCGTAATCTTGAAGCTGAACGCGACCTCCGAAAACGTCGTCATACTGCCGATTCCTGTCGTGAATCCATTCAGCGGCAGCACCAGCACGCAGCCAATCAATCCGCCGAGCGTGGCCAACACCATGCTCTCCAAAAGGAAACTCAGCAACACGCTAAACCGTGAAAAACCCAGCACTCGCAACGTGCCGATCTCTTTAGAACGGCGCGCTACCGCCGCGTACATCGTATTCATCGCCGCGAATGAACTTCCCACCGCCATCACGATCGCAATGAAAATCCCCAAAAACTGAATCGGCGCGGCCGAGCTCGATTGCTGCTCGTAATAATAGGTCTCCGTCATCGCGCCCAGCTTCAATCGTTGGTCCTCCTTCAAGCTCTTGATGAACGGTTCGACATTCGACACCGGATCCACCCGTACCAGCGCCGAACTCAACACATCGCACCGGTTGTCGTCCGAACACACCTGATCCAGGTCGCCCCAGATCTCGCTATTGGCCGCCGAGTCCCCGGCGTCAAAAACGCCAACAACCCGCCAAGCTCCCTTGCCGAATCGCAAATCCTTCCCCAACTGCGCCTCCGGATTCCGCTTCGCAACATTCTTCCCAACCGTCACTTCCCGCTTCCCAGCCTCGAACCAACGGCCAGCCGCCACCGTAATCGCCGGACGAAGCTTAAACCCGGGGTCCGGCTTAAGGCCGCGAATCGAGATGTTTATCCCCGCCTCGTAGTCGATGCTCTCCAGCAGCACCGTACTCACCATCTCCAGCGACGCCAATGGCTGCCCCGCTTCATCGCGCTTGATCCCCGGTCGCAGTTTCAAATCCTGGAATTGGGCCCGCGTAAAATTACTGCTGAGTTCTGACTCGGCGCTTTGCCGCATCACCAATACGTTTCCCGCCACCCCGGTATTCGAAAACGCACTCTTCAGGCCCGTCACCAGCGCCAGAATCGACAGCAGCACCGCCACCGTCAAACCGATTCCCAGCGCCGTCATCAGCGTCGTCGTCCGCCGGACCCACAGGTTGCGCAAGTTGTAACTGAAGGGAAGCTTCATGCGCGCTAGCCGGAATATCTCATCGCGTCCACAATGTTCGTCCGTGACGCCCCGAAGGCCGGCACGATCGCCGCTATTGTCCCCATCACCACCGCCGCTCCAATCACCGCCGCCCACATCCACGGCGCCAGTGACATGCCTTCCAGATTCGCAAAGCCCCCCGACGCCGTCGCCACTCCCCGGCAAAGTACCCACGCCACCACGCAACCGAACAGTCCGCCGAGCAGCGATATCACCGTAGCCTCGCCCAGAATCATCCCCATCACCTCGCCGTTCGTAAAGCCGAGTGTCTTCAAAATGCCCACCTCGCGTACTCGCTCCCGGACGCTCATCGCGATCGTATTCCCGCACACCAGCAAAATGGTAAACGTAATCGCCGCTGAGATCGCAAACAGATACAACTTCACATTCCCCAGGAAACTCACGAAACTCGCCGCGAAGGCGCTCTCCGTCTCCGTCTTCGTTTGCACCTGCGCGTTCCGGAACAGGCTGTCGATCTGTTGCGCTATCGCCGGTCCATCCTCCGTCGTTTGCGCCAGCATCAAATAAGTACCCGCAAAATCCCGCTGATCAGCCGGCAGACTCTTCCATAGGTAGTCGATGTTGAACCACATCACTTCTTCGTTCTTGTCTGCATCGAAGAGCCCGCGGACGTTAAACTCCAGATCGATTGGGAAGATGTCGCCCTTCAGCGTGATCCTATCGCCCACCTTGATATCGAACTTTGCCGCCAGATCCCGGCCCAGAACCGTTCCCGCCCGGTCGCCGATGAAGGCCTTCTTCTCTTCTTCGCTGATCTTGTAATCGGGGTAGAGCTTAAAAAGTTCGGCCGGCTCGCAGGCAAACCGCGCGAAGAAATTCTTGGGCTCTTTATACACGCCGCCGAACCACTGGTACGCCATGATGGCTTCCACGCCCGGCACCTGCCGGATCTTTGCTTCATAACTGATAGGCATGATCTGCGTCAGCGAAATGCGATTTCGCGTGACCAGCCGTCGCGATCCCACCGGGCTCGTATCCGGTGACAGAAACAACGCCACATAAATGGACAGCAACACTCCCAGCAGGCAGAATGATGCCGCGATACTCGCGATTGTCAATAAACTCCGCCGGCGGTTTCGCGTGGCGTTTTTCCAAATCAGAGATATAAATCGTCCCATCGTTCGCCCCTGCATCTGCCATGGTAACCCAGCCGGGCGCGAACGCGAGAACCCGAATGCTGGCCGCTAACGGCCCGCCGCCCCTGCCCGCTGCTTCTGATAACGCTCCCAAATCCGCGGCTCCACATGCTGCTGCAAATACGTCTCGTACTCTTTGATCAACGCCGGATCCGTCGGCCGCCCATAGATCTCCGTCGATTTATACTTGCCCTCATCGAACTTCTTCTTCGTCCACTCATCGTGAACGTGCGTGATCTCGGCTTCGTCGATAATGTCCTGGACCATGTGCGGCGGAATGAAATACACGCCCTCCCGGTCCCCCAGCACCACATCTCCCGGCACCACGGTCGCGTGTCCGATTCGCACCGGAACATTAATCCCCGTCACCATCACGTTGTTGATCGCCGCCGGCGTCCCGGTGCGAAAGTACCCGCCCATCCCCGTCGGAATGATCCCGTTCAAATCGCGGATCGCCCCATCGATCACAAATCCATTCCCCGTCGTCTTCCAAACATAGTACGCGAGGTTGTCTCCTACAACGCCCCCCGCATTCGCATTGCCGAACGCATCCACCACAAACACATCGCCCTTCTGCAGCATATCGATCGCCGTCTGGTGCGAAAGCCGCGCCCCGTTATGCCCCGCCCGCCACTTCTCCTGATCCACCTCGGCCACATCCGGCCGCGAAGGCATCAGTTGTAATGTCATCGCCCGGCCCACCAGGTTCTTCGACGGGTTCACGATCTGAAAGCCATCCACATACTGGTTCGGATAACCCTTGCGGACAATCGACAGAACCTCCTCGGCCGACATCGCGCGCAGTTTCTCCAGCAATGCGTCCGGCACCTTTGGACGTCCATCCGGGAATCGTTCGAACGGGTTCAGCTTCGTGTACTGCAGCAACTGCTCCTTGGAGAGCGAGTTGACCTGCGCGATAGCGGCAAACGCGGTGATTGCGAACAGTGCAAGTTTCATCTGCCCTATAGTATTAAAGCCTGCGCGACGGCGCGAGCGATCGCCGCCGCCCCCGGCGTGTCGCCGTGCACGCAAATGGTCTGGATTCTGCCTGAACTCGCAAACCGCACCGCCTGCGCCGCTGCCTCCCCCGGGTCGACAATCAACGCCTGCGCTTCGCTGCGCGCCACCAGTGTGCCGTCGGCGTTGTATCTTCTGTCGGCAAACGCCTCGGCCGCAACGGCAAACCCTTCTTCCGCAAACGCCTCTAACATCACCGAACCAGCCAAGCCCACCAGCGTAACCTCCTTCGAAAACCGCGCCGTTCCCAAAGCAATCGCTCGCGCCAGCGCCGGATCCTTCGCCGCCAGATTATAAAGCGCCCCGTGCGGCTTCACATGCCGAATGTCATCGGTGAATTCGGCCAGCCTCTGGATCTGCTCAAAAACCATCTGAACCACGGCGTCCAATGGCATACTCATCGCCAGCCGGCCGAAATTGGCGGGATCCGGATACCCCGGATGCGCCCCAATCGCCAGCCGATGCCGCCCCGCCTGTTCAATCGAAACCCGCATCGTCGCCGCTGTCCCCGCATGACCGCCGCAAGCAATATTAACCGCGGTCAAATACGGCATCAGCGCCTCCTGCGTGCCGTCCGTAATGTCCTCGGCGATCTCGCCAATATCCGCGTTGATCTGGACTACAAACGGCAAATCAACTCCTCCTGGCGCCGCAGCGCCGCCAACGCCTCATCATTAGTCACCAATTGGAACCGGATCCGGTCCCGCGGCCGCAACTGCGCCGTACTCGGAATATCCGCTGTGATCACATTGGCGATCTTCGGATAACCGCCCGTCGTCTGCTGATCCACGAAGAGGATAATGGGCTGCCCGCTGGCCGGGATCTGGATGGCCCCCAGCGGAACGCCCTCAGTGATCATCTGTCCATGCTGAGGGCAGGGAATTGCCGGCCCTTCCAGCCGCAATCCCATTCGATTGGAATCGGTCGAAACCATGTACTCGCTCTCATAAAAGACGCGCTCCCCGAACTGCCTCGCTTGTGGTCCGCGGGTAACTCGCAGGGACGCGCGGTAAGTTGTCAACTCGCCCGGGACTCCGCGTCCACTTAGCTGATTCGCCGCCATGCCAATAGACAAAACGTCCCCCTTCTTAACCGGCCCGCCCCCCAAGCCGCTAAGCACATGCGTCGAAGCGCTTCCGCCCACCAGCGGCACATCGATCCCGCCGCGAACGCAAAGATAACAACGCGCCCCACTCTCCAGCGGCCCCACACGAACCGTACCCCCCGCCCTCACATCAATCACCTCATAAGCCGCCAAACCCTCCGGCCGTCCCCCTGTCAGCGCGATCCGCGCCCCCACTGGGAACGCAAATGTCCCCCCCAGCAACGTCATCTCCAGTGCCGCCGCATTGTCCCGATTGCCCAGCAACCGGTTCCCAATACGCAGCGCCAACGGGTCCGCCGCCCCCGCGCGCGACACCCCCTGAACGCCATACCCCGGCCGCCCCAGATCCTGCACCGTGGTAAACATGCCCGGCGATTGAACCAAAATCGTCATACCGGAATGAACCGAACAAGATCCCCGGGCTGCAACAGACTCATCGGCGTGTTGACGGCATTGAACAACTCCACCGTAGTCCGGCCAATCAGTTGCCATCCCCCGGGAGTTGACAGCGGGTAGACACCGGTCTGGTCGCCCGCAATGCCCAAACTCCCGGCCGGGACCACTTTCCGCGGCGTAGCGAGCCGCGGTGTGTGCAGGGCCGCCGGTAATCCCGACAAGTAAGCAAACCCTGGAACAAATCCAAGAAACGCAACCCTGTACTCCGCCCCCGCGTGCAGCGCAATCACGTTCTCAGCCGGCATACCGTGTAGCCGCGCGACTACTTCCAAATCCGGTCCGTCGTAGTGAATCGGAATTTCATGACGGCTGTGCGGCGCCGCCATGGATGAAGTAGCCTCCTCCGCCAGCAACTGCACCGCCTCATGCGTCGTCACCAGCGGATCGAACACAATCAACGTCGATTGGTAAGCCGGATGCAGATTGACCACACCCGGAATCCGCGCCAGCGCCTCCAAATTCGTATCGCCCGGCGCCCGGTCGAGAAACAGCGATTGATCGCTCGCGTATCGGAACATCGATCCATAGTACGCCGGTTTATGGCATCCAGATCGCGTTCTCAATCCAGCCCGTATCGTTGCCCTCGTTGTCCTGCGCCCACACATACAGCCACTGCTTCCGCGTCGCGCCGGCCCCCTGCCTGCTGATGCCGAGCCGGATCGTCAAGTCTGTCCCAGCCACCGCAACCAGCGCCGACGTCGCTCCATGGATCGTACACTGACCATTTTGCAGCGTCGCGTTCGTTCCCGGTGTAAGTGGCCCTATCAGCGCGCTAAGCGCGTCGTTATAGAGGAAAATCCGATTCGACCCGCGGTCATAGAAGCCGTGACACGTATTCTGCGGAATGCCGGTATTGTCATTCGCCAGGAAATACAGCCGGGACAAGTTCGTGGCGCCATTGGCATCGCGACCCGTGACCGTAAATACCTGAGGGGAACCCGATACAGGGAGCGGTAGCGTCCCGGAGGCCACAATCGGAGTCCGATTCGCATCCGGCGGATACCACGTCCCGGTCTTCACCCCGCCATTCGAAGTATCGGCGAAGGCATACACGTTCTGGGTAACCGTGGAGAAACTTCCTTTCAGGGCGAGGGTGAACGTAAATACCAAATCCGTCGCTCCAGCGGCAGCTACGCCGGAACCGGCACTGTAGACAAAACATTGGCTATTTTCGACCGTGCCCGTTTGCCCCGCCACAACAGAATTTGGTGCCCCTAGATTGTCCGTGTAGAGACCAACCCGATTAGACGCGAGCTCGTAATAGCCATGGCACGAATTGGCCTCGGGCGTTCCCTTCGCATGGATAAGGAAGTAGGCGCGAGCGAGGCTGTTCGGCGCTTGCGGCCGCCGGACGGTGAACGCAAATGTCTGCGGCGAACCAACCGCGGCCACTGGTGTGCCGGAGATAACCGTCCACGCCGAAACACTAGCGATTGGCGTGGTCGTACCCGTCTGCACCCAGCCGGTATCGTTGGCCGAGTAGTCCCTCACCCAAAGGTAAACCTTTTGCGGCGCAACGGAGTATTGCCGTGTGAATCCGACTCCCAGTGACAGCGTCAACTCCGTGCCCGAAGCATCGACCAATGCCGAACTGGGTCCGTCGATACTGCACCATCCGGGTCGCGGCCCGTAAACGTAAACGCCTGGGGAGACCCCACCGGGTTCGCCGGCCCCCCTGGAATGGCCGTGGGCGGCTGTGAAGTCGCGTTCGGAGTCCATGTCCCCGTCAGCGTCCAGCCGGAACTGGTTCCCAGGGTGTTGGTCGCTAGAAAGTAGACATTGTGGTTGGCGTTGGCAAAGCTTCCCAAGCGAGTGAACGGAATATTTACGGTGAAATCGGTTCCGCCGGCGGACTCCACATACATAAAGGCGCCATTCACTTCACACTGGCTATTTCTAAGCGCCGGGCCGATATTCGGCAGGCTTGGACCTGATACCGCCGTCAACGCATCATTGAACAGAAAGACGCTGTTGCTGGCCCGGTCGTAGAACCCGTGGCACGAGTTCTGCGGCACTGTGGGTGTCGAGTTAAATAAAAAGTAGATCCGCGAAATATCGGTGAAGCCGCTTGGGTTCCTGGCGGTTATCTTAAACGTTTGTGACGTCCCCGACGCATTCACCGGTACCGCCGAAATGATCGCTGGCGGCGGGTTGCCTCCAGCGGTCGCCCACGTCGTCGTCTTTACCCAGCCTGTTCCAGTCGCCGCCGAGTCCTGCACCCAGAAATAGACGTCTCGCGAGACGTTTGAAAAGGGCGCCTTCAGCGTGAGGTTCAGCGTCAACGACAAATCGGTTCCGCTGGCCGATGCCGTGGAAGCTGCGCCGTGGACGATACACTGGCTGTTCTGCGCAATACTCCCGACACCCGGTGTTAATGGGCCGAGCAGCGCGCCCAGCGCGTCATCGTAAAGGAAAAACGCGTTGAGTGCCCGGTCATAGAATCCGTGGCACGTATTGGTTGGAATCGTCGGCGTGGTATTTACCAGGAAGTAAACCCGGTAGATATCGGCGTAGCCGTTGGAGTCGCGGGCCGTTACCGAGAAGGATTGCGGCGATCCGAGAACCGTGGCCGGCGCGTTGGATAGGAGGGTCGGCGCCTGTTGCGGCGGGGGAGTATTGGAACCTAGCAGAACTGTGACGGTGTTATTCCCCCTGTTCGTCATCGCGACATCAACGCGGCCATCGCTATTGAAGTCGGCAACGGCGAGTTGATCGCCGCCGGTCGGGCTTAAGGGGCCAGCCGTAAATCCGCCTGTCCCGTTGCCAAGTAGAAGCGCTAGTCCATTGGTCCCGGCGATGGCGATATCGAACTTCCCGTCCCCATTGAAGTCCAGTGTGGCGAGTGCCGTCGGCGATACGCCAACAGCGAACGAATTGCCCGGAGCCGTAGCGAAGAGACCGGCCCCATTCGAAAAGTACACAGAGATTGAGTTAGGTGTCGACGTGGTCGTGGCGATGTCGTTCAAGCCATCGCCGTTGAAGTCCGCGACGGCGGTAACGACGGGGACCGCCACCGTAAAGGTCCCGGCGTTAAAGTGTCCCGTTCCCAATCCGTAGTAAACAATCCCTCCCTCCGCCAGCGCATCCTCATGCCCGTCGGCGTTGAAGTCGGCCAAGGTATGAATGGTCCCGGGCGTAAAGGTTCCCTGAAGCGCTGGTGGGCTTGTGAAATTCCCCAGTCCGTCGCCGAGACGCACCTGCCCATCGACGATATCGGGTATGCCATCTTCGTTCATGTCGGCGATAGCCACGCCTTTGTCGGTACCTCCGCTCCACCCGTTTGTAGCGGGCGCGAATGATCCGTTGCCATTCCCGAAATAAATAAATCCTCCGTTAAAGATCCCCACTGCCAGATCGGTGATTCCATCCCGGTTAAAATCCGCCGCGCCAAGAGACTTCGGCTGAGTCCCTACCAGGAAGGAACTCCCTGGCGCTGGCGTGAAGGTGCCCGCGCCATCGCCCAACAGGACCGAAATGTAGTTCGAGCCCCGATTGGCGACCGCCAGATCGGTTTTCCCGTCTCCGTTGAAGTCCGCGCTGACGATGGAGAACGGATTTGTAAGCACGGCCACCGGGCTATTGCCGGCAGGCGTGAATGTTGACGAAGAGACCGTCGTAACCGAAATGTGAACCAGTCCGGATTCGCTTTTGCTCGTATTGAAATCGCCCGAATAGAGCGCTCGAAGTTTATGACTTCCCGTAGGCAATAGCCTCGTAGACAGAGTCGCGAACCCGTTGTTCACGATCGAACTTCCAAGCATCTTCGTGTCCTGGTAAAAAGTCACGAAACCCGTTACTGAGGAGGGTGACACGTTGGCCGTGAGTGTTATTGGTTGGCCGAGGACCGCCTGTGGCCCGGAACTCGCCGATAGGGCAACGGTGGAAATGCCGAGGCCGGAAAACAGCCTCAGATCGTTTTTACCGATGTCGGCGGCAATCAGATCCGTCCGTCCGTCCCCGTCAAAGTCACCCGTCGCCAGGGCCCTCGGATTGTTTCCCCCGATAAAGGGGCTTCCGGCAGCGGCGGAGAATGCCCCGGTTCCCGTTCCGTAAAGCAAAGTCAGCCATGGGGATAGGTGGCGGAGCCACACGAGCCGGTGGCATTCGTCAATGCGATATCCGGCTTTCCGTCCCCGTTATAGTCCGCGACTGCCGCGGAAAGCCAGTCCACACAGCGGCCGCCGAGCGCGATCGGACTTCCCGGCGCAATAGTGAATCCGGCCGTGCCGTTCCCCAGAAAGATAGTTAGGAAACTATCCGTAAAATTGGTTGATCCAAAGACCGCGACATCATCCTTTCCGTCGGAGTTGAAATCCGCTACCACGACGTTCCGCGTTCCCGTCCCATTGCTGCTATTGTTCCCCGGATTGACGTATCCGCCGCTGCCATTGCCAAGGAGAATCGAGAAATCCGAAGCCGGTGCAAAAACATTCAGAAGGCCGACGGCGAGATCGGGCTTGCCATCCGCATTGAAGTCGCCTACGGTTGAGGCCAATCGGCCCGGCGTCCCCGCACTGGCGGCCGCCGCGACAAACGTGCCGTCTCCCGAGCCCAGCAAAATCGACGGACTACTGCCGCCCGCGTCCACCGCCATATCCACAACGCCATCGAGATTGAAATCGGCAACCGCCAGCGCCGTCGGGCCCGAAGGGAACGCAATCGGGCTCCCCGCCGCCGGACTAAATCCTCCCGCTCCATCTCCCAGCAAAATCGAAACGCTTTTGCTGCCGTTATTCGCCGTCGCAAGGTCGAACTTCCCGTCGCCGTTCCAATCCGCCGCAACCACAAATTGCGGCCTCGTTCCCACCGCGAATGGACTGCCCGGCGCCGGGGCGAAACTCCGGAGTCCGGTTCCAAGCACGACAGTGATGTTACTGCTATTGGCGTTTGCGATAGCCGCGTCGGGCCTGCCGTCACCGTTGAAATCGGCTACCGCGATGGACATGGGAAAGGCGCCGGTGAGGGCGGCCACTACCCCTGCCGAAAAAGGCGCGGCGGGCAATGATGAAACGGTCATTGAGATCACGGGGGAACTGCTCCCCGAAAAATTAACGTCGCCTTGATAAAGAGCCCGCAACTGTCTCGTTCCCGACGGTAGGCTCCTGCTCGTAAGGCTCGCCCCCCCCGCCGCTAACCGTACCCGTCCCCAACACATTCACCCCATCGTAAAAAGTAACCTTGCCGGTCGTCCCGGCCGGACTAATCGCCGCCGTCAAAGTAACCGCCTGGCCATACGTCGCCGCCCCGCTCGGACTCACCGTCAACATCGTCGTCGTCCCGGTCAGCGACCGCCCCAAATCGACCGCGAACTTCACCACAATCGCATCGGTCGCGCCATGAAGTTGCGCCAGCGGCCCGCTCCCCATACCGGAACCCTCGGACCACCCGGCCACATAAACCTCCCCCGCTGCCGTCACCGCCACCGCACTCAATTCGTCGCGTATCGCCGTCCCCACAAAGTGCGTCTCCATCGCTTCGCCGGCCGCATTCAACTTCAATAAAAAGCCGTCCCGGTCTCCGTGCCACCCTTCAGCCCGCGCAAAGTCGGAAGAGTTCGTCCACCCCGCGACATGGACATTGCCGCTACCGTCAACAGCGATTCCACGCCCCTCTTGTTGCATGAACCCGGCAGGCTCGCGCAAAAATGCCACCCTGTCCCCGGCTGGAGACAACTTCGCAATCTTCGCATCGGTTCCCGTCACGTAGACAGCCCCCGCCCCATCGACGGCCATCGCATGAACCGCCCACCCAAGGTCTCGTGCAAAGCCGCCCGCTCCCAACTTGGCCACCGTATTTGCGTACGCAACGTAAATCGCCCGGTCCGCGCCAATTGCCATCGCCCGCGCCGCGCCATCGAGCGTCTTCTGCTCGCCATCCAATTTGCTGACCAGGTTCCCATGCGCTGCCACAATCCCGCCGGCCGGGTCTATGGCGATAGCCACAATCCCTTCCATCGAAACCGTCCGCAGCACAGCGCCGTTCTCACCATTCAATTGAAAAAGGGACGCGCCGCTGCCAACCCAAACGTCCCCCCGCGCGCCCACCGCCACCGCGTTAGCCGACTCGCCTCGAGATACGCCGTCCACAAAACTCGCGAGCCATCCGCGCTCGTCTTCGCCACGAACCCTTCCGCCCGGTCACCAGCACGGAACGCCTGCCCCGCGACATAGGAATTGCCGTCTGCGTCAACGGCTATCGCCCGCGCCGCGTCCGCCCGGCTCCCGCCCAGATACATCGTGAACCGCTGTCGCGCCGGTGCCGGAAATAGGCAGAGGCTAAGTGCCAGGAACGCCGCGAGACGGACAAAAGATAACATCGAGATTCCTCACGCCATTCTCGGTTAGGTTGTGGCTAAGTACAGCGTACCGCGCTAAACTCTTAAAGTCATGCGCCCTCTCCTGCCGCTGTTAATAGCCCTCCCGCTGCTCGCTCTGGAGCGCCCGGGCATCGAGTTTAAGGTCTTCCAGTTCCCCGCCAACCAGATTCCCCGCATCGACGGCAAGGTCGACGACTGGGCCGGCGTCCCGCCAAGTTATTCCATTGGTATCGACCAACTCAAAGACACCGTAAACAACACGCCCATGGACAAGAAGGACCTCGATGTCACCGTCAAAGTCGGCTGGGTCAAGGGCCTGAATCGCCTCTACTTTCTTTACGAAGCCTCCGACAACTACTGGGATTTCCGTCACCGTGATCTCCACAACGACATCTTCGAAGTCGTGGTCGATGGCGACCTGTCCGGCGGCCCGTTCATCAAACAAATGCACCCGGTAAAGGAGTACGATCCCAAGGATTCCCACTTCGCCTTCCACGGTGTTCACGCGCAGAACTATCACATCTTCACCCCCGCCGACGGCAAGGATTGGACGATGGTCTGGGGCTGCCAGCCCTGGATCAAGAACCTGCCCTACGCCAACGCCGCCTACAACTACAATTTCAAACCCGGCGAGAGCGGCAAGCTGATTCTGGAGTTTTTCATTACCCCGTTTGACTACGCCGCCTATGAAGGCCCCGAACGCTCCGTCGAAAGTAAGTTATGGGAAAACAAAATCATCGGCATGTCCTGGTCCATCCTGGATTACGACGATGAAAAGGGCACGAAGTACCGCGGCTTCTGGAACCTGTCGCACAAGACGTCCATGTACGGCAACGCGTCTGACTTGGTCGCCTTCCGCCTAATGCCCATCGAGTCGGCAAACCGCAAAGCTGTCGAAGCCGATTGGACCTTCCAGATCGTGGACATGGACCGGCGTCTCGTCGCTTTTCAAGACGTAACCTACGGCCCCGTGACCAGTTGGCAATGGGATTTCGGCGACGGAAAAACGTCCGCGGATCGCCATCCGCAACACGCCTACGAAAAGCCCGGAGAATATGTCGTTACCCTGTCTGTAGATGGGCCGAAAGGCAAGGACCGGAGGACCAAGGTATGGGACGTCGTACTGCGTTAGCGCTGCTTTCTGGAATCGCACTTATGGGGCAATTGAAATCAGGCAAACCGGAATCCGTCGGACTGGATAAACAGCGCCTGTCGCGCGCTTCCACGCTTCTTGCCGCCGAAGTAAAGGCCGGACGGGTTTCCGCTGCGTCCATCATCGTCGTCAAAAACAACACCATCGTTCTCCACGAAGGCTTCGGCGCCAAGCCCGACGCGGTCTACTTGCTCGCCTCCATTTCCAAGCCTGTAAACGCCGTCGCTCTGATGGTCTTGGTCGAACGTGGCTTGGTCTCCCTCGACGACCCCGCCGCGCACTACCTTCCTGAACTCCAGGGCGAGGAACGCGGCAAAATTCGCGTCCGCGATCTCCTCTCCCACACCTCAGGCCTCCCCGACATGCTCCCGCAAAACACCGAACTCCGCCGCGCCCACGCCCCACTAAGCGAGTTCGTCAAAGGCGCTTTCACCACCCCTCTGCTCTATAAACCACGCACCGATTTCAGCTACCAAAGCATGGGCACGCTGCTCGCCGGGGAAATCGTCGAGCGTGTATCCAAACAACGCCTCCGCGACTTTCACAAACAGGAGATCTTTGACGTACTCGGCATGAAGGACTCCTCGTTAGGCATGGGCGGCCGGCAGATCGCTGACACCGTTCTCTGCCAGACCGGCGCCGGACCCGACGTCGATCGCTTCGGCCCCAACTCCCCATACTGGCGCGACATGGGTCACCCCTGGGGCGGCATGCACTCCACCGTTACGGATCTGGCCGTCCTCATGCAGACATTTCTGAACGGCGGCCAGTACGCCGGGAAACGCCTGCTCAGTCCCGCCACCGTCGCCCGCATGACGACAGACCAAAACGGAGCATTACAGAAGCCCTGGGGCCTCGGCTGGGGACTGGCCACCAGTCCCGTCTGGGTCTATTGCGGTGACCTGGTTTCCCCGCAAACGTTCGGACACTCCGGCGCCACCGGCACCGTCGCCTGGGCCGATCCCGTCAGCCAGGTCGTCACTGTGATCCTCACCACCCGCGCCACATCGGAGGATGGCGGACGCCTGCTCCGAACCGTTTCAAACGCCGTGGCCGCGGCCGTTGTGAAGTAGCGCCTATTCCTCGAACGGAAACTTGCGAATCATCGCCAGACAAGCCGAAAGCGCCGTCAACCGGTTGTTGCCCCAGCCGATCGGAACCACTGGTGCGGTTTTTTGGTACAACGCCTGATCGGCCCGCGCGACAAACTTCATCGCCGGTTCCGGCGGCGTTTCGTACTCGTACAGCGCGACGCGGATCTCTTTATCGCCGCTCGCGGCTTTCTTGATCACCGAGAAAAATTCGAGTTTCGCGAGTTGCTCTTCCGGTTCCTGTTGAGCGAATGACCAATCAGACAATCTGTGTTCTCCAGATTTCCATGGTAGCCCGTTACTTCCGCCGCCGTTGAAGCGCGCAAATCGCCAATCCGCCAAGCCCCAGTAACCAGGATGAAGGTTCAGGCGTGTCGAGTTCTCGGTCAAAGGAAGTGAATGCCGCCACTAAACCAACGGAGGAGATCCCCCGGCTCTGCCGGGGCCTCGGCGCTCACCAAAACTTGACCAATTGTGCTCCGATAGAGTTGCCCACCCCCGGCGCCGCACCTTGGCCCGTAAGCCGCGGATGGGCAAGGCATTATCATCCCCGGCCCCGTTGGGCCGGTGGGTCACTCTCCGTGAGCATACCCGG
>Ga0105046_10003484_pt1 | contig 24952 bp, 15 predicted proteins | sample MAT03_FD_78385 | JGI IMG/M metagenome (GOLD analysis project Ga0105046, IMG submission 78385) | Freshwater microbial communities from Lake Fryxell liftoff mats and glacier meltwater in Antarctica - MAT-03 (megahit assembly) | ecosystem: Environmental > Aquatic > Freshwater > Ice > Liftoff...
ATGTTCAAACTGCTTGACGAACAAGTGACCGTCACGGGCATAGGCCAACCATTCCTGAGAGACGGGCGCGCCGATCTTTTGTGGCTGGGTAGTCACGCTGTCGGCCTTGAGCAGCACCGCCTCCGGCGTGAACGTCCAACGCGGGTCGCTCAGGTCGGTGTACGCCCACAGGACGAGGTTGCTGGACGGCAGCAGGTGGGTCTCGTGCGAGCCACGCGGCGGTAGCGGTAAGATTGCCGTCCCGCCGGGCGCCATGCAGGTCAACGCCCACGGAGCGACTTGTACCGGCCACAGACCGGTATTGGTCAGGCTGTGTGTGACCAAAACTCGCGCCCCGGTGGGATCCAGCGAGATTTGGAGGGTCTTTTGCATGTCAGTCGTGCTTTCGACATCGGCAACGGCGGTCAGCACACCGTCCGCAAAGCTAATGCTTACCGGGATGTTGTCGGGATAGTAAGTACGCTCTCGCGCTTCCGGTGCGTGCCAGAAGCGGTGGCCGCCATATAGCCGGAACTCATCAGCGGGCGTGGCGCGGGCGACGTCATACAGCTCGGCGAATTCGTTTTGCTCCCCGATAAATCCGAATCGCAATAAGCGCGGCCCGAATCCGCCGCTGATAATCAGGTCAACCACACCATTGCTCAGTCGATAACAGCCGTCCCAACCCGCGTAACTTATTTGCTCAAAACGCACATCAGTCATCGGTTGGCCTATTTCTTCAACGCGACGGTGACGCGGACGGACGGGAGGCGCAGCGTATTCGCGTGGATGATGACCTCACCGGCGTCATGGCGGGCGCGCAGATAAACAGCCGCTTGACCCCCGACCAACGGAAACACCGTGTCGCCGAACAGGTCGGCGGGGCCTTCAACATCCAATGTGACGACGCTGACCGCATAGGTGAGGGGGTTGCCGTATTTATCCACAATGCGGAACACGACGCGGGTCATGTCTGAGCCGTCGGCGTTCAATTCGGCGTCATCGGCGGAGATTTCGAGGCGGGCAGGGACGCCATCTGCTGCGATTTGCTGTTCAATCACGGGCGTGTCGTTCAGGTATCCGACCACGCGCAAATCCCCCCACGGGAAGGCGAGGCGGATGTCCAAACCTTCTAGCTTGACCGGCGGGTGGGGCAAGTAAGCGTAAGTCGCTTTATCGGGGTAGAACTTACCCTGTGATTTTTCGCCGACAAACGCCTCGACATAATCGCAGTTGGTCAGCACGGTGACGGGCTGGATGGTCGCGCCCTCGTTATAGTCCCCGGCCTTCCAATTGCTGGCGATGTGTAAGACCGGACGCACGGCGGGGTCGGTCTGACTGGCGTAGGCGTAGGCCGCGTATTTGTGTAGCCGGAAGATGTCCGAGACGCCGTGATAGCAAATGCGGTCTCCAGCGCCAAATTCCTTGTGGGTGTTATAGTCAAACGCGCACCAGCCAATGGCGCCGCTGACGCCACCCATGCTATGGGCGAAATTCTGGACGATCAGGTGACGGTGGGCGTGTTCGACGCGGCGCTGGTCGTTGTCCCATGATTTGGTGGGGAACATGTGACCGTTATATTCGGTGACGAGATGCGGGGTGTGTTCCGGCTCGACGATCCGGTTGGAAAAGTCGTTAAAGGTATAGACATCCTCCAAAAACTCTGAGCCGAGGAAGAAACGCACGCCGCCGGTAGGACGGGTGGGGTCAAGCGAACGGGCGAGTGCGTTGGTGGCGGCATAAAAATCGTGATCGTCCCATGACTCGTTAATTCGCACGCCCCAAATGATGATGCTGGGGTGGTTGTGGTCACGTTCAACCATCGCAGTCACATCGCGCAACGCCAGTGATTTCCAATCGGAGTCACCAATGTGCTGCCAGCCGGGGATTTCCTCAAAGACCAACAGGCCGAGTTCGTCGCAACGATCTAGGAAATGGCGCGACTGGGGATAATGCGAGGTACGGACGATGTTGACGCCCAATTCTTGTTTGAGGATTTCGGCATCTTTGCGCTGCAAGCGTGCCGGGGCAGCCGCGCCGATGAATGGGTAATTTTGGTGACGGTTTAGCCCTATCAATTGAAGGCGCTGACCGTTGAGATAAAATCCATCATCCTTGAAGGCCGTGTCACGGAAGCCGAAGCGCGTCCATTTGCGGTCAATCGTCGCGCCTTTGCCGCCGTCCATCAGATGAGTGACGAGTCGATACAGGGTCGGTTTATTAACCGACCACAAGTCAAAGGCGGCGAGGTCGCGCAAGCTAAGGCTGACGATGTGTGTCCCGTTGGCTGGGACGAGTGCAGTGATCGGGGCTGGCGTGCTGACATCCGCCGCCGAATCGGGCGAGTCTTCACGCCCGTAGGCGACGTAGAGGCCGATGGCGCGGTCTGTCGCACCGAGGTTTTTCAACCGTACATCGACCTCAATCAGCGCCGAATCGCTCAGGACATCACGCGGTTTGACGAACACATTCTCGATATAGACCGGCTCAACATACGAGAGATTGACCTCGCGATAAATACCCCCAAACACCAGATAATCGACAGTGCCACCAAACGGGGGGATGTCTTTGCGCTCTGTCGAGTCGACGTGAACGGTCAGCAGATTGTCACCCGACTCGTTGAGGTAGGGCGTCAGATCGAGGGTGAACGGCACGAATCCGCCGCGATGCTCGTCAAAGGTGTGGTCGTTGATGCTGACGGTGGCCGTTGTCATGACACCTTCAAATTCGACCAATAGATGACGGCCATTCAGTGGCTCTGGCAACTTGAAAGGGTTGCGATAGGTCGAGATGAACTGATATTCGGCATCATCAAAATTATGGTAGGGTAAAACTACGTTAGTGTGAGGCAGCGTGACTGCGACAAACCCGTCATCCGACAGGCCATGAGCCACATTCTGCGCGCAGTATAGCCAGCCCTGATTGAACGGATGGGTGCTTCGCACGGAGATTATTCCTTTGGTTACGAAAGAGGGGCGGACAATCCACCCCTCTGAAGGTCACTCAGATTATAGCGCCGTTTTGAGAGTGGTCTATTTGCCAGACCCTACCGTTAGCCCTTGAATGAAGTAACGCTGTAATGCGATGAACACGATCAAGGTGGGCAGGGTCGCCAATAGCGCCCCGGCGGTAATCACCGGCCAGTCGGTGGTATATTGACCGCGCAAGGTCGCCAAGCCCGCTGTGACCGGCAGTAATTCTTGTTTCGAGACCAAAATCAGCGCCCAGATATAGTCATTGAAAACCCACGTAAATTGCAGCGTCGCCAGTGACGCCATCGCGGGCAAGCTGAGAGGCAGCATCATGCGCCAGTAAATCTTGAACTCGCCGCAGCCATCCACGCGGGCGGCCTCGAAAATTTCGCTAGGGACGGTTCGCATGAAATTACGCAGTACGAACACACAGAAGCCCATCTGAAAGGTAGTATGGATGGCGATCAGCGCGAAATAGGTGTTGTAGATGCCCAAATTCTTGACCAGCAAAAACACTGGCAGTAGCAGAATCTGGAAAGGGAGCATCGTCCCGGCCACGAACATGAAATAGATCGGCAAATTCAGCGCGAACTTGAAGCGTGCCAGCGCATAAGCCGTCAGTGACGACAGGAATAGCATCCCGATCAGCGATGGGATGGTGACGATGAAACTGCTGATGAGATATTGGCTGACCCGCGCCGATGTCCATGCTTGGACAAAGTTATCTAAGGTGATGACATCCGGGCCGGGGATGCTCCAAAAACCGTTGATCGTGATGTCGTCCATCGTTCGCACGGCGGTCAGCACGGCTGCGAAAATCGGGACGAGCCACAGAATCGCTAGGATGGTCAGGACAATATAGGTGAGCGCCGTCCGTACATGCTTGCCGGTTTGGACGGGTTTAACCGCGCTTGTCGTATTTGCAAGGGGTTTGGCTGGGTTTGCAGTCGCCATCGGTGTGCCTCCTAATATTCCAACTCATCTTTGAGTGTGCGTCGTAAATAGATTCCGATGAACACCAGCGAGAATGCAAAGATGACTACTGCAATCGCAGCGGCATAGCCCATCTTATAATTCTGAAAGGCTTCGTTATACATCATGTTCGCTAAGACTTGCGTGCTTTCGGCGGGGCCGCCATTGGTCATGATTTGCACGAGATCGAACGACCTGAGCGAATCGATCACCGAGATGACCATCACAATTGTGGTGACAGGAGCCAACAGCGGGAAAATCACCCTGCGAAATAGGGTCCAGCGACTTGCCCCATCCACTACAGCCGCCTCGACCAAGCTGGGATCAACGTTTTTCAAACCCGCCAGATACAGGATCATGACGTAGCCGACCTGACGCCAGACCGAGGCAAAAATGATCGCCCAAATCGCGAGGTCACGCTCGGCTAACCACCCCGGCGGATCCGCCACGCCCAAAGCCGTTAAAGCTGCGTTGAGCAGACCGGCTCGCGGTTGATAGACCCAAGCCCAAATCAAACCGATCACAGGGCCAGACAGCACCAGTGGCGTGTAAAAGCTGATTTTATACCATCGCCCAAAACGCATTTCGGTATTGAGCAGCATCGCTAAGGCGAGGCCAGCGGTGGTTGGGATGGTGATGAACACCAGCAACCAGCGGACGTTATTGGTCAGTGCGATACGAAAGGTGCGGTCTGCGGCGGGGAAAATCTGAAGTACACGCGGATCACCCTCATTTTTAGCCTCAAACGTTAGCAACTCATCACCAAACAAGCGTGAGAAATTGCTGAAAGGTTCGCGCATCACGGTTGGGTTTTCCGATACGCCGTCCCAACTGGTCGTGCTGAGGAAAAATGTGTAAAGCGTAGGGATCACAACCCACATTGCATACAACAGCAACGGGATAGTCAAGAAGAAATAAGGCGACCAGTTGGTTTTTTTTACGCCGATACGCTGTTCTGGCGTGGCGAGCAGGCGTGGTTTAACGGCCATTCGAGGAGTCTCCCGTCATAAAAGACGCACTTTTTGGAGGGGTAATAAAGCGGACGTGGAGGGCTGACGAACAGCCCTCCACGTTTGGGTGCGCTGACGGAGATTATTCCGAGGCGGCTAGTTCTGCTGCGATACGAACGCGGTCAGCCTCGAGGCGCTCAAGGATGTCGTCAATGGCCGACGGGTCATCCCAGAACTCGACGAACGCGGTCAAACCAGCATCGGCCATCTCTGCCGTGGTGTCGCGGTCATAGAATTGTGCGACGTAATCGGCGGTCTGGATCAGGTTGATGCCCTTTTGGGTGGCTTCGCTGGCGGCGCTGACATCGACATCGGTACGGGTCGGCAGACGGCCCAGATCATCGAACGCCTTCTGTTGAACTTCCTGCGAGGTCAGGTACATCAAGAAGTCTTTGGCGCCGTCAGGGTTAGAGCCGTTGGCGCTCATGAAGAAGCCGTCAGTCGGGGCGTCTTCGCCGATGCCGACTTCCGGGTTGATGATCGGGAAGCGGAAGAAGTCGAGATCGTCTTCCATGTCATCAGGATAGGTGTCGGTGATGAAACCGCCCATGAGGTACATGGCGGCATCGCCCTGAACCATGATGTCTACGCCTTCGTTCCAGTCATAGGCGGCGGCATCTTCGATGAAGCAGTTGTGGTCAAACATCTCAGCCCAGTTGGCGAAAGTCTGCTTGACGCGCTCGTCGGTGTAGCTTTCCTTGAGCAACATCAGGTCGATGTGGAACTCAGGGCCGTTGGTACGCATGTTCAGATAGTCGAACCATGCGGCTGCCGGCCAGCGGAACTTGATACCGGTGGTGAACGGCGCGATGCCAGCGGCGCTGAAGGCGTCACAAGCGGCCAGCAGTTCTTCCCAATTCTCAATCGGGGCTTCAATGCCGACTTGCTCGAACAGGGATGGGCGGTAGTAAATGGCCCACCAATAGTAGCTGGTCGGCAGGAAATACTTGCCTTCACCGGTGGTCGCCAGCGCGTTGAAGCCGGGGGCGACAGTTTCGTTCAGACCAGCGGCTTCCCACGCATCGCCGAAATCGCCGACCAAACCACGGTCAACAAAGAAAGCGGCGCGCTCACCGGCGAACCAAGTCAGCACGTCGGGCGACGGCTCGGCTGCCAAGTAGGTGCGGATGGCGTTCTTGAAATCTTCATGGGCGACGGTGGAAAGCTCAACCGGAGTATCCGGGTTGGCTTCGTTCCACATCTCGACGATTTCTTCTGTGAAGGCGCGGGGGATGGGGTCGCTGGCATTGGAGCTAAAGGTGATAACGGTGGGTTGGGCGGTCACAGGCGCAATCGCCATGATGACCAAAACCAACACGCTCAACATCAGGGGGAATAGCTTACTAAAACGGGACATTGTGAAGAACTCCTCATCATCGAAAAATTTGGTTGCCGAAAACGAATAGGGGGCAAAACCATCAAAACCTTACTCGAACACACCTCCTGCAAGCGATACTTATGACATGCTTTAGGGATACACCATCACATCACCGTGCATCACGCTAAATTGAGGGGGATATAGGGGTTTTCCGAATGAGGTAATGCGTATCACTTAATTGATAAAGAAAAACGCAAAACCTACGTCACGGATATTTCAAGACACACCCTATATGTCTGTGAGGATAACACGCCCAAAAAATTTGTCAATACATTGGTCAAAACTCACATTTTTTAGCGGCGGGGAATACGGGCTAAAGCGTTGGTGATGACCTCGTAGTTGATGCTGCCAAGTTTTTCTGCGATGTCATCGGCGCTGATGCTGACCCCGTTTTGTTGCCCCATCAGCACGACTTCATCGCCAATCCCGACATCCGGGATGTGGTCAACGCTGATGATGGTCTTTTCCATGCTGACGCGCCCGATGATGGGCGCACGCTGACCGTGGACAAGCACTTCGCCAAAGTTGGGGTTGCGACGAAATCCATCGGCATACCCCAAGGGCAAAATGGCGACTCGTTCGCGCTTGCTGGTGATATAGGTATTGCCGTAGCCGACAGGGTGATTGGGGGGGAGGGTACGGACTTGTGCGATGACCGTTTTCCATGTCATGGCGGGTTGAAATCCGACAGGGACAGGCATCTCTGGCGCCGGGCTTAACCCGTAGATGGCGAGGCCGGGGCGCACCATATTGAAGTGGTTATCCGACGAGGCCAGTATTCCGGCGCTGTTGGCGGCATGGACATATTTGAAGTCGAAACCGGCGGCGCGCAATGGGCGCACGACCTCGCGCAGCGCACTGATTTGTTTGGCCGTGTGCGCCGAGTCGGTATCGGCGGCAGACAGGTGGGTGTATATCCCCTCGACGTCGAGATAAGGCATCCCGCGCAGTTGGCGGAACAGCGCCATCGCTTCAGCGGTATCCATGCCCAGTCGCCCGAGTCCACTATCGACTTTGACATGCACGCGCAGCTTATGACCAGCGTCACGGGCGGCGTGGTCAAAGGCGGCGGCTTGCTGTGGGTCATAGAGCGAGACGGTCAGGTTGTTTTGGATGGCGAGGCGCACCGCGTCAAACGGGGTGTAGCCCATGACGAAAATTGGTGCGCTGATTCCCGCTGTCCGCAAGTCCAGCGCCTCTGGGATATTGGCGACTCCTAGATATTCTGCCCCATTGGAGAGCGCGGTTTGCGCGGTTAAGACCGCGCCATGCCCGTATCCATCGGCTTTAACGACGGCCATCAGCGTGACATTTGCGCCGACGAACTGCTTGAGCATTCGCACGTTGTTGGCGATGGCGCCGGCGTCAATCTCCAGCCATGTCGGGCGACCCACCCCCGGACGTCGTATTACGGTGGCGCGCCGGTTAGGGTTGAGATTGGGCGAATCGGGCTGTTTCATCAGCCCTTCAATGACCGGAGCCATCTCGCCAGAGCCGCCGCCTTTAATCAAAATCACGTCGTTGGACGTTAAACCAGAGCGCCCGAACAGCGCATTGAGCGCGCCGACAGCGGAATAAGCCGCTTGTACATTCTCAGATTTCATGCCCCAGTCAAATGCGGCTCTCCCGATGGGGGCTGCGCTCGCGCCTTGCGTAATCAGGACGTTGGCGGCTTTGGCGGCAACTTGGCCGACTTGTCGTTTGCCGTATTGCTCAAATTCACCCGATGAGTCGATTTCGCCCATGATGACGATGGCGTTTTCACGAGTATCTTTGATAGCGGCCAGCCATTCCAACGCCGCAACGGTGGATTCGGTGTGCGCGCTATGCGAGTCATCAATGACCAGTGAGTTGTTGAGGCCGACCAGTGGGCGCATCCGCCCCGGCAGCGGGTCGAGGGTGGTGATGGCTTGCAGCGCATCCTCGACGCGCATCCCCACCTCGACAGCGCAGGCGATGGTCGCCAGCACCGCGTATAGGTTGTGCCGACCCAGCAACGGACTCCAACAGCCAAGATAGCGCTTGCTGTTGTGCAATAAGTCGAATCCCGTGCCTTGTACCCCGACGATGACATTATAGGCCATGAAGTCGGTGCCAAAATTGTCGATGCTGAGGGTTAGCGTGCGGGCAGCTGTGGCATTTTTCAGGGCGCGCACGCGCTCGTCATCATAATTGAGGATTGCCAGCGCGTCCGGCGGCAGTTTGTGAACGAACCGACTGTATTCCTCAACTGTCCCCTCAATCGAACCGAAGCTGTCCAGATGAGCGTGGTGGATAGCCGTGATGACGTTGATGGCTGGGCGTGTGACCTCTACAAGCGCCTCGGCCTCACCGGGTTTGCTGATGCCATAGCGCAACACCGAATAGCGGTGATCGGGCATCAATGAGGCGAGGCTGAAGGGGATATTGATCCGATTATCCAAGTCTAAATGGAGGTTGTCATGGACGGGGAATCGCGTAGCCAGCACATGCCGAATCGCATGAACCGTGGTCGATTTGCCAGAAGACCCGCCCACTGCGATGACCTGCGGCATATAGCGCGTCAGGATGTGCTGTGACCAAGCCAAGAGCGCTGTGAGCGTATCGCGCACGATGATTACGGTGATGCCAGACGTATCGACATCCGGCACACGCGAACACAACACGCCGGTGACTCCGCTGGCAATCGCCCGTTCGATATAGCGGTGTGTGTCGCCAAACGGCGTCGTCATCGCCGCGAACAGTTGATTCTGGCTGGTCGGCTCTGGGTTGAGGGTGATCCCCGTGAAGATTTGAGACACGGGTTGACCATATAGCTGACCATTGCCTGCTTGCAGCAGGTCATACAAGCTAATCATCAAAAACAACCTTTACGCGGCGCGGGCGCGGTTGACACTAAGCCGGTTTAATACGACGGGATGATTAAAGTCTGCCCGCTGTAGATGTGATTGAGGTTCAATATCCCATTAGCTTGGGCGATGCTGTAGATGTTCACCCCGAAAATCGCGCCGATCCGGTACAACGTATCGCCGACGCGCACGACGTAGCGAGAGCCGTAACTAGGCAGCGGCAACGGATGGGTCACGACGGGAGGGATGTGCGGCGGATAGCCATACACCGGACCGTTGACATAACAGTAACCCACAGGGATATACAGTACCTGACCGGGATAAATACGCGCATAGACGTTGATGCCACTGGCGTTGGCGATGGCCGCCACGGTGGTACAGTAATCCACTGCGATTTCCGACAGGGTATCGGCGACCCGGATATAGTAAATCAAGGTTGTGCCGGGGAGTGTGCCGTTGGTCGGTGCTGTGCCACCCCCAGCTGCGCCGCTGTCCGCAGCAGGGATCATCAGGACTTGACCGGCGTAAATCAGATTCGGGTTAACAATGCCGTTGAAACTGGCGAGCGATTGGAAATTTACGCTGTATTTTTGCGCGATGACTGCTAAGGTCTCGCCGGGGCTGACGGTGTGGGTTTGCGATTGTGCCGAGGCGGAAAAGACGCCCAAAAACAAGGCCATCAGCGTGAAAATCACGAGCGATTGAATTCTGAGTGTTCTAAACATCATCCCCCCTAGAAAGTTTCTATCGTAGTTCACTTTTGATTATAGCGAATTTCGCGGCTCTCGCACCGGACAGTCTAGGTTTGCCTTGTATTACCGTCGTAGCCAGTCCTCTGCGAACGACGCGCCGCACAGCGTACAGGCCGTCTCCGCCGCGTCGCGCCAACAGCGTTGACCGCAGGCGGGGCAATAGCGCCGGGGCAGACCGTCGGCGGCTTGTGCTTGATAGCGACGCACCGCGTCGAGGATGACGCTCAGGCTGAGGGCGTAAACGTGCGGTGATGACCGGCTACAATTGCGCGTGACCATGCCGACCACAGCGTTATCACGGTTGAGGATTGGGCCGCCGCCTTCATCCCATAGCCCGCTGAGGTCGGTAGCAAACCAGCCCGCCGCGATTGCGCGCCCGGTTAGGCGCAGTTTGCCATATAACAATTCTTGATGATAGCTGTGGAACGCCATCGCTTGGTCTGGCATCGGGGCGGGGCTGGTGAGCGTCATGAGACTGTGGATGACATAAGGCGTCTCGACCAGCGCGAGGTCAAGCGCCGACGACGACCAGACGACCGTGCCTTTGACGCGCCGCGCCTCGGCCAATTCCACCGTGACGGTCTCGCAGCCGCCGATGACATGGCGCGTGGTCGCCAATAACCCGTCGCGTGAGACAAAAAATGCGCTCCCTAACCCGTTTGGGCCGTCGATAATGCCAACCACGGGGAAGAAATCCACAAGGTCAGGGCGGTGTGACGGCGGCGGCGGCGGCGCGATGCCCGGTTTTTTATTAGGCGCTGGGGGCAGCGCGACTTGGGCGAGGCCGCGTAAGGCTTCGACATGGGCGGGGTATAACGCCAGCGCCTCACCATAACAAGCCCGTTTCTCGGCTTGTGTCAGATAGGTGTCGGCTAGGATGACATAGGCCGCAGCGCGGATGTCTTTGGGTTGCCCCAACTCACCCAGCAGCGCCCAAAGTCGCTGACGAGCGTACTCTGGGCGGCCTTCATGGGCGTCGATGCTGGCAATCTCCAATTCGCGCTGCGCGTCCATCATCGGTTATTTCTCCTCTGGCTGGATTTGCACACCCACCAACATCCACAGGCGGTTAATCAACCCCCGTTCACGCATGGCGCGACTGGTGACGACGATGGTCAGACAGAACATGAGGGCGATGTTGATGATGACGATTCGCCCCGCCTCCGTGTAGATTGACGGGCCTTTGAACTTGAAGGCTTCAATGCCGGTGTAGAACGAGATGATGGTTAGGATGGTGACAACGGCGCTGATAAACACGACCTTGCGATGTTCGATGAACGTGCGCGGCTCGGCAATATCGACCCCCTGCACTTGCCAGACGATTAGCATCCCGAATAAGCAGATGTAGAGCGTCAAGGCGCTGCGCGAACTCATCAGGTCATTGCCGGTCAGGAAGTAGGTGCTGGTGAACAAAATTGCCAAGATGACCGCCCCGACAAGGCCGACGGTCAGCAGATAATCCAAGACATCACGGCGGAAGTTCTTGATGAACTTGGGGCGAATGATGCCGAACGCGATGAAGGTGGCCGGCATGTTGACCGTGCCGAAGGACGCCCAACTCATCTGAACCGGGGTGATTGGGAATGGTAGCAACATGAACCCGACAAATACGAACAACAGCACGTTATACAGGTTGCGCGCCATGAACATCTTGGTCGTGCCGTAGATGGTTTGCGTGATTTCGCGCCCCTCAAAGAAGGCGCGAGGGAGGGTGGACATGGCGTTATTGAGCAGCACAATGTCGGCCACATCTTTGCTGATTTGCGTGCCGTCGTTCATCACCACCGCGAGGTTAGACGCTTTTAGGGCGGGGACATCGTTCACGCCGTCGCCGACCATCGCCACATATTCACCTTGTGATTTTAGAGTCTCGACAATTTTTTGCTTGGTGGCCGGTTCAATGCGGGCAAACACGCTGCCCTTGCGGATGGCGGAGCCGAATTCCGACTCCGGCATGGCCTCAAGCTGATCGCCGGTATAGGCGTAAGTCGTGTCCATCCCGGCGTCGGCTGCGATGGCGCGCACGGTCTCGACATTATCACCGCTGATGACCTTGAGGCCGATGCCGAGGTCGCGGAATTGTTGGAGCGTCTCTTGGATGTCGGCACGTACATGGTCGCTCATCACAACCAAAGCCACCGGTGTTAAGCCCGGCGCGCCGATCACTTTGTCGTCTTCTGGCAGCGCGTCCAATTTGACAAAAGCCAGCACGCGCAACCCTTGCGTTGACATGTCGCGAGTGCGCTGCAAGATGTCGGAGTCGGTGATGAGGCGCTCTGGCGCGCCGAAGGCCAGCGCCCCGTCCTCAAACAAGATCGCGCCCCATTTGCGCCCAGAAGTGAACGGGATTTCTTTTTGCTTGGGGAGGTTTGGCGCGCCAGCGTCTTTGACGAACAGGTTGACCGCGCCCGCCGTCCGATTTTGGTGGCTGAGGCTGTCGGTATAGCGTTTGAGTTTGGCGCGCACCTCATTGAGGTCTGCCCCGCCAAGCGGTTGAATCTCGCTGACGGACAGGCGATTCTCGGTTAACGTGCCGGTTTTATCGAAGCATAAGATGCTGACATTCGCCATTGATTCCACCGCGTTGATGCGCTGAATCAGGGTTTGGTGGCGGCTGATGCGGACTGCGCCGATGGTCAGTGACAGCGTGGCGACCAAGACCAAGCCCTGCGGGACGAGACTGGTGACGAAGACCACGGCGTTGCGGATGATGTCTAGTGATGTCTCACCGCGCACCATACCAGCGATGAACAGCATCGGCGTCAGGATGAACATGCCCAACACCGAGATTTCGACGATGGCGTTAATCTTGTGTTGAGTCGGGGTCAGCGCATTTTTGTAAGCTTTGGCGATGATGGACAACCGGTTGATGGTGCTGTCCGCGCCGACTTTAGTCGCCTTCATCACGCCGCTACCCGCAACACAGAATGAGCCTGACGAAACCGGATCGCCCTCAGACTTGAATATCGCGTCCGATTCACCGGTCAATTGCGACTCGTCTACCTCGAACGAATCGCCAAATACCATGACGCCATCGACCACGAAGCGATCCCCCGGTTCAATAGCGATCAAGTCATCAACCACGACCTGTTTGTGGGCAATGATCGTCAATTGCCCGTCACGCCAGACGCGCACCTCTTTGGTCGCCATCGCCGCCATCTGGTCGAGTTTGCGCTTGGCTTGAATCTCCTGCCACATCCCCAACAGCGAATTGGTCAGGACGCTGAACCCGGCGAAAAAGACCGTGGCGTAATCCCGCGAGATGAATACCGTCAACAGCAGCGAGAACAAGATGATGTTGAACAGGTTAAAGACGTTATCGCGCACAATCTGGAAGTATGACCGCCCACTGCGCGCCTCAAAATTATTGGTCTGTCCGCGTTGGACGCGCTGTGCGACCTCGGCGGCGGATAAACCCGGATAAGAAGCCACTGAAAACCCTCGATGTTGTTTAACCAGACCGCACTAAAACGTCTCTCAGTGTACCCCAAAAATTGTAAAAGTCGTCATCCATCTGATACAAAGGATGCTTTTCAATGTTTTGGCAAATCGGGCGAGGGCGAGGACATCACCCATTGGGCGGCGAATGACATTTGACACACCATGATAGGGTTTGGGACGATTCTGAACAAGATTTGGTCATTTTTGTTTAATCTTTGGTGGATTCGTACAAACCCGCTTCTCATAGGCACAATTGCAGCGATAGCTAAGGCAAGGTTAAAATCAGATAAACGTCATATTCGCATCGATGATTGGGAGACCGTCTATAGTGGAGTCTAATGGCACGTTTATGTTCGTCCTGCACAGCCACCTGCCTTATGCACGGCTGGCCGGACGGTGGCCTCATGGTGAGGAATGGATTCATGAAGCGGCGAGCGAAACCTACGTGCCGCTGTTGGAAACGTTGTACGACCTCGCCGAAGAAGGGGTGAAGTTTAAGCTGAATATCGGGATTACCCCGGTTCTGACCGAGCAATTGGCCGACCCGCTGATTTTGGAGCATTTTGATCAATATCTGGATGACCGCATCGCGGCGGCTAAGCGCGACATGTTGTTTTTCAGCGGACGTTCAGTTGATGGCGACCTTGATGCTGCGTTGAAGATGGATACCCGGCTGCATGTGACCGATGAGGAACAGACCGGCCTTGAAGCGCGAGCTGTGACCGAAGCGTGGGCGGCGGTTGAGGCCGAGGCCAATGCGGGCGGAAACCCTCAGCCGCCATATATCGTCACGACCTACGAACCTGTACCCACCGCAGAGCCGCATCTGCGTTATCTGGCCGAATGGTATAAAGTACATTACGAGAACGTAAAACGGGCGTTTCATACGCGCTTTAATGGCGACATTATTGGGGCGTTTAAGCGACTGCAAGATGATGGCTATATCGAGATTGTTACCAGTGCAGCCACTCACCCGTATATGCCGTTGCTGGGGCGCGACAGCTCGCTGCGGGCGCAGATTCAAACCGGCGTGGCCTCATATCTCAAACATTACGGACGCCCCCCGACCAGCTTCTGGCTGCCGGAGTGCGCCTATCGCCCGGCATATTTCACCCGTGACGGGGTGCGAGTCGGGCTGGAACAACACTTGTCGGAATATGACATCCGCGTGTTCTTCACCGAGACCCACACCATCACGGGCGGACAGCCGGTGGGCGTGGCAACCGGCGAAGTGGTCGGCCCTTACGGCCAGATTCGTCGCCGCTATGTCGTCCCGAATATGCACGAATTCCCCAAGCGCGATGCGACAACCTTCCAAGCTTACTATGTCAGCGATACGGCGGCGGGCGATAACGCGCTCAGTCACAGCGGGGTGGCGGTGATTGGCCGCAACGCCCAAACCGGTCAACAAGTCTGGAGTTCTACGAGCGGTTATCCCGGCGATTTTGATTACCGCGAGTTCCACAAGAAAGCCGGGACGAGCGGCCTGAAATATTGGCGTGTGACCGGGGCGAAACTCGATTTGGCCTTCAAAGATTATTATCACCCGGATTGGGCGGCTTATAAGGTCGAACAGCACGCCGAACATTTTGCCCATCTGGTCAGCGACCAACTGCGCGAACACAAGACCAAGACGGGCGAAACCGGCCTTGTCATGAGTAGTTACGACACCGAATTGTTCGGCCACTGGTGGTATGAGGGCGTCTTGTGGCTAGAGCGCGTGCTGCGCCACCTCGCTAATGACCCGTCAGTTGACCTCAAGACTGCCAACGAATACATCACTGAGACGCCGCCCAAACAGGTGTTACACATCCCTGAAAGCTCATGGGGGGCGGGCGGCAACCATTTTACATGGAACAACACCGATAATCGTTGGATGTGGGCCCCGCTACACGAGGCTGAAATCCGATTGGAGGGTTTGGTCATCCGTTACCCCACCCCGACGGAAGACGAACGGTTTGTATTGAACCAAATCGCCCGCGAAGCCTTGCTGCTACAAAGTTCTGACTGGCCGTTTTTGGTCACGACAGGGCAGGCGCGGGACTACGCGATTCAACGCTTCAACCAGCATCTTGAACGTTTCACAAAACTGGCTGACAGCTTAGACCGCCGCCGTCCTGACCGCGCCCTCGCCGAGCAGTATTGGGAATTGGACAAAGCTTTCTACGACATTGACTATCGTTGGTTTCGCGCACGCTCATGAAGATTTTACGGCTTGGGTTGGGGATATTTCTCATCAGCGTGATAGGGTTGACGGCTTCCGCCCAATCTCCCAATGATCCGGTGGACAGCCCTATCGAGCGCGACGTGCCTGTCTTTGATACATTGACCGATGTCGCGTTTTTTGACCTGTGGCGGTTTTATGGGTCTGAAGGCGAACAATATCAATTGACGATGGACGGCGCGGACGGGCTTGCGCCTTTAATTGGCGTGCGTGGGGCTTCTGGGGATGTGTTCGCGGCCAGCAATCAATTGAGCGATGGCACGACGCTAGAAGCCGAGCCGGATACCCAAGCCGCTGTGACGTTTGTCGCGCCAGAAACGGGCGAATTGGTCGTGATTGCCACCCGCGCCAACGGTCAAGACGGCGCGACGGTTGGCGCATATCGCCTGATATTGACGCTTTTGGCCCCCCAGCCGGATTCGTTAGACCCGTATCTGGACGTGTCTTTCCGCTGTAAATCCGAACTGGCGGAATCGATGGCTTATATCGAATTTGGCGACGCTGGCGAATCAGGCGATGTGTTGCGCTTGACGGTCTGGGCGTCGTTTCGCCCGGTGATTCGGGTCGGTGATGGTGCTACGAGCGAGGCATCATGTGTGCTGCCTGATGATGAGGGCGGCCTGCGCGGGACGATCACAGGCGAAAACATCCCATTGGGCGCGTTGTCATTCGCGACCTCCGACCCGCAACCCTTAGACCATACCGTGATGTTTGAAATCCCGGTTGACGTGGCAAATGGCTCGCTAGGCCTGATGATCGGTAGTTTGGACGGGGCAGTGGGCGTGTTTGTGGCACAGCTAGATGGCCTGAGCTTAGAAATAGCTGAGGATTATGACATCATCACCCTACGGCATGGCCCATTGGCGAAAGACGGGACGTTGCGTTTAATCACCCAACGCCAGCCCGAGTCACGCTTGGATTTACAGGTGAGTATCGACCCCGCCAACGAAGGCGTGACCGTGTGTGATGATTGGGGGCTGCGTTCGTGCGAGTTGGGTGATTGGCATAGCGCAGACATAGCCTATAATAAGGATGTCCTGCGATTTGATGTGCTGGATGCAGCGGTGGAAATGGCGACGGGCGATGCTGACCCCATATTTTTAACAATCTTTGGCGGCAACCCCAATTCACTAGGTAGATATACCCTTTGGCTGATTGGTGGGGTAACATCTAACCTTCCTTGATGTATCTTGCATTGAATCAAGGTATACTTTAGGCCAAACTGTGTGTCGTGCTGTGGGCCACAAGGTGTTTATGACACCGGTGATGGAGGATGCCCGTGAATTGGTTAATCGCGGAAGATGAGGCCGACATCCGCAACCTCGTCGGAATTATGTGTCAAGTTTGGGGACACACCCCTATGACATTCGAGACCGGTCAAAAGGTCTGGGATTGGCTTGATGAGGTGGAAGCGGGGAAGGTGACGAGCAACCTACCTGAATTCGCGCTGATGGATATTCGTATGCCGGGGCGTCGTGGCAACGAAATTGCGGCACGGATGCGGGTTGTTGAGAAGGTTAAACATATCCCAATCGTCTTGATGACGGCGTTTGTCTTGAGTGAAGACGAAATTGACCGTCTGCGCCAAGACTTTGGGGTGGATCATGTGATTAATAAGCCGCTGCCGGATTTTGATCGGTTGGGCGTGATTTTGCATGACATCATTAAGAAGAAACAGGCCGCTCCGAAACCGGAGCCGGTCAAAGTTGAGGCCATTCGGCCAGAACCTGTTATTAGTCCTGAGCCGACCAATCCGATAGCGGTCAGCCCAGAGGTAGGCAATTCGGCGGTCACGAAGGCGATTCCGATCATTACAGAGGCCGTGAAGCCAGATCCGACCCAGCCGAGAGTCGTCAGCCCAGACGCCGCTAATCTAGGGGTGACTAAGCCGATAGCTATTGTCCCAGAGCCGCCCAAAACAGAACCCCCTACTAAGCCGTGAGTGACCCCACCCCGCCCCCCGATGATTTGAAAGGCGTGCAAGCGTTGAGCGATGGCGCAAATACGTTTTTTGATCGGTTGTTCGGCCAATTTCGGCGACAGCCATCGGGACGGGTCGTGGGTGTGCAGCGCGATAAAGAGCGTTTGCTGATTCTAAGCAATGAACGCCTGAAAGAAACCCTACGCGACAAAGAACGTGACCTAGAGCGTTTCCGGGCGGCGTTTGATGGGCTGGAAGAGGGCGTAATCCTCATGGATAGCGCCAAGCAAGTGGTCTATATGAACACGGCTGCGCGAGATGTGTTCGGCACGCCGGAAGAATTTACGTACAGTCGCGCCGGTCAACTCTTGACGATCTTACAGCCCCCGCCAGACGATGGGGGTGAGGTCGTGCCGATGACGACGCCCCAGCGGGTCGAACATCACGGCAAGACATTGGTGCTACGGGCGGCCTCCGTCACCACCGCACACGGCAAGTCGCTTGGGACGCTGGCGTTGGTCAAAGATGTTTCTGGCGAACAAGTCTCACAGCGATTACGCTCACATTTCATCCGTTCTATCTCACACGAACTCAAAACGCCGCTGGCGAAAATCAAAGGTACGGCAGACCTGATTGCGACCAAATCTGGCGACAGTTTGGCCGTCGAGCAGATGGTTGAGTCGTTGATTGCCAATGTCGATGTCTTAGACCGCATGGTCGTCGAGATGTTGGACTTGGCCGAAATCGGCGCGGGGACGTTCTTGGTCAGCCGTGAGGCGGTTCAGGTCGATTCGCTGCTCAATAGCATTGTGCGCGGCGTTTTGCTGGAAATTCAGCAGAATGAGCTGGAAATCCTGCTGATGGTGCGCGATACCCCGAAACTCGTGGTTGAGGGCGATGAGACGCGCCTGCGTTGGGCGCTGGGGCATTTGATGCGAAACAGCATCCAATATACCGAGCCGAAGGGCAGCATCATGGTGGTGGCCGGGTTAGATGAAGAAGATTCTACTCGGCTGACGATAGATGTGATCGACAGCGGGGTCGGCATCGGCGATGAAGATTTGCCGCGCATTTTTGAACGATTTTACCGGGGAACGCCGGTCAGCCGCACCGGGCGACAACTCGATCCGCGTGGCTTGGGACAAGGATTATATATTGCGCGCAGCGTGGCTGAGGCGCACGGCGGGAGCTTGGCGGCGCGGACTACGCCCGGTGAGGGGAGCATCTTTAGCCTGACTCTGCCAGTGATGCTTCACGATTAGAGGGGATTATCTTTCAATTATGGATAAATGGAACGCGCAGCACGTTCAGCGTGTGCTGGACGATTTCGCGCCGGATATACAGATTAGGTTTTTCGAGGATTCAACGGCCACCTCGCAAATGGCGGCGGACGCTATCGGTTGCGACTTGGGGCAAATCGCCAAGAGCATCGTGTTCTGGGTTGAAGCCCGTCCTGCCGTCGTGATTATCAGCGGCGACCAGCGCGTTGATGATCGTAAACTGGCCGCGCTGCACAACGTCGGGCGCAAGAAAGTTCGGTCAGCCAACGCCGAGGATTGCATTGCCATCACGGGCTATGCGCCGGGAGGCGTGCCTCCGATGGCGCATCGGCGCGATGACATCGTGGTTTATGTAGACGAGTCGCTGGCGCGCTATGACCTGATTTACGCGGCGGCGGGCGCGCACAATGCGATTATGCCGCTGGCCTTTGACCGCTTGGTGAGCTTGTCGCGGGGCGTCCGCGCCGACCTCAAGCGTGACGCAGACACCCCGATATAATTCTTAGCGCGTGACGAGGGCATTTAGGGCGCAGCACGCTGCGCCCCCACGGTGCAAAACTACCCCTTACGGCTGAAATAGCCCAACAAATAGCGCAAGAATTCCAGACCATTGCGCGGGCGTTGCTTGCCCTGATCAATTTTCTTGGCGTAAGGTGAGGCCTCAGTCACTTTATTGACGTTGCCCACGCCGATTTCGTAGACGAATCGCCCAAGTTGACTGAGGATGACGGCGCGTTCTTTGACGCCTTGTACGTCGTCCGGCGGGACAGCCGCGATTAAGCTTTCGATTTCGATCTTGAAGGTGCGGGCGTTCAGGCCATTCGGAACGGGTCGAATCATGCGCCCGGCCACGGCGGTGACGGCCATGACCGCTTGCTTGAGCGCCTGTTTATCGACCACGCCCAACGGTTGATCGGGCGGTAAGGTGGGCGGAACTCGATCCCCCCCGGCTAGGGCGCTGCCGATGGCGCGAATCACATCAATGGTGGCGGCAGGCCCGTCACTTCTGGATTTGGCGGTGCGTTTGGCTTCGGCGGCCGCGACCAGTGCTTTCATCATCTCAGCGATAGCGCCGCGTAAATCGTCGCGCTCTTGCCCAATCACTAGCCCACTCATATTGCTCATCATCGCTTCGATTTCATCTTCGGTGAGCGTCTTATTGTTGGCGTAGAGGGCGCTGATGCCCGCCAACAGACGCCAAGCGGCGTTGGCCGCCCGTAAGTAGCCGGAGATGTCACGCCCTAACAAGATGATGTTCAGATAGGCCGTGTTCTCGAATTGCGCGCTGAACTCCGCCGTAAATTCCCGCGACAGATACGCTTGAAGCTGTGGCAGTTCTTTGGGGTCGATTTGGCGGGCGGCGGCGCGCAACATATCTTGACCGACGGGCGTGACGAGGCCGCCACGCCCGATTTGCTCGACCATCAGCTTGAAAGTATCAATGCTGTGCTTGTCTTGTTTGACCGCGCACGCGCTGACCCAGCCACCCGATTCGGCGGCGGCTTTGGAGCGCCCTGATTTCAAGTTATAAGTCGCCAGCTTGACCATTGAGGTCGGCGGGATGACCTCTAAGACGTTGGTGTTGGCGCGGATGGCCTTCCCGATGATTTCGGCCAGTTCGTCGAGGTCGGGATGTGGGGCGCGTTGGGTTAGCGCGCCCAACCCGGCCATAATCAGCGGCGCGTTTTGAATTTTGTTTTCGGACAGATATTTGATGGCGGCATGGGCGGCTTCTGGTGAGGTCGGGGTGTCGGTAAAAACCCGTTCAACCACGAAAATATAACGGATTTGCGCCTCTCCAAGATAGAAAGTGCGCGCCTGTTGCGCCATCACCGCTACCAACCCCTCAAAATCGCCTAGCGCCAAGCGAATCCGCATCAGGTGCATCCCCCCTTTGGGGCCTAGCGCGGCGATTTCTTCCGGCGAGAGTTGGTCAATCAGGCCGTAGATACGCGCTCGCTGAGGCTGGTCTTCCGCAGCCAGCGCGTGGCGAGCGAGCGCGTTAAAGGCGGCATCATCGACCAGTGTGATGCGCCCTGCACGGCGCGCCCAAGTGCCGAATTGCGAGATGAGCGTGCCTTCCCAGCGTGTGCCGAGGGCGCGGGCGGCGTTGATGAGCAAGCCGCTGTTGGGCGTTGGGGCGGGCGCGTTGGGTTCTAGCGCATTGATGAACGCACCAAGTTCGGTGGGTAGCATCCCGCGCAAGCTGGGCGCACTGAGGAATTGGCGGGCGGTGTCGATGTCGAGTAAGGTGGCGACCAGTAGGAAAATGCGCTCTGCGAGGTCTGCCCCTTGTGTGGCGAACGGGATTAGGGTTTCCAGCAGCGAACGACTGACCGGACGCAAATCGAGTGCGTGACTGGCGCTGTTCAAGTCGTCAGACAGCGACGCGATCCCCGCGAGGTCGCGGTTTTTGGCGAGGGTTTGTGCGGCGAGCAAGGCCGAACGCTGCCCAAGTTGCGCCCAACGATTACGGTTGGGGAGTGTGACGCCGCGTGCGAACCAGCGCGCAATCGCCTTGAAAACGCTGGCCGCGCTTTTTTCGGCGCTTTGAGCCATCTGCTCAAACGCCTCACGTTCGAGGTCGGGCAGCTTCTCAAACATATCTGCTACCGGATCGGCTTGGTCAGCCGACTGCATCGCCAGCGCCATTTTGAGCAAATAACGCGCATATTCTGCCCGCAGCGAGTCCGAGAGCGTGGGGTCAGTGGACAGGATTTGCGAGATGTCCTCTTTGTTGACCGGCATGTTCGCCATCAACGCTTGGTCGATTTTGAGCCGATACGAGGCATAGGTCAGCGCCTCGGACAACTTGTGTCCTTGATTGAGATACCACGCAGCAGGTAGGTGCATGGCGCGGGTGCGCTCGATGACCAGTGACGTGTCGAGGCGTAATTGACTGATGGTGAAGCGGCTGTAATCATCTTTGAGAGGGAGGCCGAACACTTGCCCGTTTTCCCAGTCAAACCGCACAACATCGGTGGCCGTCACCCTCTCGCGCACAAAACACACTTGCGAATCGACCTCATGATGAAAGCCGACATCCCCGACGAATGTCACCGCAAACCGCACTGACGGCGGCAGCAGCGCCAACAAACCTTCCATCAGGTTGGTGCGTTGGGCGATGTCTACCGGCGCGTTTTGAATCACTAATCGCACGCCTTGAACGATGGCCGACAACAGCGATTCCATCACATCCATCTTGTTATGGACGGTGGTCATCAGATTTAGGATGTCGATGGTTTGGTCGGCGGTGTTGACCGCGCCCGATTGTGGGAACAGAATCGCGCTGAGGGTTTGACGGGTGGGCGGAAAGACCGGCGGCGTCACGTCTAAGATGCGCTGCAAGGCACGCAAGTTGCCTTGAATGCTGCGTAGCACATCCGACGGCATGATGATGTAATGGGCGAGGGGCTGGCCGCCAGAGGCGCGCTGGATATGGACGATATAGAACATCCCCGGCACGCTATCGCGGATAAGGGAGAATGACTGCGAGACGCCATTGCGTTGAATGCTATAGCGGGCGGTCATTCGTTCGATGATGTCAGCCGTGACACCTGCCGATGCAGCCAAAACGGTCTGCTCGAATTTGACATCCCCCAACTTGGGCGATTGGCCGACATAAAAATGGTCTAGGGGGTGATGAGTCGCTGACAAAGCATAGTCCTCGGAGGATTTGTTTCCGATACATTTTAGTTCTTACAGTTGATTATAATGGGTTACGTGAGTTAGGGCGAAATAGTGGATGATATTGGATGACACAAGTTCGAGTTTTGAGCGCCGGGCAGATGATGCGCGCCGTGTTGGTGGTGGTGTTGGGCTTTCTCGCCAGCGGGATTTTAGGGCTGATTCGCACGGCGGCCTACGCTGCCGCCTTTGGCGCGTCAGCAGAATTGGATGTTTTCTACGCAGCGCAGCGCATCCCTGAGATGGTTTTTACGCTGGTGGCGGGCGGTGCGTTGGGGTCAGCGTTCATCCCGGTATTCAACCGTTTCGGCGATAGTGAAAATGATGAAAAGTGGCGTTTCGCCAGCGTAGTGACCACAGGGTCGGCGGCGGCGGCGGCGGTTTTGGGGCTGATTCTGGCGTTGACTGCGCCTTTGTATATGCCGGTACTCCTGCCGGATGTCCCAGTCGCCTATCAAGCATTGGCCGCCGACTTGACGCGCTGGATGCTGGTCACAACCGTGATTTTCAGCATCAGCGGCCTCATTATGGGGATTCTGAACGCCCATCAGCAATTTTTGCTGCCCGCGCTCGCCATCAGCATGTATAACATCGGCCTGATTATCGGGGCGGTCTGGATTGCGCCTAACCTGCCGACGGATAGCGGCGCGTTCGCCTATCCCGCCAGCGGAGATGTCAACATCTACGGCTTGGCGCTTGGCGCGATTTTTGGCGCTACCTTGCATTTACTGATTCAAATACCGGGGCTGATTCGCGTTGGGGCGCGTTTACGTCCGTTGGTCAGCTTCAAAATCGCTGGGACAGGCTTGGTCATGAGGTTGATGTTGCCACGCATGTTGGGACTGGCCGTCACCCAGATAAACTTTTTGGTGAATGTCTACTTCGCCAATGGTATGGCTGAGGGCAGCAATAGCGCGCTCAATGTGGCGTGGTTCTTGATGTTCTTCGCGTTGGGCGTGATCGCTCAAAGCGCGGGGACAGCGGTCTTCCCGTCGCTTGCGAAATTGGCGGCGGATGGCGATTTGAAAGGTTTTGGCGAACGTCTGACGCCGATTTTAGGCGCGGTATTATTCTTCGCGCTGCCCGCCACCGTCGGCCTGATGGTGTTGGGAGAGCCTATCGTCCGTCTGCTGATCGAACGTGACGCATGGACAGCGCAAGCCACAGCTGGGACGGCTTGGGCGCTGGCGTTTTTTGCGGTAGGGGTGGCCGGTCACGCCCTGTTAGAAGTGTTGTCGCGGGCATTTTATGCCCTCAGCGATACCCGCACGCCAGTCACTGTCGGGGTGATTTCGCTACTGGCGAATATCGTCCTCAGCGTCATCTTCATCCAATTCATCGGTCAGCCGGGGTCGTTGGCTCGCGGCCCCATCGCAGGGCTGGCGCTGGCAAACTCTCTAACAACGCTCATTGAAGCCGGGGTGTTGTGGGCGTTATTACACCGTCGCTTGGCGACACTGGATAGCCGCGCCCTGATTCAGCGCACCAGTCGCATGTTGATCGGTGCGGCGGTGATGGGCGGCGGGGTGTGGGCATTGGCGGCGGCGATCAGCAACGCGCCCACCCTCATCATCGTCGGGGTGGGCGGAATGGCCGGTGTCGTGATTTATTTCGCGTTGACGGCGGCTTTGCGCGTGCCAGAAGCCGCCATCTTGCCGGGGATGGTGTTGCGCCGCTTGCGTCGTTAACGGCGGAAGGCGACGGTGGGCGTCATGTGATTGCGGAAGGACATGCCGAGGCTGGTTTCGTTGGGGTTGTTCCATGCCCGGACTTCAAGGTGCAGGTGCGGCCCCTCACTGTTGCCGGTATTGCCCAATGTGCCAATGCGTTGTCCCGGCTGAAGCTCGATGCCGGTTTGGACTTCGATGCTGTTCATGTGACCGTAAACGATGAACAGGTGATAGCCGCTCAGGTTGCGCTTGGTCAATTCGGCTTGGGTTGAGGCGGGAAGTTTCTCATTCAATACGCGGATGGCGACCATGTGACCGTAACCGTAGTTCCAATCTGGGTTGTTGATGATGCTCTGATCCCCCGTCTGGAAACCGTTGGCTTGGGCGTTGGGCTTGGCGGGGGTACACGCTTTACACAGCGACGCGACCACGACTTTGCCCCCGGACGGCGGGGCGAAAATCGGTTCACCGACGGTGGCGGCCAAATCCCAACCGTAATGGACGAACGCGAAATTGGGGTCAAGGTTATAGTCGCGTATCCACGTCGAATTGACGGTGGGCGCGGGGAACGCATCGAAAAAACCGAGGCCGAGGCTCTGATAATCCCCGCCGTTGAGCCGTAGGAAATCCTCGCGTGTCCAGCCGGTTTTGCCGTTCGTGCGGATATTCACCCAGCGTAGGCGACTTTTGGGGTCTTGGTCTTTCTGCACGCCCAATAATTCGACTTGTGTCTTGTACGGAACCATCATCACTTCGGGGTTGCCGACGCCGGGGCCAGCGCGCATCCGTGCGCCGTTATGCGACATAATCAGTGCTGTGGCAGTGCCAGTGGTATTGA